>WNGJ01004335.1_pt1 | contig 20989 bp, 15 predicted proteins | sample 5400611 | NCBI WGS metagenome assembly WNGJ01 (sample SAMN13153375, study PRJNA577476) | soil metagenome | isolation source: 40 cm soil or saprolite under Garry oak tree replicate 1 | place: USA:California | collected 2016-06-15
GCGCCTTCAGCTCGGACGCAAATACCAGCCTGTCGCCATCGACCGCGTAGTGCAGCGGCTTGATGCCCATGCGGTCGCGCGCAAGGAAGAGTGAAGAGTTTTGGCGGTCGAAGAGTGCGAACGCGAACATGCCGTTCAACCGCTCGACGACCTGCTCCCCCCACTCCTCGTAGCCGTGGACGAGGACCTCGGTGTCGGACTGGGTGGCGAACCTGTGGCCGGCATCCAAGAGGTGGTTGCGGAGCTCGCGATGGTTGTAGATCTCCCCGTTCTGCACCACCCACACGGTCGAGTCCTCGTTGGCCATCGGTTGATGGCCACCCTCGATGTCGATGATCGAGAGCCGTCGCATGCCGAGGGTCACGTCGCCGAGCCGGACGCTTCCCTCGTCATCCGGGCCCCGATGGACCATCGATCCGCACATCCGCTGCACGAGCTCGCGAGCCCGCGCAGGGTCGCCTCCGGCGATGCCGCAGATTCCGCACATCTAGCTGCGGGTCACCGGCTGCGGAGCGCGGGTCTCCCGTCGGTCGCCGGCTGCCGGTGGGGGGACTTCTCGATCACCTCCCGCACCACGTACGGAGGCTTCGCCTGAGACTCGTGGTAGGTGCGGATCGAAAGCTCCGCCAGCAGGCCCATCAGGATGAACTGCACGCCGACGATGACGAGCACGAGCGACAGAAGGAGCAGCGGGTTGTTGTGCGCGTAGACGTACGGAGGTAGCACCTTTTGCCCGATGACGATAGCCGCGAAGACCAGGGCGAGCGCCCACAGCGCAAAGGCGGCAAATCCGAAGAAGTACATGGGCTTGGTCGAGTAGCTGCCGAGCAGCTTGACCGTGATCAGGTCGAGCATCACCCTCGACGTCCGCGACAGCGAGTACTTCGACTTGCCATAGGTCCGAGGCCGGTGATTGACGGGCAGCTCCGTGATGCGCGCGCCCACCATCGACGCGTACACGGGAATGAAGCGGTGCATCTCCCCGTAGAGCCTCACGTCCTGGATGACTTCCCGTCGGTACGCCTTGAGGGTGCAGCCGAAATCGCTAAGGCGAACACCGGTGACCCTTGCGATGACCCAGTTGGCGATCCTCGACGGCAGGACGCGGCTCGCGTCGTCGCGCCGGTCGCGACGCCAACCGCTGACCACGTCGTACCCCTCATCGATCTTCTCGAGGAGGTGCGGGATGTCATGCGGGTCGTTCTGCAGGTCGCCGTCCAGGAACACCAGCACGTCACCATGGCTGTAGTCGATCCCCGCCTGCACGGCAGCCGTCTGCCCGAAGTTGCGGCGAAAGCTGACAACGCGAACCCGCGCGTCGCGCGCCGCGATCTGGCCGAGCTTCTCGGTGCTGCCGTCGCGACTGCCGTCGTCGATGTAGAGCACCTCAAACGAGATACCGAGAGCCTCGAGCACTCCGATCAGCTCGCGGTGCAGCGGCTCGGCGCTGTCGATCTCGTTGTAGACCAGCACGATCACCGATACGTGCGGCGTGTCCGTCGCGGCCTGGCGGGGCATGTAGCCCGATTATGCCGCCCCGCCACCTCCCCACTGGAGGGTGGGAGGACTTTAAGCTCGACGCTCAATGACCGCTGAGGCTGCCCTGGGGCGTGTTTCGCGAAGCGATGTCCGGAGCGATACGGGGTGGATGTTTCCCGCAGTTCCGGTGTTGGCCGGCGCGATCGCTTTCGTCTGGACGCTGCACGCCGAGCTGCAGCGGCTTTACGGGCTGACCGGCTCCGCGTGGGACTTTGCCTACGACCAGCAGGTCATCTGGAACATCTCCCAGGGGCAGGGCTTTTACACGAGCTTCGCCCGGGCCAACTTCCTGGGCATTCACTTCGAGCTGATCTTTCTCGTCCTGGCGGCCGTGGAGAAGATCTGGCCCAGCCCGGCGGTGCTGTTGATCTTTTCCTCGGCCGGGCTCGCCGCCACGGCGCCAGCTGCCTATCTGTTCTTCCGCGCCATCCTCCCCACCGACCGGGCCGAGACGCCCTGGCTGGCGGTCGCCCTCTCGGCGCCGATTCCCTTCTGGGCTGCGATTCAGGAAGCCGCGCGCGACTTCTTCCATCCGGAGAACATGGCGCTTGCTTTCGCGCTGCTTGCGGCGTGGGCAGGTATTCGTGGGCACCGGTTCGCGATGTGGTCCTTCTGCGTCCTCACGCTCAGCTGCAAAGAGGACCAGGTTTACACGATCGGGGTGATCGCTCTTCTGATGCGGGTCTACGGAGCCCCCCAGGTCAAGCAGAACTGGCGCTTCATCCTTTATGTGGCGGGCGGCTGGTTCCTCATCGGCACCGGGATCGTGCAGCAGCACTTCCGCAACGGCGGCTACACCGACTTCGTTTATTACCGCTGGCTGCTCGGACTCGATCCCACGCTGCCGCTGTCGCCTCTGACGGTTTTGGAGGCGCTGTTCCGGCCGAACGCCTTGCTGGTGGTCGCCGCGATCATCGCCGGGATGTGCGCGCTCCCCCTGTTCGCGCCGCGCTGGCTGCTGCTGGTCCTGCCGCCGTACCTCGCCAACGTGCTCAGCGGCCACACGCCGCAAAACGTCCTGCACCTGCACTACGTGCTGTTGATGCTGTTTCCGTTCATGATCGCCGGCGGCATCGGCGCCAGGAAGTTCCTGGAAACCCGTTCGTTCAAGCCCGTCTACGCACTCGGCGCGCTGATCCCAGCCCTCGTGCTCGGGTTCGCGATCGGCCGCTTTCCGCCCGCGCTCGGGTCGGACCCAGCCCTCTATTCGCACCCTGACACGCTCGCGCAGCTCCGCGAGGCGACCAAGATCATTCCCGCCGATGCCCCGGTCGATGCCGACGACGGCCTGACGGTGTGGCTGGCCAACCGGCACACGATCAACGATTTCCCTGACCACCTGGCCGACGAGTCTTACGTGGTCATCGATCGCCATGCGTACCTGAGCGGGCCGACCAACGCAACAACACGCCTGCGATACCTGGCGACCCTGCCCAACAGCGGACGCCGGATTCTTTACGACGACGGTCGGTTCGTGGTCTGGAGCCCGGTAGGAGCCTAATCCGGCCCGCGCGGCAAGCCGGGCCCCATCCCCGCCTTCGGCGGGACTTCCCCATGAATGGGGAAGAGTTGCGTGGGCGCGATGGTGACGATCTTCTGGTCTTGAGTTTTGATCAGCTGCCAGCCGCCCTCATGCACCATCCGATGGTGCCGCCGGCAGAGCAGGACCAGGTTGTCGAGATCGGTGGGACCGCCGTGGATCCAGTGCACGAGGTGATGCCCGTCGCACCACGACGCGGGGCGCTCGCATCCCGGCCACCGACAGTGGCCGTCGCGAATCTTGAGCACCTTGCGCAGCGTGTTCGAGATGACCCGCTTGCTGCGCCCGACGTCGATGGTCACCGAGTCCTGGCTGAGCAGGACGCGGGTGACGCTGCAGTCGCATGCCATCCGCTGCACCGTGGTCCCGGAGATCGGCAGTGAGAACTCCATCTCCGCGGCCGCCGCACCTGCGAGGCCTTTCAAGGTCTCGATGGTCGCGGTGACCTGGAGGTTGGCGGGCTTGCCGCCGGAGGCCAGCTCGACGATCGCGTCTGCATTGCGCTGGGGCAGCAACCGGCCGTCGTGGGCGCCCGAGAGCTGGGCCAGCGAGTCGATTGCGGTGCGCACGATGGCCCCGCCGACAGGGTCGATCACGCCATTGATCAGCAGGTGCCCGGACTCGGCCATGCTCAGCGACAGGTAGTGATTGAACGTCTGGTCCGACTGCTCGTCGCAGTATCCCTTGGCGTCCACCGAGTGCCTGTAATGCTGGCACTCGAAGAAGAACTTGCCGGGAGTCACCTTGCGCGCCAGCTCTAGCAGCCCGTCCAGATCGGCAGCCCGGCCGACGTGTTCCACCGTGCGCGCCATGGTCGCCAGATGGGCAAACCCGATTTCGCCTGCTTTCACTGCCTGGACGCTCTCCGGCAACTTGGGCGCCATGCGCCCCACGGCGATGCGGTCGGCGGCGGCTTTCTCGGATAGGTGACAGGTGAAGCGCATCCAGTCGATCGGACTGTTGAAGCCCTGATCATCGAAGTACTCGGTTTCCGCAAGCTGGGCCGCCAGGTCGGAGATCTCCAGGAGAAGCAGGTCGCATTGACGCTGCTTGGCGATCAGTTTCTCGGCGAGCTCAGCCTCCCGCGAAGCCACCTGGAGCATGAGGAAATCCTCTCATACAAATGTTTGGCTGTCCAGTAAATTTACATCAAAACGTCTAATGACCGATGTGCATGGAGCGATTACGAGTCATCTTCGATTACACTCCGAGAATAACCATATGCAGCCGGCGTCGAGGGCGCCCGTAAGGCAGCACGGTACTTTGCTTCCCCACGTGCTGGGGAAGGTGGCCCGCCGCGAAAGCGGCCGGCCGGAAGGGGCCGTAGTCTTACCGATTACCATGCCGACAGCAACCTCCGTTCGCGACCGTCTCGATCAGCTCTTTCAGCAGCGGATCGTGATCTTCGACGGGTCGATGGGCGTGATGCTGCAGCACAAAGGGCTCTCCGACGAGCAGTTCCGCGGCGAGCGCTTCCGCGATCACCCCAAGCCCCTGCGCAACAACAGCGATGTGCTGTGCCTCACCCAGCCCGACCTCGTCACCCAGGTCCACCGCGATTACCTCGAGGCGGGGGCCGACATCATCACCACCAACACCTTCACCGCGACACGCGTCTCGCAGGCCGACTACGGCCTCGAAAAGTACGTCTACGAGATGAACTTCGAGGGCGCCCGCCTCGCCCGCGCCGCCACGGAGGCATATGAGAACCGGTTCGTGGCAGGCTCGCTGGGCCCGACCAACGTGACGCTCTCCCTCTCTCCGCGCGTCGACGATCCCTCCTACCGCGACGTAACTTTCGACGAGCTCCGCGACGGATACGCCGAGGCGGTGCGCGGCCTCAAGGACGGCGGCGCCGACCTGCTCCTCATCGAGACGGTATTCGACACGCTCAACAGCAAAGCGGCGATCGCCGCGGTGAAGGAGGTCGCGCCCGACCTTCCGCTATTCGTATCCGTGACGATCGTCGACCGCAGCGGCCGCAACCTCTCAGGACAGACGGTCGAGGCCTTCTGGATCTCGGTGGAGCATGCGCAACCCTTCGCGGCGGGCGTCAACTGCTCGCTGGGCGCAAACGAGATGCGGCCTTACGTCGAGGCCATGTCGCGCGTCGCGCCGGTCTACGTGATCTGCTACCCGAACGCCGGGCTGCCCAATGCCTTCGGCGGATACGACGAGCAGCCGCCGACGACCAGCCGGTTGCTCAAGGAGTTCGCCGAGGCGGGCTTCCTGAACGCCGCCGGCGGGTGCTGCGGCACCGGTCCCGAGCACATCCGTCAGATCCGAGAAGCCATGGCCGAGCTGCCGCGCCGGCAGGTCCCGCGAAGGGAACCGCGCCCGCGATTCAGCGGCCTCGAACCGTTTGAGATCAGCCCGGACTCGGGCTTCGTCGTGATCGGCGAACGCACCAACGTCACCGGTTCGATTCGTTTCAGGCGGCTGATCGAGTCAGATGACTACACCGGAGCGGTCCAGGTCGCGCTGGACCAGGTCCGCGGCGGCGCCAACATGCTCGACGTCAACATGGACGCCGACCTCCTCGACTCCGAGGCGGCGATGGTGCGATTCCTCAACCTCATCGCCACGGAACCCGAGATCGCCCGTATCCCGGTGATGGTGGACAGCTCCAAGGTGACCGTCCTCGAAGCCGGCCTCAAGTGCCTGCAGGGCAAGGGCGTGGCGAACTCGATCAGCCTCAAGGGCGGCGAGGAATCGTTCCTCGAGCAGGCGCGGCTGGTGCGCAGGTACGGAGCGGCCGCTGTCGTGATGGCATTCGATGAGGTCGGCCAGGCGGACACGTTCGAACGCAAGTTGGAGATCTGCAGCCGCGCGTACAAGCTCCTCACCGAGCAAGCCGGCTTCGGGCCGGAGGACATCATCTTCGACCCCAACATCCTGCCCATCGCGACGGGGATCGAGGAGCACGCCGCTTACGCGAAGAACTTCATCGACGCCACACGGGAGATCAAAAAGCGCTTCCCCAGCGTCCACGTCTCAGGTGGAGTCTCCAACCTCTCCTTCTCATTCCGCGGCAACGACCGCGTGCGCGAGGCGATCCACTCGGCCTTCCTCTTCCACGCCATCCGCGCGGGTCTCGACATGGGAATCGTCAACGCCGGTCAGCTGGTCGTCTACGAGGACATCCCGAAGGACCTGCTCGAGCTGGTCGAGGACGTCATCTTCGACCGCAGGCCGGACGCGACCGAGCGGCTGGTGGAGTTTGCGAAGTCTGTGTCCGGCGCGGGGTCCAAGCGCGAGGTCGACCTCTCCTGGCGCGAGCGTTCGGTCGAGGAGCGCCTGCAGTATGCGGTCCTGCACGGCGAGGTCGAGTACATAGAGAAGGACGCGGAAGAAGCCCGCGTCAAGTACGGCAAGCCGCTGCTCGTCATCGAGGGCCCTCTGATGGACGGGATGAAGGTGGTCGGCGACCTGTTCGGCGCCGGCAAGATGTTCCTTCGGCGTCGTCCTCGCCTGCAACAACTACGAGGTACACGACCTCGGCGTGATGGTGCCCGCGGAGAAAATCCTCGACACCGCGATCGAGCTTGGCGCGGACGTGGTGGGGCTCTCGGGCTTGATCACGCCCTCGCTCGACGAGATGGTGATCGTCGCCAAGGAGATGACGCGGCGCGATTTCAGCATCCCGCTGCTCATCGGCGGCGCGACGACGTCGAAGCAGCACACCGCGGTGCGCATCGCACCGGCTTACGACGGCACGACGGTGCATGTCCTGGACGCGTCTCGGGTGATCGGCGTCGTATCGGACCTGCTGGACACAAATCGGCGCGAGCGCTTCGAGAGGGACAACTACGCGCTGCAGGAGAAGCTGCGCTCGCAACACACCTCGTCGCGGCGCCCGCTGCTGACCCTTGGCGACGCGCGCGCTAAGAAGCTTCGGCTGCCCTTTGAGGGCCTGCCGAACCCCCCGTTCACCGGAAGAAAGGTCATCGAGCCATCGCTCGCCGAGCTGCGCGAGTACGTCGACTGGACGTTCTTCTTCCACGCCTGGGAGCTCAAGGGCAAGTACCCGGCGATCCTGGACAGCCCGTCCCAGGGCGCGGCGGCCCGCGAGCTGTTCGGCCACGCGCAGGAGCTGCTGGACGAGATCCAGGCGAAGAGCTGGCTGCGTGCGGCCGGCGTGTACGGCTTCTGGCCGGCGCGCACCGACGGCGACGACGTCGCCCTCGACAACGGCGTCCGGTTCCCGATGCTCCGCCAGCAGGTGGACCACGGCGACGACAAGCCATACCTCTCTCTCGCCGACTTCATCGCTCCGGGCGGTGATCACATTGGTGCCTTTGCTCTCACCGCGGGGATAGGCGTCGACGAGCTTGCCGCGCGCTTCACCGCGGAGCACGACGACTACCGGGCGATCATGGTCAAGGCCCTCGCCGACCGGCTGGCGGAAGCCTTCGCCGAGTATCTGCACGAGCTGGTGCGGCGGTCCTGGTACGAGTCAGGCCCCAAGCAGCCGAACGAGGAGCTGATCACGGAGAAGTACCGAGGCATCAGGCCCGCGTTCGGTTACCCGGCATGCCCAGATCACTCCGAGAAGCAGACCCTGTTCGACCTGCTCGATGCCCGCTCGATCGGCATGGAGCTGACCGAGTCGGGCGCCATGACGCCGACCGCCGCCGTCTCGGGACTGTACTTCGGGCATCCCCAGTCGCGCTACTTCATGGTCGGCAAGATCGGCCGCGACCAGGTCGAGGATTACGCCCGACGCAAGGGAATGACCGCCGCCGAGGTGGAGCGCTGGCTGCGCCCAAACCTCGCCTACGACACCTAGGGCCTGAGCATTGATTCGTTGAGCGAGCCCTTTAAGCTTCCGCCACCGCGACTGCCGTCACCTAGGGGTAACGACGTCTTGGCCCAGGCAGGCAAGTCAATCGCGTATGCGACCGCAGGACAGCTCGTCAGCGAGGCGCAGTTTCTGATCGCGAACTGCCCCTGAGTTCGGCGCGCACCTGCTGAACTACTGAAGCGGGATTCTGGAGGACATCGGCCGCGGTAAACCGCAGGAGGCGCACGCCGGCGTTGAGCAGCCTGTTCTGCCTTCGATTGTCCTCAGTCAGGCTCGCGCGATGGACCGCACCGTCGTACTCGATTCCTAGTCGCGCTTCTTCGTAGTACAGGTCCGGACGCCCTTGAAGGCGTCCGCCGCTGTCGTAGATCGACACCTGCGCCTTGGGCCTTTGCAATCGACCAAGTACCAGCACCATCCGAAGCCGCGACTCCATGGGCGATTCGGCCGCCGGTTCGGCGAAGCCGATCACGCGTCTCAACCTCTGCACTCCGGGCTCGCCGCGATGACGATCCACCCAGTCCTCCAGCGCTGAAATCGTGGTGCGACGCGAATGAAGAGCGGCGTCCGCTACGACGACCGCTTCCGTCAAGCTCAAACGCGCGCTGATGTCGGCGATCGTGCGAGCCACAGACCTAACGCGAAATCCGCGGATCTGAACGACATCGTCGGCAACGGCTACTGCGCGGTGGACTCGAATGCCAGCCCGCATCGCGATACCGGTCGATCGGGGCACTGTGACCTCAATCGGATCGCACGGCTCAACGTCAATACCGTGCAACCACGCGGCCGTAAGTCCCGAGAAAGCGGCGCTGGACGGCAGGCGTTCGCGCGCAACTGCCAGCGACGCCATCGGCGTCGGCTCAACACCGGACCAGACATATATTCCCCTCGAGACCCGCCTCCAGCTCGCTCCTCGGAGGTGCCACCGTTCGACCCCAGCTTTGCGAGCGTCAGCGACCGTGAAAGGCCCGCGCGTCAACACCGGAGGCGGGACTGCTCTGCGACCCATCCGGATGAGGATGCCGTCCCCCAGTTCGATTCGCAATCCAGCCTGTTAATCGCGCCGAGGTAGACCACCGCACTGTTTACGTGGGCGGCAATTGTGCCGGGGTATACCTACGCACCCAGGTGCGCCTGGATGAACGCTGTCGGGTTCACGAACTTATAGGGAAACGCCGGGAAACCTGAGCACGGCGTCGGCGGCAGCGCCCCGTTCCAGGCGTGCGACTCCATATCGCCCTTGAAGACCGCGAAATGAAAGTGCGTGCGGCTGCCCATGCTCGCCACGTCGGCAAAGACCTGCCCCCGTTTCACCGCCGAGCCCACATGAAACGCCGACCGCAGCCAGATATGCCAGTACTGCGTGATCACCACACCGGAAGACGTGCGATGACGGATCAACACACCGCCATGAAACGTCGGGTCCACCATGTAGCCGATGATCACGCCGTCCCCGGCCGCCTTGATCGGCTGGATCCCGCTTGCTATGTCCACCCCCGTGTGCAGCCAGACAGCGCCCGACGCGCAAGACCGCAGCGCCGTGCCGTTGCAGTACCGCCACTGGCTACCGAAGCCGAGGCAGTGCGGGGGCCATGTCGGCAGCGGAAACTGAAAAACGTCCGCGGAGTTGGCGACCGCCGGCGCTGCCGGCGCCGGCGTTGAGACCAGAAGCTGCGAGAGCGCGAAAAGAATCCCCGCGACCCCACGGACGACGTCAGCCGATATCGACGATGACGTTCTTCAGCTCCGTGTAGAGATCGAGCGCGTACGGACCCAGCTCGCGTCCCCAGCCGCTCTGCCGGTATCCGCCCCACGGCGTCACCGGGTCGACGATGTGGTAGCAGTTGACGTAAACCGTCCCGGCCTTGATCGCATGCGCCACGCGATGGGCGCGCGCCACGTCCCTGGTCCAGACACCGGCGACCAGTCCATAGATCGTGTTGTTCGCCTTGGCCACCAGGTCCTCCTCGTCGCTGAACGGAATCGCCGCCACGACCGGACCGAAGATCTCCTCGCGTGCGATTCGCATATCTCCGTCGACGTCCGCGAAAACAGTGGGCTTGACGAAATACCCGCCGTCCAGCCCTTCGGCCTGCTCCCCGCCGGCGAGAAGCCGTGCTCCCTCCTTGTTGCCCTGCGCGATGTAGCCGAGGACCCTGTCCATCTGCGTCTTCGACACAAGGGGACCCATCTGGGTGATGGGGTCGATGCCGGGCCCGATACGCGTTTCGGACACCGTCTTGAGCAGCTCGTCCAATGTGTGGTCGTAGACCTTTTCCTGCACGAACAGCCGCGAGCCCGCGGAGCAAACCTGGCCCTGGTTGAAGAAGATGCCGAAGAACGCGCCGGACACCGCCCGCGTCAGGTCCGCGTCGGCGAACACGATGTTGGGCGACTTGCCGCCCAGCTCGAGGCTGACCCGCTTCAAGTTGCTTTCGGATGACGCGCGGGCGATCAGCCTCCCGACGTCGGTCGACCCCGTGAAAGCGATCTTGTCGACGTCGGGATGGGATGCGAGCCGCGCGCCCGCGACCTCACCTCGCCCTGGCACGACGTTGACCACTCCATCCGGCACCTCGGCCTGCTGCAAAAGCTCCGCCAGCAGCAATGCGCTCAATGGAGTCTCCTCCGATGGTTTGAGCACGACGCTGTTGCCGCACGCCAGCGCGGGCGCGAGCTTCCACGCGGCCATCAGGAGCGGGAAGTTCCAGGGGATGATCTGCCCCACGACTCCGATGGGTTCGCGAAGCGTGTAGCTGAGGTACTTGCCCGGAAGCGAGACTTGCTGGGTCGCTCCGTCGAGCTTGGTCACCCAGCCGGCGTAGTAGCGGAACGTCGCGGCCGCCAGCGGGACGTGAAACAGCAGCGCGTCGTTGATCGGCATCCCGTTGTCGAGCGTTTCGAGCTGGGCGAACTCGTTGGCGCGCTCCTCGAGGAGGTCGCCGACCTTCCACAAAACCTTCGCCCGTTCCGCGGGTGGCAGCTCACGCCAGGTGCCACGGTCGAACGACTTGCGAGCGGCAACGACGGCGCGATCGACGTCCTCGGCGCCTGCTTCAGCAACAAGGGCCAGCACCTCGCCAGTGGCCGGGTCGACTGTTTCGAACGTCTTGCCACTCGCGGCGTCGACCCAACGCCCGCCGATGAACAGTTTCTTGGGCTGACCCTTCAGAAATGACGCGACCTCGAGGTCTTCGGCGACCGCCATGGCAGCATCCTACGCGCTCCCACGGTAGGCTCTTTCCGTGTTGATGGAGGTCACCTGCCGGTGTGGCTGGACCACGCGCGGCTCGAGGTCGGAGATCATCGCCAACGTCCGGGCGCACGGCAAATCGGCACACCAGCAAGACATCACGCCTACGGAGGTTCGCGCCATCTGGCGCACTGTCGAAGACGGCCCCAAGATTGGCTCGGCGAAGTAGCCCGGGGCGAAGCGCCAGGTCCACCGAGCTGGCGGAGAAGATGGGCCCGCCCATCTCGTCCGTCGCCTGGTCGCCCGAATTCGTCGCCCAGACCCTCGAGGTGCTCCCCATCGCGAGGCGCGACCACACCCTGGTATGGCTCAAGCCGATACACGCCCCTTCGCTTCGTGTCGGCCTCGCGCCGTCGGCCAAGCCGGCTGACACTGTGCTCGATGTGCTCAGGTGGTATCCGCTCGCGCCGCTCGTGGTCCACTCGACCTCATGGCGTCACGAGGAAGGAAGGATCGTGCTGACGTACGTCGCCGTGGTCAAGACGCCGGCGAGCCTTCCCGCTGAATCGCTCATTGAGCTGCCGGTCCATCGCACGGAGCTGGCGCGCGGAGGGGCCACTTCCGCCCTGGAATCGATCGCCGCCGAAGCCGTCCTCGAGCACGCGCTGCGCCACCTGTCGTGGCTCGTGCGCGACGACCCCGCGGTGATGCAATCGCTCGACGGCTGGACGGAAGCCCTCGCCGGTTTCGAACCCGAACCCTTTCGGTCGCTCGTCTGACGGACCTGACCAGCTCAATCTCGGAGCGCGGCGCGCGATGGGGCATCCTGCCCGCGTACTACGGCTGGCTCGGCGATGTTGTCGAGACGACGCCCGCCGTCGAGGCGGCGATCCTCGACGCGATGAGCGCGAGCTCGGATATGCCGCCGGCTCAGGACGCGCCGCAGCTCCCCCACGATCGATGCGAGGAGGCGCCGGAGAGAGCATGGGGATGGGCGATTCAGCTCTACGCGCTCCGCTCGCGCGACAGCTGGGGGATTGGTGACCTCGCCGACCTCCGGCGTTTCGCGCGCTGGTCGCGAGCGGCGGGCGCGTCGCTCATCCTGCTCAACCCGCTCGGCGCACAAACGCCGAGGTTGCGCTACGAATCGTCGCCCTACTACGCGTCGACTCGGCGCTTCCGCAACATGATCTTTCTTCGCGTCGACGAGGTCGAGGGCGCCGATGCCGTTGACCTCCGCCCGGCCCTGAGGGCGGCGCGCCGGCTCAACTCGCAGCGGATCATCGACTACGACGCGGTCTTCCGGATCAAGACGAGCGCCCTCGAAGAGATCTTTCGCGCCGCGCCGCAGCCGCGCGGGCTCGCCTCCTACGCGCGTCGCCAGGGCGGCGCCCTGCGCGACTACGCAACCTTCAACGCTCTGTCCGAGGAGCTCGGGCCGGCGTGGCGCGAGTGGCCAGAGGAGGTCCGCCATCCAGGCGGACCTGGGATCCCGGCCGCGCGCGAACGCCTGGCCGGCCGGGTCGCGTTTCACGCATGGCTGCAGTTTCACGTCGACCGCCAGCTCGCGCATGCGGCGCGGGAGATCGGGCTCATCACCGACGTCCCTGTCGGATTTGCCGCCGACGGTTTCGACGCCTGGCGCTGGCAGGACTACCTGGCGGCTGGAATGCGAGTCGGCGCTCCGCCCGATGAGTTCTTCCGGGACGGGCAGGACTGGGGTCTCCCTCCGTTCAATCCGTGGGCGCTTGCCCGCACGCAGTGGGCTCCTTTCATCGACGCGATCCGGAGCGCCGCTCAGCACGCCGCGGGCATCCGCCTCGATCACGTGATGGGCCTCTTTCGCCTCTTCTGGATCCCCGAAGGGGTGCCCGCGACGCAGGGCGCCTACGTGCACTATCCCGCGTCGATTCTCCTGTCCCTGCTCGCCAATGAGAGCCGCCGCGCCGGTGCGTTCGTGATCGGCGAAGACCTCGGTTTGGTCGAGCCCGTGGTGCGCCAGCGGCTTGACGAGATAGGTTCGCTGTCCTATCGCCTCGTCTGGTTCGAAAGCTCACACCCCGAGCATTGGCCGCACGACGCGGTGGCCGCGGTCGGCACGCACGACCTGCCAACGGTGGCGGGAATCTGGACGCGCAGCGAACCCGAGCACCGCCTTCATCACCTGCGCGACAAGCTGGTCCAGCTCACCGGGCTGCCCGACGACGCGCACCCGCTCGAGGTGACTGCGGCCGTCTACGGTCATCTGGCGCGTGGCCGGCCGCGCATCGTTCTGGCGTCGCTCGAAGATGCGCTCGCCGTGCAGGAGCGACCCAACGTGCCCGGCACGACCGCAGAATTTCCAAACTGGCGCCTGGCCCTGCCGGCCACTCTCGAAGAGATCGAAGAGTCCGAGGGCGCCCGCCGAATCGTCAGCGAGATGACAGCGGCGGGACGATCGCAAAGTCGCTGAGTCGTAGGATTTCGACATGATCCAGAGGTCGAAGCTCGATGGAACCAGCTTCGACTTCTACGGGCTGGAGCACCTGGCAGAGGCCGGCATCGAGGACCCTTCGCACCTTCCGATGACGGTCAAGATCCTGCTCGAGGGCCTCGTGAGGCTGGTCGAGTCCGGCGTTACGGACGAGTCGAACATCGGCGCGCTCGCGAACTGGCCCGCCCTGCCGCCGGCCGATGCCGAGCTGCCGTTTCTTCCCGCGCGCGTACTCATGCAGGACTTCACAGGCGTGCCGGCCGTCGTTGACCTCGCGGCGATGCGATCCGCGATGAAGCGCGCCGGCAAAGACGCGGGCAAGGTCGACCCGCTGGTGCCGGTCGACCTGATCATCGACCACTCGGTGCAGGTCGACTCATTCGGGTTCCGCGACTCGTACACGAGAAACATCGAGAAGGAGATCCAGCGCAACCGCGAGCGCTACTCGCTGCTCCGCTGGGCACAGCAGGCCTTCCACAACTTTTCGCTGGTCCCCCCAGGAATGGGCATCTGCCACCAGGTGAATCTGGAGTACCTCGCCAGGGTCGTGCAGGTCCGCGACATCAACGGACGCAAGGTCGCCATCCCGGACACTCTCATGGGCACCGACTCGCACACCACGATGGTCAACGGCCTGGGGGTGCTGGGCTGGGGCACCGGTGGAATCGAGGCCGAGGCCGCGATCCTCGGGCAGCCTGCCTACCTGGCGTCGCCGATCGTAGTCGGCGTGCGGTTCCTCGGGGCGCTGCCGGCGGGATCGACCGCCACCGACCTGGTGCTGACGCTCACCGAGATGCTCCGCAAGCACGGTGTCGTCGACAAGTTCGTCGAGTTCTGCGGTGACGGCCTGTCGAGCCTTTCGGTCCCCGACCGGGCGACCCTCAGCAACATGTGCCCGGAGTACGGCGCCACGTCGGCGCTTTTTCCGGTGGACCTCCAGACGCTTCGCTACCTGGAGGTGACGGGCCGCGATCGCGAGCAGATCGATCTCGTCGAGCGCTACACGAAGGAGCAGGGCCTCTTCCGCACCGACGGCGCTGAGACCCCGAAGTTCAGCGAGCTGCTCGAGCTCGACCTGAGCAAGGTCGAATCGAGCGTCGCGGGGCCGAAGCGTCCACAGGATCGCGTCGCGCTCCCCAACGTCTGGAGCAGCTTCACTACGGTGTTCACTCCCGGACCCAAGCCAGAGGCCGACGCGATCTCGCGCCTCACCGAAGAGGGCGGCCCGATCGACGGTCGCACCACTGTCGCGGTCCACGCCAAGCCGGAAGCCAAGGTGGAGAACGGATCGGTCGTCATCGCCGCGATCACCAGCTGCACCAACACTTCGAACCCGTCGGTGATGGTCGCCGCAGGTTTGCTCGCCAAGAGGGCGGTCGAGCTCGGCCTCACGGTAAACCCCTACGTCAAGACAAGCCTTGCGCCGGGCTCGCGGGTGGTGACGGATTACCTGAAGACGGCCGACCTGCTGGAGCCGCTCGAGAAGCTTGGCTTCTTCCTGGTCGGTTACGGATGCACGACGTGCATCGGCAACTCTGGCCCGCTCGCCAGCCCCGAGATCGAGGCCACCGTCAGCAAAGACGACCTGAGCGTGGTCGCGGTGCTGTCCGGAAATCGAAACTTCGAGGCGCGCATCCATCCGCTCGTGAAGGCGAGCTACCTGGCTTCCCCGCCTCTGGTCGTCGCGTTCGCGCTGGCCGGATCTGTGCACAAGGATCTCGTCACCGAGCCTGTTGCGGAGACGCCCGACGGCAAACCGGTGATGCTCTCCGACCTCTGGCCGTCCCAGGAAGAGGTCAACGAGGTCGTCCAGCGATGCGTCCAGCAGGAGATGTTCAAGCGGGAGTACTCGCGGATCTTCGAAGGCGACGAGCACTGGAAAGCGATGGCCGCGCCAACGGGCCCGATCTTCGCCTGGGACCCGGAATCGACCTACGTCAAGGAGCCGCCTTACTTCGAAGGCTTCGCGCCGCAGCCGAAGGCGCTGACGGACATCGACGGCGCGCGCGTGCTGGTTGCGGTCGGCGATTCGGTTACCACCGACCACATCTCGCCCGCGGGCGCGATTCCAGCCGACAGCCCCGCCGGTCGCTACCTGATCGAGAAGGGAGTGGATCGGTTCGAGTTCAACAGCTTCGGCGCGCGCCGCGGCAACCACGAGGTGATGGAGCGGGGGACGTTCGGCAACATCCGGCTACGTAACGCGCTCGCCTCGCGCGAGGGCTACTACACCAAGCACTTTCCAGGCGGCGAGGAGACGACGATCTTCGACGCCGCGCAGCAATACAAGAAGGAAGGCGTGCCGCTCATCGTCCTCGCCGGCAAGGAGTACGGGACCGGATCGTCGCGCGACTGGGCCGCGAAGGGGCCGTTGCTGCTTGGAGTCCGCGCCGTGATCGCGGAGAGCTTCGAGCGGATTCACCGCTCGAACCTGGTGGGCATGGGAATCCTCCCGCTGCAGTACACGCCCGGCGAGAACGCGCACCTGCTCGGTCTGACCGGCGAGGAGCGCTACACCATCCACGGGCTCGACACGTTGAAACCAGGTCAGCTGGTCGAGGTCAAGGCAGTCGATGAGGCGGGCCGGGTCACGAGCTTCGCGACGCGTGCTCGGGTCGACAACGAGACCGAGATCGGCTACCTGCACCACGGCGGCATCCTGCCCCTGGTCCTCCGCGAGCTGATCGCGAAGACCTAACGGTTCGGGACCGTGAGGCCCCGGGTTCAAATCCCGGGCCCCCGCCTTTTTCCGATCTCAACCACCCAGCGCTGCCGTGATTAGGTTGAATCAGGCCGCTGTGATGCTGCCGCACGTGTGTAGCAGTTCCTTGGTGACTGCCAGCGGGGGTATCCCAATCCCTTGACCTGTGCGAAATCGGGCGCGAAGCTGAGCAAATGCTCAGGGCAGCATCAGCGATAGGCTGACCCTAGCTGCCGCGGCGGTTGCACTAGCGACGGATGCAGGCGGAGACGGCCGCGCCGCAACCGAACCCACACGGCTGTCATCAACAAACCCAAAACGAACGCACCGGTACCGAGCAGCCCGCCTTCTGTTCCGTAAGGCAGACCGGTCCACAGCCTGGCTTTTGGGTCAGCTTCCGCCAGGACAAGAAACGACCCCCATTGGGAGGCGTCACCTATCACACCAAACACGAAGCCCTGGACAAAATCCCACGCGAAGTGCAAACCGATTGGAAGCGCCAGCTGACCAGTGAGCACATAGCCGGCGGCGAAGAGAGCCGCGAAAATCATGATGTTGACTGTGCTCAGCGTCGTGGCGTTTGGATTGCCGGCATGGCCGAGGCCGAATAACAGCGACGAGATAAGGACGGCAATAGCCGTCGCCCACGTTGAGCTGATCAATCTCGAATTGAGACCTTCGACCAGGTTTTTTATGGGGTAGCCGCGCCAGATCACCTCCTCCTGAATCGCCACGAAGACAACGGCGACAAAGCCGGCCGCGATCATGGCGGCGAAGGGCTGCCCGGCAGCGGTGGCAAAAGTGCCTGTCACCTTCACCCAACCCATCCATAGTTCCAGGAGGAAAGCCCCAAGCAGCAGCAACGTGCCAAGCGCCAGGCCAAACCCCAAATCGGACCACCACAAGTTGTTCAGATGGAAGCCATAGTCAACGATCCGTCTCCGGTCCAGCCGAGTGGCTACCAACCACACGAGTGCCCCTATGAGAAGTAAATACACCCCAGCTTCAAAGGCTCCCCGGTAGGCGACAACCGGGAACAATTTGGTGAAAAGGTTCCCCCGCAAGCTGTACAGCGCTTCGCCCAAGACAAGTGAAGTCAGGAAGAACACAACAATTCGCCACGCCGCGCGCACACGCGCTTCTCCTCTATTCCACAACAGATTCTTAACGGCGACCATCACGACCTCCGTTTGCATAACGATTCCGGTGGACGGAATTGCGTGCGACGATCCACAGCCATTGTTTGGGCCACACGGTCGGGCCCGCCCTATTCACTCTCGAGCAATGCTCGTCGAATGGTTCGACGTATGTGTGCGCGGTAACGATCACTGCTCCAACGGCGATTCACAACCAGGTCTTCCCACACGCGGACTGACGCGAGCGTCCAGAGTAGGTCGGTCGCGGTCGAGACATCGAGCTCGGGCGCCAGCCGACCGTCTTCTACAAGCCGACGAACGATGTCTCGGCAGCGCCGCCGCCTCCGATCGGCGCGATCTTGCCAAGCCGTGGCCGCGACGGCATCCTCGCTGTGCACCGCGTCCAGTGCCGCGACAACCCGAAAGATCCTCGGGGCCACCTTGGCGACCAGGTCGATGAAACGATCCAGCGCCTGCTCAGCTGATGTGGCCGTCTCGATCCGTTTGGTCAGGGTCGGCACGCCCTCGGACTCGTCCACGTAATCCACCAGCTCCAGCAGAAGCCGCGCCTTGGAGTGGAAGTGGACATAGATTGATTGACGCGACATTCCCGCTTCTGCCGCCAGGGTCTCCAGTCCGACGCCATGGTAGCCGCGCTCTTCCAGTAAGCGTCGCGCGGTGTGAAGGAGAAGCCTGTGGCTCTTTGCGGATCGGGTTGACAGGATTCGGATGTCGCAATAGTATTTGACACGCTGTAAAATTTGGCAAAGTTGGGGGCCTGTTAGGGATGAATGAGCCGGTGGGTTCACCGATCGTGGAACTGCCTCCGGTGAACGCCGGACCAAGCGCTACGGCGGATGGCTACCGCAGGTCCCTCAGCCGATTGGCTGGATTCACACGCTGGATCACCGCGCCCTGGATCCTGCTCGTCATCGCCTCGGCGATCACGGTGCAGCGTCTCACCGGCAGTGATGCTTTCCACTCACTTGACCAAGCCGGACTCGAGCAGGCAGGCCGCTTCGCTGGTCTCGTGACCACAGCGAGCATGCTCGACGGCGCCAATCACCTCGTCTTCTTTGTCACGTGGCTTGGGGTATTCATCGCCACATTCAAGATGTGGCCTGTGCGCGCCGCGTTGGTGCTTGTGCTTGGCGCCATGTCGCTCGCGTTTGGGCTCACCAAAGCGATCACCACGAGCTACATCGCGACCTCGCTTGGGGCACGATACCTGGCTGATCCGACGGCGAAGGAGAGTCTATTCGCGGCTGGGACTGTAGCTGATGGCCTCCGCGCAGGACTGCAGGACATGGACACCTACCCACTGGCCGCCATCTGGGTGCTGCTTGCCTTGCTGCCTTCAGCTGCCGGGCTGGGGCGCGCGGTCAGGATCATGGGCTGGGTGCTGGCTTCAGCCCTCGTATTCGATGGCGTTTTTCATCTGGCAAGCATCGATAGCCCATTCTTCGTCGTGGTCGTTCTGGTCTCGCCCCCTTACTTCTTCATTCTCGGAAACTGGCTGAAGCGCATTTCAAGAAATGAGCTGGTGATGAACCCGACCGCGTCTCGGATGGCTTCGGCCTGACCAGTGACTCTGCAGGGCGCGCACCAACCTCATTTAGCGCAGAAGTTCTGGATCGCAAAGCAGTCGTCCCCGAAGAAGGCTACTGGGGCGACGCCCGATCCGCTGGGTGAGGGAGCGTGACCGAAACATGACGCGCAATCTCCGCAAGATGTATTCGGTCATCGGCGCGCTGTTGCTGCTCGAGTTTCTCGCGCAGTTCTACACAATCGCGTCTTCTGCGTTCACCTCGGTCGCCGACAAGATCGCGAATGCCGGGAATCCCACCGCCGCGAGCACTGTCGATGAGATAGACGTGTTTAGCGCGGCCCACGCAGTAATCGGAGTTTTCGTCGTCCCGATCACCATCCTGGCCCTCATCATCCTGTCGTTTGGCGCTCGTTATCCGCGAAAGACGACGATCATGGCTGCCCTGCTCTTTCTTTTGTGGGTGGTCCAGTTCGCCCTGGCATTCGTGGGCTTCCTCGGCGTCGCCGGAATCGCTGGGCTGCACGGGATCAACGCATTAGTCATGGTTGGGCTCGGGATTTACCTGGTGAGAGCCAACTGGGCTTTCTCGAGCCAAGCGCCCGCGCAGACGCAGACGAACGAAATCCGCCTGTAGAAGTTCATGTAGCTATCCGGGCGGACTCTGGGCTTGAAATCCGCCTTAGCGGGCCCCCCAGAGACCCGGATGAACTCACTACCTCCCTAAACGGTCTCTGTGAATCACCCTGGGTTCCTGGAGATTGGCGTCATATCTCCTGCCGTCGAAAGACGAGCCAGCTGGCCGCCAAGGTGACCACTACAAATCCGGCGTTGACGATGAGCGGTCCGTCCCACCCCGACGCCGTTTGCTGGAGGGCAAGGGCGCTGGCGAGATCATTCATGCCGAATGGAGTGAAGTGGCCGACGTTGGGCAGCGACGATAGTATGCCTGCGACGAGGAGGGCGACTATCCCGACGCCGGCGGCCGGGATTGAAGACCGCACCAACGTGCTGCCTAGGAAAGTCACGGCGGCAATCTCAAGTAGCCCTAACAGGAGGACGAGGCAGCCGGCTCCCAGTCCAAGGGCCGAAAGGGGTGCGAAGAGGACCGCGGTGTATAGGTAGGCTGCGAGTCCGCAGAGGAGGACTGCGGCAGCCATGGTTATGGCGAGGCCGCTGAACTTCGCAGCGAGGAATGCAAAACGGCTCACCGGCTTGACCAGGACGAACGCGGCCGTGCCTGATTCCTTCTCCCCAGCAACGCTCCCCATCGCGAGAAGGATCGCCGTGAGTACCCCGACCTGGCTCAGGTTCTTGATCAGTTGAGCGACTGCGTCCTTGATGGTTGGTGTGGGCACGTGAATATCAATCGAGCTGGCTGCCAGCTTCACGATGTCCGGCGTGTACTTGGCTAGCACCGGCGACGCGAGCCCAAAAAGCACGAATATGACGGCCAGCACCGGGAGGCGGCCAGTTCGCCACTGTTCTGCGATCTCCTTCATAAGCAGGACGGCGTAGCCCCTCATCCTTTGGCTCCATGTGGCTGCTGGCTCGGCACCAGCCGCAAGAAGACATCCTCCAGGCTGGGCCGGAGCCGCTCGAAACGGGCGATGTGAACGCCGCTCGAGGCGAGGATCCTCAGAATGTCAGGCCCAGCTCGCGAGGCGTCATTAACCGCCACACGAAGCACCGCTCCGTCGCGCCTAATGCCATCGACCAACGTCGAGTGTTCGAGGACCGTAGCTAGGTCGGATCCCGCAGCAGCCTGGCCCGGCTCAAGCTCAATCGCGAACACCGGCTCTGCAAACCTCGCTTGGAGCTCCGCCATCGTCGCATCCGCGACCAGGCGTCCCCGGTCAATGATGCCGACCCGGTCGCAGACTTTCTCGACATCCTCCAGGATGTGGCTAGACATGAAGACGGTGACCTGGCCGCGCAGCTCAGCCAGGAGGTCGAGAACGTCGTGCCGGCCGGCCGGGTCCAGCGAGCTGGCGGGCTCATCGAGAAACAGGACCTGGGGGCGGTTCATGAGCGCCTGCGCCAGGTTCAGCCGC
>WNGJ01001884.1_pt1 | contig 20979 bp, 19 predicted proteins | sample 5400611 | NCBI WGS metagenome assembly WNGJ01 (sample SAMN13153375, study PRJNA577476) | soil metagenome | isolation source: 40 cm soil or saprolite under Garry oak tree replicate 1 | place: USA:California | collected 2016-06-15
CCTCAAGAGGCCCTCACGAGGCACTCTCGACGGGGGTGCCGACCGGAGCGACCGTCTCCTCTCGTTCCGCATCCTCACCCGCGGGTGGATGTGGTCGACCGCGGCGCTCGTGCTTGAACGCATCCGCGATCAAGTCCGGCACTCGCGCCCGGGCGGCGGCCGCCCCGACGGCAACGGCATACGAGACCATCCGGCGGCGCGCACGACCGTGGGTGATGAGGACCGTCCCCTGGACGCCCAGCAACGGCGACCCACCGAGCTTCTCGTAATCGAAGATCGTCCGAATCCGGTCCAGGCCGGGCTTTAGCAGGAGGTACGCCAGGGGCCCGCGCGGGGGCCGTCTCAGCTCCGCGCGCAGCAGATCGAAGATGAACGTGGATAGCCCCTCGAAGAACTTGATCGTGACGTTGCCGACCGCCGCGTCACACACGACGACGTCGGCGGCATGCGACACGAGGTGGCGCCCCTCGATGTTGCCGATGAAGTTGAGGCCCGATGACGAGAGCAGTTCTGTGGCCTCCTGCACGCGTTGCTCGCCTTTGCCGGCCTCTTCGCCGATCGACAGCAGGGCAACCGACGGACGGGGCACCCCGAGGACACGCTCGGAATAGAGCGAGCCCATATGCGCATACTGGGCCAGGTTGTGGCCAGTCGAGTCGGTGGTCGCGCCGATATCGAGCAGGACAAACGGACCCTTCTGCGTGGTCATCTGCACGGCCAGCGCCGGCCGATCGACGCCCGGCAGTCGCTTCAGGTTCAGGATCGCCGACGCGACCCCTGCGCCGGTGTGGCCGGCGGTGACCACCGCATCGGCGCGGCCCTCGCGGACCAGGCGCATGCACACATTGATCGAGGCATCTCGCTTGCGCCGGACGGCACTCGCCGGTTGCTCATCCATCCCGACGAGTTCGGACGCATGGACGATCGTCGTATTCGGCGGCAGCGTCCGCGCCGCTTTCGCGACACGCGCCTCATCACCGACCAAGAGGACCTGGTCGGAAGGATGCTCGCGCGCGTAGCGGAGCGCCCCGGTGACGACCTCGCCCGGCGCGTGATCCCCGCCCATCGCGTCGACCGCGACGCGAACGGGGGGCGGGTCCGTGGCGGTCGGAACCGAGGTCAGGTCCAACGTATCCCCGGTCTCGGGCTTATCCGGCGGACTCTTCAGTCGTCTTCTTCAGCTCGATCGCCTGCCGGCCGTTGTAGTAGCCGCACTCCCGGCAGGCGTGGTGGGGCTGCTTCTGAGCGTGGCAGTGAGGACATTCCTCGAGGCGGGGCAGGCTCAGCGCGAGATGGCTGCGCCGGTCACCCTGCCGCGCGTGGGACACGCGTCGCTTGGGGACTCCCATGGGTTCCGTGGCTCCTTTCGAACGGGCTCGTGCCGGCCAGCAATCTCGACGGTGTGGGCCCGGGACCGGCGGGCGAATTCGTGCAGCCGATGGGACCGAGGCGGGAGTCTACCGGGTCTCGCCCTCTCCGTCGACCGGGAAACCGCGGAGCACCTCGAGCCGCGGGTCGATGTCTTCGGCCGGGTGGTCGTGTGGCCCAACTTCGAGTCGCTGCCCGCACACCACGCACAGGCCGGCGCAGTCCGGCCCGCACAAGGGCGCGATCGGCTCTCCAAGCTGGATGGCTTCGCGTATGACCGGTTCGAGCTCCAGCTCGTGGTGGTCGTTGAGCCTGAGAACGTCCGGCTCGTCCCGGGGGTCGATCGGCACTCCGGAGGCAATCTCGATGCTGGGCAAAGCCTCTTCTACCAGGTCGACGGAGATGGGTACCTCGATGTCCCGCAGGCAGCGGCTGCACTGCGTAGCCAGGCTCGTGGTCAGGTGGCCGCTGACCAGGAGGCCGCGATTGGTCCTGGCCAGACGAACCGTCCCCTCGAGCGGGTCGGCCTGCTCGAGATCCGGCCCCAGGTCCAGCATCAGGCCGGCAACCTGGTAGGTCCGGCTCGTCCCGGGCGGCTCTGCCAGCAACTGGGCGGCCGGGTAGGTCAGGACGTCGCGGGCATCGAGCGGCAGCTGTCGATTGGCCGCGCGGTTCATGCCCGGACAGGTTGCGGGACGTCCTCCTCCGATTCGTCTGCCTGCCACGCATCGGCCTCATGTCCGTTGAGCTCGGAGGCCTCGCCCCGCCGCTCGTCGAGCAGGGCGATCCCCTTCTTGATGCTCTGAAGCGTCTTCACGACCTCGCCTTCCAGCGCGATCAGGACCGAGGCCGCGTACTCGTCGGCGCCACGACGGACGTCTTCGCCTTCCCGCTCGGCGAGGGCCACGATGCGCCGCCCCTCCTCCTCGGCAGCCCGCGTCAGGCCACGCTCGTCGATCAGGAAGGCAGCCTGCTCCTGGGCCTTGGCGACGATTCGTTCAGCCTCTTCCTGGGCCTTCTCGATGTACTGGTTGCCCTCGGCCGTGATCCGGTTCGCGGCGCGGATCTCCTCGGGGATGGCCACGCGGATCTGGTCGAGCAAATCGAGCGCGCTGGGCTGGTGGATGGCGACGTTCTGCGTCATCGGAAAATGCCGCCCGTTTGCGATCAGCGACTCGAGGCGCGTCACGAGGAAGATGATGTCTATCTGACCGGCCCTCCTGGTCTCCGAGCGTCGAGGCTGCGCGCGATTATCTCATGCTGGAATGCGCCGCCCGAGTCGCCGGACGGACCGCCCAAGGAGATCACCGCCGCGCCAGTGCAGTCGACAAGGCGCGGATGGCCGGCCTCGGGATCATCTCGCTCACGTCCCCGCCGAAGGACGCGATCTCGCGCACCAGGCTGGAGCTCACGTAACCGTGCTCCAGTGCCGTCATGAAGAAGACCGTGTCGATCTCCGGCGCGAGCTTGCGGTTGTTGTGGGCGAACTGGATCTCGGATTCGAAATCCGAGATTGCCCGCAAGCCACGGACGATGAAGCGGGCCTCCTTCGTTCGACAAAAGTCCACCGTCAGCCCGTCGAACGCCTCCACCTCGACGCGGCCCGACAGGTCGGGCGCCTCGGCATCGAGTGATGCGCGGATGATGTCGACCCGCTCGCGCGCCGATAGCAGCGGAGTCTTGCGAGGGTTGGCGAGGACGGCGATGACCACGCGCTCGAAGACCGGCGCGGCCCGCCGCACGACATCCAGGTGCCCGAAGGTCACCGGGTCGAACGATCCGGGGTAGACCGCGACCCTCATTCGCCCTCCTCGATCTCCAGGGGCCCCTCGATCCTTCTATAGAACGTCAGCGCCGTCTCGCCGAAGCGCCGCTCGCGCTCGGATGCTAGCAGGCCGATCCGGGCGGCCGGCCGGCCTCGCCAGAAGTGCTTGGCGACGACCCGCGCATCGGCAGCCAGAAGCCCCGGGCCGGTCCCGCCGAGACGCTCCAGGGTGGCGTTCAGAAGATCGCCCTCCGAATAGGGAGGATCCACGAGCACAATGTCGAACGATGGCCTGCTCGCCGAATCGCGGGCGAGCCAGCGCAGCACATCGCCCCGGACGACCGCCACGCGTGGTCCAGCCAATCGTGTTCGGCGCAGGTTCTCGGCAATGACGCGTGCTGCCCCAGCGTCCTTCTCGACGAACACCGCGCTCTGCGCACCGCGCGACAGCGCCTCGATGCCGGCCGCGCCGCTCCCCGCGAACAGGTCGAGCACGACGGCTCCCGGCAGCTCTGGCTCGAGAATGGCGAAGAGTGTCTGCTTGACCCGGTCTGCCAGCGGTCGCGTGCCGGGCCCGGGCGCCAGGAGCCGGATTCCGCGCGCCGTACCGGCGATCACGCGGCCGGCCTCGGGCACGTGAGGCGCTATGCGGCGCCCGAGGCCGGATCGCCGGCCGCCACTCGGGCCAGCCAGCCGGTCTCGAGCTCGTCCCGGAGAGGCTGAAGCGCGGCCCCTGGAATCTCGCCGGTCGCGTCGAGGAGCGCTTCGGCATGACGCCTGGCCGACGCGGCAAGCGCTCGGTGATCCGCCCGCTGGAGCGATGCGACGCGGAGCCGCGGCAACCCGCTCTGGGCGAGGCCCAGGACGTCTCCCTCCCGGCGCAGCTCGAAGTCCGCCTCTGCCAGGGCGAATCCGTCGCGCAGCTCCTTGACCGCCCGGAGACGCGCTCCAGCCGTCTCGTCGCGCGTGTCCGAAACCAGGACACAGAAGGACTCGGCGGTGCCGCGGCCCACACGGCCGCGAAGCTGGTGCAACTGGGCAAGGCCGAACCTGTCGGCGTTCTCGACGATCATCAATGTTGCTTCGGGAACATCGACGCCGACCTCGATGACGGTCGTCCCGACCAGGACGTCGAGATCGCCGTCGCGAAAGCGGCTCATCTCGCGATCGCGATCGGTTGCCTTCATCCGGCCGTGGACCAGGCCGATACGCAGTGGCGCGAGCAGAGTCGTCAGGCGCTCCGCCTCGCTTTCGGCGGCCACGGCGCCCTCCCCGTCCACCGCCCCATCCGCGAATGCATCGCCGCCTTCGTCTCCCTCGTCCTCGGTGATGAGCGGCACGACCACGAACGTGCGATGACCCGCCCCTGCTTCGGAGCGGACGCGCTGCCAGGTTCCCGCCAGGTCGCTGGAGCTCTTGATGCCGGTCCGAATTGGAACCCGGCCCGCCGGCTTAGAATGCAGGTCGGACACGTCGAGGTCGGCGTAGATCACCTGGCCGAGCGTGCGTGGGATGGGCGTCGCCGTCATGAGCAGGACGTGTGGCTGGAAGCCCCCGGCCTTCGCCTCCAGCTGCCCTCGCTGCTCGACCCCGAACCGGTGCTGCTCGTCGATGACCGCCAGGCCGAGCCGCGCGAAGGCGACCGTTTCCTGGAGCAGCGCGTGCGTGCCGATCACGACGGCCGCACGGCCGTCGGCGATCTGCTCCAGGGCCTTGCGCCGCGCATCGGCCGGGAGCGAGCCGGTCAGAAGCGTGGCCGGGATCGCGAGCTCCTCGAGGAACGCGCCCACGGTCTCCGCGTGCTGGCGAGCGAGCAGATCGGTCGGGGCGAGCAGCGCCCCCTGGTAGCCCGCCCGGGCGCTTAGCGCGAGCGCAAAGGCCGCGACCGCGGTCTTACCCGAACCGACGTCGCCCTGCAGCAGCCGGAGCATCGGCTCGGGCCCGGCGAGATCGGTGCGAATGGCATCCATCGCCCTTCCCTGGTCGGGCGTGAGCTCGACCGAACGCCCGATCTTCCGGTCGAGGCTGGCGACAATCGCGGCCCGGATCACCGGATCGGCGCCTGGCTCGACCTCGATCGCCACGCCGCGGCTGCGGCCGCGCTCCCGGCGGCGGCCGACCATCCCGACCTGGAGCGCGAGGAGCTCGTCGAAGGCGAGCCGCTTGAGCGCCGCGTCGCGTTCCTCGAAGGAGTCCGGATAGTGCGCCGCTTCGATGGCCCTGGCGATATCGACGAGACCCTCAGCCGCGCGGAGGTCGCCGGGGAGGTATTCGCGATAGGCGCGCCCCGCGCGGTCGATCGCGGCACGAATGAGGACTCGCAGCCGAGCCGCGGTGAGGCCGCCGGTCAGCCGGTAGATCGGCACGATGCGGCCGGCATGCAGCAGCGCACCTCCGTCGTCGCGTTGGAAGTCGGGGTTGTCGAACACGACCGACCAGCCTCGATGCTTGATTCGACCGCTCACGACGACCCGGTCGCCCTGGGCGAGGCGCTTCTCGATGTAGCGCCGCCCGAACCAGATCGCCTCGGCCTCGCCGCTGTCGTCCTCGAAGACGGCCGTCGTGCGCTGGACTCGCCGGCGGAAGGTCTGCTCCACACGCAGCTCTCGAACGCGCACCCGGGCGCTGGCCATCTCGCCCTCCTCGATCGCCCGTAGCGCGGCGAGGGTGCGCATCTCGCGCAGGTCGTCGTAGCGACGGGGCAGGTGGAAGAGCAGCTCGCGCACCGTGACGATGCCGAGTCGCTGAAGCTTCCGGCGCAACGCGGCCGCCCCGGGCAGGCCGCTCGAGCCAATCGGCCGCGAGAGCATAGCCACATCCGGCGCGGACGAGACGGTCGAAGTGACGGGACGACCGGTCTCGCGGACCGGGCGCGAGGACCGGCGAGGGGCCGCCGTGCCGGGCACAGCTACTCGACCGAGATCAGATAGCGGTAGTACGGCTGGCCGCCGTGGACCAGGTCCACCTGGAGACCGGGCTTCAGGTCGGTGATTCGCCTGGCGAGGGCCTCCGCCTCGGCGAGGTCGGCACCGCCGCCGTAGTACAGGGTCAGGAGCTCGAATGCGGGATCGAGCGTCGCGAGCGCGGTCAGGACCGCCTTCTGGCCGTCCGCGTCGACTGCGATGAGGCCGTCGTCCGGATCGAGGACGATCGTCTGACCCCTCCTGACCTTGCGCCCGCCCAGGCTCGCGTCCCGGATGGCCCTCGTCACCTGCATCGTCTGCAGGCCACGACCCGCTTCGGTCATGGCCGCCGCATTCGCTTCTCCGTCCAGCGATGGATCGAGCGCGATCAGCGCGGCCACTCCTTCGGCAGCATTTCGACTCGGCACGACCCTGACCGACCGGCGCGCCATCGCGGCGACCTGGCGGGCGGCGAGGATGACGTTGGGGTTGTTCGGAAGCAACAGCACCTCGTCGGCCCCCACGGCCTCGACCGCCGCGGCGAGCTCGCCGATGCTCGGGTTGTCCGACTGGCCACCACGGACGACGCTCGCCACGCCGAAGGATTCGAAGACCCTGGCCAGGCCGTCGCCCGCTGCCACGGCGACGACGGCAAGGGGCACGCGGGCCATGGGTTCGGAGCCGTTGCCGTCCGTGCGATCGGACGCCTTCGCGGAGGTGGACATGGCGGCGGCCGGTGCCGCGATCGACAGGGCGGCCAGCGCGGCACTCGTCGCCCCTCCCGACGGACGCAGGGCATGAGCGCCGGGGGCTCCACGCAGATCATCGGCCGGGGCTGGGCTCGCACGTCCCGTGAACTCCGCAGCCCGGACCTCGCGCACGTCGCGCGCCTGGTCGTCCAGATTCTCGATGCTGATCCGACTGAGACTGCCCACGGACAGTCCGAAGGCGATCACCTCGTCTGGACGCTCGCTATGGACGTGGACTTTGACCGCCCGGCCATCGCCCGCCACCAGCACGGACCCCCCGAACGTCTCGAGCCGGCTCCGGATGGAATCGAGATCAAGCAGGGCCGCGCCCGTCGGCTGGACGAGGAACATCGTCTCGTAGCCGAAGCCCTCGTCGGCGTGAGCCACCAGGGCGGAGGCGGTCACTGGCGCACGCCGCCGACCTCGGCCGGCACCGGCCGGGGCTTCGCCGGCGGGAACCTCGCCGAGCAGGTGTAGCAGGACACCCTGGAACAGCCGATAGAGGCCCTGCCCGCCGGCGTCGACCACGCCCGCCTCGCGGAGGATCGGCAGGAGGGTCGGCGTCCTGGCGACGGCTTTCTCGGCCGCGTCGACCGCTGCTATGAGCACCGTCTCGAGATCGCTATCGCGTTCGGCGGCGACGACGGAGGCGGCGGAAGCCTCGCGCATCACGGTGAGGATCGTGCCCTCGACAGGCTTGACCACGGCCGCGTACGCGGTCCGGGTACCGAGCGTCAGTGCGTGGGCGAGGTCCAGGCCATTGAAGCGGCGCTTGCCACCCAACCCTTCGGACATGCCCCGAAAGATCTGCGAGGTGATCACGCCCGAGTTGCCGCGCGCCCCCATCAACGCTCCAAGACTGATGGCCCCGGCAACGCGATCTGCGGCCTGATCCGCGACCTTTTCGCCCTCTTCCAGCGCCGCGCGGGCGGTGGCGAGCATGTTCGACCCGGTATCGCCGTCGGGGACGGGGAAGACGTTCAGGGCGTTGATCTCGTCGACGTGCGCTGCCAGATTGGCGACCGCGGCGCGATAACCGGCCAGCAAACCGGCCCCATCGCAGGCTCGTCGCGTCACGAAGGCCGTTCTCCGGAGGACGTCGCGCCTCGCCGGTCGCCTAGCTTGGGGCGATTCCCGTTGCCTGACCTGGGGCCTGGGCTTCCGGCGGCCAGTTGATCGCGCGCCGGAAGGCGATTGCTCGGGACGATCGTCGCCGGCGGAGGCGCTCCACCAGGCTGGAAGCGCAGGCCATCTACATGGATGGAAAGGTGGGCGAAGTCACGCCCTGTTGCCCGTCGAACCGCATAGCGGACAGCCGACTCGACCTGGCGCGCGACTTCGGCCACTGGCAGGCCGTAGGCAACCGTGACAAACAGGTCGAGCCGGAGCTCGCGCGACGTCTGCAGCTGGATCGCCGGCTGGCTCAGCCCGAGAAGGCTCAATACTCGCCCCCGGATCGATGGCGCCCTGAAACCGGTCACACCGTAGCTACCGAGGGTCGCGGCCCGGACGATGTCAGCAATGGCTCGACGGCTGACGCTGGCGCGACCGGGAATGGGCTGCGGCGACATGCAGGCGACCACCTCGCTGACGGCCTGACGGGTCGGAACACGCGGCGCACTCGCCGCCAAGCGGGCGTCGCAGGCCCTCTGCTATCATACCGCCCGACTTCGGCCATCCGGCCGGATGTTCTGTTTCCGGGCAGTCTGCCCACTCCGAGGACCCAAAAATGGCACGTGCCTGTGCAATCTGCGGGAAGACTTCGATGGCCGGCTTCAACGCCCAGTCATCGGGCATGAACCGCGTCCGAGCCCACCGCCGCTATCAGCCGAACCTGCAGCCCCTGCTCGTCACAACCAAGGGCGTGGCCGAGCGGAAGCTTGTCTGCACGCGCTGCCGGCGGACGCTCGTAAAGGAAGCCCGTTAGGCGATCCCCTCCCTCTCACAAATTTCCCAGCCCCGATCGGTTGATCGGGGCTCTTGCATTCCTGCGGCGACCGCGCCGCGAGCTAGGCTCGCTGGTCGGTGTCGAGCCACAAGGTGAATGGCCCCTCGTTGACGAGCTCCACGAACATCTCCGCGCCGAACTCGCCGCGCACCACGGTCACTTCGGCCGCCTCGACCGCGGCACAGAACCGCTCGTAGAGCGGGACTGCCGCGTCCGGCGGAGCTGCTGGCGTGAAACCCGGCCGACGGCCGCGGCTGGTGTCCGCGTAGAGGGTGAACTGGCTCACCACCAGCATCTCGCCGTTCACGTCCAGCAAGGAGCGGTTCGTCTTGCCCGCCTCGTCGGCGAACACCCGCAGGTCCACGATCCTGCGTGCCAGCGAATCGGCAACGTCGGGCACGTCGTGGGTGCCGACTCCAAGGAAGACGACCAGGCCCTGATCGATCCTGCCCAGCACGTCGTTGGCGATGCGGACCTCGGCGCGGCTGACTCGCTGGAGGAGAGCTCGCATGGCGTACCCCGGGCTATTCGCTGAGGAGTCCGGCGGCAGCCCGCCAGAGCCCCCCGATCATGACGAGCCAGGGCAAGAGGTACACGGGACTGCCGGCTCCGCCCGCCAGCCCTCCGCCGGCCATCAGCCCGATGCCGACCACGCCGGCCGCCGCCAGCCCCAGACCCTGGCCGAGCTGGGCCGGCCGGACGCGCCGGCCCAGGCGTCGCAGAGCTCCCGTCTCCCCCGAGTCGTCCGCCTCGACACCGGCCTCCAACTCAGTGTCGGCCGCCCGTTCCATGACCCGACGGAACCAGCCGGGAGCGTGGATCACGGCCCAGTACGCGAGAACGGCGTACGCCAGCCCGCCCAGGATGTCCACCACGTAGTGGTCGGCCAGGTAGACGATCGAGAACCAGACGCAGACCGAATAGGCAAGCATCAACCAGCCGATCCGCCCGAAGGATCGCCTGGCGAACAGGAAGGCCAGGAACGGATAGCCCGCGTGGAGGGATGGGAACGCGGCGACCTGGTTGGGATTGATGTCGTACACCGTGTAGCTGAACAGGTAGTGGCCTTCGAAGCCGAACAGGCGCGCCAGCTCGCTGAAGCCCTGGTCCTTGAGGTAGGCGATTGCAGGCAGCCCGTCCGGCCCCGGAATGAGGCCATTTTTGGCCGCCCACCAGGGCGGCGCAACCGGCAGCAGCAGATAGGTCACGAAGCCGGCCATCGAGAGCACGATCATGGCCGCCACGTAGTCGTAGTAGACGCGCCGCCGGCGCAGCCACAGGAAGAACCCGACCGCGATCGGCAGGGGAAAGTGGAGGAAATAGAAGACCGTCGCGACCATGGCCAGCGGGTCGCTGCCCGTCGCCGGATGGAATAGATCCTGGAGGACCTGCGTGGGCAAATGGCCGAGGAAGAGCGCGCGCTCGGCGTTCAGGACATCGGCCACGTGAACGCTCACTCCGAAATTGTCGGCGTAGCCCCGCATCAGCTCGTATGCAAAGAACAGCCCGATGAACGGGATCCAGTCGCGCAGGAATAACCGGCCGCGGCCGACGAGGACTGCCGCGAGGCCCAGGGCGACCAGGAGCACGTCGGGGGTGATCGAGACGCCCCGACTGATCATTAGCGCCGAGAGCAGGACGATGTAGCCGCCGATCGCCAGGAGCAGGATGCGGTCGTTTCGCCGCCCGAGCTGCTGAGCCACGGCCGCGCCGCCACTCGGCGGGGAGCCCGTTGCCGGCGGCAGGCTTGGCGGCGACACGCCGGGTGGCGTCACGCCGGGTGCCGTCGTTGCCTTCTCCCTCACCCGGCCGCCCGCAGCGCGCGGCGCCAGTCTTCGGCATCCTGGAGGTAGCGGTCGCGCGCATCTGCGTGCCGTTCGGCAGTCAGCGCTTCGGCACTCGCGGGGACCATGACTTCGTAGTCCCGCACGCCATCGGGATTGATTTGGCCATTGCCGCGCAGCATCAGGACGGGAATGCCACCCGCCTCGATCTCGTCCATGAACCGCTTGGCAAATGTCTTCGGCAGCCGCGCGAAGCTCACCCATTTGTCTCGCGGAATGGGCGGTACCCCGGCGTTCAGCTCGTACTGGTAGCCCTCGTCGGCAAGGGCCTTGATCAGCCTGATCTCACGACCCATATCGTGGCCCTTGATCCACAGCGCGGAACCGACCACGAGCACGTCGACGCCCTGGCCGCCCGCGAACTCGGCCGTCTCGCGGTTCACGCCGCCGTCGACGTGGACCTCACCCCCAACGGCCTTGTGACGAAGGAGGTCACGCGCGGGGAGCAGCTTCGCGCGCGCAACGTCTTTCATGAATTTCTGGCCGCCGAAGCCAGGCTCGACGGTCATGACCATGACGATGTCGAGCAGCTCCTGGTAGGGCTCGAGCGCCGATAGGGGCGTCGCCGGTCTCAGGGACAGGCCTGCCGCCCGACCGGCGCGTCGGATCTTGCCGAGCGTCGGGCTGATCGGCTCTTCGACCTCGACGTGGATCGTGATCGAGTCGCACCCCGCGTCGATGTATTCGTCGACGTAGCGGCCAGGTTCGGAGATCATCAGGTGCGCGTCGAACGGCAGCCGGGTGACCCGCCGAAGGGACTTGATCGTCCGGGCACCGAAGGTGAGGTTCGGTACGAAGTGCCCGTCCATCACATCGAGATGGATCCGATCGGCGCCCGATCGCTCGCACCGCCGGACCGCGTTCCCGAGGTTGGCGAAGTCGGCGTCGAGGATGCTCGCTGCGACTCTTGCCCGACCGGGCGCCACTAGTCCCCCACTCCGGCGGCGAGATGACGCCGGTCGCGCTCCCCGCGCAGGGCGGCGGCGCTCTCCGCGAGGAGCCGTTCACGCCGTCTGAGGACAACGGGGGCGGTCGGCTGCGCTCCGCGCTCGGCAGCCAGCTGGCCGCAGGCCGCCCCGATCTCCTGGCCGCGGTTGCGCCTGACTGTCGTTGCGATGCCCGCCCCTCGAAGGACGCCCGCGAACCGCTCGATGACCGGCATCGGGCTTGCCTCCCACGGCGTGTGGGCAACCGGATTCATCGGAATCAGGTTCACGTGCGCATGATCTCCGCGCAGCAGGTCGGCCATTGCGCGGGCATCGGCATCGGTGTCGTTGACGCCCGAGATCATGGTGACCTCGTAGCTGATCCGGCGGCCCGTCGCGCGTGCGTGATCTCGGGCCGCGGCGACGACCTCGGCCACCGGCCAGCGCCGGTTGAGTGGCACCAGGACGTCGCGCAGCGGGTCGCGCGCGGCGTGGAGGGAGACGGCGAGCGTGAACTGCGGGCCAAGCGCGGTCAACCGCTGCATCCCGGGAACCACCCCGGACGTCGACACGGTGATGTGCCGGGCCCCGAGCCCAAAGCGCTCCGGGTCTGAAAGGGCCTGGATTGCCGCCAGGACCAAATCGAGGTTGAGCAACGGCTCGCCCATGCCCATGAACACAACGTTCGTCAGGCGCTTGCCGCTCGCCCCAAGACGCCGGGCCGCGTGGCGCACCTGGTCGAGCATCTCGGCTGCTTCGAGATCGCGCGTGAAACCGAGCTCGCCCGTCGCGCAGAACGGACAACCCACCGCGCAGCCTGCCTGGCTCGAAATGCACAGGGTGTGGCGCTCCCGACGGCCGGGTCGTGCGGGGTAGTGCATCAGCACCGACTCGACCAGAGCCCCATCCGACAGCGTGTGAAGAGCTTTTTCGGTCTGGGAGCCGTCGCCGAGCCGGAGATCGGTAGAGGACATCGTGTCGAGACGGAAGTCACGTTCGAGCTCGTATCGAAGAGGTGAAGGAAGCGTGCGAAGCTCATCGGCCGAGCCGGCCATCGCCCTCCACAGGGCATCGGAAACCTGGCGGACCCGGTAGCGGGGCTCTCCGTGCTCGTCGAACCAGCCGGCCAGCTCAGCCGGAGAGAGGCCACTCAGCCCCGGTCGTGGGTCCCGGCTTGACGTCCTGGGTGCCGGCGGACTCGTCCCTGACGGGGGCGGGGCAGAGGTCACGCGTTGATCGAAGGGCATGGATCCATCAACCGTCCTGCAGGGCCCGCCAGACGCGATTCGGTGTCATGGGCAGCTCGCGAAGCCTGACCCCCGCTGCGGCTGCGACCGCGTTCGCGACTGCCGCCGCTCCCGGCACCACCCCTGCCTCGCCGATGCCCTTGGCTCCGAACGGGCCCTCGGGCGCCGGAACCTGCACGATCGTGACTCCGAGGGGTGGAACGTCCTCGGCTCCGGGCACCGAGTAATCCAGGAATGAGCCACTCACCAGCTGGCCCCCTTCGTCGTAGACCAGGGCCTCATGGAGCGCCCAGCCGATTGCCTGGCCGGCGGCGCCCTGCATCTGGCCTTCGACCAGGGCCGGATTGATCGCGCGGCCGACGTCCTGCACGACGTGGTGCCCGAGTGGCCGGACGACGCCGGTCTCGAGGTCGACGCGGACATGTGCGACGTGGGCCACAGCTGACGGCGCCGTGCTCTGGTGCTCCGACGTCGCGTGACCCTCGAGCGGCTCACGACGCGAGCCGTCGGTGCGCCGGGCGACCTCCGCCACGGTCATACCGAGCTGGGGCGCCCCGCGCGGCCTGATCGTTCCTTCCACGATCTCCAGGTCGTCAAGGCTGATCTCCAGATCGCGGGCCGCGGCGCGCAGCAGTCGGTCGCGGGCGTCCAGCGCGGCCAGGCGCACGGCACGACCGGCCGAGTACGTCACGGTGCTGCCACCACTGACTGGAGAGAGGGGCGCCGCTGCCGTGTCGGCCGCGACCACACGGACGGCCTCCAGCGAAAGCCCCATGGCCTCGGCCGCGATCGCTTCGAACGCGCCGGCGGTTCCGGTCATGTCCACCATCCCGGTTACGACCGTGACCGTCCCATCGGGCTCGACGCGGCACATCGCGGCGGCCGCGTCCTTGCTGCCCGGCCAGACACCTGCGGCGAGACCAACGCCATCACCCGGCGGGAGCGCCCGTCGATTCAGCCACAGCGGGTCCAGCGCGACCTGCGCGAGACATTCCCGCAGCCCGATAGCCGGCCACGGCTCGCCGTCGATCATCGGTGACCCCTCGTCGGCCACGTTCCTGAGACGGATTTCCAGCGGGTCGATGACGAGCCGCCCCGCGAGCTCGTCCACGAGCGTTTCCAGCGCGAACGCGGTCTGTGGGCCACCGGGCCCTCGATAGGGACCCGCCCCAACCCGGTTGGTTCGGACTCCGACGGCGGTCACGTCGAAGGCCGGCCAGCGATAGGGCCCGGCCAGAAGGACCGGCGCGATCTCCTCGAGCCAACTGTCCGAGTACGCCCCGGCATCGAGCACCAGCCGGGCCTCCAGACCGACGAATGAGCCATCGGCGGTCGCCCCGAGACGAACGTCGAGGATCGTCCCGGGCGCGGGATTGGCCGCCAGGAAGTCCTCCCGGCGATCGAACACCAGCCGCACCGGCCGGCCGACGGCGATGGCCGCGGCGGCCACGAGTGGCTCGATCACGCTGAGCTTGCCGCCGAACGCGCCGCCGAGGGGAGTGCCGGCCACCCGGATACGCGCTGGCGGCAGTCCGAGGGCCTTCGCAACATCGGCTCGGGCGAAGAACGTGCCCTGGGTACTCGCCTCGAGGACCAGGGTGCCATCCGGATCGACCCAGGCGGTCGCCGTCTGGGGTTCGAGGTAGGCCTGGTATATCCAGCTCGTCGTGAAGCGTCCCTCGACGACTACGGCGGCTTCACCGAGCGCCGCGCCAACGTCGCCTTCATGGAACCGGTAGCGGTTGTTGACGTTGGCCGAGAGAGCCTCGTCCTCGGTGCGGCTGTCCGCCGCCCCTCCCACCGCCGCATGAGCTCCGGCCCCACCGTCGCTCTCGTCGCCGGATCCGACCTCTGCGCGTCCGATCGGGTCGTTCCTCACGGACGGGCTGTCCAACCGCATGGCTGCCATCGGATCGACCACGGCAGGCAGTGGCTCGTACTCGACGAGGACTTCCTGGACCGCCTCGGCCCCGGCCTCGTACGTCTCGGCGAGCAGCAATGCCACGGGTTGGCCGGCGAACATCACCTCGTGCCGGGCGAGTGGCTCGAACAGGCGCCGGTCCTCGGATGCGGCGATGGCCAGGTCCTCGGCGGTCAGCACGGCTACGACGCCTGGGACAGCGAGCGCGGGCTTCTTGTCGACCGAGCGAATGTGCGCGTGGGCATAAGGCGATAGCACGGGGCGGGCATGAAGCATGCGGGGGATCGGTCCATCGGCTCCATAACGCAGAAGTCCTCGGACCTTCGCCTCGGAATCTGGCCTCGGCCGACGCCGGCCGATGATGGGCTGCCCGTCGAGATCGACCGATCGCGGGGGTCGTTGCACCGTCGCCATCGCTGGTCTCCTTCGTGCCGAAGGATAGCGAACGAGACCCGGCTACCCGCTTCGCCCCGACCCGCCTGACGGCTCCACGAAACCCGGCCGCCCGCGGAGCAGCTCGGCTCCGGTCATCCGCGGGCCGCCGGCAGGCTGGACCTCGATCAGGCGCAGCCGGCCATCCACCGTGACCAGCGCGGCCGTGTCGCCCGACCGGACCAGGGTCCCCGCTCGGTCGTCCGGTTCGGACGGGGTCGCTTCGGCGCGCCAGACCAGGAGCCGCACGGACGTCTCGAGGAATGAGCCAGGCCAGGGCTGGTATGCGCGGACCTGCCGCTCGAGGGTGGCCGCCGTTCGCCCGGCGTCGAGGCGGCCGTCCTCCCGCCGCAGCGGTCGGGTCATCGTCGCGAGGCCGTCGTCCTGCGGCCGCGCCACCAGCGCCCCGCGCAGCCACGGTCCAACGGTGCGGCGCACGAGCGCCGACCCGATAGCCGCCAGGCGGCGCTCCAGCTCTGGCGTCGTCTCGGAGCCCGTCAGTGCCAGGCGTTCTATGGCGACAATCGGTCCCGTATCGAGCCCATCGTCCATGCGGATCAGCGTCACCCCCGACTCAACATCGCCACCCAGGATCGCCGCCGGAACCGGAGTGGCCCCGCGATGCCGTGGCAGCAATGACGGGTGGACGTTCAGGATGCCCGCCGCGAAGGCCTCCAGGAGTGCGGCCGGCACAATCTGTCCGTAGTCGGTCAGGACCCCTAGCGCTGCTCCGAGCGCAACGATCGACTCGAGTGCCTCGGGAGAGCGCAGCCGCTCCGGCTGCAGCAGGGGCAGTCCCAGCTCGCGTGCCCGCGCCGCGACCGGAACCGCGCTCGAGTGGCCGCCGCGGCCAGCCGGCCGGTCGGGCGCCGAGACCACGCCGACCAGCTCGACGTCGGGATCGGACGCGAGGACTTCCAGGGTCGGGATGCCGAACGCGCCGGACCCGAAGAAGACCGTCTTCGCCGGGCCCGCAGCCGGCGTGGAGTCCGACCTGCCGCGACGGCCGGCGGTCAGGCCAGCGCCGCCGCCGCGATCTCGGCAGATTCCTCCTCGTCCTCGCCCGACCCCACGGGGATCAGGTCGTCGAGCGAACCGAGGTAATCGATATACAGCTTGCCGTCCAGATGGTCGAGCTCATGCTGCATTGCCCGCGCCAGGAGCCCCTCGCCCGCCACCTTGATGTTGCGTCCGAATCGGTTCTGCGCCACCACCCAGACACGCTCGTGGCGGTTGACATACGCGACGTAGCCGGGGATGGAGAGGCAACCCTCGAGATCGCGATCGTCGCCGGAGCTGCGCGTGATCCTCGGATTGACGAGCTCATGCAGCTGGCCGCCGACCTCGACGACGCAGGCCTGCAGCGCTTCGCCGATCTGCGGCGCAGCGAGCCCCACGCCCGGAGCGTCGCGCATCGATTCGGTCAGGTCGTCCAGCAGCTCGTGGAGGGACTTGCCGAAGCCGTCGACGGGCTGCCCCTTCAACCGAAGGCGCGGGTCGCCGAGGAGGACGATCGGTCGGACGCTCATTGGTCGGCGAGTATAGCCAACGACCGGGCGGCTTCCGGTGGGCCTAGGTCTGCCGTGGCGTCGTCTCGGCTGCCTCCTTCGGCAGGGTCACCACGGTCACCGGGACCTGCACGCTGCCGCGAAGTCGGCTCGGAACGTCCTGGCCAAGCCAGCGGGAAATGCCCGCCGGCAGCGTCGACAGGATGATCTCGTCGACCGTCACCCGGCGCAGCGCGTCGTGCGCCGCATCGACCGGATCCCGCACGCCGACTTCGCCGTCTGCCTCTGCGCCGGCAGTTCGCAAGCGTTCCACCACCGCGTCCAGCCGTTCTCGGGCCGCCTTTTGGGTCTCCGTCTCGTCCCACGTCATCCCGCCGCCGACCGGGGTCGCCGGAACGACAACGTAGAAGCGAGCCGGACCCGTCGCGAGGCGCTCGTCGATCGCTGCCTTGAGAGGCTCCCCACCGATGGTCTGGTTGGCCACGATCAGGAAGGAGCGCATGTCCGCCTCCTCTGCTGGCGATATCCGTCTCCCGAGTTGTAGCACCGGTGTCCATTCCGGACAACGGTCAGCAGACAACCGTCGTCGAACCATCGTCAGAGGAGGGACTCCGGATCGACGTCGACTGACCATGGCGCCTCGACTCCACCGTCGAGGAGGAGGGCGGGTCGCTCGCCCCGCAGGACGACGTTGTACCGCCAGCGATCGGCGCGCCGGGCGATGTAGGCCGGCGCCGGGCCGACCACTTCGACCCCCAGGGCGAGCTCGCCGGCCCGGGAGCGCAGGCGCTCTACCATTTCCGCCCCAGCCCGTTCAGCCGCCTCGCGATCTGCCAGGCCCACGGTCAGCTTGACGAGCTGTCCGAACGGCGGCGAGCCGAAGCGGCGGCGCTGCTCCAACTCGGCGTTGTAGAAAGTACGCGCATCCCCACGCGCGACGGCCTGGATGGCGGGATGATCTGGCTGGTAGCTCTGGATGATCGCGTAGCCGGGTCGTTCGCCGCGCCCCGCCCGACCCACTGCCTGCGCGAGCAGCTGATATGTCCGCTCGGCGGCACGTTCGTCTGGCAGGTTGAGCGCCACGTCCGCGGACACCACTCCGACGAGCGTAACCTCGGGAATGTCCAGGCCCTTCGTGACCAGGCTTGTCCCGACGAGCACGTCGAGACGGCCGTCCCGGAACGCGTCGACCACGCGTTCGGCGGCCCCCTTCCGCTCCACGATGTCGCGGTCCAGCCGGCCCACCCGATAGCCCGGAAACCGCGAACGGAGCTCCGCCTCGACGCGCTGGGTGCCGCCGCCCAGGTACCGGATGCGCGGCGAGCGGCAAGCCGGGCAGCGCGTCGCGAGTGGCGATGCCGTCCCGCATTGATGGCAGCGCAGCGTCATCCCCACCTGGTGGAAAACGAGCGGGCGGGAGCACTCCGGGCAAGACTGGGCCGCCCCGCAGTCCCGGCACAGCACGGCGCTCGCGCTGCCGCGGCGGTTGATCACGAGGATCGCGCGCTCGCCGGCGTCGCGATCGAGCTCCCGCACAGCCGTCGCAAGGCGATCCGAGAGAACGCCTCGATTGCCGGCCGCCAGCTCCGCCCGCAGGTCGACGACTTCGACCGAGGGCGTCGCGCCGGTGAGCCGCTCGGCCAGGGCGACCGACCGATAGATGCCATCCTGCGCCCGCCCAAACGATTCCACTGACGGCGTCGCGCTCCCCAGCACGACGACGCCCTGCGCCAGGCGGGCCAGCTCGATCGCGGTGTCGCGAGCCTGGAGCCGTGGCGTCCGGTCGCTCTTGTACGCGGCATCGTGCTCCTCGTCGACGACGATCAAGCCCACGTCGGCGAGCGGTGCGGTCACCGCCAGGCGCGTTCCGACCACGACCTGTACCTCGCCGGCCCGAATACGACGCCATTCGTCGGCACGCTCGCCTTCGCCGAGGGCCGAGTGAACGATCGCGATCGATGCCTCGAGGTCGGCCCGCAGCCGGTCGATGAGAGGCACGGCGAGGGCGATCTCGGGTACGAGCACGAGGGCCGGCCGACCGACCGACTGGGCAGCCACGATCGCCTCGGCGTAAATGGCGGTCTTTCCCCCGCCGGTGACGCCGTCGAGGAGGATGGGCGTCGAGTCCCGCTCTTCGAGCGCCTCCCGGATTCGATCCACAGCCGCGGCCTGCGCGGGGCTCAGCTGGGCGCCCGCCGGTCGCGAGCCCCTTGCCCCGAGCGGCCGGTTCGCAAGGGGCCGGCGGGCTCTCTCGCGCACGTCGCCGGCGATGAAGCCTCGCCTCACCAGGCCGGCCACGGCCGCGGCCAGGGACGAACCGGCCAGAACCGAGCCCGGGAGGCCCGGCTCCCCGGCGGCATCGATCGTGCCCAGGAGCTCCGCCTGTCGGACGCCGAGTGGGCGACCAGCCTGGCGCTCCCCCCGGTCGAGTGCCCGCAAGGCTTCCACGCCTTCGGAGGTGAGCGTCAGCCAGCGCTCGTAGCGCGGGCCGGCACCGGCCCTTCCCAACGTCCAATCCAGCGTGAGCAGGCCGCGACCGGCAAGCGCGCGGAGGCGCCTGGTGAGCCCCGCTCGGCCCTCGGACGACGCGAGGTCGCGGACGAAGCGCGGCCTCGCCGCGAGCTGCTCGAGGAGGTCGAGGTCCTCGGGTGCAAGGCCATCCGGCGCCGAACCACGGCCCGCTTCGGAGCTCTCGCGCCCCCGCTCGGGTATCCGTTCGGCGACCAGCTCCAGGCGCTCGAGCATGCGCGGGGGCAACATCGACCGGACCACGGCGGACGGCGGAGCCAGGAAGTGGGAGGAGATCCAGCCGGCGAGCTCGAGCGTCAAGGGCGGCAGCAACGGGCCATCGGAGCGAACGCGTTCGAGGAGGGGCTTGACCGTGTCCGGTCGAGCCTCGGCCCAGCCCAGGACCACACCGAGGGCCTGGCGCTTCCCGAACTCGACGAGGACGGCCTCGCCGGGCCTTACGTCGGCCAGCCCCCGGGGCACCTCGTAGGTGTACGTCTGCAAGCGTCCGCCGGCGGCGTCGATGGCGACTTCCACCAGCCGCCCAGTCCGTTCCTCGACAGGGAGCTCGAGGCCGGACTGCAGGATGCCGACGCTCACGGGTTCATTCTGGGCTCTCCCCGTGCCAGCTCGCTCGTCTCTGCCCAGTGTGTCCTCGGGAATCTGGTATCGGGCCGGAGCGGCGGCATACAAAACCCCCAGCGCCCGCTTCAAACGCCCATCGTTGGGGCTTCGAACCCTAGATTGCGATGCGGCGGCCGGCGTTGCGCAGGCGCTCGGCGTCGATGATGCCGTCGATGATCTCGGCCGTCTGCTCGACCTGGCCCGTCTCGTTGACGACCACGTGGTCGTAGTCCTCCTGGCGGGCCAGCTCGAGCGCCGCATTCCGTTGTCGGAGCTCCAACTCGTCGACCGTTTCCGTGGCGCGCGACTTCAGGCGGCGGAACAGGGTCTCCAGCGAAGGCGGCACGACGAAGATCAGGAGCGCATCAGGAATCCGCTCTTTGATGACCTGCGCACCCTGGACGTCGATCTTGAGGATGACATCGTGCCCGTCGGCGAGGGCCCGGGCGACCTCGATCCGAGGCGTTCCGTACCAGTGGCCGTGCACCTCGTTGGCCTCGAGCAACCCGCCCGCATCGCGCAGGGCCATGAACTGGCGCTTGTTCAGGAAGTGATAGCTGACGCCGTCCTTTTCGCCGGGCCGCGGTGCCCGCGTGGTACACGTCACGACAAACCGGTAATCGCGCTCTCGGGAGCGCCGCTTCAGGGCGTCGATGATCGTGTCCTTGCCAACGCCGGATGGGCCCGAAATGATCACCAGCAGGGCACCCGGGGCGCCGAAGATCGGGGCGGTCGAATTGCCCAGGCCGGGCGATGGCTTGCGTCGCGGCTCGCCCTCACCCGTCGAGCCTTCCTGTAGCGGCTCGAGCGAGTCGCTCATCTGGCAGTCCTCGCCGGGGTGCGACGACCGACGGGCGGTCTGCCCCCGACAACTCCTCGGCGTGGCTGCGACGCCGCCTGTCCGTGGTCCTCGCTGAGGGAATCGAGGACTGCTTCCAGCTCGGCCGGCAGTGGCGCTTCGGCGCGGATGAGATGTCCGTCCGAGGGCGCCGCCAGCTCGAGGCGCCAGGCATGAAGGAAGAGGCGTCCGAGTCCTTCGGGCCCGCGCCGCGACCTGCCTGTGCCATAAACCGGATCGCCGGCGACCGGGTGGCCGATCGCCTCCAGGTGGACGCGGATCTGGTGCGTCCGTCCCGTCACGAGGTCGAGCTCCAGGAGCGTCCAGCCGGCGAAGCGCTCCCTGACCCGATAGCCGGTAACCGCGGCCCGGCCGTCGGTCACAACCGCCATGCGAGT
>WNGJ01001945.1_pt1 | contig 20979 bp, 15 predicted proteins | sample 5400611 | NCBI WGS metagenome assembly WNGJ01 (sample SAMN13153375, study PRJNA577476) | soil metagenome | isolation source: 40 cm soil or saprolite under Garry oak tree replicate 1 | place: USA:California | collected 2016-06-15
AGTAGCAGGGGATGTTGTGTCACCTTTCACAAATTCAATTTTACCTGCTGGTAAGATGTTTGCTGCACGGCTTATGTTTCGTACCAGGCAGCGCGGTCGCTCTTCCTGGGCGACCAGCCGGGCTACGAGATGCCGTCCAATATAGCCCGTGGCTCCGGTAACAAGTATCATGACGAGACCTCCCTCGAATACGCAAGCGTTATGTTCATTTTAGAATGAGTCGCTGGGTATGATAAGACCCAGGTAGTATTTTGCCTGTAACCATTCCATTGCGTAGCACAGGCATCCCACCTATATTACCAGTATAGCCGATAGTTAGACTTAAGGCGAGCGAGTAGAAACATGAATGTTAGGGTGTGTATGCTATCCTGGATGAATTAACGCGCGCGTACACGCTGGAACGCTATGGTGGGAAGATTACTGAGCATAGCAAGCAAGCCTATTTGCAGAGGTGGGTGCCTCATTTGGTGAAGCGGTTGATGGGTAGTGTGACGAAACGCAAAAAGCTTATAGTATATATGACCCTTTTCAGAACATTGAGTGGGGGTGCAAATGACTGATCATATGCCTGGGCCGGGGGTTGCCTGGCTCGGCCTCGACCTGGGAACCCAAAGTGTCCGCGCGATTGCAGTGTCGGCCAACGGAGAGGTACTCGGCGTAGGCTCCCAACGGCTTACCAGTCAGCGGGATGGTCCCCGGCACGAGCAGAACCCTGAAGAGTGGTGGAGCGCTATCGCTGCCGCCTGCCGTATCGCCCTAAAGAATCTGCCTCCCGGGTCGATCCACGGGGTCGCCGTTGACGGCACGTCCGGCACGATCCTTCTCATCGACCGCGCCGGCAGGCCACTCACAGCGGGGTTCATGTATGACGACACACGCGCGGTTGACAAGGTCCGGCGTATCAATGAAGTAGGAGCTGCTGTGTGGGCCTCCCTAGGCTACTGTATGCAGCCGTCGTGGGCGCTGCCGAAGCTGCTTTGGCTGCTCCATGAGAATCGAGACATAATACCCGGTGCCCGGCTCGCCCACCAAACGGACTTTATCAACAGGCGGCTCACCGGTCATGACATCCCAACGGACGCGAGTACCGCGTTAAAGACGGGGTACAATCTGATCGCAGATACCTGGCCTCACGAGGTCTTCGCCACACTTGGCGTGCCTGAAGGGATCTTGCCCGACGTTGTACTCTCTGGCACCCAGCTTGGGACCTTCTGCACGGGGGCTGCAGCGATAACGGGTATCCCTGAAGGGACGCCTGTTATCGCTGGTATGACGGACGGCTGTGCCGCCCAGATCGGCGCAGGGGCTCTGAGCATGGGTAGCTGGAACTCCGTGCTTGGAACCACACTCGTTCTGAAAGGCGTAACGCAAAAACTCATCCGGGACCCCGCTGGAGTCATGTACTCACATCGCTCTCCCGATGGTGGTTGGCTTCCCGGTGGGGCTTCCAGCACAGGTGCAGGTGTACTTACCAGGTACTTTCCCGGCCGCGACCTCGACGCGCTCAATGCGCAAGCAGCGCAGCGAGAGCCTGCCAGCGTCATTGCTTACCCCCTCGTCTCACGCGGGGAGCGGTTCCCTTTCACTGCGCCCGAAGCGGAGGGCTTCATCCTCGGGGAGCCGACCGACGAGATCGACCTGTACGCAGCCATGCTCCAGGGTGTGGCCTACATCGAGCGGCTATGCTTTGACTCTCTTGATATGCTCGGCGCTCCCACTGATGGCGCACTGATGCTGACCGGTGGGGGCGCGCGCAGCCAGTATTGGTGCCAGCTTCGTTCTGACGTGCTGGGCCGACCAGTCCGCCTCCCTGACAACGCCGAGGCCGCGCTAGGTATGGCCATCCTCGCCGCCTCTGTAGGTCGCAAGGTGTCCGATGTTGCCGCAGAGATGGTACGCATACGCGAGGTGATCGATCCACGACCGGACCACGTTGGGCGTTTCGACGAACCCTATGTCCGGCTTATCGAAGAGTTCGAGCGCCGGGGGTGGTTGCAGCCGGGCCTTGCGGAACACGTCCGGAGGAGGGCTAAGCTATGACGAACCTTGTACTCGTTCGTCATAGCTGAATACAGCGAGTTTCGTGGAGAGTCTGCTCCCAGTTCAGCTAAAGCTGTGGATATTGGTGTAAAATAAGTCAGGAGGAGGAGATTGTTATGTTGCAAACACCAAAGGCCATTCTCTTCGACCTGGATGGGGTCCTGACGGACACAGCAGAGTACCATTATCTCGCCTGGAAACGCCTGGCTGATGATGAAGGCATTCCTTTTACTCAGGAGGAAAACGATACTCACCTGCGAGGTGTCGGGCGACGCGAATCGCTGATGTACATTATCCGGGGCCGCCAATACAGCGAAACACAGATCCAGGAGATGATGGATCGGAAAAATCGCTACTACAACGACCTTATTCACCAGATGACGCCTGACGAAGTCATCGAAGGCGGCAGAGCGTTACTGGAAGAAATCAGGCAGGCGGGCATCAAAACGGCGACCGCCTCCGGGAGCAAGAACTGTCGTATTGTGCTTGAGCGGCTGAACCTCACCCGGTATTTCGACGGTATTGCTGACGGGTATAGTGTCAGTAATACTAAACCGGCCCCGGATATCTTCGTCTACGCGGCAGGTCTCGTCGGTGTTCCGACCTCAGCATGCCTGGGCGTTGAAGACGCGGATGCAGGCATCGAGGCGATCAAAAAGGCAGGTATGCAGGCGCTGGCCATTGGTCCTGCAGAGCGTTTTCATAAAGCAGACAAGGTGCTGCCGGCGTTGACAAACAAACGATTGCAAGACATATTGGCCTGAAACAGTCGAAAGGCCAGAGTGTTGGAAGGAGGATGCTTTCATGAGTCTTTGGCACATAAGCGAAGATATGTTTAACCCTACTCCAAAGAATTTGCATAGCCAGGAGACCGTCTATTGCGTTGGTAATGGCTACTTCTGCACGCGCGGCACCTTCGAAGAGGGCCATCCCGGAGCCAGTCCCGCTACCTTATTGTACGGCGTTTTCGACGCCGTTCCCTTTGCCAAGGAGGAACTGGCCAACGCCCCGGACTGGTTGCCAATAGGCTTGAGCATCGGCGACGAGCACTTCCGCCTCGACCGGGGAAGAATCCTGAGCTACCAGCGTACTCTTGATATGCAGAACGGCGTACTCACGCGTACCGTCCAGTGGGAGAGCCCGAAGGGGGTACGCCTGCAGATCAGCAGTGAGCGCATCGCCAGCCTGGCAGATGAACACGTTGGCGCGGTACGCTTTCGTGTCACGTCCGACCAGCTGAACAGTGACCCGCTCGATATTGCCCTGTGGTCGAACTTTAATCCAGCTGTCGGTAATTATGATCTTATGCACTGGGAAGCCATCGACAAAGGGCACGAGGGCGACCTGATCTGGTTTCAAACCGTCACAAGGAAGTCAGGAGTGCAGCTTGTCCAGACGATGAGTTTCACCATCGATGCCCCCGGTTTCCGCAAGGAATATGGCCCCTTGACCACTGCACCGAGCATTGAATTCTATGGCACGATCGCGCCGGGAGCTACAGTGACGGTCGAGAAAGTCGTTGTCATGTATACCTCACGTGACAGCGTCGAGCCGCTCCTCACAGCACTCAAACATCATGAGACTGCAGGCACAAGTGGGAATACATCCGTCTTCGATGAACTGCAGACAAAGAACCAGGAGGCATGGCAGCAATTCTGGCAGGTGGCAGACGTGATTATTGAGGGCGATGAGAAGGCCCAGATCGGCATTCGCTACAACATCTACCAGTTACGCATTAGTGCCGCGCTGCACGACGATCGTTACAGCATCGCAGCCAAGGGGTTGACAGGGTTCGGCTATCGCGGTCACATCTTCCACGATACCGAAATCTTCATGCTGCCTTTCTATACGTACGTCATGCCTGATGTTGCACGCAACCTCCTGATTTATCGCTATCGCACGCTGCCGGCCGCACGTAAAAAAGCAGCGAGCAACGGGTATAAGGGGGCGCAGTTTGCCTGGGAGAGTGCCCTCACCGGTGAGGAGACGACGCCACCAAGCATGGTTCATCCAGAGACTCACGAGGTAATCTCCATTTTAAATGCTCCATTAGAGATACACATTACGGCCAGCATTGCTCACGCCACCTGGCATTACTGGACTGTCACAGGTGATAACGATTTCTTGCGCGACTACGGTGCAGAGGTCATTTTGAGTGCCGCCACTTTCTGGGAGAGCCGCGTCGAGAAGAATGAGCAGCATAACGATTATGAGATTACTAACGTTATCGGCCCCGACGAATGGCACGAGCACGTCAGCAACAACACCTTCACCAACTATATGGCCCGCCACAACCTCCAGATCGCGCTCGATGTCTGGAACTATCTGCAGACCAAGGTCCCAGAGAAGGCCGAGAACCTCAAACAACTCCTGGACATTACGCAAGAGCGACTGGATCACTGGCAAGATATTATCGTACACCTGCGCATTCTGCAGAACCCGCAGTCCAGGCTCTTCGAGCAGTTCGATGGCTTCTTCAGCCTGGAGCCTTTCGACAAGTCAAAATATGAGGGACGCAAGGAATCCTACCAGGGTATTCTTGGCGTGGAAGATGTACAGAAGTACCAGATCGTCAAACAGGCAGATGTGCTGATGTTGTTGACCGTGCTTAAGCAGGAATTCGATCTTGAGACGAAGCGCGTCAACTGGGATTACTACTATCCCATCACCGATCACGAGTACGGTTCCTCACTCACGCCGGCATTCCATGTAATCCTGGCCTGTGAACTCGACAAAGCCAGGGAAGCCTATGATCTCTTCATGATAGGCAACATGGTCGACCTGGAAAATCTCCGTGGCAATACGCCGGATGGCATTCATGCCGCCTGTGCTGGGGCAGCGTGGCAGGCAGTTATCCTGGGTTTTGCGGGCCTCGACGTCACTCCCGAGGGCTGCACGACAAATCCCAGGTGGCCTGATAGTTGGACGCGCCTGGCATTCACCATCAAACACAAAGGGGAGCCAATCCCAATTGACCTGCATCGCTAGACGCCTGGTTCTCAAAATGGAAAAAGTGACAGAGCATTGCTTTTCGCGAGAAAATTGAGTACGCTGTTCTGCAAGAAAGCTATACCAGCGGAAGGAGGCATCATGGCTTCGCGTCTCCTCTTTCTCTGCGCTCGTGGATCGAGCCGTGCTCTGCTGGCAGCCAGCATTCTTGCAGCGCTGGCGGAGCGTCATTGGGACGTGTGGAGTACCCCTACACAAGATGAGCAGGGACGTGTCCTGGCGGAGCAGGTGTTATACGAACAAGGGATTCCACTGCTTGCATCCGATCACTTCATTGAGCCGACATTTGGGATGCAGTGGGATGAAGGCATTGTCCTGTGCAGCGGTGCTACCGGGACCTGACCGATCATTCCTGGTGCCGGTCGGCATCTCCTCTGGTCGGTGGAAGATCCGCCATCACCTGATCTTGCGCTCGAAGAGCAAGTCGCGGCGTACCGTCGTCTCCGTGACGCCCTGGTGCGAGAGATCAGAATGAAGCTTTTGCTTCCTAACATGCTCAAGTTGGTTCCACAACGAAAGTGAGGCGCTCAGCTTTTTTCGAGTAGTTAAATGGCTATAAGAAATGTTTAATGCAGTGATTCGGCGGGAAGCAGGATTCTCACTGTGACACCCTCTCCGGGAGCGCTTTTGAGGGTTAAGCTGCCACCAGCGATGGCAAGCAGCGCGCTATGGGTGAGTAAACCACCACCTGTACCCATGGTGGAGCTACTGGCAGAGGCAATGCCAACACCATCATCGGCTACAATGACTTCGAGGTAAGGGTTCCCAGAGCTGTATGAGGCTTTGAGGAGAAGATGCAGGTGACGATGGACATCGGATCCGCGAGCATGACGAGCGGCATTACGCAGGGCTTCCTGCACGGCGGCAAAGATCAGTTCCGCAATGGCTGGCGGCATCACTTCGTCAATACAGGCGGCTGTCTCCTCGGAGACACACCACTCTACCTCGTCGAATGCATTCTGAAAATCCTGTTCCAGCATGGTACGAATAGCATGCATCAAGCCATCTCGCTCTAAACGATGCGGCGCACCGGGCGCGGTGGTACGCATCATGCTCGCGAGACGACGATGCGCTCCGCTGATCAGGTCGATAGCTTCATTCAAGGCCTGCTCGCGGCCAAGCTCAGAGGCTTCCAGGCTCAATGGAAGGTTCGGCCTGGCGTTGGGGAGAGAGCGTAACATTTCCAGGCGCAAGAGGGCCAGGTGCATCTGTGGCAGAATTTCGTCGTGCAAGACGCGACGCTGCTGGGCACCAAGTAACTTCACATCTACAATGCGGCGGCGCAGTAGTCCGGCGACAGCCTGCATCGCTTCATGGTCGCCAAGCGTATCGAGTATGCGTTGTCCGCAGGCATGCGCAAGGTTCATGTCTTCATCAGTAAATGAGCCTCCATCCTCGCGAGGGCCGAGATAAAGGGTAGCAACAAGGCCACGTTCATCGTAAATCGGCAACACCCAACAAATCATTGGCAGCCCATGCAAGATGATCTGTACACGTCTAGGAGCTTCGGACGCAACACCATTTCCTTTGATCCAATTCCCATTGCTATAGTTCGTGCGGGGCGTGGACGCGCCAGCATCTTGTGAACGGGATTCAGTATTCATGCCGTCGACTGCTTCATTTCTCTTTTTGGGGAGAACGAGTTTAGCTCCAAGCATCGTCTCTGCAGGCCAGCGATAGCTGAAATTGCGCCTGACATTTCCGGCCATGATGGTCAGATACGCAAAGCGTACGGCTAAAACATCGTGGCAAAGATGGAAAAAGAGGTTTTCCAGGTCCTGTTCTGTCTTGCGCCGGTTGGTATTCAACCAGTGACGCAAGCTGGTACTGCGCACAAATGGTCCCAGCAGAGCAATATAGCGATCATGAGCAGTATAGCTACTCCAGGTAAAGAGGGCGTAGGCAACCGTTGCAAGCGAGGTGATCAAGAGCAGCCCGCCAAGGCTACTGCGCGTAAAAGTAATAATAAGTACAATTAAGATGGCAACAGCAGTGGCAACGATAACGATACCGCGCCATTGCTCAAAGAAACCGCGCCGGGCTAGAGGACGATCGATCAGGATACCGTGACGGACGATCGAATAGCCAATGAGCAGAATGACCAGTGCTACTGCACCATTAGCGCCCAGGTCCAGCACTATCAAACTGATAGGAAACAAATCTACAACAGACGCCCCTGCAGGAATTGGGGGTTCTGGAGCAGCAGGCATGGCGAGATGCTGTCCAAATTGTACCCAGTTAACTAGCGACTGGATTACGAGTATACCGAGTGTAGTTGTAAGGCCAACCATCAGGAGGGCTGCTAAAAATAAACCAGGTCGTGCCAGGTGCCAGGAGAAAAGGGGTTCTTCAAGCGACTCGGCATCGGCCGGATCATCCCAAAATGCATCGACCAGGGCATGGCGCAAGCTGGAAGGACCTTTGCGCCGCCTTATCAGGGCATACCACAGGGTACGGAGTAGCCGGCTAATACGGCCAAACGTAAACCAGGGGCCTATAGCACAAAAGGTGAAATAGCATAAAAACAATACGGGTAACAGCACTACAGGCGAAAGCATACTGTTGCCCAGGTCATTGAGAGCATCACTATATGCAACTAGCCTTAATGTGCCAACATAGGTGAATGCCTGTTGGTTAAGAACAAGCAACAACAATATTACGACGCCGAATGCCCCACTAATTGTCAACAGCAGAGGGCGACGTTTGCGCCATCGTTTGTTGATCAGCGCGGCGTAGTATAAGCCGATAGCGAACCAGATATAGGGTACTCCCAGAGCTGGAAGCCAGATGAGGTGCCACAAGAATTCCGGCGTGACCAAGCCTGGCGCCTGAGTCAGCGGGGTTGAGATCAACAACGCATGAATATAGAAAAACAAGGCAGAAAGACCAAGGCCAACTACACCCAGGCGAGCTATGCCGCTTTTGCGATCTCCATTGAGCCAAACCGTGATCGCAAGCCAGAGGAATGAGACAAGGTTGAAGATGGAAAGGGCCAGTACAATGGTTTGGAGTAGATACGCAGGGTCGAGAAAGTTGTGGTGCAACATGTCAATCCTCTTTGTACTTGTTCCTGCGCACGATACGCTTGCGCCACGCGTCCTCTCTCACAGTTGCGCCGGTCATTGATCCCATCTCCGCCGCTGTAGCTCCATTCTCAGCGTTTGTTTGAGCCTCGAGATACAATGGTACCCATTCACCACGACGATCCTGCACGAGCGCAACACCATTCTCATCCCAGATAATCATGCGATTGAGTGTAAAGATTAAGGTTGCCCTGGCTCGGGCAACTTTATCATCAACGGCGGTCTCGCTCAAGCCCCATGCGGCGTAGATGCGTCCATTGGTGCGACTTACGGCCCGCTTATCATGCAGGTTAAGACGAGCTGCAATCTGTTCATTTGTCATGCCTTGCCCCACTAGTTCAGCCACGCGCAGTTCGTTCGGTTCCAACAGGGCACGGGGAGATTGTTCATCGAGGTCGCGCACTTCCTGTACGCGGTCTTCAATTTCAGGATCTACCAGGCTGCGCCCGTTGATGGCGTCACGCAGGAGAGGCACGAGCATGCTGGGCAGCAGATAGTTGCTTTTGCGTACATAAGCATAGTGGGTAAGAATACCGGAGGCACGAAACTCGCGGTAATACTCGTCATCATCTTGAATGGAGTAAAAGACGACGGGCATACGCGGGCGCTCACGCCGGATGGTGACTGCGGCCCCAACGCCGCTGAGGGCCTTGCGCCCGGCCTGCGCATCCTGTAGTTGTACATCCATTAAAATTACGTCTATATCAAGTTCCAGCGCCCGGTTAAGGGCCTCCTGCCCGGTGGAGGCCTCACCCAGCACGTACACGGCCCCGGTCGCCTCTAACCCCTTGCGTAAGGCTTTGCGCAATGGCCCGTGATCGTCAACAATCAATAATTTTATTGTAGCCATAACAATATGCACGCCTTCAATCAAATTTGATGTCAATGAAGTAGAGTTAGTTTAGTATACCAGTTTCCTGAGAAAGTATACAGTTTTCGAAGCACAGAAAAGTGGTTCGCAAGCCCATGCAGGGCGACCCTTGTAATTGCCACTACAATGATGACGAAAATGATCGTGCCAGCGCCACTTTCTATTGCGCTTTTCAACTTGCATGAGATGGATGCGAGCGTGAGTCGAACCGATAGCAAAAACATATTTCCAATCTGTTTCCAATCTTCATAGCATAAAATAGAGGAAGAGATGCCGACCAACGACTCGATGGCACCCAAGAGAAAAGAGGAATGGAGCAATGCATATCCTTGTGGTAGAGGACGAACAGCGCCTGGCGTATTTGCTGCGTCGGGTCCTGTTGGAAGAGCGTCATGCCGTCGATCTCGCGCATGATGGGCACACCGGTCTTGATCTTGCCCTGAGTGATACCTATGATGTGGTGATTCTTGATGTGATGCTGCCTGGCCTCGATGGACTTGAGATCTGTCGCCAAATGCGCGCCGAACATATTATGTCACCTGTGCTGATGCTCACAGCGCGTGGTGCGGTCGAGGACCGTGTGACGGGTCTCAATGTAGGAGCCGATGACTACCTGACCAAGCCCTTCGCCATGGAGGAATTACTGGCGCGTATCAACGCGCTCTTGCGCCGCCGCGACCGTCGCTTTGATGAGACCCTCCAACTCAGTGTCGGCGATCTGACGCTTGATCTTGTGCGGCACGAGGCACGACGCGCCGGGCGCGTCATCGAGTTGACGGCCAAAGAGTTTGCCCTGCTGGAGTACTTGATGCGCCATCCTGGCCAGGTGCTCACGCGCACGCAAATCGTTGACGCGGTCTGGCGCTATGACCTGGAGGCGCTTTCGAATGTCGTGGATATCTACATTCACTACCTGCGTGACAAGATCGACCAGGGCTTCCCGCATCCATTAATTAAGACGGTGCGCGGTGTAGGCTACAAGATCGATGCATAGTACAATAACACAAGAGTTTATGTAGATATATCAAAGCTTCGGATGCTCGAAGATGTATGGAGGATTGGCATGGTGGGTACTCTTTGTTCCTCTAATGTCGTGATGCCAATCCTCCATGCACTTCTGAGAGAGGCACCTAATAACCTGTGCCACTTTCGAAGGTAGAGGCAATGACGCTATAGCCTGTGTCCGTGGCATGAATATCTTTGAAGATACTGCACACCCAGGTATAGGTGCAGATGTTCTTGTTTGGTACGCCTGCACCGCCAAAGGCGCTAAAGACATCGACGATAGTGGCGCCAAACGCGTTCACGTCAGTCTGAAGATGCTGGTTTAACGTCTGGACATACGGCACTGAATTTGGGCAGATATTCTGGTACGGGTCGTAGTAGTTCATCAGCACCAGGTCGCCTGTTAACTGTCCATTCACTGTTAGCGCGGTCGTCAACTGCGGCAAAATGGTTCCCGTCAGATTCTGGTCGACCTTTGCCAGATCAGAATCGAAGCTTGAACTGACCGTACAGTTGCTTGCATTGATATCAGGCAGCAGGTCATTCGCGCCGATATCGAGGGTGACGGGGCTTACCTGGCCAACATGCCTGTGCAAGTAGTTTATGGCTGCACTGAGTTGCGGGCCGAGGTAAAAATATTTACGCAAAAACGGGTAGGGGCAGCCTCCCTGGATGAGGGTGCTACTTGTCTCACCAGGACAGCCCAGATTCGCTAGCTTCTGGTCTCCGTGGCTTTGCAGGTTGCTGAAGAAGTCGTCAGCATAACCATCATCGTAGTTCAGATTGGGCTGATAGCCAAAGGCGAGTGAATCACCAAGGGCCAGGTAATACTGCTTGGGCCCAACTAGTGAGAGCCGTTGAACATGAGAAGCAGCGAGCGCTATAGTGGCCGAAATAAAGAGAAGGAAGACGGCGAGGATGACCGGCGATGCGAGGAGCCGGTACGTGTGTGCTTTTCCGAGCATAATAGCCCTCCTGTGGGAAGTAACGCTACGGTTGTCTAGAGGAAATCGGAGTACGAGGGAAAGAGTACACACCTACTGTATAGAGTATAGCTTGTTTCCAGGGAAATTTCTAGTGGTTCTGCTTATAATGCTGGCACTTCTTGACCCTCTAGGGCCTTATAGACTATAGTGGAATAAGGCCCCTATTAATTTTTCGAGTAAGGTGCGCGATGAGCGAACGAACAAGTAGTATCCACCTTGGATTGGTATTCCACAATCACCAGCCGGTCGGTAATTTCCCCTGGGTTATGCAGCAGGTCTACGAGGAATCGTATCTGCCGATGATCGAGGCGCTCGAGCGACATCCTAAAGTGCGCCTCGGTCTGCACTACACGGGTTCACTGCTGGACTGGATCGATGAGGCGCATCCAGAGTTCCTGCAACGAATTGCGGCTTTGGTTCGACGCCAGCAGGTGGAGATTGTCAGCGGCGGCTACTATGAACCGATTCTCCCGTCCATTCCTGATGTAGACAAAATCGCGCAGATTCGCCGTCTTACAGAGCGTCTTTCCCGTGATTTCGGGGTGAGGGCGAGAGGGATGTGGATGGCCGAACGCGTCTGGGAACCGGGTCTACCACGCCCGATACTTGAGGCAGGCATCGAGTGGACCGTTCTCGACGATGTGCATTTTAAAAACGTGGGGCTGGAAGACAAGGACCTGTACGGCTATTATGCAACCGAAGATCAGAGCAGAGTGTTGAAGGTCTATGCCACTAGCAAAGAACTACGCTACACGGTCCCCTGGCGTCCTGTCGACGAAACTATTGAAGCCCTGCGTTCCCTGGTAACACCTGATGGGAAACGCATCGCCGTGATGGGCGATGATGGTGAGAAGTTCGGGACCTGGCCCGGTACAAGGAAATACTGTTGGGGGTCTGCAAAGCGGAGTGGTTGGGTAGATGAATTTTTCAGCGCGCTAGAAAAGAACAGCGGCTGGCTGCATACAACGCCGCTGGGAGAGTATGCACACAACTATCCAGCGCTAGGTCGCATCTACCTACCAACTTCATCGTACATCGAGATGACCGAGTGGGCCTTGCCGCCACAGAAGTCCTATGTGTTTGGGAATCTTTTGCATCAATTAGAGCAAGAGCATCGTGACAATATTCTTCAATTCATGCGCGGTGGCTTCTGGCGTAACTTTTTAGTGCGCTATCCAGAGGCTAACAACCAGCACAAGAAAATGTTGCACGTCCACGATGCTGTCTATGCTGCCGGTGCGACAGAAGAAGCTGGAGTGGTGCAGTTGTGGAAGGCACAGGCCAACGATACTTATTGGCACGGCCTCTTTGGTGGTATTTATATGGTTCACGTACGTTCAGCTATCTACCACCACCTCATCAAGGCCGAGAACGCTGCTGACCGGCTACGCTTTGGCACAGGGCCCTGGCAGCACTACGAGTTCACCGATTTCGACCGGGACAGCCAGAATGAATTGATTATTGAAAGCAATCAGCAGAACCTTTATTTAGATCCGCAGCGCGGCGGCACACTGTTTGAATGGGATATGCGGCGCAGCATGCATAATCTGCTTTCGGTGATGGCACGCTATGATGAAGGATATCACCAGACGCTGCGCAACCACGAAGTGGAACGTCGCCAGCGGGAAGCAGCCCAGAAGATGGCACGCCAGGCAGGTAAGAGAGGACGCGCGCAACCTGCCTCACCTCATACGACAACGAGAACGAAGGAACCCGACCTCGATCAATACATTGTCATCGATCGCTACCGTCGTCATAGCTTGATTGACCATTTTCTTGCTCCAAGTGTTAGCCTATCAGACTTTGCCCGGTTAGACTTCGAGGAAATGGGCAACTTTGTGGAACTACCTTACGAGACCGAGGTACAGCAGGACGAGCGCGGTGTTACTGTCACGCTGACACGCGCCGGGTTTGTGCGGCGACAGGGCGCATCGAGGCCGCTGGCGGTGCGTCTGAGCAAGACGCTTTTCATACCCGCTGGTGCAGAGAAACTAACAGTGCGCTATACGATCGAAAATAGGGGGCGAACACGCCTGCAAACACGCTTTGCCAGTGAGTGGAATTTCAATCTACTTGGCGGCGGTGGTAACGACCAGGCCTATTACCGTGTTGATGGCCTCCAATTAGACAACGATCACTTTGACAGTACAGGCGAGGTGTTCGAGGTACGCAATTTCCATGTTGGCAACCGCTGGCTTCAGCAGGATATAGGCTTTTCACTAAGTGAGGCTGCAACACTCTGGCGTTTTTCCATCGAGACGGTGACTGGCTCTGAGGCTGGCTTTGAGCGCAACCACCAGGGCAGTTGTCTCACACTCCTCTGGCCCTTGCTCCTGGCCGCCGGTCAGAGTTGGAGTGTGGAGATTCACTGTAACGGGCAAACGGTTAAATAATCCTTTCCAAAACGCACTTATTTACTATTTTATGATATACTCTGATCAGCGTTTATTTGTTGGATGTCCAACTGCTGGAAATTCAACCTATAGAACGTGAAGAAGCCCCTTTGACTCCCATCTGCCTATGGTGGCAGGTGCAATGTGGGCACCAAGCGATAGCTCAGTGTAATTGGATGTAACAGGAATGTAGAGCGACAGGCCTGTTACGAGAGCGAAAAGGAGTATTTGTAATGGCTCGTGTCCTATTTGACCACGTGTACAAACGCTTCGGCAAAGTCGAAGTAGTGCACGACATCAACCTGGATGTCAAGGACAAGGAGTTCCTGGTCCTGGTTGGTCCCTCCGGTTGTGGCAAGAGTACCTGTCTGCGTATGATAGCCGGGCTGGAGGAAATCACCGAGGGGGAACTGTACATCGGTGAAAGGATTGTCAATGGCGTTGACCCAAAAGACCGCGACATCGCCATGGTTTTCCAGAACTACGCCCTCTATCCCCACATGACGGTCTTCGACAACATGGCCTTTGGTCTCAAACTCCGCCACGTTCCCAAAGAGCAAGTAAAGAAGCGTGTCGAGGAGGCGGCGGACATCCTCGGGCTGGGGCAATATCTCCAGCGCAAGCCGAAAGAACTCTCGGGAGGTCAACGCCAGCGTGTCGCACTTGGGCGTGCCATCGTGCGTGAAGCGCAGGTGTTCCTGCTGGACGAACCTCTCTCGAACCTGGATGCGAAACTGCGTGTGCAAACACGTTCGGAGATCATCAAGATCCACCAGCGCGTCCAAACAACCTTCGTCTATGTGACACATGACCAGACCGAGGCGATGACGATGGGTGATCGGATCGCTGTGCTGAACGCGGGCTACATCCAGCAGATTGGTCCGCCGCAGGAGCTTTACGATCATCCCTCCAATCTTTTTGTCGCAGGCTTCATCGGCTCTCCGGCGATGAATTTCTTCAATGGAGCGAAAGTTGCCAGCGACGGAGATAAGACCAGAATCGATATCGATGGTGTAGGTCAGGTCGATGTACCGCCGCTCTATGCGGGACGGGCAAGGGAAACCGCAGGCAGGAATCTAACCTTTGGCACACGCCCTGAACACCTGGCAGATGAGGCGTTGCTGCCTCCAGAGGCTCGGGATGGCTCCACGATAACGGCGCCTGTCGATGTTGTAGAGCACCTGGGCAGCGAGCTACTGGTGCATATGACTGTCGCAGGGAAACCGTTGGTTGCACGTCTCGATCCGCACTCTAGCGCACATACGGGCGGGACTGTCGACCTGCATGTCGATACCGACAATATTCACCTCTTCGATTCGGACACGGGCGAATCGATCTTCTAACGGGTCGCGACAAACCAAAACTTGGGGGCAGGTGTGCGCACCTGCCCCCAAGTTTTGGTTTGTCTAGTGAGGGCCGGCCAGAGTGCATCACGCTTCCACATCACGTAGAATGCGCAAAAACTATAGCTTCTTAGTCCATTGCATGGTTGTTTTTTCTTATGTACCATACGTATGAGACGTATTACTTCCCTGCTGAGCGAAAGGATATCCAAGGATGAGGCGAGTGCTGGCTCTCCAGTTTATCTGGGATGATCCACCGGGCTACCTGGGCGAGATCATGCAAGAACATGACATCTTATGTGAAGTTGTCAAGGTCGAAGAGGCACCTGTGCCTGATCCTGCAGGGTACGATGCCTTCATTGCCATGGGCGGGCCGCAGCATGTTGGCGCTAACGATAAGTATCCTTACCTGCCAGCAGTTGAGGCTGCGATTTGCAAGGCGGTTGAGGGGGATATCCCTTACCTTGGACTTTGCCTAGGAGGCCAGTTACTGGCACACGCACTGGGGGCATCCGTTACCCGGCATCACATGGCCGAGATCGGCTTCTCGCGTATAGAGTTGACCGGAGAGGGGAAAAACGACCCTCTCTTCCAGGGTTTGCCCGGCTACCAGCAAGTGATTCACTGGCATGAAGACACGTTTGATCTCCCCAGAAGCGCCGTTCAACTGGCAACCGGCACAATTATACATAACCAGGCCTTTCGTTTTGGTCCCCGGGCTTATGGGATACAATACCACATCGAACTGACTCCCGGCATGCTCGATGTCTGGCTTCACTATCCAGAATACAGGCAGGAAATCGTCACCGCGCGCGGGGTAGAGGCGGCAGATAAGTTTGTAAGCGATAGATTCAGGCTCTACCCGATTTTTCGCGAACATACGCGCATCATGTGCGAAAATTTTTTGAGAATCGGAGGATTGATTGCTTGATGTGATGGTTAAATTGCAGGTGGGAAGAGATGACCGGGGGCGACGCAAGCGTCCCTACGCGTCAGGCTAAAAGCTTTGTAAAGCGGTCACCGAGCAGTGTTTCGATGTACGGGGTGACATTCCAGAATTTTTTCAGTTCGAGATACTCCTGAATATATTTGGCCTTACCTGGTTGTGCCCTCCTCACCGCGCGGATCATCAGGTTTTTGTCGGTATGTTCGGAGGACACGAACTCGACAACGTCGGTTTTGTATCCCATGATACGCAGGGCAAGCGCCCGAAAGGTGTCCGTGAGAATACCGGCCATACGCTGCTCGAGAATACCATCATGAAAGATGGGAGTGAACGGTTGTACGGCGTGCAACTGCTGGTTCAACTGGTGATGACAGCACGGGGCACACAGGATCAGGCGTGCCCGCGACACAATACCCTGGAAAATGGCTTCGTCAGTTGCAGTATCACAGGCATGCAAGGCAAGTACAATGTCTGGGGGTACCTCCGGCACATAATCAATTATAGCTGATTTTTGGAAACATGCATGCGAAAAGCCTAATTGCTTGCTCTGTAGATTATCCTTCTCCATCAATTTCTCATTGATATCAATGCCCACAAGGCGAGCTGGAATACCACGAACGTTGTTCAGGTAGTGGTACGCAGCAAAAGCCAGATAAGCTGACCCACAGCCGCAATCAAGAATGTTGACAGGCGTATTCTCAAAACGCTCCAGTTCACCTGTATGATCGAGCAGCTTCAGAAACTCGTTGACCTGGGAAAACTTTCCCTGCATGCTGGGTCGAACGCGTCCCTGCTCATCCATGATGCCGGTCGCCCGCAAAAACTCGTCGGGCTTACCAGCAGGTAAGACCAGGTTTTTGTCGACATCATGCGCCAGGTCCGGCTCGCGGTTGGTCGTCACAGCACGGCGTAGCATAGCTTTTCCCTGTTTGGTAACCTGCACACGCACATCTTCCTTGGTTGACTGCACTGAGATGCTATTGAAAGGTAGCTTCAGAATTTCATCAAGTTTTTCCCTGGCTTCAGACCCACGGTAATTCTTAGTGATATCCTGCTTCTGATTGAAATAGGAGAACTGCAGGTGACGCCGGCTTTTGATGAGTACAGGGCGCACGACTACCTGCCGCCAGGGGTTAGTGGCATCTCGAACCTGGCCTCTCATAGTCAAGCGCACAAACGTCTGCTCGTCCAGTACCATGCTTTTGATTTGTTCTTTGTATTGATTGGTCATCACTTCATCACCCGTGAATAGTCTATCTCAAATGAGGGGTAAGTGTCCAGGGACAGGAGGACAGAAGAGATTTCAAGCCTCGAATTATAAAGATTTGGTAGTTTCCTATATCTTTCTCTTTTCTTTTTCTGTACATTTCTGCTATACTTGCTCTCACATACATATCACATCTGACCAGGGGAAGTAACAGATACAATCCGGACAGATGAGCTTGCAGGATGCGTTACTATCGCAATATATATAGAGCAATCAATATGAACTTGAGAATAACTGGTCGCAAGGAGCAATCGACATCGATGTCGCAAAATAAAACAAGCCGGCTTAACCATCGTAAGGGTACTCTCGAGGAGCACTCACACGAAAGCATGAGGTTGAGGTCCCTGCGGTCACCGCTGCTAAATGGCGTCTTCTCCGAAGAACATCTACCTTTCAAGATTGTCGGTTATAGTATTCCCTGTGAACGACACCCCCAACGAAACGAGGACAGCTTTCTCATAGAGCCGCACACCGGTATAGTAGCGGTTTTCGATGGGGTGGGAGGAAGCGCAGCCGGAGAAATCGCGGCACAGACGGCCAAACGTGCGACTCTCCAAGGGTGGAGAGGAGCTCTGCGGCAAATCTACGGAGGGCGCAATGTACAACGTTACCTCGAAGATTGTGCAAAGGTCGATTTTCATACACTGTTGCAACACCTGATTGAACATGCCGACGAAGTGATACGCACCGACGGGATGAGAGAAGCCGGCACAGACGATCTTGCCACTACCGTGGCTATTGCTGGGATCTGCCGGCAAAACGGGAAAAATGAGTATACGATGGTCTATGCTCATGTTGGTGACAGCAGGGTGTACTTACTGCGAGAGCATGAATCCCTCAAACGCTTGACCAATGATGACGGTCTGCTAGGTAGACTGGTGGAAAACCAGATGGTCGAAGAGGCTGATGCGCACCGTATCGACCAGGCGAAACACGCAGGCGAACTCTCCGATGCCGAGTTTAGCTACTTCCGCCTGCGTGGTGGTATTACCCAGGCATTGGGTGGTCCTCTCCCTCCAAATATCCATATCGACCAGGTTCCTATCTCCATTGGTGACCGTATTCTTCTCTGTACAGATGGTATCCACGATAACCTCACGGATGTCGAGATTGAAGAGATTTTGAGAAAGGCACCCCGGAATTCTGCGGCACGCCTCCTCGTAGAACACGCACTCCTGCGTTCACGTGAAGAACGCCAGGTCACCATACGAGCAAAACCCGATGATATGAGCGCGATTGTGATGACCCGCCGCTATTAAGAACAAGCGCAGCAGCAGTCCAAAAGTACCGGTCAGTTTCATGAGTGTGTGCGTTTAAAGTACTCGTGACCAGCACGACGCTGTATCGTGCCGGCGTTGGCATTTACGTCGATCCAAGCGGTTGGGTCTGGTTTACCTAGAATATGGTATCCTGGTAGCAGTGAATGCTACTGAGGTGAACCATATGGAATTTGCAACTCTTGCGCGCTATTTTGAAAAGCTGGAAAAAACTAGCTCCCGGCTTGCTTTGATCGCGACTTTAGCAGAGCTGCTTCGTTCGATTGAAAGGCCAGATGAAATAGAAAAAGTCTGCTACCTTGTTCAGGGAAGGATCGCGCCGTTTTTTGTAGCGCTCGAGATGGGTATGGCTGAGAAAACGGTTGCCAGAGCAATCGCAATCGCATATAAGATAACTCAGGAGAACGTCTTAGCACTCTTCTCTACGCTTGGAGATATGGGACTCGTCGCAGAGCAATTCAGTAAGGAATCAGGCATTACGTCTAGCGTTTTAAGTGTAGATGATGTGGTTCAGGGTTTAAAAGCGATTGCGCAGACAGCAGGGAAGGGAACGATTGAAAAACGGATTTCGCTGCTCACAGATTTGCTCAAACAGGTTGATAGTTTGTCCGCGAAATATTTAGTGAGAATTCTATTGGGGAATCTGCGGCTTGGGATTGGCGATTCGACTATACTCGACGCGCTGGCAACGGTAAAATTTGACGATAAACGATATCGCAATCTTTTGGAGAATGCTTATAATAAAACATCGGATCTCGGACTCATCGCCAGGACATTATGGCAGTATCCCACGCGGGAAGATGCACAACGAGCAGTCCAACAATTAGATGTGCATGTTGGGAAACCGATCCGCTCGGAAGTCCCTGAACGCTTGCCCGATGCTGAGACAATCATTGAGAAAATGGGGGTGGTGGATGTGCAATATAAATACGACGGATTTCGCACGCAGATACATAAAGATGGCAATGCTGTTTCCATCTTCTCGCGCAACTTAGAAGATATGTCGCAGATGTTTCCGGAACTTCTTGCAGGAACGCTCGAGCAAGTGCGAGCAGACAGCGTCATTCTTGATGCAGAAACGCTTGCCTACAATCCAGAATCGGACGAATTCCTGCCATTTCAGGAAACAACCAGGAGGCGGCGAAAATATCATATCGAAACAATGGCAAAACAGATGCCGTTGAAAGCCTTTGTGTTTGACATCTTGTACAAAGACGGCATGTCGCTTCTGGACAAGCCGCTGGTTGAACGCTTGAAAATTCTTGAAGAAACTGTTAACCCGGGTGACATTCTGAGGCTCACAGCTAATCAGACAGTGAGGGATGCAACAACGCTCTCGCTCATATTTCAAGAAGCAATCAGCAAGGGTCTGGAGGGCGTCGTGGTAAAAAAGCTGGAAAGTCCCTACGTGGCAGGCGCGAGGAATTTCAATTGGGTGAAATTAAAGAGACACTCAGCCGGAGCGCTGCATGACACCATCGATTGTGTCATCCTGGGGTACATTTTCGGGAAAGGTAAGCGCGCGGCGTTTGGGGTTGGCGCACTCCTTGTCGGTGTGTATGATAAGAAGCGGGACATGTTTGTGACCGTCTCAAAAATCGGCACCGGTTTATCCGATGAAGAATGGCAAAGCATCAGACAGCGCACACAAGGACTGGTTGTGGATCACAAGCCCGCTCGCGTGGCATCGCTTATTGAACCAAGCGTGTGGGTCGAACCAGAAATTGTCATCGAGGTTTTAGCAGATGAGATCACTCGGTCTCCCATTCATACCGCTGGAAAAGTAGGAGAAGAACCAGGTTATGCGCTGCGATTTCCAAGACTCGTCGCATTTAGAGAGAACGACAAGAAGCCAGAGGATGCGACGACAGTGGACGAATTGATTGAAATGTATCAAAATCAAGGGAAAGAATAATGTTATATACGCGGGTGCGTATTAGCGAAAAGACAGGAGTATGATATGTTTGAAACAGTCTTCAAGTTTGCCGCCCTGGTTGAAAGTGACGAGCTAGGGCAACGTGTCTTTAAAATATATGAACATGCAGTGCCAGTAACCGGTGGAGAATTCACGTCCATTTTGGAAACGCTGTATCAGCAGGAGGTGTACCGTATGCTGAAGGCTGGCGATAGTGTGACGATCAAAGCACATCTCGATTTCCCACCCAGAGATGTCGAAAGAACATTACGTTTTCGTGAGGACGGGCAATTCGAGGGAGAGGGACTACCAAAGCCAACACCGGATCTACTGCTGTTGGCCTCAGCAGTGTATGAGCCGTTTATTCAGAAGGTGAATGCCGGTGATGTCTTAACGGTCACGTTTGATGTGCAGCGGCCTTGATCGTGTAGAGGGGATGAGGAAATGCTATTTGCCATATTTGTTAAGAGGCGGTCATGAGCTGGGGGAGCAGAATTGTACGTCCCTCTCCCCATTTTCCTTCCCATTCACATCTCTGTACTATTCCAGGCTGTTGCAGTTCCTCATTCTCAATAGCCTCTTCCGCTTTCTTTATCTCCCTCCGCGAGCAGTGCATCCGAAAGGCGTAGCCTTTAGCATCTCGTACCGTGCATTCGATCTCTAGCAAATAGTTCCCCCACGGCACTGGCGCGACGCGATAGGTGGCCCCTTTACGCCGCAGAGCTTGAGGCAGCGTAGGCGCAATGCTGATCTTATCCGCCTCTTCCTCACGAAGCCCTAGCAGATAGCGCATAAGCAGGTGGATGCTCAGAGCTCCCCACCCGTACCCTTCGATCCCTCCATT
>WNGJ01007910.1_pt1 | contig 20962 bp, 19 predicted proteins | sample 5400611 | NCBI WGS metagenome assembly WNGJ01 (sample SAMN13153375, study PRJNA577476) | soil metagenome | isolation source: 40 cm soil or saprolite under Garry oak tree replicate 1 | place: USA:California | collected 2016-06-15
CACTCACGATGGTATCGTAATCATGCGCTCGAATCAGCTCGAGCGCTCTTTGAGCCGAGTTGGAGGTATCCACCTTCGCTTCAGGTAAGCGTAGAGATACGGTGTGGGGGAGAGCTTGAAGCAACGCCGGATCGTCGTCAACAATGAGGATGTGCGGGGGGTGCATCTGTGATGGATGCAAGAGAGGAGGAAGAGAACTGCGTGACGACTCACAAAGTCGTGCGTGTAGTCCGCTCTGCAGACGAATGCTCACTTGATCGAGCGTGAACAGATACCATCCCGCTGTATCCAAAGCAAGCTGTCCGGGGATCCAATAGCCAAAGACAGAGACTTCAATGCTCTCACCGCAATGCAGTTCATAGCCGTCTAGTTCTAAAGAGTTCCATTCGCTGTTATACGTCAACGTCCCTGCTACTTCATGCCTGTCGTTTTCATCGAGCATAGCAAAACCTCCTTTCTTTCGTTACCACGAGTATAACAAGCTAGGGCGTTACATAGGGGGACTAGTGGGCTATCAATGCTTATGCGAGGGGTAATATGTAACATCACCCACCTGCGCGCCAAAAACCGTTAGATTTTCTGCTCTCGATGCAGATGTCAGCATACACACCGAGAGTTCACGCCGGCAAGAGATCGGCGTGAACTCCTTCAGGTCAGAGGATGAGCGTCACCTTGACGTTCAACCGCGAACTCGCTCTCTTTCAACCCCGCTTTGCCATCTGCCTGGTTTTGCCGGCGACGTCCTGGCCAGTTTGCTTGATCGTCGCGGACGTTTGCTGTACCACATCGCCCAGATCACTTCCGGCAACTCTCACCTTCTTCATCGTCTGCTGTGTCGTGTCTTTCACATCACTGGTTGCCTGTGAAAGCCGATCAGCTACTTGCTGGGCATACTGCTGGACGTGTCCAGGTTCTGGGAGAGCGCTACGCAGTTGCTGCCAACGTTCACGCAAGAAGCGCTGCGTCTTTTCCCCTCGCATGAGAAGGACGACCAAGCCGGTAACCACACCAACTCCAATAAGGAGTCCTGTCACAACACGGTTCATGCTTGAAGCTCCTTTCTTCTTTGAAGCACTCGACTGAGATATGTCCTGGTCGACCATGCGGCTGTTCCGCTGTCGCTTGGGACATGTCGTTCCTCATAGTATGAAATCGAATCTGTACAAAGCCAGGTTCACGCGCTTGGTCAGGCGTCTTCTAAAACAGGCACTTCTTCGTCGATGATCTCTTCAACCGTCTCTTCAACCGCAGTGCCACCGGGTACAGGTTTGAGAGAGCGCACCCGTCGTATCCGTCTGAAACGACCTGTTCCCAGCGCACCCTGAGTATAGAGACGCACACTGATGACAACGCCCGCAAAAATGAGCAGGCCAACAACGAGTAGCATCAAGAGAAAGGCTTCCATACAGCTGTGTCCTCTCTGTCTGTTTGCTCCTATACGTACAGACCTGGTTACCCTGTAATCTCAAGACCCAAACACACTCCGTGCCTGACAGCGAGCAGCAGTTGCTCGCACCACATCGTTTACACGTATGACGGTTGTGTTTCGCTTCACTTCTGCTCGTACGTAGTAGCGTATCCTTCTCTAAAGGGGGAGAGTGAGAAAATCGAAGTAGAGGAGTTGAGAGATCTCCCATCAGGTTTTCTTCGACCAGGCTTGATTATCGAGAATACATGAGGTATAATGTGTAGGGCGATCAATAAACAGAGGAATTTTTCAATTTGGCATGTTCGGCGCTATTTTTATGTCCTGATCTAAAGCTTCTTAATAAATCACCTTGTTAAAATTTCGACAATACTATCAATGTGGACCCCGATCTGCTTTTATTACAACTGGTCCCTACCATGGTAATGGCCGTAGACATTCATTCCTCGACGACGGCTGCGGCCACTTCCATAAGAATAAATGACTGCCTGGCCATGGACATATCTCGCGTGCGCATCCCACGACGTGCGTTGTTTATACCTGAGGTAGATCATACATGCACCATGAGCCAGCGTTCAAAAAACTCGCGCTAAAAAGACGTATGCCTGTCGTCTATACTTTGATGGTGTACGCACAATCGATGGATTGGAAGCTGGATCAACGGATGGTAGCGCACTCCTGGCGAACTTGCTATGTAGTTATGGGTCACAAATGTGCTCAAAGTCCGACCGTTGATAGCTAAAAATAACCCCAGAGTAATCGGGGAGAGAGGAATCCACTTAGTCATGTCAACATCAGACAATAACCCAGGTGTCTCTTTCACAGAAGCTTCAGTTGGGGTACCACCCGCTCAAGCGAGCATTACCTCAGTTGATGCACTTCCCGCATCAAGCGAAGGCGTTCAAACCACAGTAGTTCCCAGTAGTTCCACCAATTCGACTTCAGTTACCGAAAGCCCACCTTTAACCACGGCCAATAATGCGACTAGCGTCGCTGTTTCGAACAGCATTGCGCGCCAACCTTCACTTAATGTTGGCAATGGCAACCTGGCGAATCAACAGCAGTCTGGTACGGATACCCTTGAGAAGGATGCTAGCAAAACAGGTACATATTCCGGTGCGCTTATCATGACCGCGCCTGTAGTCCCCATTGTAGCTGCCTTAATCAGTGCAATTGCTTACATCGTACACTGGCCACAGGGAGTAATGTTGCCGGATTGGCTCGCACCGATTATTGGCACACCGCTGCTCGTGGGTACTATCCCCACCCTCATTGCCTGGTTGTTACTCGCCATCATCATCCGTCGCTTCACTGCAGTTGATCGCATGAACATGGGTAGCTATGGTCAGCTCCTAAGCCACTTATCTACCCTTGATTCACAACTCAGTGCATTAAATCCAGAACTATCAACACTACCTACCTCAGCCGACATAGCCAGGAAAGAGGTACTGGATAGTAAGCATACTATCTTCAAGAAACTGATCAAAAGGAGCCTGGCGTGGGTGACGGCCAGCGGGTATATCGATCTGTGGAAAGAGATGCATAATGCAGAAGAATCTCTCATCAATGTGCTGCCTCGTGAAAATGTGATTGCTGATGCACTCTATGATGAAATGCGCATCGAGGATTCCCATATCGCAACCAGCGACGCATTGCTCGAAAAGTTGAGGAGGGCTGTGACAACGCTGGATCCATTAGCAGAAGCTTATCTCCAGTCTCCGCCCTCCAAACTTCAAGAAGGAATCAGTGAACCTCCTACTGCACCGACTGCTACTGGCCGGACTCCTGTCGAAGGGGAGATGCAACCGCGTTCTGTTCTCCGTGAGGTCAGGCACGCGCTCAACGAGTTTCGTGATAGCCGCTGGGAAGCGATGGTGCGTGTGCGGAACCAGTTTGTTTGCACGATGATTCTTACAGGAATCACCGTATATGTGCTGCTGGAGTTTTCTATTCTTTCTGGCGCACCTCAGCAAGCAATCATCGCAGCAACGGCTTTCTACCTGGTTGGAGCGCTGGTTGGGCTGTTTAACAGGTTGTATATCGAGTCACAAACCTCCAAATCCATCGATGACTATCGACTCGCTCTGGCACGCTTAGTCGCAACACCAATGTATAGTGGCCTGGCTGCTGTTGGAGGGGTGATTGTGGTACAACAGTTTACCTCTTTGCTGGACATATTCAGTCCTAAAAACCTTTTGTCTGGCCTTATTGTTGCTGCTGTGTTCGCCTTAACGCCGGGCCTGCTGATCACTAGACTGCAAAATCAGACGGAAACGTACAAGAACGATTTGAAGAGTACTGCCGCGTCCCAAAGGCAGGCAACAAAAACTTCCTGATCCTGCAAGAGTAATCGTAGAGGTCTTTAGTGTATTGGGAGTAAAATTATTCACCGGCGTACTGAGACTCCATGCCTGAAGGTCAAAGCGAAGTACGCTATTGTTATCAGCAGCTCTGACCTTCAGGTACATAGTGTTCTTATTGTCGAAATACCAGTTAGGAACGTAGAGAAGAACATGAGGGGGGATCATGGCAATGGCAAACCTTCGTATCCACTTGTTTGGGAAGCTGTGGATAGATTATAACGGGCAGGTGCTGAAGGGTTTCGATTCGCGCAAAGTGCAGGAATTATTTTGCTATCTCCTGCTCAACCGTAATCGCGAGCACCCACGTGAAGTGCTTGCCAATCTGCTGTGGTGCGAGAACACCACTGCTCAATCTAAAAGTTACCTGCGAAAAGCTCTCTGGCAGTTACAGTACACGCTAGAGTGTCAAACAAGCCTTTCGACCAACTGCATACTACTGGTCGATTCTGATTGGATTCAGATCAACGCGAAAGCCGACATGTGGCTCGATGTAGAGATGTTTGAGCAAGCCTACACGCCTGTTATGGGCATTCCAGGCGAAAAACTTGACTACCACCGCGCTCAAGCCCTGCGAAGTGCAGTCGAACTATACCGTGCGGATCTGCTTGAGGACTGTTATCAAAACTGGTGCCTGTATGAGCGGCAACGATTCCAGCACATGTATCTGTCTATGCTTGATAAGTTGATGGGTTACAGCGAGGTGAATCGCGAATATGAGGCCGGGCTAAGCCACGGAATGCAAATCTTACACTATGATCGAGCGCACGAGGCCACCTACCGGCGGCTTATGCGTCTTTTCTACCTGGCGGGTGACCGCACCGGGGCTTTACGCCAATTCGAGCGCTGCGTTACTGCTCTGAAAGAAGAACTCGGTGTGCCTCCCACCGAATACACCACTGCGCTTTACGAACAAATTCGCACGAACCAGCTTATAGAGCTTAGCCCTGGGACAACAACTCCTGCGGAAGACACATCTCTTCCCGAAGTTCTGGGACGTCTCAGACAACTCCAGGTGTTTCTGACCGGCATTCAGCATCAGGTACAGCAAGACATCCAGGTCATTGAACGAGCAATACATAAACAACCTTCCTGAGCAAGCAAGGTATAGCAGGGGTTTTAAGCCGTTGTGACTACTGCTTTTGCACCCTGGGCAGTAATGTACAAGAGTAGATGCTCAGGAACGCTTCGAGATATGCTCAGAGAACACTTCAAGATACGCCATATCTGTACAATTCAAATAGAGATGGGATCGGGCCAGTGAATATAGATACTATCCTCGTCTCCAACTAATAGAGCGGTATAGATATGGATCTGTTTGAAGCCAATACCCATTCATTTATTATTAAGATCTGGCGAGAAGAGATCTCCGCAGGCACCAGTCAGGCTGGGTGGCGTGGTCACATCACTCATGTGCCCGGGGGAGAGCGGCGCTATTTGAAGAATCTGGATGATATCTCAACCTTTATCAAACCCTACATTGAGGAGATGGGTGTGAAGTTAGCACTAAGGTGGCGACTAAGGCAATGGCTGAATCGACACGAATTACAATAGAGAGCCCCGAGTGTGACATAGGGATGCCTGAACTTGACAACCTGCTTTCAGCGTTGCGAAGGCTGGATCACCTGCTAGAGAAAGCAATCGCGTCTGCACAGGTTGCGTACGGACCTCAGGCTGATGTTGATCCCTTTAGGGGTCTTCACATCAGCCAGCAAGAAGTAGAGCAACTCTTGACCCGTTTACCAGGTGTACCCACGCTATATATAGAAGAAGAGTCGCTGGTGGAGTTCCGTTCTGAAGCTGGTAGCGGTGTTGCGCCACTGACCTGGCTCGCGAAGGAACTCGACCTATCGCCTTTCGATCTAGACCTGATCATGATTGCGCTGGCGCCCGAACTTGACCTGCGCTATGAGCGGCTGTATGCGTATTTGCAGGACGATGTAAGCCGCAGGCGACCAAGCGTTGATCTGGCCCTCAACCTGCTATGCCCCACCGTTCAAGCCAAGTTGATGCGTCGCTCTCACTTCGGATCGCATGCCCCACTGATCCGGCATGGTCTGCTCCACCTGATTCCGGATCCCAACCAGGTTCAGCCGCCGCTTCTTGCTCGCTATCTGAAGCTGGATGAACAAGTTGTCCGACTGTTGCTAGCTCAAAAAGATCTCAGTCCAACAATCTCTCCCTTCAGCCGATTGATCAAACCGGCTATCTCACTGGATGAGTTAGTGCTGAGTGGAGATGTGCAACATGCATTGGCGGCTCTGGTTATGCAAGCACGTAAAGCATGCCTGCCACTACGACTGTACTTTCATGGCTCGCACGGTGTGGGCAAACGGCGTACAGCCGAGGCCCTGGCGGGTGCGGCTAGCATGCCTCTACTGGTCGTGAATCTCCTGGAAGCATGCAACGCCAGTAGTAACTTCGAGCAGGTGCTCAAACTTCTGTTTCGTGAAGCCTGGTTTCAGGATGCCCTGCTGTATCTCGATAACCTGGAAGCACTACACAGCGATGAGCGGACCATCCAATGTCTATCAACCGTCCTGGCAAGTAGCCGAGGCATAACGATAGTATCCGGTACACAAGAGCGGATGCCAACTCCTATGGGGACTGATATGGCAGATCTGATGGCCGTGCCTTTTCCAATGCCCTCTTTTGCTCAGCGTCGGTTACACTGGCAAACTGCACTTGAAAATGCCGCATGCACATTGGACGCTCAAGACCTCGATGCCCTTGCTGCTCGATTTCGTCTCACGCCAGGACGCATTACAAGCGCTGTGATCACCGCTCGCAATTATGGCTTCTATCGTGCCGCTGCCCAATCACTGGGCCAGAACCAGGCTCTACCTTCAGTACAACCGACGCTAAGCGATCTCTTTGCTGCTGCCCGCGAACAGTCTGGCCACGATATAGAAACCCTTGCCCACAAAGTCGAGCCTGGATATACATGGGATGACATCGTGCTTCCACCTGATCAACTGGCTCACCTCAAAGAAATTTGCGACCAGGCTAATTATCGTCACATTGTGTACGGTGAGTGGGGATTTGATCGGAAGATGCACCTGGGAAAGGGACTCAATGTGCTGTTCTCGGGCTTACCAGGAACAGGAAAAACAATGGGGGCCGAGGTCATTGCCCACGAATTATGGCTTGATCTGTACAAAATTGACCTATCGCAGGTCGTCTGTAAATACACTGCCGAGACCGAGAAGAATCTCAAGCGCTCCCAGGTTCACGATGCACACGACCGCTACGCGAACATCGAGGTAGGCTACCTGCTGCAGAAAATGGAGGAATACGATGGAATAGCAATTCTCGCAACCAATATGCACCAAAACATGGATGAAGCGTTCATTCGCCGTTTGAAGTTGAGTGTTGAATTCCCTTTTCCAGAGGAACCGTATCGTTACAGGATATGGCGAGGGCACTTCCCCGCTGAAGCCCCGTCCAGTGACGATATCGATTTTGCATTCCTGGCCCGGCAATTTAACTTGGCAGGTGGCAACATCAAAAATATCGTTTTGAACGCATCTTTTATGGCCGCAGCAGATGACCAATGCATCTATATGAAGCACCTCATCCTGGCAGCCAGGCGAGAGTTTCAGAAAATGGGCAAGACCTGTACCAGGGCGGTCTTTGGCGAATACATGTCTTTGATCGAGAATTAGGGTCTAGCCAGGAGAGAACAGATGGCACTTAGCGGACAGACGGTAATTAGTGATCTCGATAAAACACTCAAGCAATTGTTCCAGTCGGAATTCGGGACAACGCTTCCCTTTGACCTCAGCTTTGCGATCCCCGACAAAAACTTTACACCTGTGTCAAAGACCCAAACTACACTGGACTGTTACTTATACGAGATCAATGAAGATCGCGAACTGCGCAGCGTCGCCCCAATAGTGCAACGCAATATCGATGGGACGATTGACAAGACGCTGCCGCCACCGCGGATAAAGCTCTCTTACTGTATCACGGCCTGGAGCCCGGCACAGCCGACTCCTGACGGGGAACCACAATTGGATGAGCACACCCTGCTCAGCCAGGTACTGGAAGTCCTCTTGAAGTACCCGAATCTGCCTGCCGGGGTTCTGCAGGGAACGCTAACTGGCCAGGACCCGCTGCCGCTCACCACAGTCGTCCTGCCGGATACCAGCAAATCGACCAGCGACTTCTGGAGCGCCATCGGTGGGGAGCTTCGGCCATCGATAGACTACAAAGTAACAGTCTCTTTAACGTATCAGGCCCCGTCCACAGGGCCCATGGTCACAACCATGGTGACCAGTTTTGGAAGCGAGGGACCGTTCTATACCATCGGCGGCACCGTTCGTGACTCGAACAAGCCGCCCAATGCCCTTGCATCCGCATGGGTGCGGGTAAACGAGTCCGGACAAACGTATGTGACCGACGAAGAAGGGCAATTTCTCATTAGTCAGATCGCTGCTGGAAACTACACCTTGACCGTACGCGTAGTGGGTTTCAAGGAGAGCGGGCGCTCTATACAGGTTCCACAGCCCGATGGTCTGTACGATGTGAGTCTCACCCCATTGTAAAGAGGAGAATGACATGCCGGATTATACTAATAGCGCGCCGGGCGTCTATATCGAAGAGGTACCGGCGACTGGGCCTATTGCAGGCGTCGGCACCAGTATCGCTGCCTTCATTGGGCCTGCCATGGCTGGAGCCGGACTAATCAATGTGCCGACCCTGGTTACGAACTGGACGCAGTTCAAGACGCTCTTTGGGGATTTCCCTGTTCCCCCAAAGATGAAGTTCTATACCCCCTATGCCGTTCGTGGCTTCTTCGCTAATGGCGGAACCATCGCCTACATTGTGCGCGTGGGGTTGGCACAAAATGCGGTCCTGAATCTCCTTGACCGCGCTGCCACGGGAGCCACGACGACACTCGTGGTCACAGCACTGCAGGAGGGGGTCGTTGGAAATAGCATCCAGGTGGCGGTGCAAGACACCCAGATCGTCAATACCGCGCAAACTGCCGTCGTGCAGAAGGCGCGTGTATCAATCACATCCGCCGCGAACAATACGGTCACCCTCCAGAACACACCGGATGCAACTCAGTTCCGCGTCGGAGACATCATTACCATCGATACCGGCACTGGAGGCACCCCGGAGCGGTCTCAGATCAATCAAATCAAGGGCAACCAGTTTGTGCTTGCGAGCAGTCTGACCACATCCTATACCTCGACTGCTGCGTCCCCGTTCTTTGTGCGTATCGCCGATTTGGTGCAGGGTCAGACCCTATTCCGTCTTCAGAACAATGCAGGTATCGAGTCAGGCAGCGTAATACGCCTGGTGCAGGGTTCAACGCAAGAGAACCATGTTGTCCATTCGCTGGTAAACGACTTCGTGACGCTGGATGATGCCGGACTGGCAAATGCCTTCCAATTGATGCAGACCGCCGCACCTGTCGCGGTGACGACCCTCGAATTCACCCTGGTTATAACCCAACCTTCGGCACAGCCACCAGTTTCGGAGACCTTCAGTAACCTCTCGATGGACCAAAGGCATAGCCGCTACTGGGGGCGAGTTGTGAACTCGAAACTGGTAAACGTGTCGCTGCCAGCCGTCCCGGACGTACAGCCTGCGCCCAACAACCGCCCGGCAGTGATCACTGCAACGAACCTCTCTGGAGGAGTAGACGACAATCCGGCCGCGATTGGAGTCAACCAGTATCAAAATGCCCTTGATGCCCTCGCACGGGTGGGCGATGTTAACCTTGTCTGTGTGCCGGGTCAGTTCGACCCGTCTATACAAATCACTATACAGGCGGCTGTGGTCAATCACTGCGAACTGATGGGTGATCGCTTCGCGATTCTCGATTCTGCCCTGGGCGCATCATACACTCCGACTGATACCAATAGCGTATCCGTCCAACGTGGTAAACTCTCCTCGACGCGAGGCTATGCCGCCATGTACTATCCCTGGATTCTCGTCAACGACCCGGCCGGCCCCACAGGCAACGAAACAAACGATACGGATCAGGGCCTGCTTAATGCTGCCGGTATCAACGTGCTACGCCTCTTCCCAGGTCAGCCTCCTGTCGTCTGGGGTGCACGCACGATAGCGCCAACGGATCAGATTCCCTGGCGTTACATCAACGTGCGCCGGCTCTTCATCTTCGTCGAACAGTCTCTGCTTGCTGGACTGCGCTGGGCGGTGTTCGAGCCGAATGATACTGGTTTATGGAAGAAGCTGGAGCGCACGATCAGTGAATTTCTCACACGTGTGTGGGCATCAGGTGCCCTCTTCGGTAATACAGCCGACCAGGCTTTCTACGTGAAGATCGACGAGGAATTGAACACACCCTCAGTTCAGGCTCTCGGGCAGATTATCATCGAGATCGGCATCGCCCCGGTGAAGCCAGCCGAATTTGTGATTGTACGCCTTGCCATGTGGGACGGTGGTTCCCAGGCGAGTGAAGGATAGGAGGATAGATAAATGGCCACAGGACAGAAGGTCGATCCATACCGCGTTTTTAATTTCCTGGTCGAACTGGACGGCATCACCCAGGCGAGCTTCACCGAGTGTTCCGGCCTCGGAGCGACGACAGAGGTGATCGAGATGAGGGAAGGTGGCGACAATACCACTGTACGCAAGCTCCCAGGCAAGACGACATACAAGAATATCACCCTCAAATGGGGCCTGACCAATTCAAAAGAACTCTGGACATGGCGCCAACAGGTGATCGATGGCAACGTCGTTCGCAAGAACGGTTCGGTTGTCGTCTATGATCTGGCGAACCATGTCGAGGTCGCCCGCTGGAACTTCATCAGGGCTTGGCCCACGGATTGGGAAGGACCAGCCTTCAACGCGAAGGGCGCTGATATCGCCATCGACACGCTTGTGCTTGCACATGAAGGTATTACGAGGAAATAAGATGTTCAGTATTGAGCATGAGTTCGAACTGCCAAAGGGCTATGTCGACTCGGAGGGTAACCTTCACCGCAACGGAGTGATGCGCCTAGCAACTGCAGCGGACGAGATCCTCCCAATGAGGGACCCACGGGTGCAAAGCCTACCAGCTTACCTTATTGTGATCTTGCTCGCGCGCGTGGTGGTTAAGCTAGGCAAGGTTTCGCAGATCAACCCGGGTGTGATCGAAGGTCTCTTCGCCGAAGACCTGGCGTACCTTCAAGAACTTTACAACCACATCAATGGCCTGGCATCACATCGGATGCCAATGCAATGCCCACACTGTGGGCATGCATTCGATGCCGAGGTGTCCCTGCTGGGGGGATAGTGGGCTACCCCTTGAAATGGGTCTACGAGGAGGTAGCCTATCTTGGATCTCGTGTCCATTGGACTCATGAAGAACTGTTAAACCTGGACCACGCTGAGCGGCAGCGCTGGCTCCAGGAAGTAATGAAATTGGAGGAGGCACAGTGACTCCTGACCCTGAAGCATCCTCACCACGGTCAGAAAATCAGAGAGAGACAATAAGCGATACAGGCGTAAAGACTACAGCATCGAGCCAGCTACCCACTCTTGGGGAGAGGCTTGTGCGCGAGGCCCAGCGTATCGCGAGCAGCCACATGCCAGCTTATCCCTGGCTCAGGTTATTAGACCCGGTAATGAAGCGCGTGAGTTCGCTCCCCGTACCCTCCCAGGCTCGTTTCCAGCGCACAGAGGCGGATCATGTGGCAGAGCCCTCTCGTCCGGCCTCACATGAGCCGTTTGCTGAGGCAGGGATTTCCTGGTCAGGGCAACAGTTTCCATATCCCGACACCAAAGAGCAGCTTGTTGAAGGAGAGGCAAAGGGATGGACGCAGTCATTCTCCTATCCAACTGTAAAGGATTTGCTCTCCAGAGGAAGTAGCCAGGCCCCGGGTCAGCCGTTCTCCTATCCTACTGCAAGTGAGCCACTCTCTGAGGGTAGTAGGCAGACCCCGGGTCAGTCGTTCTCCTATCCTACTGCAAGTGAGTCACTCTCTGAGGGTAGTAGGCAGACCCCGGGTCAGTCATTCTCCTATCCTACTGTAAAGGATTTGCTCTCCAGAGGAAGTAGCCAGGCCCCGGGTCAGCCGCTTTCTCCTTACATACAGCAGCGGCTGCGAGACTTCGTGGGGCCGGGTACCGAGGCTATCCGTGTGCTTACTGATGAAACGGCCAACGCCATCACACACGCGCAGCGGGCCGATGCCGTGACCGTGGGGGAGCAGGTGTTTTTCCGCAAGGGCCACTTTCGGCCGCATGAAGATGAGGGCTTCGCACTGCTGACCCACGAGGCGATGCACGTGGTACAGGCGATGCGACCAGGCGCGGCATGGCTCCGCGCCACTCAGGTCGGCGTTCAGGAAGAAGAACGGGAGGCCGGTGTCCAGGAACGCAATGTACTGCATGCAAGGCGGGAGGTTGCATTCCCTCCCAAACCCACCCAGCGCCCTATGCCAGCAAGTCGCTCCCCAGCCATACCAGAACACCAGGCAAGTGTCGAACGCTATTCAATTCGCTCCGAGCGAGGGTCGCTTATGCCGGAGCCAGCCATATCAACCTCGCCTGCGCACCGGCCTATGGCTGCGCCAGCCGAACGCACTCTTGACAATGCAACTCCACCGGCTCCCCCGGTGCCAGATGTAGAGGACCTCAAGCGTACGCTCTATCGTGACTTGATGAAGCAGATCCGGGCCGATCTGGAGAGGGGAGGGTAGCTCTATGGCACTGGCGAAGCTGGAAAAGGCGACCATCATCAACACTGTGACCAATCAGAAAATATCTGTGATGTACAATCCGGAGGAGTTTAAGTTAGATCAGGGCAACACGTATGCGGAGGTCGGCATTCCAGGCCTGAATGCACCTCCCATACAGTATGTGCGCGGGCGCGCACGCACATTGACGATGGATCTTTTATTCGACACCTATGAGAGCAAGAGCAGTCAGGATGTACGTCTCCACACCGCCCAGGTTGTTAATCTGCTCAATACGCTTCCACAGACCAAGGCCCCGCCAGTGCTGCTGTTCTCGATGGGTCGCTTCAATTTTAAGTGCGTGCTGGTTGACGCGGGACAACGCTACACAATGTTTTTGCGCGACGGCACTCCCGTGCGTGCGACGCTGTCAGTGCGTTTTGAGGAATATGTGCGCGTCGATTTCACCGTGCAACATGGGATCTCCACAGGTCCACCTGCACTGCATAATTTCATTCAGGGGCAGACCTTGAGCAGCCTGGCATCCGATTACCTTGGCGATCCAACACAGTGGCGTGCCATCGCACAAGCCAATAAGATCGACGACCCGTTTAACATTCCTCCGGGTACGCAGTTGGTGATTCCGGGAGGGGGGACACCATGATCGACTCGTTCTATGCTCCGCGCTTCGATATCCGCATCTCGAGTCAAACACTCTCCGCCGACATCAGCAACCAGGTGCTCAGCGTCACCTGTGACATTGACCTGGATATGGCCGGCATGTTTCACTTCGTCGTGCGCAATGCCAATAATCAGCTCATCGACTCACCGTTATTTGATATGGGCAAAAACGTTGAGATCCACATGGGATACGGCAATAACCTGCAGCCGATAATGCTCGGCGAAATCACCTCGGTTGAACCCTCTTTCCCCGAAAGCGGGTCGCCTACACTCACGATTTCTGGCTACGATAAGTCTTACAAGCTTCGCCATAACCAGCCTGACCGTAAGCCATATCAATATACGACTGATAGCGCAATCGCCACACAAATCGCGAGAGAGGCGGGCTTGATACCGATCGTGGACCCATCTCCAATCTTTCATGAGAAGCAGTTGAAACAATCGAGCAGTGATATGGCCTTCCTCAAGGAGCGTGCGCGGGCGAACTTCTTTGATGTCTATGTCCATTGGGATAAGCTCTATTTCCAGTTTCCTCGTCCACAGACTGATACATACGTTCTAGAGTGGGGTAAGAACTTATCCAGCTACTCGCCGCGCATCTCCAGTGCCGGGCTGGCCGGCCTCCAGGTTATTCGCAGCTACAACGAAGAGTTGGCCCAGACGATCATTGTCTTCGCCAGGGCCGCCGATTTTAATCCCGATGATATTCAGAAGAAACTGGGGAGTTCGGCCCTGGACCTCCTGCTCTCGCTGGGCAGGCGCGTCATTCGCAAAGAGAAGATCGAATCGTCTGTCGATGCGCTCACTGTAGCGAAATCAGTCATGCAGGAGATTCTTGAGGGGATGCACGAGGGCTCAGGAAATTGTATCGGCATTCCCACGTTGCAAGCAGGTCAGCATATCTCCATTCAGGGTGTGGGCAAGCGCTTCAGCGGTACATACCGCTTGCGCAAGGTCACACATACCATCGATGAAAGTGGTTACCGCACTAATTTCGATGTCACACAGAGAAGTGGCACGAGTTTCCTTCCTTTGATGCGTAAATCACTGCAAGAAACGCCCTCTCCGGATAAACCTGAGCGGTTCTATGGTGTTGCTGTGGCGAAGGTGACAAATAATGTCGATGAGAAGTCGCAGGGACGGGTTAAGGTATCGTGTCCCTGGCTTTCGGATACCGATGAAAGCGACTGGGTACGCTGTACAACACCCATGGCTGGGAAAAAGATAGGTATATACTTCCTGCCAGAAGTTGGCGACGAGGTGTTGGTAGCATTTGAACATGGTGACCTATCGAACCCTGTGGTGATCGGTAGTTTATGGAATCCTCGCGTGCTGCCACCCACAACGAACTCCGATGAGCAGGACAATATTCGCATGATCAAAACCAGGTCGGGGCATACCATTACACTCGACGATACTAAGGGCAGCGAACAAATTGTCATTCAGGACAAGGGTGGTAGCCAGGTAACGATGAATCAGGATGGTACGGTGACTATCAGTGCCAAGAAGGATCTGACGCTGAATACTGAGGGTAATGTGACCATCAATTCCAAGCAGGACCTGAAATTGCAAGCTACGAGTGGAACTATCACGCTAGATGCTAAGAATGTGAATGTTACGGTGGAAAACACAATGGATGTAAGTGGAGGTTGATCATGCCGAATGTACTGACGACCAGCAGTAATGTGACCTGTGGACATGGCCCCGGAAAAGTGCTAACAAGTAGTTCCGCTAAGCTGACTGTGAACGGCAGTCCGGTTTTGCTGGAAAGTAGCATCAATAACCAATCTATCGATAGCAATTGCTCAACGGTACCCAAATCGGACAATACCGGGACGACTACTGACATCAAATGCACCAAAGTACTCGCAGTCACAAAAGGACAGGCCACTAAACTCACGGTTGGTCAAAAAGCCGTTATCCTTGAATCACTCAAAGGAACAACAAACGGCATGGTGACTAAGGTAACCCCGCAGACAAGTTTAGGCGGAACAGCTATACAGAATAAGTTGACGGCTATATAGGAGCGTACCATGAGCATCGATTTCTATGGAAGTGGCATAACCTATCCCATGCAGCTTGGCACGAGCGGGGACATTCACGTGTCGAGAGGAGTGCAGAAGGTCGAGGAGTCGATTCGCATTATCCTGGGAACCGGGTATGGGGAGCGATCGATGCGGCCGACCTTCGGCTGCAACCTCAAAAGCCTGGCTTTCGCCCCAAACAACGAAGCGACGGCCAATCTGGCTCGCTACTACGTTGAAGATGGTCTGAGTCAGTGGGAGCCGCGTATCGATGTGCTTGATGTGCTCGTCAAGAACGATAACCAGAACGGCTTGCTGAATATCGAGATTCACTACCGCCTGCACGCAACACAGGAAGTACGCAGCACAACTGTTCCTTTCTCCCTGGAGGCCCCATAAATCATGCTAAATTTAAATTCGAATCGTGGTCGCATTCAACCACCCAATCTCGATGACCGCACCTGGCAGGATCTTGTCAGTGAAGCAGTAGCGCTTATTCCCAGCTATGCCCCACAATGGACGGATTACAGTGCCAGTGACCTGGGAATAACTCTTATTGAACTGTTCGCCTGGCTGGTCGAAGGGCTGACCTATCGGCTCAACCAGGTCCCCGATAAAAACTATATTGCCTTCCTGAACCTGCTGGGCATTACCCGCGAGCCAGCAGTTCCGGCGCACGTCTTCCTGACCTTTATGGCACAGCCCCCGGTGGTGGGACAACCAGCGCCACCAATAAGGGCGCCAAAAGGAACTCAGGCTCAGACTCAGGGAACGGAGACCCAGTCTCCTATTATCTTTGAAACGGATGCAGATCTTAACGTCTTGCCGACCAACTTAAAGACTATTCTGCAGATCTCGAACAATACGTATGCAAACATTACTCCTGCTCTTGCTGCTCCACCTGCCAATGGATATACAATCACTCTGCAAGCCGCACAATCAGTGCGGCTTGCGCTTGGCTTTGATCAACAAACAGCAACAGCCATACCCCTCATCTTTCACTTCACCAATCCCATTCTCATCGACACATCTACCATTACGACAGACCCATCGACAACGAAGCCGCAAGCGCTCGTCAACTGGTTTTACTCGACGGGAACAGACCCATCGACATGGTCGGCACTTGCTACAGGGCAATATACAGATAATACGCAGGGACTCACGAGTGGCTTCCAGCAGGATGGTACTGTCTCTGTAACCCCACCCGTAAATTCGACTTCTCCAGGGGCAAATTGGACTGCCCAGACTCCAACCTCGTGGGCAAATGCAACGCAGCCAATTACACCCGCAACGCCAGCAGATAACGTAACCGATCCCCTTTTCTGGATCGGCATTACCATTACTAATCGAATTACTGCCCCAGTTTCAATCGGCCTTGGCTACATTTTGTTCAACGCCGTATCGGCCCACAACGCTCTAACAATTCCAGTTCCAGAGTCCCTGGGCCAGAGTGATGGCACGCCTTTTCAGGTATTCCCGTTGCAGCATTACCCACTCTTCAAACGCCCAGGAACGGATACTCCCTATGACCACCTTGTGATTCAGGTGAATAGCGACATTTGGCAACAAAGGGACGACCTGCCTGCAGGCGCAGGCAACTTCTACCAGCTCAATCCCGTTACAGGCGAAATTAGATTTGGTAACTTCGATCCAAAGAGCAATCAGCCAGGCACGTATGGTTCTATCCCTCCTCAGGGAGCGCAGATCAGCGCCCTGACCTACCGCCACGTTGCCGGTGGGCTGTCGGGAAATGTTGGGGCAGGCGAGATTAATGGGCTAGTCAGGCGTTTAGATGGTATTGTCAGCGTTATTAATACTATCTCGTCTTTTGACGCGGCAAATGAGGAGGCTCTTGAGGACACGCTGCGTCGTGCGCCAGGACAACTGAAGAGTCATGACCGCGCAGTCACGGCTGAAGATTACGAAACATTGGCCCGCCAGGCGACAAGCGAGGTTGTTATTGTACGTTGTCTGCCACCACGTGTGGCAGGGCCATCGGAAGCAAATCCTGGCACTCCCTGGAGCTATGCCGGCATTAACCGCGCTCCGGGCAATATTAATGTCATTGTTGTGCCCAATCAAGGGCTGGGTGTTGCCAATCCTTACCCTAGCAGAGATCTGGTGCGAGAGGTTCAGGCTTACCTCGATAAACGGAGAGATCTGGCGGTCAATCTCCTGGTTTCTGGACCATATTACCTTCCAATCGTTGTAACAGCGAAGGTTAACGTGTGGCAGACAGCTATCAATCAAGGCCTGGCAACTCTGAGCAGCGTTCAGGCAGACATGCTACTGAAGCTCCAAAACTATCTTCATCCCGTTCTTGGCGGCCTTGATGGACAGGGATGGCAGGTAGGACAGAGTGTCTTTATAGCGGATCTTTTTAAGGCCATTATGCCACCTGAGAATATTGGTTTCATCTCGTCGCTAACGTTGAACTCTGGCACGCCTCTTTACACACCTGCTACGTTTCCACCTCGACCTTCCACGGTAGGATCAGGAACATGGGTAAGTTTGGCGGATTATGAACTCGCTTGCTATGGCACCGCCAACATCACGCCTGTGCAGGCGTAGGGTAGACCGAAATAGGGGAAGAGAATGACAGATACGACAAATCAAAGTAGTTACGTGCGCTACCTGCCTCCTGTTCTTTGGGAAGGCGATAACCCTTTCTTGAGAACTATGCTAAGAGTCTTCGAGAAGATACTAACTGGCATTGATGATGGCCTGTTCATTCAGCATGGCGATCACGAGCACGAAGCGATAGAGGCGGTCATCGCCCAGGTGTACCAGTTGTTCGATCCCTGGCATACCCCATCCCAATTTCTGGACTGGCTGGCCTCATGGGCAGACCTCGAACTCCCAGTGATTTGGAACTCCCAAATGCGCCAGTATGTACCGGCCTGGAACGAGTACCAGCGTCGTAATGCTATAGATCAGATTGTGCCGATCTATCAGCAGAGTGGCCTGAAAGAAGGGTTAGACCGCTACCTTGAACTGTATGTTCCTGCTGAGAAGCGACCCCGCATCGCGATAGATGACGGGAGCCGGGTGCTTTTTATGCAGCCTCAGCCCGAAATTTTCGCGCAGATATCCATGCTGGTAGGACAGAAACCTTACATCAGCACTGGCAGCGTTTCTTTCGAGGGACCCGTTTCACCTCAAGGTATCGCACTGGCACCCGACGGCAGCCTGATCTTATGCGATAATGGGGTGCCCCGCAGGCTGCTTCCCCCACTTACTTACGACGTTGGGAAAGGCATCTGGCGTGTCCTCCCGTTTGGTCAAAACAATCCCTCTCAAACCAGCGGTCAACCAGTGCGCGTTGGGCCCCCTCCCGTTGATCCGACCACTGGTAACCAGAACTGGAGCCTGAATTTACCGATGGCCATTGCTGTTGACAATCTGACGCCATGGCATGTGTATGTGCTTTCTGGCGGGACGACCCTCTATCAATTCACCTCGCCCAATTTCTCCACGCCGAACATTATTGCCAGTGCATCGCTCCAGGGAATCAGTTGGACGATCAACACACCTGTGGCGATGGCGTTTGATACGACGGCTGGGCCTACGAACGGGCACTTGCTCATTCTTGATCGTGGTATCGCGCCCGCCTCCGGCTCATCTTCGCCCAAAATTATCGATATCAATGTGCAGGCATCACCCTTGACGATTACTACCCATCCCCTCACGAACGTTATTGAGCCGCTCTCTCTCGCCCTTTTATCAAATGGCGATCTCATCATTGGCGATGGAGGGCCACAGAATTCACCCACCATACCGGCCAATCTCATGCACGTGGTGCGTAGTTCTATAAGTTCAAGTTGGGCGGCAACACCACTCTTTAACGTCTTACCGACCAATTTGAAGGCCATCCTCTATATTCCGAGCGATCCGGCAGATCCGGCAGCAGGTAAGTATCAGAACATTACAACGGCGCTCGCAGTTCCTCCGAAGAATGGCTATATGCTGACCGCCCCGGGAGGCTCCCCAGCGCAGGCTGGCCAACCTGCTCAATTGGCGTCGCCAGTGCAACTCTTCCTAGGCTTTGATAGCCAGGTGACCACGCCGCTTCCCCTGAACGTGCGACTCTTCAGGCCAATCAGCACTATTCCTGGGACAAACACGCCCCAGGCGGCAATCACCAAATTCACCTATTCCACGGCTGTTGCGACCGATCCAGCCGCGTGGCCCCAGATTCCTGCTGGCAATATCGCGGATAATACGAAGGGCTTGCAACAGGAGGGCAATATAACGATTACACCTCCTGCTAACTGGGCAAATCAGGCTCCCACGAGCGCTAACCAGCAACTGCCCCGGTGGGCAGCTCCCCCCGCATCCTCGACAGACCAGGTGACGAACGCGCTCTTCTGGCTGGGCATCACGATCGTCAATCAGATTCCGGCGACGACAGGAGTAGCCCCACCAGTTCAAATCGGTATCAGTTCTATCCTGTTCAATCCGCAGAATCCACTCATCGCCCCGAATGCACTGGTCAGGAAGGACGACACGCATCTTTTCGTGCTTGATCTGGGCCTCAAGCCGTTTATACCTGTAGCTGCTCTCGACCCGAACCCGATCATGACTGGCAAGCCTTTCCTTCGTGAAATGGCAGAGCCTGCGGTTGTCTATAGCGTCGAACTAGGAAAAACGCTTGCCGATATTGGCAACACACCTCTACTTGTGGCGCGAGCATCCGAGAGAAACCAACTGGTATACCCGACGGGCATGGTGCAGGATCAGCACGGAATACTTTATATTGCTGACCGGGGTGAGAATTCGGACCCGGGCCAATCAGGCGCATTGCCACGTGTATGGCGGGCGAGACCGCACGAGTTCGGTGTCGCTGTCCACTTCTCCCAACAGCGAATAACGACTGCTCAGGACCGCAGCCAGATTATGCAGACCATCAGTCAAATTGTGACCCTCGAAAAACCGGCTCACACCGACTGGGCGACGGTATATGCCGTGGACGAGTTCGTGTAGTACTCTTTGGAGATGTTTTATTACAAGACATAAGTGAACAGAATAGGAGACAAGATATGACGAGCGAATACCTAGAACGAACGAGCTATAGTGATCCCAACAGGCAGAATAATCCAGTGCGCAGTGGCACGCCGACGCTGGCTGAAAGCGAACGGGACATGGATCAATACTATCGGCCATTAGAGCGCATTCACGGCAGCAGCCTGCACGGCTGGGGCGTGGCCAGCGGCTTGAGTGTCACCGCTACCCTCAACAGTGCCACCCTCAGCGTCCTGCCAGGTGTGGCCGTGGATAGCAAGGGGCAGCACATCGCCCTGGCAGAGGGAGGCAATGCCGAGGTGGGACTGAACCCCACTGGTTTTAGCACCGGAGCCACCCTCAAGCCGGTGACTGCCAGCGGGGTGGCGCTGCCCACCAGTGGCCTGATCGGAGACAAGTATCTTACGATGCAGTTCTATGAGACCTTCGATAGTAACAGCTATAATAGCCTGGGCATCTTCCGCTACTTTCACACCCCGTGGCTGCAATTGATCGATGTAGCAGGTTTCACGAACAATGGCAGCCAGGTGGTGTTAGCCAAAGTCTCTTTCGGCAGCGGAGCCACGGCCGGGCAGGTGAGCGCGCTGAGCCAGGAGCTGCGCCAGGCCACCGATCTGCCAACCGGGAGCATCCACCTGCAAAGAATGGTGACTCACTCCCCTTCAGCAAACGTAGCGGCCGTCGATATGGTGGAGGCTGGGGTGATCCGTGCTTCTGACACAGGTGGTATTGCTCTCACCGTGCCCAATGCCACAGATGAGATACACCTGGAACGCGACGATGGAACCAACTTCGCCAAAGTCTCGCTGG
>WNGJ01005781.1_pt1 | contig 20945 bp, 14 predicted proteins | sample 5400611 | NCBI WGS metagenome assembly WNGJ01 (sample SAMN13153375, study PRJNA577476) | soil metagenome | isolation source: 40 cm soil or saprolite under Garry oak tree replicate 1 | place: USA:California | collected 2016-06-15
TCCCACACGCTGGCCAGTTCGACGTCTACGCCTTTTTCACCGAGTCGCCGCCCTACTTCAGCGTACAGATCGGCATAGGTAAGCACAACGACGGAGCGAGGTTTAAGCCGTTCCACTCTCACCGGGGCGCCGCTGGCCTGCATCCAGCGGCGCTCTGCTGCATCAATTCTCTGCAAGGTATGGTCCAATACAGCCTGGGCACGCTGGCGCAGCCGCGCCAGCATCTCGCCTGGTCCGGTAGAGAGGGTCAAGACGTTCAGGTAGAAATAGGCCATGAATGGCAGTTGCACATCGTAGTGGGTTTTGAGATCGGTTGCGTGCAACGTGACCGGAGGCGCTGTTCTCTGCCCGCGTACCACGTCACATAGCTCATCGTTCATGCTGAGATCCCGTATCAGCTCCGCTGCCAGCAGATTGGCATCCGCACCATCGAAGGGAACTCCGACATGTGCTTCGCGCCCAATAACCAGGAAGCTGGGCAGGAGTTTGCCAATTGTGGCTGTGTAGATATAACGATGCACATCACCGGGATAGTGTGCGGTTGTGTAATCGGTGTTAATTGCCCCCAGGTATTCCAGGCTGTACTGCTCGCGCAGGCGCAGTAGCAAGTGAACTGCCTGGAGCACACCTGCCGACTCATTCTCCTCGTCGGGTGTGGCCAGGAGGACAACTGAGAGAGGTAAGTTTCCCTCGCGAGCCATCTCAGCCAGGCGCCGCATCACCGCAATAGTGGCAGCGACGCCGCTTTTCATATCTATAACGCCTCGGCCGAACATCCAATCACCAGGATGCGAGGCCAGGTCCTCAGCCAGGTCAGGTGCTAACTCCACCAGCGCATCCTGGCGGGCAGCCAGTCCTCCGGGATCGGTTGCCCAGGGCTCCAATGGTCCATAGTCGGCCGTATCCACCGTATCGATGTGCCCAAGCATTACTATAGTGCGCAGGCTGCGCCCACGTAGAAAGGCATAGCCATTTTGACGACCAAAGGGATCACCTATGAGTGGATCGAGTCCACTTTCTGTATAGGCACTCTCCAGCCCACCGGCCCTCAGCAAACTCAGTACTTCTTCTGCCACCAGAAGTTCGCCCTTACCGGGACTGACGCTGCGGATTCCCACCAGCCGCGTCGTGTATTGTCGCACACTGTCATACCAAATGCTCTGCAAAGGATTCTCCTTCCATCTATAGCGGGGTGCAAGGCCCAATACATTTCGGGTCTCTATCTTCCCGGGTGAAACATAGGGCCCGATGTATCGCCACCACCGATAATGACCTTTCACAAAGTACCCTGAATATCATGAACGACGAGTCCCTGTAGGCGCCGATTTATCGCGCGCACCGCCGATTTATCGGCCTAACGGGAACCCCACCACATATCCTTCCCTCCCTGTCATCCTGAGTGCAGCGAAGGATCTTTGTGCCCCAAATGATCGCCCACTGCGACGAAAGGTACAAACCCGACAGTCATCCTTGACCCCCACCCTGTCATCCTGAGCTTCCTTTCACTAGCCACAAGCGAGGCATAGACGAGACGTGGCGTAGTGCATTTCAAACCGCAGCGAAGGATCTTTGCTTCCAATACGCGTTTCGCCCGCATCTCTGTCATGTTAGAGCCACTTGCCTGGAACCCGAGCCACCTGCCAGTATAGCAAAAAAGTCCAGAGGCCGGGCGTGGGCGAGCGACCAGCATTGACCTGCTCATGGTCCAATAGTATACTCCATTTAGAATAAGAAAAGATGGAGGCCGGCTATAGCAACGATTAGTTTGCAAGCACTGCTTGACCGCCTACCGCCTGCCTGGGGCGCTCTCGTCCGGCCCGTGGCCGACCTGGATAGCATAGACATCACTTGTGTGGCTGAGCACTCGCGCCGGGTGGGACCAGGCACGCTTTTCCTGGCCCGCCGCGGGCGCGACACCGATGGCCACCTCTATATTCCGGCCGCGCTGGAGGCGGGTGCGGTAGCCGTGGTCGGCGAACTGCCACTGGCCGACCTGCCTGCACCGCTGCCCACCGGCATTCCTTACTTGCAGGTGTATGATGGGCGTATGGCTTTCGCGCTCCTCTCCGCCGCCTTCTACGATTTCCCCAGTCGTAAAATGACCATCATCGGTGTCACCGGCACCGACGGCAAAACAACTACCAGTACCCTGGTCCACAGCATACTGGCTACGGCAGGCATGAGCACAGGGCTGATCACCACGATCTCGGCACTGATTAATGGCGAGGTCTTCGAAACCGGCTACCATGTCACAACGCCCGGAGCCTTCGATCTACAGGGCTACCTCGCGCAGATGGTGGCCGCCGGTTGCACCGCCGCTGTAATCGAAACGACCTCCCATGCGCTCGACCAGGCGCGCGTGGCCTGGGTAGACTACGATGTAGCGGTGGTCACCAATGTCACCCACGAACACCTTGACTGGCACGGCTCGTGGGAGAGCTACATGACGGCCAAAGCTCGCCTGTTCCATGCCCTGGCTACGTCCGCCTGCAAACCCGGCATAGTCAAGAGCGCCGTACTGAACCGCGAAGACCGTTCCTACCCCGTGCTACAAGCTACGCCTGCCGACGCTGTACTGACGTACTCGCTGGCCGGAGGAGAAGGAGTGACCTGCAGCGCACGCGACATAGGAATAACGCGTGCAGGCACGCATTTCCTGCTACAGACCCCGGCCGGCACGGTGCCGGTGCAACTCCGCCTGTTGGGGCGCTACAACGTAGCGAATGCGCTGGCGGCGGCGTGCGCCGGGCTGGCTCTCGGCGTGCCGCTGCCGGCTATCGCGGCGGGGTTGGGTGCTGTAGAGCGGATCAAGGGACGCATGGATCTGGTTTACTCTGGCGACTTCGACGTAGTTGTGGACTTTGCCCACACGCCACATGCCCTCCAGGAGACACTTGCTGTGGCCCGCGAACTGGTTACCCCCGGCGGGCGGGTGATTGCCGTCTTCGGTTCGGCAGGATTGCGCGACGTGGCCAAGCGGCGGCTGATGGGCGAGGTGGCCTGTGCTGCCGACCTGACGGTGATCACCGCCGAAGACCCGCGCACCGAGGACGTGCATGCCATCATTGCGGAAATCGCCGCCGGGCTGGAGATCCACAGGCGGCAAGAGGGCATCGACTTCATCTGTATCCCTGATCGTGCCGAGGCCATCATCACCGCCATCGGCCTGGCGCGGCCCGGCGATCTCGTGGTCACCTGCGGCAAAGCTCACGAGCAGACTATGTGCTACGGCACAAGCGAAACGCCCTGGGACGAGTTCGCGGTGGTACGGGCAGGGCTGGCGGCGCGTGGTCTATAGTTTCAGGCCGCAACGTTGATAATGATGGCCTGCGGGTGCTCAAGTTCTTGGGGCACTGGTTGACCTTCAGCCATGAGTGTCTCAATAAAGAGGCGAATGGCATCCTTTGCCATGACTATTGCCTCTTCGATGGTTTCACCTTGTGTTACGCATCCTGGCAGAGCTGGTACAGTTACGGTGTAACCTTCCTCATCGGGATCAGGCTCCAGAATGATAGTATATCTGTACTCACTCATCGCTTTCTACCTCTCGTTTCGTATTCAAAGCAGTTTCCATCTTTTTGTGACGGAGTATATCATAGCAATGCTTTAAGATAGTACCGAGGCTTTAGAAAAGGGTACTCCTTGCTGGTACCCTGCTCGCTGCGGTGACCAAACTGTCTATTACAGCTTGGATACTCAAGTTCCCCTTTTTACTCCAGGTGGCGCTTGAGATGAGGTTTGTGTACTTTTCAGATCAGCCTTGTACTGATCGGCTTGTCTTTGCAAGGCATTAACGAAGAGACTTGGTGTTAACCCAAAAACAGCGGCAACAAGAATATTAGTCAGGTTGAGATCAAAAACGTTGTTATTTGTTAAAATGGCCCTTTGAACAATTACGACGCCGCCGATAGCAGCTAGGCCAGAATAGAGGGGGGCAGCTAGCAGGCGTACTGCAGCAAGGCGAAAGTCATCGATTGAGGTATCGGTCTTTGCCTGGTCGTACAATCGACTAAAGAGCCCAACTATTGCTCCAACAAAGTAGAGGATGATTGCGGCTTTCAGCATCTCTGCTCCTATACTCATAATGATCGCAAATTCCACAAGGACATAAAGAAGCAGACCAGTTACCAGGATCATATTCATCAGCCGGGTACGGAAACGTAACAGCATATCCCAGCGGTCATCGCGAAATTGATGGAGCGAGAATCTAACTTCCCGTATTATGGATCTTGCTTGTGTTGCGGAATTAATGGTATTAGAAAATAGCCCGTCGTTCTGCTTTGGGTTGACCGTGTTCTGCTTGGCGGACGGTGTTGCTTGGTGGTCAGGAGGCTTGGTCTGGTCATCTTGGAGTACTTGCTGATTGAGATAAACAGCACCTCCTTGGTCAAGGATCTTCAGCGCTCTGCGCAATTTGTTGAGCAGATCATCTTTGTTCTCGATAGTGGCATCTTGAAGGCTTATCTCATCATGGAGGGCATCGTGGATGACCGCTTCAATGGGTTCAATATCAATGAGAGCTTCATCTACACGGTGCATGAGCCTCCACATATTCACGTAGCCGGTGCCTAATATCCAGGATATGCCCTTCTGAGTAAGACCAAGGTAGATTGCATTGAGAGAGTTGGATACTTCTTCCTTACTGATAGTTTGCACACTCTTGGTCTCAAGCTTCGGTTCAGCTTGCAGGGTAGTGATTAATGCCTGAAGTTGATATAAGCGGTTGAGGAGTAGCTCGTAGCTAGAGGCATTCGCACGATCAACGGCAGTAAGGCGACGGTAGGGTATTGACACGAGTAACCAGCCCATGAGAGTGAGGATGGTACCACCAAGAGCTGTCATTAACTTTGACCCTGGTAACTGCGGCAATGCGATGTAGATTATGGCGCTCAGCAACGCAGCAATCAGTGGAACGAGGATGATAGTCGCTATAAGCCCAGCACCATACGTGCCGGTGTGTGGAGTTTTCTCACGAAGAACGTCTATATTTGATGTATCCACTTTCATCGTTGTATCAATGTTATTGCGCGATTTGATCTCATTTAATTGTTTATCACTTAAGGATACTTCTATCAAGCTGGCATTGTCCAGTACAGCGTCACTCATGTTGGCATCGCTCACATTGGCTCCGCCCAAATTGGCTCCAATCAACTTGGCCCCACTCAGGGTAACTCCGCTCAGGTTGGCCTCGCGCAGAGTAGCATCACTTAAGTCGGAAAAGTTCAGGCTGGCGCTCACGAAGCTAGCCTTGCTCAAGATCGCCTTATGTAGTATGGCATTGCTCAGGGTGGCTCTGTTCAGGTTGGTTCCGCTCAGGTTGGCTTCGCTCAGGTTGGTTCCGCTCAGGTTAGTATTGCTCAGGTTGATATTGCTCAAGTTAGTATTGCTCAGATTTGCCCCACTCAAATCAGCTTCTTTCAAATCGAGGATACTGATAAGGCCAGATACACTGAGGAACTGAAGGATAGTCTTTTTACGAGAGGGGTCTAGTCTGTGCAATGTTATCAACGTGCGTACGCTTGCTACATAGATTATCTCGGCACTCATTTGCCCTGTATGCAAGTTTTTGTTAAGTAACAGTTCGGACATTTTGTCAAGGTACTCTTGCAGCACATCTTCCTGTTGCTTGTTAGATGCAATCTTACGGTTAGTCTGATCAAGTGCACGATTGAACAAAACCCCACCGACAGCAATAACAGCCGGAATAAAAAGAAGTTGCAACCAATCCCAAAGGGTCTTTTCACGCTGGTATTGTTGTACTTTCGGACTGATATATGTATATGCATTGAATCCAGTCCAGCTGACACCGTATCCTATATTGATGAGTATAATTACTACCGCCACGGTGAGCGCAGCAATGATAAGAAGCACTAGATACTGCTTTATTTTATGCCACAACTTAGGACCTAATGCCATTGAGTATCTCCCTTTGTAAGGTTGATGCGTCCCAGTTGAAAACTTAAAGATAGGATGGTATGCCTAAGTATATCAGACATAGCACAGCTTTACAAATGTACTGAGTTTCATGGGAGGATCTGAAATCCACTCGCTTGACAGTAGACAAGCACAGTAGTAAGCTGTTCCTGGACAAGAGAAAAACCGCTGCTGAATGCAGTGACGGAAGGGTGCGAGAAAAGAAGCTCATGCACAACTTTAGCGAAAAAGTCAATTTTATCTGGAGCGTGGCTGATCTCATCCGTGATACATTCAAACGCAGCAAATACCAGGACGTTATCCTGCCGCTTACAGTCCTCCGCCGTATTGACTGTGTATTACAACCCACAAAAGAGCACGTACTTGAAATTAACGCCAGACTGAAAGGCAAACTTGAAAATCTCGCTCCCCAACTTTGCAAAGCCTCCGGCTACGCCTTCTACAACACCTCACCCTATGACTTCGAGCGCCTCCTCAATGATGCTCCCAACCTCGCAGCGAACCTGCGAGCCTACATCAACGGCTTCAGCGACAACATGCGCGAAGTCCTGGAGAAATTTGACTTCAATAATACCATCGCCAGGCTCGAGGAGGCCGGTCTCCTCTTTCTCGTGATGGAGAAGTTTAAGAACATTGACCTTCACCCCGATAAAGTTCCGAACCTGGAAATGGGTTATATCTTCGAAGAACTCATCCGCAAATTCAACGAGGCTTTGAATGAGAATCCTGGTGAACACTTCACGCCGCGTGAAGTAATTCGTCTGATGGTGAACCTGATACTGGCGCAGGATCAGGAGGCGCTTAAACAGAACCATATCGTGCGTACTGTCTACGATCCCTGCTGTGGCTCTGGTGGCATGCTGACCATCGCCAAGGATCGTATTTTTGAAATCAACCGGCATGCCGAAGTTCACCTGTTTGGTCAGGAACTCAATGGAGAAACCTTTGCCATCTGTAAATCTGATCTCTATATGAAGAGCATCGATGGCCGTGACGCAGAAAACATCAAGTACGGCAGCACGCTCTCGAAAGATCAGCATGCTGACAAGCACTTCGATTATCTTCTCACCAATCCTCCCTTTGGCAAAGAGTGGAAAATGGACTAGGTCGCTGTAGAAGCTGAGGCAGAGCGAGGTTACGCAGGTCGCTTTGGCGCTGGCACGCCGCGTATAAGTGATGGGCAGCTGCTCTTTCTCCAGCACATGCTTGCTCGCATGAAGGATACAGATGCAGGTGGCAGCCGTGTAGCCATCGTCATGAATGGTTCGCCCCTCTTCACGGGAGATGCCGGCAGTGGTGAAAGTGAAATTCGCCGCTGGATACTGGAGAACGATTGGCTTGAGGCCATCGTAGCCATGCCAGAGCAGCTCTTCTACAACACTGGCATCTCTACCTATGTCTGGGTGCTCACTAACCGCAAAGAGGAGCAGCGACGAGGCAAAGTACAACTCATCAATGCCACAGACTTTTGGGTACAGATGCGCAAGAGCCTGGGTGACAAACGCCGCGAAATCTCGAAAGAACATATCAGGCGCATCGCCGAAATCTATCTAACTTTTACGGAGGGCGAATACTCCAAGATATTTGACATTACTGATTTTGGCTATCGCAAGATCACTGTCGAATGCCCGCTGCGGCTCAACTTCCAGGCCAGTCCAGAACGTATCGAGAGGCTCAATACGCAGAAAGCCTTTACCGACCTTGCCACGAGCAAAAAGAAAAAGACACAAGAGAAATTGTTTGAGGAATCGGTAGGGCACGAACAACAACAGGCTATTCTCTCCATGCTGAAGACGCTACCGGACACAATATTTAAGGATCGGGCTATATTCGAGAAAGAATTAGATAAAACCGCTATGAGATCTGGTCTCAAGTTAAATCCACCTCTTCGTAAAGCTATTCTCACTGCCCTCTCCGAGCGAGACGAGACCGCTGAAATCTGCCGCGACAAAGACGGCCATCCTGAGCCTGACCCAGAGCTACGCGATACCGAAAACGTACCACTCAAAGAAGATATCTGGACGTTCTTCGAACGCGAGGTCAAGCCGCATGTCCCCGATGCATGGATTAATATAGCCATCCGTGACCATAAGGATGGTGAGATTGGGAAAATAGGCTACGAGATCAACTTCAACCGCTATTTCTACAAATACCAGCCACCAAGACCCTTAGAGGAGATAGAGGCCGATATCAAGACCTTGGAGCGGGATATACTGGAAATGTTGCGCGAGGTAGCGGGATGACTCAAACAGAGTTGACTCCAACTACATCGCGAACGGGAAAGTGGAAATCTTATCCTTCCTACAAGGATTCGAACATTAAGTGGGTAGGAAAGATTCCGGTGACTTGGCAAGTAATGCGGCTAAAGTATATAGCACATCTATGTTATGGTGATTCTTTACCCGCAGATGCTCGTTCAGAGGGTGAGGTTCCGGTTTTTGGCTCGAATGGTCCTGTTGGTTTTCACTCTGAGCCGAATACACTTGCGCCTGCACTAGTGATTGGACGAAAGGGTTCCTTCGGAAAAATAACCTTTTCTGATCAACCTTGCTTTGCTATTGATACTACTTACTTTATCGATGTTAGAAACAGCAAAGTGAATTTGCGCTGGTTGTTCTATGCTTTGTTACCACTTCGACTTGATGCTATCTCGGAAGATAGTGCTGTTCCTGGACTTAGCAGAGAACTTACTGAAGAGCAATGGCTTCCAGTGATGCCACTTCCCGAACAACTCGCCATAGCTGCCTTTCTTGACCACAAGACAGCCCGTATTAACGCCCTTATAGCAAAGAAAGAGCGGTTGATTGAACTTTTGCAGGAGAAACGCGCTGCTCTCATTAGTCATGCAGTTACTAAAGGGCTTGATCCTACAGTACCGATGAAAGATTCGGGTGTTGAATGGTTGGGAGAGGTTCCATCGCATTGGGAAGTAAAGCGGTTGAGGTTTGTTGCGGATGTTCTTACAGGAGTAGCGAAAGGACGTGATCTGGGTCAAAAAGACGTTGTAGAAATTCCTTATTTACGTGTCGCAAATGTCCAAGATGGTTATCTTGATCTAGCAGACATCGCCACGATTATAGTTGGTGTAGATGAAGTTGAACGCTATTCACTTAAGTATGGAGATGTTCTTATGAATGAAGGGGGTGATTTTGATAAGCTCGGAAGAGGATACGTGTGGGAGGAAATAATTGCACCGTGTCTCCATCAAAATCACGTGTTTGCCGTTAGACCTCATTTTGGAGTAAATCCATACTGGATAAGCATCATTACTCTTACTAGCTATGCAAAACACTATTTTATTTTGAAGTCAAAACAAAGCACAAATCTTGCTTCAATTTCGGGAACAAATCTAAAAGAACTTCCAGTACTGATGCCGCCGGAAGATGAACTCAATGAAATAATGCTCTATACTAAGGATGCAACAGCGAAAATTGATGCACTAATTTCCAGGATTCGCGGGGGCATTGAGAAGTTAAGGGAGTATAGCACTGCTCTCATCTCCTCAGCGGTGACGGGGAAGATCGATGTGAGAGGGGAGATTGCGTCTCAGGATGAGATGAGTATTTCATCAACGGTGAAATATTAAGCAGGTTACAGGGGGATAACTGCGTGAACAAGATTGACGCACGCTCAAAGTCGGTACGTGAGCTCCTGGATGGAGTTAAGTATGGAATTGACTACTACCAACGTGAGTACAAGTGGACAACTAAGCAAATTACCGAGCTACTCCAAGACTTAGAAGCCAAGTTCTTCGATAGTTATCAAGCAAGAGCTTTATCGGCTAATCTGCGAGGAAATCTGGAGCCCATCGCGGTTTGACAGGGAATTAGTGTAAGAAGGTTGACCCATGGACATCTCCGAAAAGAACCTCGAAGACATAATCGAACAAGTGCTTCTATCTTATGAGATTGTTGGGCCTCCAGATGATCCTAATTTACTGCTACACCAACCACCTCCGCTCTATGGGCCTGCTACCAGCAAGCTAACGCCGGATAACGTTAAGCCAGGAGGCTATCACAAGCACATATCGGAAGACTACGATAAATCCCTCTGCCTGATTCCTGAAGATGTTCTGAATTTCATCTACGCTACGCAGCCCAAAGAGTGGGAGAAGTTCAAGAGGCAACACGAGGTCGATGCCAGGACGCCTTTTCTTCACCGGCTAGCTACTGAACTGCGCACTCGCGGCACGCTATCTGTGCTGCGTAAAGGCATCAAGGCCAATGGCTGCAGGTTTCAGCTTGCCTACTTTGTCCCATCGAGTGGGTTGAACTACGAGTTATTGAACCTCTATGCTGCGAATATCTTCAGCGAAGTTCGTCAACTGCGCTATAGTGAAAGAAACAATAATAGCCTGGATCTTGTGCTCTTCCTGAATGGCCTGCCCATCTTCACCGCTGAGCTCAAGAACCCGTTCACGGGACAGAATGTCCAGAACGCCATTCAACAATTCCGCTTTGATCGTGACCCTCGCGAACCGCTTTTCACCTTTGGCTGCTGCCTGGCCCATTTCGCAGTTGATCCAGATCTTGTCTACATGAGCTCGCACCTTGAGGGGCCTAAAACAAGTTTCCTGCCTTTCAACCTGGGGCGCAACGGTGGCGCGGGCAATCCCCCTTCGTGGAAAGGTTTCGCTACAGCCTACCTCTGGGAAAGCATCTGGGCCAGAAGTAGCGTGCTCAACCTGGTGCAGCATTTCATCCAGGAGGTCGAGGAACTGGATGATAAGGGCAGAAAGACGGGCAAGAAAAGCCTGATTTTTCCGCGTTACCACCAGCTTGATGCTGTTCGTCGTTTAGTAGCCGATGCACGCCAGAAAGGTCAGGGACAACGTTATCTCATCGAGCACAGTGCGGGGAGCGGAAAGAGTAAATCCATCTCCTGGCTGGCTCACCAGCTTTCAGTACTACATGATAGCGAGGATAAGCGTGTCTTCGACTCCATCATTGTGATTACAGATCGTCGCGTGCTCGACAGGCAACTTCAGCAGGCAGTGCAGCAATTCGAGCAAACTCTTGGTGTGGTCGAGAACATCGATACAACCTCTCGCCAACTGAAGCAAGCGCTTGAAGATGGTAAGACGATTATCGTCACTACGCTGCAAAAGTTTCCTGTGATCGTGGGTCAGATCGAGTCGCTGGAAGGAAAACGCTTTGCCGTCATCATAGATGAAGCCCACTCCTCTCAAAGCGGCGAGAGCACTAAAAGCCTGAAGACGGTGTTGACAGTAGGAAGTCTTGATGATGCCGACATAGAAGAAAGCGAAGAGGGAGAAGACCTCGAGGACCGTATCGCTGAAGAAATGAAAAGGCGGGGAAACCTGCCTAATGTCAGCTACTTTGCGTTCACCGCTACACCTAAAGCCAAGACACTCGAACTCTTCGGTATGCGACGAGAAGACGGTAAGTATGAAGCATTCAGCCTCTATACGATGCGGCAAGCGATAGAGGAGCGTTTCATCCTCGATGTGCTTGAGAACTACACCACCTACAAAACCTATTGGAACCTGCTCAAAAAGATCGAGACTGACCCGCATTACGACCGCACCAAAGCCACCCTGCTCCTCAAATCCTTTGTAGACCGGCATGAGCAAACAATTGCCAAAAAGGTGGCCATTATGCTCGAGCACTTTAATGGGCAGGTGGCTCACCTTATAGAGGGCAAGGCCAAAGCGATGATCGTAACCCGGTCGCGCTTGCATGCCGTGCGCTACAAAGTGGCGGTAGACCGGTACCTCAAAGAACATGGCTATCTGTACAAGGCCCTGGTTGCCTTCTCCGGAACTGTTCGAGATGGAGGCATCGACTATACCGAGTCGAATATGAACGGTTTCCCTGAGACGCAGACCGCCGAGATGTTTAAACAGAACCTATATCGCATATTGATCGTCGCCAATAAATTCCAGACAGGTTTCGATCAGCCACTGCTGCACACGATGTATGTGGATAAGAAACTGGGTGGTGTCAATGCCGTGCAGACACTCTCGCGTCTTAACCGCACCTATCCAGGCAAAAATGAAACAATGGCGCTTGATTTCGTTAACGAAGCGGAGGAAATTCAGGAGGCCTTTGCACCATACTATGAGAAAACGCTGCTGAGTGAGGGCACGGACCCGAATCTCTTATACGATCTTCAGACCAGCCTTACAGGCTACCACTTCTATACTGAAGAAGAGGTCAATCGTTTTGCCACGATCTACTTTGCTGCAAAGGGCACGCAGGATAAGCTGTATGCGGTCCTGGAAGCAATTGTCGAACGCTACAAAGAGGCTTTAGATGAAGAGAAGGCCGATTTTAAGGGTCATCTTACCGATTATGTACGCCTGTACGCTTTCCTCTCGCAGATCATCACCTTCATAGATACTGATCTCGAAAAGCTCTATGTTTTTGGCAGGCTGCTCTTACGCAAGCTTCCAGCATCCTTAGAGCGCCTTCCGGTTGAGATTCAGCAGAACATCAATATAGAATCCTATCGTATTAAGCAAACGAGTAAAGGCAAAATAACACTTTCACGTGGAGCAACAGAGATTGATCCAATCGGCCCGAAAGAAGTATTTACCCTTGGGCATGATGAACTTGAGCCATTATCGCAGATTATTCGAGAACTGAACGAGCATTTTGGAACTGACTTCACAGACGATGATAAGCTCTGCATACGAGAAATAGAACAAAGACTGGCAGACAATGCGGCCCTCGAGGCAAGCGTACGCGTTAATCCACCCGAGAACGCTCGCCTTACGTTCGATCTTGTAGTCAATGACCTCTTCCAGGACTTGATCGAGAGTCACTTCAAGTTCTACAAGCAAGTAAATGACGATCCAGAGTTTTCGAAAACTTTCCTGGACTGGTTGTTCGAGCGCTACCTTAGCAGGTCAAAGAAGGACTAGCTTTCTTGTACTCAGTCTAGCTATTCTACCTCAACGCGATGGCAAAAGGTGGCCACGGGGTGGGTGCATTGCAACCAGGCGGTCTTAGCCCAGTTCCCGGTGTGGCTGTTCAGTGTCTGTCCGCTCGGCACGGATTTCATGGACAATGAGCAGCAACCTGAGGAGAAGGCTGAGTTCCAGCAGGCCATAAGACCTCGGGATCATCGCGTAGGGCGGGGCACGCTTATTTTTAGTCCAATCATTATGATTGGACTAAAAAGGCGAAAGGGATACGTTAATAATGTCGTGGCGGGGTTTCTCTGGGGATATTTCGTAACCGGTTATTATATTCGAGAATAACAGGATCGAAAGCTGTTCCAGTCCAGGACGATAACTGAATGGGTCGCCCTTCTCTCATGTATTGCGCAACTTCTGTCGCAATAGCATGGGTTCTTTTCAGTTCTTCCTGGCTTTGTTTCAATCCTTGTAGCCGAGACAACAGGTTGTTAATGGACTTACTCGCCCGCCACAGGATGTTTTCCTGGCTCAAAGGAACCCGATTGCTAAAATCGTTGTGTGTCACAACAGTGTTCATCGTCGTGATAATCTTTTGGATACCATCTTCAATCTGCTTGCTCATGGCAAGTTGTTCTTCTTGACGCTGGATCTCGAGTGCTTCCAGTTTCGCAATCTCCTCAGCGCGGTCTGCTCGCTGGAGCGCCAATCTGGCGCCACGCACCCACAGAAAAGCCACGATTGACACAATTCCCTGGCTGAGGATTATCGGGGTAACGACACCAGGAAGGGCGACTTGGAGTATTTCGTGTAACTCTCCTGAGCTAGGCATAAAATTCAAGACATACAGCGTAAAGAGGCAATTTTCCGCTGCTACCACAAAGATCCACCACGGAGGGAGGAAAGAAGCCGCACAAATCAAAGGGAGCACGAGGAGACTGAAAATAGGCAGGGCGCTCGTGTTCAAACCGCCAGGAGTCGTTACAATATTCAGGGTAGGACCCGCGATAAGACTTAGCACAACCATGATACCTGCTATGTTGACCATTCTTAAGCGATTGAGCGCCAACGCTAGCACGAGTATAAACAGGTTGATGGTAAGGATAGCGATAAGGGAAGAGTTAGACCCGGCAAACGCTGCCGGGTAGGAAATGAAAATCAGAATGAAGAGGATGATGGTAATTTGACTGCCTGTTCGTCCACGACGAAACAGTTCCCTCTCCTCAAAGGGGGCAGAATCAGGTGGCTCGGGAGGAGAGGCAATCCGATACCACCATTGGAGAATCCGAGCCAGCCCCTCTTGGGATGTGTTGCTCTGACGCTGCTGGGTGAGGTATGAGGATACTTGTGGGTCTCCTTGTGGAGTGTTTCCAGGGCTTAGCGAGAGATTATTCATAGCTGGACCTCTTTGTTTCAACTCGTTCTTTACTCCTGTTGCTGTTTTCAGTCAGCCAGGAACGCGCACCCAAAGAGTGCGTATCACGTTTTCTCAACTGTTTGCACTTTTGAGCGCCACGTCGTGTTTCGATATATTTGTATCCACGCATAGAGAAATGCTGCGCGTAGTATACCAAATATTGCTATTCAAGAGTGAGGATGAAAGCCGATATAGGACTTTTAGCTTTTTGTTGATGCTTCCCCTCCGCGAGGCAACGGCGAACGCTGCCGAGTTGCCATCGCAGCATCATAGAGATGGGGTGAGACCCCCGTAGAGCAGACAGCGTGGCTGCCTGCCCATGTCGGTGACCTTAACAAACTTTTTGTCGAGGGTTAGTGTGCCGCAGATGGCGGTCGCAAGAACGACGCCAACACGAGAGCGATCCACTCCCTCAAGACGTCGGTAGAGCCACACTCACTGGTAAAAAAGTCAGGAGAGCTTGAAAAAGCAAGAGCCCATTGGCATACTGGAGCCTATGCAAACACGCTCAGAGCCAATGGACACGTTGAAACAATTTCGCCCGAACGAGGCGTGTTCTGCAAGAGGCAAAATCGGAGCGGGCAACATCACCATCCATGATCGCAAGCGGCAGCGCTATCGGGGTAAGATCTGCAAACAGACCTTTAGTGCGAGACGTGGAACTAGGCCTTGTCAGCCAGAGTGCCTCTCAGGAACAAAGAGAAAGGATATCGTACATCTATGGTGAAGACGACAATGAAAGCAGCACTAATCACTGCCTATGGCGGTCCAGAAGTACTCAAGATTGCTTATGTTCCTCGCCCCCATCCCAAGGCCGACGAGGTTCTGGTGCGCATCTCTGCTGCCGCCATCAATTCTATCGATTGGAAAATCAGTTCGGGACGGTTCAAACACTTCATGCCTGTACGACAATTTCCCTATATTCCAGGCGAAGAGATCGCAGGTGTGATTGAGGAGATCGGTTCAGACGTCGCTGAATTTCAGGTAGGACAAGAGGTCTATGGCGTAGTACGCCGCGTCCACCAGGGTGGTGGCTATGCCGAATATATCGTCACCCTCCCACGGAACCTTGCACCTAAGCCAAAGTGCCTGAATTTCGACGAGGCTGCCTCAGTTCCCGTTGGAGCGTTGACCGCGTGGCAAGCACTCTTCGACCATGGACATCTCATGACCGGGCAAAGGGTTCTGATTCAGAATGCCGCAGGTTCGGTTGGGAACTTCGCGATTCAGCTTGCTCATTGGAAAGGCGCGCAGATCTACACGACAACATCCACATCCAATGTCGATTTTGCTCGTTCATTAGGAGCCGATGTCGTTATTGATTATCGAACCACTCACTTCCAGAATGTCGTGAGAGAAGTTGACCTTGTTCTCGATGGGATAGGTGGAGCAACACGAATGCGCTCCTGGCAGGTGCTCAAGCGAAGGGGGACTCTGGTCACGATAGCGGGTCCCCTTTCCGAGGACGAAACCCAAGAGTACGGAGTACAAGCGAAAATGTTTACTATGAGTTACAACCCTGACCAGCAAAAGCAGGTCACTGGCTTGATCGAAGCGGGTATCCTCAGAACGGTGCTTTTCAAGGTCTTCCCTCTGGACAAGGCCCAAGAAGCATATGCGCTCAGTATGCAAGCTCATGGCCGGGGCAAAATTGTCCTTCACATTGCCTGATATGGCCATACAAGAGAGCGTGACCTCACACGCTCCAGTTCAACGGGATATTTTCCCCTGTCCGTGCCAGTGCAACAACACGGGGAAGGTCGTCAACCAGGACTCGGTCTTCGATGACGGGCGCCATGTTTTCACGTATGGCTGCATACAGGTGTTGAGCCGCGGGCGAAAGCCGATCATGGACCTGCATGATATCGGTGGCCTGGGCAAGCGTTATTAATTCAATGGCCAACACGATATAGGCATCTTCGATCACTTTCATGGTGAGCAATGCCGAGTCGGTCCCCATGCTGACCACATCTTGATTGTCAGCATTCGTAGAGATCGAGTGGACCCGATGGGGGTAGGCCAGCGTCTGACTATGTGCCGTCGTTGATGTGGCAACAAACTGCAAGCCTTGCAGACCCAGTGTAAGACCTGGCGTCTTCATATTTAAGAAAGGCGGCAATCGCCTATTTCTTTTCGTATCTAAGAAGAAGTTAATGCGTCGCTCCGTCAGCATCATCAACTTCGCAACATTTGCCCGAAGTTGGTCTGATACCATGGCGATATATTCGCCATGAAAATGACCACCGTGCCAGAATTGGCCATACTGGACATCAACGACCGGGTTGTCAGTCACCGCATTGATTTCGGTTTCCACGATGCAATGGGCCTGCAGAAGAGAATCCAGCATCGGCCCCACTATCTGTGGGATACAGCGCAAAGAGTAGATTTCCTGCACCTCTTCATCAATACGATAGGTCTCTTCTGTAATGCGGTGCCTGTCCTGGAACGCTTCCCGTCGTTTCGTCATCTGTGAACGTGCCGTGAGTTCTCGAAGAGCCCGTGCCACGGCGATCTGTCCTGGGTGAGGGCGGAATTCGTGAAAGCGTTCGGCAATACCGTCCTCAAATCCACTGACGAGCTCTAATGCCCATGCGCCCGTGCGTGTTGCAAGTGAGAGTAAACGCTCAACATCACTGCACATGAGGGCGGCAGTCCCAGCCATGAATGATGTTCCATTAATCAGTGAGAGCCCCTCTTTGGGCTTGAGTGCATACGGCGCCATGTCGACGTGAGCCCATGCGGCTCGCGCAGAGACATATTCGTGCCGGAACCAGACCTGCCCTTCACCCAGCAGGCCAAGCGCGATATGCGCCAGCTGAACCAGGTCTCCACTGGTGCCAACAGCACCATGTTCAGGGACGACCGGCACAATGCGATGATTGATCGCAGCCCGCAGCTGTTCAAGAAGTTCTACTGAGACACCCGACCGTCCCATGCTCAGTGTGTTCAGTCGAACAAGCATCGCGGCAAGGACATACTGATAGGGTACGGGTTGCCCCATACCAACGGCATGACTATGAATAAGATTGCGTTGAAGGGCCGTGAGCGTTTCTTTCCCAACCAGGTGGGAGGCCATTGGTCCGAACCCAGTGTTCACCCCATAGATGACCTTCGAGTGCAGGTGCTCATCTAAAAACGCTCGAGCGCACGACACGTTCAGGTGGACACCTGCCTCAAATACAACCTCAGCCTCGTCGTCGTGGACGAGCAAAGAGATTTGGTCGACCGTGAGATTGCCTCCCGTGAGAGTAATACTTTGCATACTAAACCTCAATACTAGACAGAACGTTCTCTGTGTGGAGATGCTTTGCTCTCGGTGCGTCCCGGGACCTGAATTACGGTGTCCATCCTCCCTGCGGCACGGTCATGGCTCCTGCACCACAGCTGAAGCTCAAGCCGAAAGCCACCATCAATGCTTCTCCTTCGGGCCAAGGCGTTGGGTCCGCAAGCATGAGCGGTACCGAGCATCCTATCGTATTCCCGTACTGGCGCAGGATGCGATAGGATGAGGCCACTGCCGGGCTGGCTTTCGACACTCCGAATTGTTCACAGAGTCCATCGAGAATCCTTTCACTTCCCGTGTGCATCAGGAGCCTGGTGGCCTCGCACGGGGCTTTCAGCAAGGTCTCTCCGCTTGCCAGCACCTGCTTCACAGTGGAGGTCGCGTAGAATGTCCCCCGGGGCGTCACCTCCGGGCTGAGGGTATATTCCCGTCGCTCCCCTTTCACCACAGGAATGTCCGACCCGCCATCCGGGACGGTCCCAAGCTCAGCATCCACTGCTCTGTCGTTGGTCAAGTGAACGATTGGGCCGAGTGCAGGTCCACTCCCCTGGGTCCCAAGAAGCATAGCCACTGATGCATCGCCAAATAAAATTCCGTGCATGGCATTGACCGTTTGCTGTCTTTTGTCAGCAGATACTTCGCTAAAGTGTGTGTATGTTCCAGGAAGAGGCGGAGAAAGGGGCGTGATGGCATCCATAAAGCAAATGAGGACGTGCTTGTCTGGTTGGCAGCTCAAAAACCAGCGGGCGCAATCAACGGCCTTTGCTATTGCGGAGCAGCCCATATACTCAATACTCAGATTGGGAGTGTCACGACGAAGCTCTGGCATGTGAACAAAGAGGTCGCACACCAGGCTCGGGAGCAGCCGGGAAGGGCTGCTGGTTACACCCAGGACTAGCCCGATCTCGTCTGGATCACTCCCAGACTTCTCGATGCATGTGCGCGCCGACTGGACCGCAAGGGCACTGCCCGAAATGGCAAGTTCGGGTTCAGCCGCCTTAAAGAGGACATCAGGATAATTCGCAAGAACAGAATGCCGTGTGTTCACTCCGAGGTGGGCCAACATTCCTTGAAGTTTGTCCGAGAAACGATTCCCCGATGCTTCTAGAAGCTCCTGCGTCGTCCAACACGGCTCAGGAAGCTGAGACGCGATGGCGCGTATTGTCGGTGCCAGAGGGGTCTGTGCCTGGTTCATAAAGCTCCTTCCTTCACGGTGACATGCCCAGATGCGGCTCGTTGTATGCGGTCCATGTGCTGGTATTCGGGTGGGACCCCTTGCTCGACCGGGTCAAAGTCCGTCGCTTCACGGATGACCTGGGCCTGGAAGCTATGAAACCGGAAGAGCGGACAACAGGTCACCCGGTCAAAAAAGGTTACCGGCCTGGGATCGATATCTGGTAGGACAGGAGAGCAAGAAGAAGGGATCATTGGTCCTAGCTCCTTTGAGTAACTGGAGGACGACCTACGAGAATCTCTTCAACAATAGGTTGCACTACTATTCTTCAGGCTCCTGTAAGCGGCAGCAGAATCAAGGCGCCTGGGGACGGACTCCAGGACGAGCTTCTTAAATCATGACTTCGACGGCATGGGTCACCAGATCGGCAGCATGCGGGAGAAAAGCGATCTCCTCTTCGCTCGTCTCAAACCTGGCTACATTCATCAAAAAGGTTGCATCGACCAGATCAGCATGGGGAAAGGCAGTGCGGATTTTCATAAAGGTCTTATGGGAGATCAATCTATCGGAGCATTGTGCCATATTGGCAAACTCTGTGATGCCAATGCGCACGCGCTCCATGTGGCATCTATGCAGGTACCCAATGATAGCGGTGCCCAAGGATAAGAAACATGGGCGCGTATTCGTCGCACTGCTCCAGCGCTGTTCTATCAGGGAAGCCATGGAACCTCGAGGTGGTGAACTGTCAATTCTAGCTTTAAAAAAAGATGCTACGAAGCAAGCATTTCTCCCCATAAGAATTGCATTGCAGGAGCTTGTTCACCATTGAACGCAGCAGCTTATTTGCTCCTGGATGAAGTGATGAGTGGATGCAAGAGACAGATCTACTCTGTCCTGCATTTGTAGGACTGGCTACCTTAGCGACTCATAAAGAAAACTTATAAATATCATGAGTAAGAGTAACACAATTTGATACATATGTCAAGGGCAAAAACTGACATTCCGGTCATAAACAGGAGTTCAGGGGACTCTGTTCCCTGCATGAGCCACCAGCGAAGTGTCTTCCTTGCGTTAGCCACAAGGCTACCTTTCATCCTTGCTGACCGAAGGTAGGTACGGAGTACCGTTGCAAGGATGCTTTCAATTTGTGCGTAGCCGAACGTGGCGTAACGCATTTAAAACCTGCGGAGACGTGGCGTCATGCAGTGCACACCTGGCCCTCCCGTCCACTCCCCACCTCCCTCGCCCCCACGGATGTTGATGGGCTTTTTGATAGATTGATGCGTATTTCCCCCACCCTTTCGGGGGTTGCTTCTGCTTTCGCCCCTCGCTTGTTTCCTGTGGTATACTGAACATAAGGAAACGAACATCAGGTCAGACCAGACCCATCCTCCTCTCACCTGAGCCTGGCACCCCTCAACCACCGTCCCATCACCAATGCCCTTCTTCAGGGCACAGGTCATGATCCCGAAAGGATTTTCGCTATGAAAACCAGAAACATGGACGACTTTATCCGCCGCGACCTCGAGCGCGAAATAGCCCACCACGACCGCTCCCTCAAAAAGCAGCAGCCGTCTCAAAAACCGCCTGCTCCCGAGCCCACTATCCGCTTCCTCGATCGGGTGCCCGACCAACCCCTCAGCTGGCTGTGGCCCGGTCGCATCCCCCAGGGTCACCTCACCCTGCTCGATGCTGCCCCTGGCTCCGGCCTCTCCCTCATGGCCCTCACCCTGGCCGCCTGCGTCTCTAGCGGCTCTCCCCTGCCTGACGGTACGCCCACCCAACGAGGCTACGTCCTGCTGCTGGCCCCCTACGACTCGCCCACCGACATCCTCAAAGCGCGCTTCCAGGCGGCCGGCGGTGATCCCAGCCATCTGCAGCTCGTGCTTCCCCTCGTCGGTGATCCTTCACGTGATCTGGCCCACACCCGCCCGTACGCGTTCCCCCAGGACCTGGACCACCTGGCCGCCATCATCCGCAGCCTGGACTTCTGCCTGGTCATCCTCGATCCCGCCAGTGCCATCCCGGGTCTCACCCGCTGCCTGCCGGCCCTCGTCGAGCTCGCCCGCCAGACCAACTGTGCCATTCTGCTCACCCGCTCCCTGCGTCAGTCACCTGTCGACCCCTTCCACGCACCTGCTCCCACCTCACCCTTGCTCCAGGCCGCACGCTCTCGCCTGCTGCTGGCTCCCGATCCAACCGGCGACGGCCACCAGCTCCTGCTCACCACCAAACATGCCCTCTGCACGCAGCCGGG
>WNGJ01004903.1_pt1 | contig 20935 bp, 15 predicted proteins | sample 5400611 | NCBI WGS metagenome assembly WNGJ01 (sample SAMN13153375, study PRJNA577476) | soil metagenome | isolation source: 40 cm soil or saprolite under Garry oak tree replicate 1 | place: USA:California | collected 2016-06-15
TGGATCTGGGCGGAAGAAGGGTAACGAATCTCTCGCTAATCCCCGCTGCCAAAGAAAATGAACCTGAGGCATACATGCTGCGCGACGCCACGGAAGATGATATCCCGTTGATTGTGGAGCTGTACGACCGCCGCAGACGCGAAAGCATGGTTTCTTCGCCCCTCGAGGCGAACTGGCTGCGCTACCAAATCAGAACATGGAACGTCACTGAAATTGAAGATAACTGGCACATGCAGATCATCATGGATCACGCGGGGATGGCGATTGGTTACCTGTTAGTGCCCATTGTGCGTTGGGGGAAGAGCATGGATGTCTTCGCGCTGGAAGTCAGGCCAGAAGTGAATGTGCAGGCCGTCCTGCCACCTCTTTTGCGGGCTCTGGCAGTGCAGGGACAACACTTGGAGGCGAAGCCGGGGGCAGGTCCGTTTCTGGAGATCAGCTTTAGCCTGGGTGTCACGCATCCTGTGTATGAGGTGTTGGGGAGGGTGCTCACCACCAGGTGTGTGCCGCCCTATGCCTGGTATGTGCGCGTGCCTGATGTGCCGCGTTTTCTGCGGCATATTTCGCCCGCGCTGGAACAGCGGTTGCAGGAGTCGCCGCTGGGAAGCTACAGCGGCGAAGTGCGCATCAGCCTGTATCGCGGCGGGCTGCGCCTGGTCTTCGAGGATGGTAGATTGAAACTGGCTGAATCCTGGCGCAGTCCGGCCTATGCGAGCAGCGAGGACGCGGCGTTCCCGCCGCTGGTGTTCCTGCAATTGCTGTTTGGCTATCGCAGCCTGGATGAACTGCGCTACGCCTTTCCGGATGTGTGGGTAAAAGATGAGGCTGAGCTGGTGATCAAGACGTTGTTTCCGAAGAAGCCATCGTGGGTGGTACCGATTGGATAGGCCAAGGGAGGCAAAGCACACGGGAGAGGATTATGCCGTGTGCTTTGCCAACTGCTGAGTCATGTATAATTGGAAATACTGCACTGGCGTGGCTATTTGTCGGTCTTAGTGCCGGTGAACACAGACGTCCAGTGCTGGACCAGGGCAGCCTGCGTATCGATCATCTTGTGGGCAGACTCTTGCCAGAGTTGTATCATAGCTGCTTGTGGGCTTGTTCCAGACTCTGGTCTGAAATTGATATCCCTCACGATATTGAACCAGCCCTGCCAGAGTTGTCGCTCAGCATCGGTCCAGCGCTGGAACAAATCCCGCCCCTGTCGAGCAAGTTCCCGTAGCTCTTCGGGGGTCCCCTTGGCTTTGGCTAAGGTCTCGGTCCATTCGCGGGTCCATTCCGCCTGTGCATCCAGCGTCTCTTTCACTGACGTTTGCCAGGCTTCCACGGTTTTCGTCCAAAGTTCCGGACCCGGTGCTCCGCCGGAGCGCCGCATTGTGTCAAGCCAGTTCGTCAACAGCTTCTGCTGTGTCTCGGCCCATTTCTTGATGAGGCTTTCAGTTGATTTGCTTTCGCTCATTGCACAAATTCCTTTCGGTATGTCAGGCTTGAGAGCATCTACTCATCGCTGACCATAGTATGCTGCCTTTGAGAGGGCTGACACCACATAGGATGCCGGCTCTAGTGGGCATCAAATGTATTCTAACGCGATCTCTGTTGGGCGACAAACACAACTATCTCTCTGATATTCCTTGACACTGACATTATGAGGTTTAAAAAATTCACCTGGATATGGGTGGGCAGGCATGCCAGGGCCGATAATGAATTTTAAACAATTAACTGGGATATGTTGTGGGTCGCCCCTGGGCCGATAAATCGGCGGTGGGCGCGGTGAACCGGCCCCTACAGCCGTGTCATCGTTAATGATATTCAGGGTATTTTATGAAAGGTCATAATGTCATAGTTTATACGCAGTCAGGAAGAGGGAATGACCAGTAATCAGGGGCTGGCATTGACAGATCCTGTCAATGCCAGGGCTATTGCGCCATGGAGAGATGCATCATTCAAGAATCTCGCAGGGACAATCTCTGGTGGAAAGGGAACTGCGTATCCCAGGCGAAATGCTAGTGCGTGTAGAATCACATCACTCGAACTCATCAGTCCTCCGCCAACGGCTATGCGTGCCGGGTCAATTAAGATAGCGAGATTGGCTACGTGAGTTGCCAGTTCGGCGAGCATTTCATCACGATCAAAGCGATGTGCGGGAAGTGATAGCGTGGGTGTAATTTGCCAAACTGTCGCAGGAAGACGCCATCACGAGCCGCGTTAAATGGCACACGAGAGCCGCCTAGAAGTCCCGCAAAAACCGAGGCAAACGCGGTGATGATAATGAGGCCCGTCACCACGCTTGAAACGCCTTTACCCCAGACACGCTCCAGGACGAGTGAAGCAATTGACGATGATTGTGCAACTTCTTGCCAGCGAACTACTCCCACTACCCCGACGTTGAGAGCCAGGTAGAGTACCATTATTCCCAGGATAGAAACTATAATGGACCAGGGGATGACGCGACCAGGATTGCGCATCTCAGCTCCCATGTACGCTGTCGTATTATAGCCGAGGTAATCATAAATGCCTATGAGCAAGCCCGCGCCCAGTCCAGCAAAAAAGGCACCATTAAGGGTAAAGGCATTGGATGGGTAGGCGAAATTTTCTCGTGAAGCAATTCTTTACCAATGTGATAGCGTACGGGAGTGTGTCTCTAGTCCCGCTTTGCCTTGTTGCCCACTTCCGCGGTAGCCGTGGGACCATCATCACCTGGGGAGCGATTGTCGTTGGCACGGCTTGCTCGTTTTGGGCTTCTTACGGCTTCTCCTGGCCGAGCGGTGTGCTCATTAATTATATTGTCGGCGATATAGCTGGGCTCGTTATCGGTCTGCCAACCGCGCAATTTTTCCAAATGCATCGCCAGATCATTACTGCTCGTTTAGCCGCTCAGGGGCAGGCATTAGAAGTAACTCAGCAGCAACAGATAAGCGAGCTGAAAGACTTGCTACTCATGAATCTGAGTCACGAGTTGCGCACGCCGTTAACGGAAGTCTATGGCTATCTTGAGTTGCTCAGAGACTTTCGCCAGCACCTTAGTATACAAAGGGGATGTTATTCTGGGGGAAGAGTCAATAAAGTCTGGCTTAAAATGTGTAGAACAGGAGATATCTCCTGTTCTACAACAAGATTCCCATTCCAGGGATGCCCTCCAGGCAGCCCTGGTGAAATGCTTATGTCCACCGATTCGATCTACTTACGGTGTGGGATCAGCATAGGAGCCTCCAAAGATGTCCGAGTTGCCAAATGTCGCTGGGCAGTCCTGCTCGGGCGCAGGCTTCGGCGGCACAATGGTCCCGTTCTGTACGGCAGCCTGGGCCGCGGCGCGCCAGTTGTCAATCGCCGGGCAGTCGGCTGCGTTCCGGGTGTCATTCCAGACCCCGGCACCGTAGGTGTCAGTCGCGACTGCATACACATAGTCGCCGAGGAACTCCAGCCACAGGTTGTTCTGGCTCGAGCCTCGCGGATCTCCGGGTGCACCGCGGTGCAGCTCACTCCACGTGCCAGGCACTCCATTTGCATCAATGTCCGCGTGCTTCACCACGCCTACTAGCGTCCGCGTGCTGGTAGTATCAGTGCGTAGCGGCGTGGTGAACGCGTTGTACACGAGGTAGGCGTCCGTCCCGCTAGGCGAGATAGCGATGGCCGAGTAGTAGCCGCGGTCACCCGACGATTCTGTTGCCGAGGGAGCCGACCAGGTGTTCCCACCGTCGGTCGAGAAGCTCACAAACACATGCTCATGGTTGACCCCGTCGCGACCGTCCACCCAGGTGCGCAGGATCTCATTGGTTGCACCGGCACCCGTCGGCGCACCGTTGGCGATATCCACGCTTGGAGCCGCCGAGAGGTCGTCGCGCGCGCCGCCCACGCCGTCCATCACACAGCGAAAGCTGGTTCCGTCGAACTGGACGAGGAAGCAGGTGTCAACGGCAAGCCCAATGTTCACGGGCCGTGTCCACGACTTGCCCCCGTCGAGGGACTTGACCAAGATGTGAGAACTATTCCCTGGCGTGCCGACCCCGAACTGGTTGGCGAAGACGTAGACCGCGCCATGGCTGTCGGTGCGGACCGTGCAGCCGGATCGCCCGAAACCCTGCTTGGTGTTGAAGGGGTTGTTGCTAGCTGACGTGACCTGCTTTTGTGTCCAGGTCGCGCCGCCATCCGTTGAGGTGGCGACGAGCAGTGGCTGCGGCGAGGCATTGCCATGGCTATCGCTGCGGAACGAGGCGAGGCAAAGGTACGCGTTGCCGAAGAACGGGCTACTCGCGGCGTTGTCAGCCCAGATCTGCTCTTTATCGCTGAACGTCGTTGATGACTGCTTGGTGACGATCACAGGGTTCATCCAGGCACTCCCATTACCCGCCGCCGCCGCTGTCACATCATCTGTGCGCGAGACGGCGACGGCTTCAAAGCCCTTAAACGTCTGCGTGCCGGGGAGGTTCGAGGTAAGGTTCGCGTAGTAGAGGCGTGAACCGTTAGACCAGGAGAAATGGCCACTGGCATCTGGGCTAGGGCCGAAGGCCAGCGCGGGGTCGCCATCGGAGACCAGTCCATTTTCAAAATAGTTGGGTAGCGTACCAATCGATCCAACCTGGGCCGTGCAGGGTGGGTCGCTGCTCCCGACGACTCCCAGGCAGCCGCGGGCGGTCAAGCCCTGGTACGTGGGCTGAGTCCAGGTGGTGCCGCTGTCAAATGAGAAGTAGACCCCCGACGTGCCTACTCCCGGAGTGAAGGGGCAAGTGTTGTCGGTTCCGGCGTTGCAGGCCTCCATGTCGATCTCGTCGTTGGAGCCAGCTACTAACACCTTCGGGTGGTTGGCATCCACTGCCAGTGCTGGTTCGTTCATTAGTCCTGGATCACAGTTCACTCGGTCACGAGGTTCACCGCTTCTGCCCGCTCTCTCTTGCATTTGCCCGATGTTTTGAGTATTCTATCTGAGGGAAGGTATTGCTAGCTGCGTGTTGTTTTCATGTCATGCCTGCTCACGTGTCATCTTATCTCAGATGTAGTGCCACCATTTACCACTCGAAGAAGAGGAGACCCATCATGCGCACAGCAACACCGGTTGGCCCGTTTCTCCCGGTGTTGCTCATCGTGATTGCTGCGCCATTGCTGGTTGTGGTGTGAGACTCCCGTGGAGCGTACTTGTAGTGTCAAACGTGTAACCTGGTCACTTGCCGATAGTGTTCACCCAGACGTAGAGTGTTTGGAAAGACCTGTTTCAAGGAGGAACGACGATGTCTTGTATTTCTCAGTTTAGAAGACCAATTCACATACTTGTATCGCTTACCCTCGCCCTCGTGTTCGCCTTTTCGTCAACCATCCTCGCTTTTGCCAGTGGTACCCTTCTCCAGCTCAGTAGCGACCCGTTTACCAATAGCACGAGCCAGCACGCAACGGAAGTCGAACCGGATACCCTGGCCTCTGGCTCCACCTTCGTTTCCGCCTTCCAGGTGGGCCGCTTCTTCAATGGTGGAGCTTCCGATATCGGTTTCGCCACATCTACCAATGGAGGGAAAGGTTTTACCAGCGGCTTCCTGCCTGGCACCACCCCCTTCTCAACGCCAACGGGAATTTATGGCCGTGTCAGTGATCCCTCTGTTGCTTTTGACGCCAAGCACAATGTGTGGATCATCTCCTGGCTTGGCATAGTGACCGCGGCAGGGCCTGTTGATGTGCTTATCAGCCGCTCGACTGATGGCGGACTGAGCTGGGGCAGCCCCGTCGTGGTGAATGCAGATGGTCATTTTAACGACAAAAACTGGAGCGTCTGCGATGATACGGCCACAAGCCCGTTCTACGGCAACTGCTATACCGAATTCGACGACAATACGTTGGGCGATCTGATCCAGATGAGTACCTCCACCGACGGCGGACTGACCTGGGGAGCAGGGCAGTCGACCGCCAACAATGCGCATGGCATCGGTGGGCAGCCCCTCGTGCAGCCCAACGGGACGGTGATCGTGCCGATCAACGGCTTTGCAGGGGTCAATTTTCTCATGGTGTCCTTCACCTCCGCTGATGGCGGGGCAAGCTGGAGCAAAACAAATATCATCGCGAGAGTGGGCTTCCATCATGCAGCCGGGGGGATTCGCGACAGTATCCCGCTGCCCTCCGCTGAAATGGATGCGTCAGGCAAAGTCTATGCCGTCTGGCAAGACTGTCATTTTGAACCTACTTGTAACGCCAGTGATCTCGTGCTGAGCACCTCCACCGACGGGAAGAGTTGGTCAAAGCTGACGCGTATCCCCCTTGATCCGAGAGGGAGCGGGGTGGATCACTTTTTCCCAGGCCTGGCCGTTGACAGATCAACCTCTGGGAGTTCGGCTCAACTGGCAGTAATCTTCTACTTCTACCCCAATGCGAACTGCACCACCTCCACCTGTCAACTGAAGGTGGGGTTCTCGACCTCGGCAGATGGTGGAGCGACGTGGAGTTCCAATGCGCAGCTTGCTGGACCCATGTCGCTTACCTGGCTCCCCAATACGACCCAGGGGTTCATGGTCGGCGATTACATGTCCACCTCCTTTGTAGGTAGCCCGGCCTTGCCCGCGTTTGCGGTTGCCAGTGCTCCCACGGGAAGTACGTTCGATGAAGCCATTTTCACCGTAAAAGGAGGACTGAGTGTGGGAGGGAGTGCCAACCCGGCGAGTGATCAAACCCCCTCCGGCTCGAACGATACGCTCACGTCTAGTTCACTGACTGATCAGTAGCATGTGTGTGCCCTCAAGGGTACCACTGCTCGCGTGACTGGAGGCCCTTGCACCAAACATCTGCAAGGGCCTCCGCCTGTATTCCCTCTTGTCAACGCCAGGTTACTCGTAATAGACGCTCGAAATCAGACGTGATTTCCCGAATCCACAAAGTATGTTTACGCTTGAAGAACTCACGGGACATCTCCTTGTTTTGTGCCTCTTTGAATAAGAAAGGCGAATGAATATGGTCAGGTGCGAACACTACGCTTTAAGGTTAGCTGGCTGCAGGACGACCGCAAGGGATCGTCCCTACTATACGCGGCTTCGCTTCCCCGATTTGTGGTGGAAGGGCTTTCTTTTTTGTGGTGGAAGGGCTTTCTTTTTACAACTTGGTTAGGATAGTTTACAATGGTGATGAAAAACACAGCATATGATACGGCAAAGGAGTTACTGTGGGGAGGATAGTGTACTTCTCGGCTCAATTGCTATCGCGTTAGAAGTTGTACACGATCTTGTCTTCCAGTTCTATGTCAATAGCAACAATGGTAATTCGACGAGTCTAGTCTAGCCATTTTTTCTCATTTCAGAGAATTTCTTCTTTTTTTTTTGTTGAACAATTATAATGAAATGCAAGAACTCTTTTTATTTTTTTCTTCCGAAATTATAATATTTGTAGGTAGGTTCGTATGTGTGCATTGGATTTGAGTAGTGCGTCGGTGCATACGCTGCAGGATATCTCCGAGGTTTCTGCATCCGTTAGTACCCTTTCTTATCCCTCTCCTGCCGTTATCACCAGACATAGGATTGAAAGCTGGCAAGCATCCGAAAGTGCCTGGATCTTCTTTACTAGAGAATCATCTACCTCTAAACCTCTGGTCATGAAAGTATTACGACCCTATAAGGACATGCGCTACAACCTGTCATCCATAGTTGAGCGCCAGCGCTGCCAGCTCGAGGCCATTCAGCAGAACCGCAACTTTACGCCAGAAGTTTATATAGGTCTGGCACGACTTCATAATCGGCCATCTGAAGAAGAGCACATTTTGATTAGTGATATTATTCAACTTCCTACTCAGGCAGCACTCGAGCCTGGCGCTGAATACGCTCTCATCATGGAGCGCCTCCCTGATAACTTAAGGTTCGATCAGCTACTTAAAGCTGATGACCAGACCGTTCAAGAGTATTTAGATACGTTAACCAGTCACATTGCCTATCTGCATAGGCAACGAACACCATCTCTTCCATTAGAAGAGGGTGCTTACTGGGGAAGTTATTCTCTCTTACAGAGCAAACTGGAAGAAAACCTGACGCTCCTCGCTCTTGCGTTGGATAGAAGCAATTCTTTGAGCTCGGAAGCGACCATTAATCGATTCAAGACGATGCTGCACGAAGTATTTACAAAAGAGCGCTATGCTCGTTACCTCGAGCAACGTGTACAAGTAGGCAATATCAAGCATTGTCACGGTGATATCAAATCGCTCAATATCTGGATTATTCCTGGCAGCACCGGGGAGCACCAGCAATATTCTTCCGTAAAATTGTTGGACGCCATTGACTTCAATCCGCTCTTCTGCAACATCGATATCCTGAGCGATTTTGCCATGCTTGTGATTGATGTCCAAGCACGCACCCAGTCGGCTGAATATGCTCGCAGAATGATCGAAAATTATCTCCTATTGACTCATCAAGAAGATACACCCTCTCGAGTTATTCTTGAATTCTATCTTTTCGAGAAAGCCATCGTTACTGGCGCAATTAACATCCTGTTTGATAACCAGCTTGAGCTAGGACACTACCTGCTTCATCTTGCCCAGGAGCACTTAGACGCCCTATTGGACTGCTGGCTCTATCAACCTGCATGAAATAAAACCGAGAAGGCGCATTCGCTGTGTCCTCTCGGTTTCCTTGCAATATGGTGTAGAAACACGCGCTATTTTCATTCCTCCCGTAAAAGGTAGCCTTTTCCTCGAACGGCAATAAGATAGCGCGGGTTTTCAGGATCGGGTTCGATCTTCTCGCGTATACGTTCGACAATCTTCTGAAGTGCACTGTTAGTTGGCTCATTGCTTTGCCAGACGGCCCACTTGATCTCTTCGCGTGAACAAAGATTTCCTTTATGCGCTTTCAGGTAATCATAGACCTTTTTTTCCTGGTGGGTTAGCCCAGGTATTTCTCTTTGCGTGGTAGAAAGGTCTGGAGATAGTAACCTGGTTGAGGCGAAAGCAGGTTCTTGCTTCAGGACAAAACGCCGCATTGCTTCAGAGAATATAAGCCAGGCACCTTCATATTCGATCAGGTCACGCTGTTCGAGATCAAACAGTATTTTCTGCTTTTCAGAGACATCTAGTTCTGTCAGTATGTGTGCTTCTTCTGTGCCAGCAGGTTCCTTTGCTATATCTAGCAGCGCCTGTTGATGGAGCGAAAGCGATGGAACTGCTTCTTGTAGTTTAGCGCTACCTCTGGTTTCACCCTGTAGTTCTGGTCTGGCAAGACCTTGCCAGAGTTGCATGCAAATTGGTCCAACAGAGTTATCAATGCTGTAATCAAGATACAGTTCGTCACTGTAGCTTTGCTTGCCCAGGAGCATTCGGCTCTCTTGTAACCGGTACTCAAACATATAGGCGCAGGCTCTGCGTAAGAACTCCGGGTGCCGCCCGGCAGTTTTTCTAATATACTCGATATCGCTCGGCTTCCACACACTGTTCTTTGGCCTGGCTCTATCACGAGCTTTGTTGAGGAAGCGATCTACTTCCTCGTCTGGAGGCAAATTCAGGTAGATGGGGTCTCCGAAGAGATTCCACAGCGGCGAGGGAGTTGACCAGCTTCCAGAATGATAGAGCAGGTACAGAAGATCACGGCTCGTAAAAACATAGGTACAGACTCTTGCCATTGAGCGCAGCCATTCACTATCATGTAGCGGAAGACGCGCTACTCCCTCAAAGTTGTCTAAGACAAACGCGACTTTACATGGCTGATTCTGGACCAGGTCCTCCAGTTCCCACCTGATCTCTAAAGCAGTATCGATATATTCCTGATCGGCATGTACCTTCGGTTTTGATAGAGGAGGTGATATACCTCCCTGGAGCTTTTCCCATGCCGCTTCATAGAGGTCCCACCAGAATCGAGCTGAGGCGAGGTTTTTCATATCCGCGACTTCATCACCATAGCCAGCGCAATTCAGATAAACAAAAACAAACTCCCTCTTTAACTGCATCAATGAGCTGTTCAGTTCTGGATATTCGGCAGCTAGCATTTCCTGTGCATTGCTAAGGCACTGCATCAGCGTGGTCTTGCCAAAGGTATCTTCGCCAATGATGGCGCAGCAGCGGGGTGGTTCGCTGAGCAGATAGCGACTGATGGCTTCCAATTCTTTCCGCCTGCCCCAGAACTCTGTTTCACTAAACGGGTTATGGGAGAGTAAAGAAAATGGCAATATATTCATAGCCAACTCACCTCTTTCAGAGCCATATCAAGTGGGTAATGCTGGCGCAGCCAGCGGGCAAATAGATCAACCTTCACTGAATAGCTTGCACGATGATGATCGAGCACTCCCAGCTCTGATAAATCATTGAGCAATTGCACAAGGTCATGTTCAGGCACTGTAGCACCTATGGCGTTAATCAATTGATCATATTCAACGACGTGAGTTGAATCCCCAAGGTGAGCAAGAGCGCTCAAGATCAGTTTATTTCTCTGTGTACTTGTTGGATCATGTCCTTCCCAGAAATGTTTAAAGCGACTGGCATCAACTATTACCAGCCATGCGCGTATACACTGCGAGACGACATCGGAGGTAAGCATCGATCGATTTTCCTGCGCGAAGTCATAGAGCATCGAGCAGAGCAGCTGGAGGTAATAAGGATGACCGGCAGTATAATTCAACAGTAGTGTAATGGCATTGTCGGTGATGCTCCCAACTTTCGACAGGCCATCCTTAATCAGCTTGCTGGCAGCCTTCGGTTCCAGACAGCCAAGTTTCTCAGCATGGGCAATGTTGAACAGAGAAGTAATATCACTCTGATCTTTTAAATAGCTCAACAGTCCTCCGCCACTTAAAATCAAGTGAATACCTTGCCCATGCTGTGAATGACTACGCAACCGGTTAAAAATGGCGCTGCGGCTGGCCCCTTCCTCTCGGAGGGTATTCAGACATTGAAATTCATCCAATGTAAGGACGAGTGGATAGCGCCTGGTAATCTCCTGAATGCGATCCATAAAAGTATCGAAATAAGCAAGCGGATCTTTTCTCAAACGATTGAGAGCAGGAACCGTAATCTCTTGTGGCGTATCTACAGCATTGTCCTTGAGCGCCTGAGTAATCCTGTTCATTAGACGGTGTATAAACATTGCTGTGCTGGCATCTTTCACTCCTTGCAGATCAATATAGATCGAAAGAAATACGCCTGCTGCCCGTTCTTTCAAACTTAAGACAAACGATGTTTTTCCAATGCGACGCTGCCCCCAGAGGAGAATGGCTACGTTCTGTGTCTTGTTGCGAAGGAAGCCCAGAACACGCTCCCTTTCCACTTCTCTACCATAGAAACGTGAACCCTCAGCTATGCCAGAGCCATAAGGATTGGCATAGTGCAATTCCCGAGCTATACCGGTATTAGCCTGAGTAGCCTGGTGAAAAGGAGTCGATGCCTTCGAGGACGTGAACGGCAGTATAGAAGTAGCTAGAAGAGGAGCCTGAATCAATTCAACTGTGTTGACAGAATATACCCCTTCCAGAGCCTTCTGGATACGGTTTCGTTGGGCCAGAGTTGTCTTCCCGAGATACACATGAACATCCGCCATTACTCCATCGGGGCGTCTGGCAGCATAGAACGTCGGCATATCGATACCCGATAGGGTGACAATTTCGCAGATATCGCTTGCCAGTCCTGGGCGATTGATCGCTTCTATACAAATGCAACAATCTGGCTCTGTTTTCATTGTCTTCCATTTGACCTGGATAAGCTGTGTTTTTTCCTGAAGTTGAAGGCAATCCCGTCTATGAATGGCGATAACACTGTCATTGCGTCGATATCCAACGATATCATCACTCCAAACAGGTTGGCAACAGCGGGCAAACGTTCTTGGAAGTTGTTCGTATTCTGGAGAGAGTACCTGAACACTCATATAAGGCTCTCCGTAATACGGAGCATGCACTGACTTCAAACGCATCGACTTCAGACTGGCAACTATTTTGGAAGGCTGGCTACGCTCCACGCCAAGAGCAACCAGCAAATCATCCACATCGCGCAAGTGTTCTTTTTGTGCTAGTTTGCTTAACAGTTGATAGACATGGTCATCAGAGGTATCCAGTCCCAATGCCTGCAATTCCCTATCCAACAACGCACGACCGCGTTCGATCATTTCATTTCGGCGATGTACAGACAGCCAGTGCCGGATACGACTCATGGCCTGTGGTGTTTTGACATACCTCAACCATTCCAACTTCGGGCCACACTCTGATCCACCTGTAATGATTTCCACCTGATCGTCTACCTGCAGTGGCTGATACAGATCTCCTCGCGCTCCATTCACCAGCACATCAATGCAGTGATGCCCAACATCAGTATGAATGCTATAAGCGAAATCAATAGGAGTTGACCCTGGCGGTAGAGGTCTCATTTCACCCTTTGGCGTAAAAACCTGAATCTCTTTATCGGCAGGCTTTTTATATGTCGGTAAGCGTGGCACAAACTCTTCACTGATTCCCCACCAGCAGGCAGTAATGCCATATTCAGCGATCATATCCATTGTCGTAGTTCGAATGGCAACGCGCAGAAGATTCCCAGAACTGTGCTTTACCTGGGTGAGCAAGGATTGGTATTCATTCTCACGACGATTGGCGATCAGGTCGCGGACCAGTCCCTCTATTGGAGGATAACGCTTGTGAAGCAATCCAAGTGCATGATAGCAGTCTATTTCTTTTTGCGTCAGTACAATAAAGGAACCTGCATCCACCATTCTTAACGAGGTGGAATCACGATGGCTCAACTTGCCAGGCTTGAGGTCTTGCAAGACGGCATAGAGCGAAGCAGGTCGCCAGATGATCTTGCTGCCAGGTAAGAGCGTACTGAGCGCCTGTTGCAATTCTCCTCCTACCTCGGCTATCTCCTGCTGAAAGCGGGGGTCTTCACATCGTTTTTGAAGAAGTTGATAGGAGATCGGATCGTTGATCTGAAAACAGTGATCCTCTACCTGGCGCTTGACCATGCCCATACCTAGCTGTCCAGCTAAGGGTGCCAGTAAGTGCAAGCCAGCATTGGCAATTTGCTCCTGAAACGAGCGCGTGAGGACTGAGCATGTTTTTAGATTGTGCAGGCGGTCAGCAATCTTCACAAGAACTGCATCAGCGGCCTGGTCAAGATACATCGCTATGCCCTGCCAAAAATCGTTTGTATCGGCCTGACTATAAAAATCACTACCCTCCACATGTCGGATGAAGCTATTTAATGCGACGACCACATTGAGTAGATGGGAAATGTTCATCCCAAGTTCAAAATGTACCATTTTCAACAAAGCTTCTTGTGAAGAGTATCCCCGTGAATACTCGGGGTTAATCAGGTCATGCAGCAGACCAGCCGCCACTACTTGAACCGGGGCACGCCACTCGGCAAGAATACCGGCTACGGCCAGAGGATGACGTAGATACGGCTGTCCATCAATCCGTTGTACGTCTTCATGAGCCTTCGCGGTTATCCCAAATGCTGTTGTAAGGATTGTTTCAGCTTCGTGAGAATCGCTATAGGCTGTTACAGTCCGAATAAGCTGATATAACTCTTGGAGGTGTTGCTGTTTGTTCATTGCTATTCACCTGACAGGCTGTAACAAAGCCAATAATACTCTATCTCTTCTTATGATTAGTCTGCTAAGACTCTCTATTAGCATAACATAAAGACAGATAAATCTCAATGTTAGAGACACGAAAAGACAGTGCTATTGCAAAGTCGCACCTTGCTGCTTTCGACGGCAGAGACAGGACGATACAATAATCTTGTCTCCATAGAGACAAAACATATCTCTAAGTCTTGACTTTGAAGACTTTTGAAGTTATATTTTAGATACAGAGCATTGTCTTCCATTGATAAGAGGAGAATCAACCTATGAAGCAACAACGACAACCTGGCTCCTCTTCGGTAGCATCTGCACTAATCAAACCTAAAGGAGAGCAGTTGAAAACGCTCACCGAAGCCTCTATTCAACAGTTTGCCTCGATATCCCCGCATGATGATGATCCTATCGAAGAATTACTGGAAAAGTATGACTTCCAATATATCCTTGAGAGAGTCAAACAGACAACCCAATCTTTTCCTGCCCTCAGGAATATGTCAGACGATATTGCCTCGGAAGTGTATGATAAATTGTGGCAGCAGCTACAGAAAGGACCTCTTCACAATCCTCCGGGTTATATTGGGCGCATGATACACAATAAGTGCATCGATTACATGCGCCGTCATGTCAATAAGTTTTATCAGTTGATACAGACGCGGGATGAAGAGGTGGACATACTGGAGAGTGGCCAAGTGATAGCAGACAGCGAAGGACTCAGAGATCCAGCTGAAGAGTTCGAGCGCAAAGCAGGTCTCGACGAGTGCTACAGAAGAGTTATTACTGCGATAGCGAATCTATCTCGGCGACAGCAACAAGCAACCGCCTGGCATCTCCTGCGTGACGCTGAAGATCCTTTACTCCTCACTGAACTTTTCAATGCTTTTCATATTGACATACCTGAAGTAGACCCCGAAAACAAAGACGAAAAACACCTGCTCGACGCCTCGTTCACGCATGCTAAAAAAGCACTTGCCAGGAGCCTGGATATCGATCTCTCTCAGTTTAAACAAACAAAGCGTCACCCACCCATGTCCTCGATACCTGAAGCAAAGGTGTCAGAGAGAGATAGGTATATCAGCGAGTAACGAGTGGGGCAATCGTCTCTATGCCCGGTTCTTTTGTAAGAACCAGAGTGAGCAAGCGTGTAGAACCAGTGAAGCCAGTATGGCCACGCTAAAAGTGAGCATAATACCCCATCTCTCTATTGTTCCAGCTATGACGAGAAAGAAGACTGCGAAGGTGAATGAGCCAATGACGACGCCGCGAAGCAGTCGACAGGCGGCAGCCTTACCCTGGAAATGGTGGGTAAAGGCACCTAAAATGCTGGCAAATACCGGAAAGGGTGTGAGCAAGCCGCTCAATTGAGGACCTAAGAGGCTGGAAACACCTGTGAGTAGCAGCACGAAAGCGGCGGCCACACCCATACGCACATACACCTCCCAAGGAGGTGACGGTGGCGCAGCGAACTGATCAGGAGTGCGAGGAAAGAGCTTCACCACAACGGCCAGGAAGGCGATCACGACCGCAAATGCCAGGATCAAGGGAAGCGAGATGTGTTCTAAGACAAAGGTTGAGGCGAAAAACGTGCACCAGCCGACCAGCAAGCTGCCCAACCATCCGGCACGAAATGAAAGCCAGCAATACGCCAGGCAAAAACAAGCTCCCGAGATCAGTCCAAGCAGTGTGCCCTGCGCGGCATGAGCTGCAAACGCTGTCCATGATCGAGTGCGAAGAAAAGGGCGATTGGAGCTGATGTCAGGGGAAGCCCGATGAACCAGCCACTTACTGCCGGTCCCCAGCGACGACCCAGGAGGCTGACTATGCCGATGAGTGCCGGAGTCAGCAGGAGCTTGATTGCAAGCATAGCATCAGAGCCATTCTATATAAAGATACCGATAGTATTTCACCAAATCGAGCAGGAGGCCCGCCACCCTTTAGGGGGCAGGAGGAATGCGACTCCTTGTTTGGGGTTTGGGTGGAGTGGTGCTCTTGCCTACTGACAATTTTCTCAATGCGTGATACACTTGTTCTATGAAACAAACGATGCTCTTGAAGCTTGTTCCAACTGAAGATCAGCACCGCGCCTTGCTTGAGACCATGCACGAGTTCAATGCAGCCGCCAATTATGTGGCTTCTGTGGCTTGGGCTTCGAAATCTGCTAACAAGTTTGAACTGCAAAAGCTGGTGTATGGAGAACTGCGTACCACTTATAAGCTGGCCGCTCAATTGGCAATCCGCTGTATCAGCAAGGCCAGTGAAGCCTACAAGCGTGACAAGAGCATTCAACCCACATTTAAGCCAGAAGGCGCTATCGTCTATGATGAGCGTGTCATGTCCTTCAAGGGCTTGAGGACGGTCTCTCTGTTGACTCTCCATGGGCGCGTGTTGGTACCCTTCCAGGTTGGAGGATATCAAGAGGCTCGTCTGGATGCCATCAAGGGGCAAGCAGACCTTATCTACCGCAAAGGGACCTTCTATCTGGCTGTAACTCTTGATGTTCCCACCCCTACACCCGATGAACCGACTGATACCCTCGGTGTTGATCTTGGGATCGTCAATGTGGCTACCGACTCCCAGGGGGAAACCTTCAGTGGTGAGGCGGTCGAACGCAATCGCAAGCGGCATCATGCACTTAGGCAACGCTTGCAGAAGCGTGGTACCAAGTCTGCCAAACGCCATCTCAAGAAACTCTCTGGTAAAGAAGCCAGGTTCAAGAAAAACACCAATCATGTGATCTCCAAACGGATTGTTCACAAGGCCAAAGCCCATGGGCAAGGAATAGCGATTGAAGATTTAAGGCACATCCGTCCTCGTACGGAAGCACGGTTAAGAAAATCTCAGCGTTCGCGCCATTCCTCCTGGTCATTTGGTCAACTCCGTTCATTCCTTTCCTATAAGGCTGCCCTTGCTGGCGTACCATTGCATCTAGTCGACCCACGCAACACGTCTAAGACGTGCCATGTGTGCGGACACTGTGCGAAAGAGAACCGCAAGAGCCAAGCCTCCTTTGTCTGTCAATCCTGTGGCTACACCGATAGCGCTGATCGGAATGCCGCCATCAATATCTCCAGGGCTGAAGTCATGCAGCCTATTGCAGCAGGACGCGCCTAGCTGCAAGCCCGCCACCTTTTAGGGGGCGGGTTCATGACTGATTATACGTCATAGATATGGCGGTCGCGGGCAACTTCACAATAATGGTTGCCCTCATAGAGGGATAATATGAACAGGTCAGACGACTACAGTTGTATTAGTACAAGGCCCAGCGTTGCCAGCCCTGCGGCAATTATTTTGAGAGTTCTGTGCTTGTCTTCTTTCAGGAGCACAACACCGGCTAAAGCTGTCAGCAGCGTTGAGCTTGCTGATAGAGCCACCACTTGTGGAACATTGCCAAGCTGAAAGGCTTTCAGCAGGAAAAAGAAAGAGGCATCCATGACCGCCGCATTCAGCAAAATATTCTTCCATTGCACCTTTAGCTCATAACGCAGTTCCGCTCCCTTTGGCCGTAAGAAGATCAACATGTTGGCGACAGCTGGGAAGAGGAAAGCTGCAACCATATAAGGCGGAATGGAAAAGCTTTTGACCACTTCGCTGTTAAAGCCTAATGCCACTCCCAGAAAGAAACTATACAGGAGTCCAAACACAATACCTTTTGATAACCGGAAGCGAGTGTGATAAAACCCGATCAACAACGAGGCCAACATGATGATGAGGAAACCGACTATGATTGTCGGTTTGATCGCCGAGTGAAAGAATACTACGCTGACCACAAAGGTGAACACGAAGTTCAACGGAAAAATGGCCGAGAGAACGCTAGCCTCTTCATACTTAAAGGCCGAAAACAGGAACGCATCGACCAATGCCCACAGCACGACCGAGAGTGCAAACAGCAGAAGCACATGCGGGTTGACACTGATGGAGAACCGATCAAACAGGAGGAAAAGGGGGGCGAGCAATGCGCAAAACAGCTGCCATAAGATCGTGTAGGCATACTCATGCCTGGTTTTTGACAAGCTGACGCGCGAAATGATATTGAAACTGACGGTGAAGGCAATCGCGAGCACGATGCACAGGCCTAGCAGAATCTTCGAGCTATCAAAGAACGTTCCTTTGGGTCCCGCCAATGCAGCGTTCTGTCTGGAGATCAACACAATCCCAACTGTACCACTCGCAATTAGCAAGAGGAGGAGGGTGAACACGGCAGTACGCCAACTATTCTTACCCTGAAATTTGTGCGGTAATCCAACCTGGCGATTGCCAGACAGATCCACAGAATCCGCACCTGATACGTCCTCAGGAGTGGGAAGGAATGATGTCTGCCTGGGGAGCGCCGGTACTCTTTTGAGTGTGGGACTGTTTAATTCGTCCTCTGGAGTTGGAGGGAATGGTGTCTCTGGCACCTGGCGCCACAAGCCATTATCGCGATCGACGACGACGGATCGGTTGGTGCTCCACGCACGTTCGGTGAGCTGCCCTACTGCTTGTATCGCTCCTGGAACAAAGGGCTGCCGTACCTGTGCGGCAGGCGAGGAGATGTTGTTTCCCACCGTTACCCCAGTGAGTGGGTCAAATTCACTCATTATTTGCCTCTTCTTCTCTTCACCCTGGATAGATCGATGCATGTTGATGTTTCCGGTCAAAAACCATTAGACCAACTAATGGTCAGTCCAGTTTGAATTTTGTGGTGGGGCCTGGCACCCACAAGGGGTGCCACTACATTTCTGTCTCACAACCAACCTGGACTGACTACTAAGTTACTATTCCCAGTTAAGATGACTGACGTTGGATAAGCCCATGAGTAACTGGACTAGCACTTACTGGTCACCGGAGAACAACGGAACGAAACCGTATAGTTGAGGGAACGCAACACCTGTACCATGAGAGGGAGTACTTCCTCCCCTTCCTTTGGGTTGGGTTTGGGGAAGAAGAGCTGCCTCTCTGCTTGTCTCTGTTTATTCTGCTGATGCCATGGCTATGGGGCGCACGGGCGAGCCGGTGGCTCCCCGCAGCTTGAGGGGCAGGCAGATGAAGGTAAATGTGTAGCACTGATCGCGAGCCAGTTCCTCCAGGAAGAGGTTTTCTATGATGTAGATGCCATGGCGCACGAGCAGGATCACATGACCGGGCAATGTCACATTGAGTTCGGGATCGACAAGGCCCACCTCGTCCCAGGCGACATTGTCGGCTCCCACGGCCCTGACTCCTCTACTGGCAAGCCAGGAGGAGGCAGCGGCGCTCACCCCTCCCGCTTGCAGATACACAGCCGGTTCCTGCCAGAACGCCCCGTTCCCAGTGCGCAGCAGTACGACATCGCCTTCGCCTACGGAGACTCCCTGGTTGTGAGCCGCAGCTTCTAGCTCATCGGGCTGTATGGGGTTCCCGGCTCCTATGCGATCTACACCCCGGTAACGCGCAATATCCAGCAAGACTCCGCGTGTAAGCAGTGGAGCAATCGTCTCCACGCCCAGTTCTGTGAAACCATTTGGTGTTTGAACGCTGGCATTGACCTCGCGCCCACCGTACAGGTGTAGATCCTCGGCCTGGTGACACAGGGCATCGATATGGGTACCCGAGTGCTCGGTAGTGTACATAAAACCGGAGGCACTTGTCCTGGCTTCTCCCATGCCGCGCTCATGATGGCGATGGAGGGTGTAAAAGTAGCCGGGAGCGTGGCTGGGAAAGATCGGGGCGCCAAAGTAGCGCGGCTGCTCAAGATCGTACACACGTGCGTTGGATGGTATATTCATGTTTGTCCTCCTGAAGAGTTATTAAAATTGATGCTTCATCAAAAACCTTTCGTGGAGACCCTCGTCCATTCATGGCGAGGGAGGAAACGAAAGCGCCTGCAGGCGTCCTCCATTGCCGCTTTTCTTCTGTTGTGTTAGAATATATCTACATGACCACTGTGTGGGCAAAGGCACAACCCGTACGGGAGCAACCGTTTCGCATTTCCACTTTGGTCACGACTGAGGCTCCTCGTTAGCCCTCGAGAACTTGCACTGGATGGTACAAAGCCCAAAGGCTTACGTGCTAGCTCAACCTGTACGTTCCGTCTGGTGTGCGGTGTCGGCCATAAGCCGAATTGCATGGTTGATGCAATCTGTCACCCATCGTAATGTCCCGGTACGAATGCTTCTCTGGAACAATCAGAGAGGCGGGTTGTAGTCCAGGGACAAGCCCGTCACCGTTTACGGGACGGGTCTGGTGACTATATAAGAGAACGGGTGCCTTGTCGCAAGCCTTCCTTCCAAAGCACTAGTTATTCCCCAGGAGCTGCACCGCTGTGAGTGCATAGATCAAGGCGGCCCTGGTGATATTCTCGACCGGAACAAATTCCTGTGGCCCATGGGAAACAGCCAGCAGGCCCGGACCATAGGCGAAGGCGGGGATGCCCTGCTGTGCATACCAGCGTATCTCCAGTAGCCCTGGACACAGCTCAAAGATTGGCGCTTTCCCGGTCACCTGCTCGATGGTGCGCGCGAGCGCCTGAGCAAGCGGGTGCGCTGTGCTGACACCTGAGGAAGGAGCCTCTTGAAAAATCTCCACTGCGAGGTCGATCCCCTGTTGCTTAAGCCGGTCGAACAGCTCCAATAAGCCCTGCTTCTCAGCTGTGAGGTCTTCCTCAGGATTGAGGCGACGATCCACGGTAAAGGTACAGTCTGAAGGAACCAGATTAAAATTGGTTCCGGCGGAACATTGTCCACCCATCATCAGAATCGATGCACGTGCTGCTTCTGGCTCGATGTGGAACTGCGTTTGCCTCGTAGTAATCTGACACTTGTAGTCCAGCAGGGCATTGGCTACCGTCACCATCTGCTCGAAGGCGTTGACCCCTTGATAGTGAAGCCCCACGTGCGCTGGTTTCCCCTTCACGCGGACCCGCAGCGAAATGGCTCCACGGTTGGCGTTCCACACGACTCCACCGGTTGGTTCAGCGGTTAGCATTCCTATGCCCTGACGACCTAAGAGTCCGTGCTCCGCTAGATAGTGGGACCCGCGCTGGCCTCCTGTTTCCTCATCGGGCACAATGGTGAGGCCAATTTTGCCTCGTAAAGTGATGCCCGAGTCTTTGATGGCCTGGATTGCACCAATCATGGCCGCCAGTCCGCTCTTCATATCGGAGGAGCCACGTCCAAATAACTTGCCCCCCTGGACATAGGGCTGAAATTGAGCGGGATCGACAGCAGGAACCACATCATAGTGCCCATGAAAATACAGGATGTCCTCTCCAGTTCCGTAGGAGCTCAATAAGCAGTAGCCAGGATCACCTGAGCTTGGGGACGAAGCGGTTGGGGCAGGGACTTCCAGGAGGGTGTAGTCCAGCCCAATCTCAGCAAGTTTCTGGGTAAGCAGATCGACACAGGCATGATAAGCGAGACCTGGAGGATTTTCGGTGGGAATGGCAATTAAAGCTTTGGTAAAGGCAACGAGGTCCT
>WNGJ01001894.1_pt1 | contig 20934 bp, 17 predicted proteins | sample 5400611 | NCBI WGS metagenome assembly WNGJ01 (sample SAMN13153375, study PRJNA577476) | soil metagenome | isolation source: 40 cm soil or saprolite under Garry oak tree replicate 1 | place: USA:California | collected 2016-06-15
GTCCGGGCGACCGCGGTCGTTATTTCGGGCACCTCGGCCATGTCTTCCCTCTCTGTACGCGCCCGGCTCTCCGGACGTACCCGGGGGACGGTCGGTAGGATGAACTACATAGATCAACATTCTGACCGGCATCGCTTCGCCCCAAAGGACACTAACCGTGGTGACAATCCTGGCCCTGGCCGCCGCCGTGCTCTACGGCACCGCCGATTTTCTCGGCGGGGTGGCGTCGAGGCGGGCGAGCGTGTTCGCCGTGCTGGCGACGACCGTTCCGGCGGGCGCGGTGGTCATGATCGTGGTGGCCTTGCTCGGCGAGGCACCGTGGCTGGGCGGCCTGCTGGGGCACGGCCTGGGCTCGCCCACCTCGGTCGGAGGCTGGGGCCCGGTCGGCTGGGCGGCGGCGTCCGGTGTCTGCGGTGCGTCCGGTCTGGTCGCGTTCTACGCCGGCTTCGCCGCCGCGCCGATCAGTGTCGTGGCCCCGGTCGCCGCGCTCGTGTCCACGGTCCTGCCGGTCGGCGTCGCGATCGCGGGCGGCGAGCGTCTCACCGCCAGCATGGTCGCCGGGGGGCTGATCTGCCTGGTCGCCATCGTCCTGGTCAGCATGCCGGGCCGCCGGGGTCTTCGGGACCGGCCGGACGCCGAGGCCGTCGGCGGGCGGCACGGCCCGGGCGACGGTGCCGCTGGCCGGCGGCGCGGCCTGGGCTATGGCGTCGCCGCGGGCGCGGGATTCGGCCTGTTCTTCTTGTGCCTCAAGAACGCCGGGCAGGCCGGTGTGCTGTGGCCGGTGGCGGTCTCGCGGACGGCGGGAACCCTGGTCGCCGTGGGCATCGCGCTGGCGACCGGGACCCGCCTGTGGCGGCGCGCGAGCGGCGGGACGGGCGTGATCGCGCTGGTGTCCGGGGTGATCGACGCGGCCGCCAACGTCTGCTACGTGCTCGCCACCCGGGTCGGCCTGTTCGGGCTGGCCGTCGTGATCACGTCGCTGTACCCGGGCATGACGGTGCTGCTGGCGCGATGGGTGCTCGGCGAGCGGATGCGCTGGCTGCAGCGGGCTGGCCTGCTGCTGGCCGCGGTCGGCGTCGTGCTATTGACCGCGCAGGCCTAGTCGGGGCTCTCCTCCGTGTCCTTGAAGATCAGTCCGCACACCTCAAGGTAGAGCTGCTCCGGGTAGGGGATGTAATCGACGTTCCTGAGTGCCTGGTCTTGCCCGGCAGACTCCAGGATGAACTCGCCGTAGCCGAGGATCTGGCCGATCGCCGACCGCTGGAAGCTCATGTCCGTCACCTTGGCGAGCGGCATCATGTTCACCTTGTGGACGAGAATGCCTGTCGTGAGCATGAACCGCTGAGACGTGACGACGAAGTAGTCCACGGACCACTCGAGGACCTTTATCCCGAGCCGCAGCAGGAGCAGTCCCCACACGACCCAGATGACGAGGAGGACGGTGCCGTTGCCGTGCGCGACGGCGTTGCTCAGCCAGCCCGCGATGGCCAGCCCGATGAGAACCTCGAAGATGGGCCTGATCAGCACGGCCGGATGCTTATGCACCGTGATGACCTGGCGCTCGTGGGGCAGAAGGTACCTGTTTACCGAGGCAGGCACCGTATCAGTGTTCGGAACCAGCCTCATGGCAGTACCCGGGCCCTAAATCGATGCGAAGAAGCTAGAAAGCCCGTGGGCAGCCGAGGTCAGGAAGGCGCCGATGTTGTGAACGACGTGAGCCGCAGCAGTGGGCTGCTCTATCACCCACCACACGACGAACGCAATCGCAAGCCACCCAAGGATGGTTTTCATGTTCACGTCGACTCCCACAGGCGCCCGGACTTGTCCTGCTTGCCAGAGAAACCAATGTTAGCTCGCACCGATTCGCCGGCCAATGCTAACGGGGTGAAGCTGCCGTGTCGGCATGAGTATGCCCCCTTGTCGCTCTCAGTATGCCCGATCGGCGGGAGCAGTGCGTGACCGGGCATGCCAGTCGCGCCGGCATCGCGCCCGGAATCCCTTGCGCCCGGCCCTGATCGGCGATTTTGCCGCCGTGACCGGCGGCCATCTGACAGCATTCCTCCGTGCAGAGCATGCTGGTGAGATGACGATGACAGACGTGGGTGAGACGGACTTCGCGGTCATCGTCTACCGGGAAGAAGATCAGTGGGAGGCCGACGTCCTGCCGACGGCGGTGACCGCCGATCTGGACGACTTCGTCCAGTCGCTGCGCAGGCAGCCGAGCAGGGGCGGCACCATCGGCTTCGCGGGCGTGGGCGACGACTTCTGGGTCGCGGTCCGGGTCATCGGCGAAGACGTGTCGCTGTTCCTCTCCGACCTCACCGCGGCGGCGGACTATCCGCTGGCCCGCCAGGTGCTCGAGGCCCTCGACATACCGGTGCCCGAGGACGACGAACTCGACCAGGTGCTCCCGGCTGGTGATCTCTCCATTTTCGCTGACCTCGGGCTCGACGAGATGGAACTCGGCGCGGTCTCGGCTGACCTCGACCTCTACCCGGAGGACGCCGTGGCCCACATCGCCGAGCGGCTCAGGTTCGGCGACGCGGTGGAGCGCGCGCTCGATCTCGCGCTCGGCCCGTGACCGGATACACCGATTCGTTCGAGCCAGCAATGCGGCTCGCGCTGGCGGAGGCGGCCCGGGCGGGACACGAGCCGGCCCGGGCGGAGGACGTCCCGGTCGGCGCGGTCATCCTCAATGAGGCGGGCACGGTCATCGCACGGGCCCGCAACCGCAGGGAGACGGACCGTGATCCCACCGCGCACGCGGAGATCGTGGCGATCAGGCAGGCGGCCCAGGCCGTCGGCAGCTGGCGGCTTACCGGGCTGACGCTCGTGGTGACCCTCGAGCCGTGCACGATGTGCGCCGGCGCGGTGACGGCGGCCAGGCTGGCCCGCGTGGTCTACGGAGCCGAGGACCCGAAGGCCGGGGCGGTGGGGTCCCTCTGGGACGTGCTGCGCGACACTCGCCTGAACCATCGCCCGGAAGTCATCGGCGGAGTCCTCGCCCGCGAGTGCGGTGACTTGCTGCGCGACTTCTTCGCGGCGCGAAGGCCGGACGCCGGGTAGGTCATGCCGCCGCGCACGCGCGGATTCGGGTAAGCTCGCCTGCGGTGGAGTCGCCTAGTGGCCGAGGGCGCACGCCTCGAAAGCGTGTGAGGGGGCAACCCCTCCGTGGGTTCAAATCCCACCTCCACCGCTGAGCGGGGCCGCATGCACGTTCGCGGTACGCACTGGGGAACTTAATGTCACGTTCCGGACGTTCGCTGTTGTGACCATGTGGTTGTGCGGTGGTGCGCCCTGCCCTCGGCGAGACGGGCCACTGCTGACGCCGGACGCCGGCGAGGAGAACGGGGTGTTTGAGCCGCAAGGGACCGGTTTCTTCCTGCTCCTCATGGTGGTGTTCGGGGGATTGTTGGTCTGGGTGGCCCTGGCCAGGCAGATTGTGTTCCGTGTATTCGCCGCGTGCCTGGCGTTCCTGCCTGCCATGGTCTTCGGGATTGCCGCCGTCAATAAGTTCTATGACTACTACCAGACCTGGGGCGGAATGATCAACGAGCTGACCGGCCAGGGCGTGAGCAGCATTCCCAAGTACGCGGCCGCCGGGGCCGGCACCAACAAGCAATTCGACAAGAGCATCGGCCGGGTCACCAGCCTCGCCGAAGACGCCCAGGTCGGTTACCTGTTCCAGACTTCGGTCACCGGCGTGCGGAGCCACCTCACCCGCAACGTGTACGTCTACCTCCCGCCGCAGTACTTTCAGAAGACGTACCGGCACTACAAGTTCCCCGTCATCGAACTGCTGCACGGCTCACCGGGTAACCCGCAGGCCTGGGTCGACGTCATGGGCGTGATTCCCACCTTCCTCAACCTGCTGGAGACTCATCCCGCGGACACCGCGGTACTCGTGATGCCCGACAGCGACGGCGGGCAGCAATATGAGCTGCAGTGCCTCAACAACCCGGGCGGTATCCAGGACATGACCTTCGTCGCCCTGGATGTGCCCGCGGCGATAGCGCGGATCGCCCGCGTGCAGCCGCCAGGGCGGGCCTGGGGGGTGGCTGGCTACTCGGAGGGCGGCTACTGTGCCGCCAACATCGCGCTGCAGGACCCGGCGGGCTACGGGGCCGCCGGCGTGATGTCGGGATACTTCGCCCCGATCCGGAGCCAGGTGCCGGCCGGCAACAAGCCGGGAGGCAAGCCGCGGCTGGTCGATGTCTTCCTCGGCCGTCCAGCTCTGCAGCTCATCAACACGCCGAGGGCCTACGTCACCCGGGTGCCGATCAACGACGTGCTCCCCGCCTTCTGGCTCGCGGTCGGCGCCCAGGACAAACAGGATGTCAGCGCCGCGTCGAACTTCAAGCAGCTACTGCAGACCCGGGTGGCGAACGTGCCGTTCGTGATCGTTCCCGGTGGCGGCCATCAGGGCAGCGTATGGCGCGCGGCCCTCGGCCCGATGCTCAGCTGGATGACGCCGCAGCTGGCGCAGCAGGCCGCGAAGGCCGATGCGGCCGCGGCCCGGGCGGCCGCCCGGGCCGCGGCCGCGCGCAAGGCGCACGTCGCCAAGCCCCGGCTGCCGCATGCCCGGGTGGCGCCCAAGAAGCCTTAGCGCCCGGCCCGGCTCAGGGCCGCAGCGCGTCCGAGATGACCGCGAGGCCCTTCTCACCGATTTCGCGGCGGCGCCTGCGGGTGGGCATCCCAGAGTCAATGGCGCGCGATTGGCTCTGGCCGTTCGGCGACGCAGAGTTACCTTCCCTGGCGTTATACGAAAGATATGTGCCTGGCAAAAATGGGCAAATGTATCCGCATCACCCTGCTGCCGATAGCGGAAATTGACGGTCGAACCCGCCTTATCGGGACTACCCCAGGATGGGCGGTCCGGGATTCCGCCGCGTCCGAGGCTGACGTATTGCCGCTTTGACCAGGGCATATTCACCTTCTCGGCCTCCAGTGCACAGGTGAAACCTAATCTGAAGCTACTCTTCGTAATCATCTGAATATAGAGTAAACCGCCTTTCATCGCGCCGCGTCTCGTACATGTAAGGGCGGACATCACTGATGAAGTGGTCCGCTTGGGGGGTTAGGACCTGGCAGTGGCCAGGCTATGGGAGGGCATCATGGTCAGCGACGGAATTAAGGCTGCCCAGATTCAGGCACAGTACTCACCGATCATCAACAGCACCTGGCCGGCCAGTGCCTGGCAGGCGAACATCCTGTTGGTCGTCAAGCACGCGACGGCCTGGCTGAACCCGCACCGGAGCGTCCGCCGGCCGGCTGGTCGGCACGCCGCTCCCGGGCGTCCGCTCCTCGGCCGCCGCGCGCCACGCTGACGCGCTCGGCGCGGGGCACGCGGCCGGACCGCTTAGCGCGGGCTACGGCTGGGGACAGTCAGTCTGACTCCGGCCCCGCGATCGCCACGAGGTGGGTCCGGGACTGGGCCGCGGTGACCCGGAGCAGGTTCTCGACGTGCTTCTCCACCGTGCGCGGTGACAGGTGCAACCGGGCCGCGATCTCCTTGTTGGAGATGCCCGCGGCCACCAGGCGGAGCACGTCGGCCTGCCGGTCGGTGATGCCCAGCCGGGACCAGCGGCTCGGCCGCGGCCCGTTCAGCAGCTGGCGGCAGCGCATCGCCAGTGGCTCGATCCCGTGTCGGTCGAACACGCCAGCCGCCGCCTCCAGCCACCGTCGTGGCTGGCCCCAGCCGCCGGCCAGCGCCGGCTCCGCGGCGCACAGCCGGGCCAGGTCGGCCCAGACCGGGTAGTGCTGCAGGTCGACGTCGGCCGCCGCGGCCAGCTCGGCGGCGCGGGACCCGTCACCGGCCTGCCCGGCGAGGATCGCATCGGCATAGCCGAGCAGCCCTCGGTTGGCCCGGTTGACGGTCAGGCCGATGGACCGGGCGTGGCTGACCGCGGTCTGCGCCCGCGCGTCGCCGTGCGAGGCGAGCAGCAGCGGCCACATGCCGCGGTAGGCCGCCGGGCCGCGCTGGGGCGCGGTGTCCAGGACGGCGATTCCCCGGCCGAAGAGGTCCAGGGCGCTAGCCACGTCGCCGTCGAGCAGCGCCAGCATCCCCCGCGCGCCGGCCAGCGCGCTGCCTTCGATCTCCGGGTCGCCGGGCGTGGCGGCGCAGGCGAGCGCGATGAAGCGCTCCATCTCGGCGCGCTCACGCCGCAGCGCGTACACCTCGGCGCGGAAGATGAGCACGATGGCGCTGGTCATGGCCAGGCCGAGCCGGGTGCTCGCGGCCAGGGCGGACCGGGCATGACGTTCGGCCTCGTCGAGTTCGAAGCGGAACATGGCCGCGGCGGTGAGCTGCAAGTCGATCACCGCGCCGGTGCTGGCCGCGCCGAGTTCCCCGGCGATGTGCCGCGCCTCGGACAGGCGGCCGGTGCCCGCGTGGTCGAACATGTCGATCGTGCCGAGCTCGTGCAGCGCCCGCAGCCGCCACACGGCCAGGCCGGCCGCGTCCGCCGTGGCCAGGGCCTGCTCGAAGGCGTCCCTGGCGCCATCCAGGTCGTTCACCCGGCGGACCCGGCCGAGCAGTTCCAGCGCCCGGCAGCGGATCTCGGGGCTCGCCCCGGAGGAGGCGAAGGCGCTCTCGGCCAGGACGCGGGCCCGGTCGACCTCGTCGTCGGCCAGGGCGATTTCGGCGTCAAGCACGGCCGCCTGGGCGCGCAGGCCGGGCTCGGGATGGGCGGCGAGCAGGTCGCCGGCGATGCCGATGTGCCGCCGCGCGGCCGCCCACCGGGTCCCGTCCACCGCCGCGTGGGCCAGCTTGAGGTGTATCGCCGCTCGCCGGGTGGCGGTGGCGCCGCCCGGCGTGAGCCGGGCGATGAGGCGGTCGCCGATCAGCATCGCCTCGTCCACCCGGCCCGCCAGCGCCAGGCCCTCGACGAGCAGCGTTTCGGCCTCGGCACGCTGATCCGGGTCGGTGAGCAGGTCCACGGCGCGGTGCAGTGTGTCGATCGCGGTGGCGAGCGCTCCCCGGCCGAGCGCCGACCGCCCGGACTCGATCAGCAGCGCGCCGGCCCGGCCCGGGTCGTCGGCCTGGATGGCCAGGTCCGCGGCCAGATCGCCGGATGCGCCGGACAGCTCAGGATGGGCCGCCTCCAGCGCGGCGAGCGCCCGGGCGGCGAGAGTAACCCGCCGTGGCGGCAGCAGCTCGGCGGCCACCGCTTCCCGGGTGAGCATGTGCCGGAACCGGAACGCGTCGCCGTCCACGGCGAGCAGTTGGGACCGCACCCCGCGCTCGAGCGCGCCGGCGATGACGTCGGCGGGCAACCCGGTGGCGGGCGGCAGCAGCCGCCAGTCGAACTGTCGGCCGAACAGCGCGGCCGTGTGCAGCACCAGCCGTTCCTCGCCGCTCAGGTCGGCCAGCCGGGCCCGGACCCCGTCGGCAAACGAACTCGGCACGCCCGGCGCGGCCAGCGACTCCTCGACCAGGAACGGGACCCCGTCGGCGAGCCGCTGGACCCGGGCGACGACATCGTCGGCGGCCGTCGGCAGGCACGCGCACACCATCGCGGCGACCTCGCCGGCCGACAGCCGGTCCAGCGCGATACGCGAGGCGGCCCGCCGTCCGTGCAGCCGGGTCATCAGCCCGGCCGCCGCCGACGCGGGCTCGTCTCGGCAGGTGGCCACGCACAAGACCGGCTCCGCAGACAGGTTGTCGCTCAGGTACTCCAGGACCGCGAGCGTGTCCGGGTCCGCCCAGTGCAGGTCCTCGAGCACCAGCAGCAGGCTGCCGGGTCCGGCCAGCCGCCGCAGCAGTTGCAGCACGGCCTCACCGCGCACCGCCGGCAAGTGGTCGCCGTGCCCCGCATCGTCGCCGCCCGCAATCGCCGGGACTATCGCTCGCAGGGCCGGCCGGAATGGGGTCAGGCCGTCGTCGGCGGGAAACGGGAGCCCGCGCAGCGCTTGCAGCAGAGCCTCGGTCAGCGGCCGGTACGGACTGGCGGCGCTGGCGGGAACCGCCCGCCCGGCCAGCACCCGCACACCGCGGGCCCGGGCCTCGGCGGCCAGTTCGGCGGCCAGCCGGGACTTGCCGATCCCGGCCTCGCCGGCCAGGAACACCACCCCGCCCGCGCCGTCCCCGGCCGCGGTGAGCGCGGACCGCAGCGCGTCAGTCTCCGCCCCGCGGCCGATCACCACCGGGCACAGCAGATCCGCCACCAGATCAGTATGCTCCGCCGCCTGGCTGGGGACACCGTCCCACCAGTGCAGATACGTGTTCTCACGCACGTGCCCTGGCCGTTGTCCCGGCGCCCGGCCCGCACCGGCCCGGTGCTACGTACCCGGAACTCGTGTTTCCGCCGATGCGCGTGATGTCGGCGCCCGCCGACGATGGGCGCAGGCCCGCGGGCAGCCGCCCCGGGGGACCACCACCAACGGGAAAGGGAAACAGCCATGGGAACAGGCAAGGAACAAGCGGAGCTCTGGGGTCCGGGGGCGCGCGACTGGTCCGACTACAACGAGCCAATGTGCACGCCTTTCTATGCGGCGGTCTTGGACGCGACCGGGGTAGGTCCCGGCACCACGCTGCTCGACGTCGGCTGCGGCGGCGGCTTCGCGCTGCTGCTGGCGGCCCGCCGGGGCGCCACGGTGTCTGGCATCGACGCGACCCCGGCCCTGCTGGACATCGCGCGCGAGCGCGTCCCCGCCGCCTCGCTCGCCGTCGGCGACCTGGAGGACCCGCTGCCGTTCGAGGCGGGCGCGTTCGACGTGATCACCGCGTTCAACTCGGTGCAGTTCGCCGCCGACCCGGTCACGGCGGTCAAGGAGATGAGCCAGCTGGTCCGGCCGGCCGGGCTCATCAGCCTGCTGGTCTGGGGGCCGCCGGAGCAGTGCGAGAGCGGCGTGATGTTCGCCGAACTCGGCCCGCTGCTGCCGCCCCGGCCCGCCGAGGCGCCGGGTGCCATCGCCTGGAGCGAGGAGGGGCAGCTCGAGCACCTGGCCGCGCTGGCCGGGCTCACCCCCGTCGCCGTCGAGGACGTGTCCAACCCGCTGGTCTACCCGGACCTCGCGACGGCGGTTCGCACCCAGCTCAGCTCAGGGCCGGCCCGCGCGGCCATCCAGCACTCCGGGCTCCCCGCCGTCCGCGGGGCGCTCACCCGCGCCTTTGCCGGAAGCCGCAAGCCGGACGGCAGCTACCGGCAGGAAAACGTGTTCCGCTACCTGGTCGCGAGGACCTGAGCGGGCCCAGAGGTGGCCGGGGCGGGGCGGTCTCATCCGGCCCCACCCGGCCTCCGGGCCGGCGCACCAGCCGTCATGGCGGCCTCTTTTCAGCCGTCTTTGAGACGTTTGCGTGATCGGCCTGATACTTTCAGTGTCTGCCTGGTGAAGGACGCAAGTGTCCATAGTTAGTAAAGGTGTGAATGTACCCATAGGGGACAAAGTGGCACAAGTACAGGTACATAACTTCTCGTACGGGATACTCAATCCTGGCCTCGGCTACTTAGCGTCCTGCCTGGGCGCTTTCCTTGGCCTCCGGTGCCTCACGCGAGCCCGCACCTATACCGGCTGCACGCGCGCCGCCTGGCTGCTGATCGCGTCCGTGGCCATCGGGGCGACCGGCATCTGGGTTATGCACTTCGTGGCCATGCTCGGCTTCACGATCCCCGGGCAGGAGATTATGTACAACGTACCGATGACCCTGATCAGCCTGCTGGTCGCGGTCATCGTCGTCGCTATCGGCCTGTTCATCGTCGGCTACGGCGGCGGCGGCCTGGCGCCCGTGCTGGCCGGCGGCGTGATCATCGGCGTCGGCGTCTCGACCATGCACTACGTCGGGATGTCCGCGATGAGCATGCAAGGTACCGTCCGGTACAATCTCGGCCTGGTCGGGGTATCGGTGCTCATCGCGATCGTGGCGGGAACGGCGGCGCTGATAGCCGGGCTGCGCGTCCGCGGCCTATGGTCCAGCCTCGGCGTATCGCTGATCATGGGTGTCGCCGTCACCGGCATGCACTACACCGGGATGGCCGCGATGCATGTGTATGCGGGAGGAAGCAGGATGACCATGTCCGGGGACTCCCCGGACAGCTTCCTGTTCCGGCCATTAATCGGCGCGAGCGTCCTCACGTTCCTGTTATTGCTGATCATCTCCGTGTCGCCCAACGAGGACGAGATCCGCGCCGACGCCATCTTGAGCCAGCGGCTGTCCTCCGGCGCGACTGTGGTCCGCGTGGGATACGGCGACCCTGAATTGCGCCTGGATCCCGAGATCGCCCAGGACTCAACGAGGCCAGCCGACGCCGTTACGGCGTCCTGGTCGGCGTGGCGGAGGATAAGAGATTCGAACTCTTGAGGGGTTGCCCCCAACACGCTTTCCAAGCGTGCGCCCTAGGCCACTAGGCGAATCCTCCGCCGGGAAGCTTACCCGAATCCACCGGTGAGCGGGTTGCGGAACATCTGGGTCCCGAGGCTGGCTACACTGGCCGATGACCCCCCGCACGGCGTTATCCCGCCAACCCCCCCAGGGCCGGAAGGCAGCAAGGGTACGCGGGCTCTGACGGGTGTGCGGGGGGTCCCCGATTACCGGTGAGGATGAGCTGATGGCAGCAGCCGCGTCGGAACGCGAGGAAACGGCCCCGGCGAGCCTGGCCCAGTCCGGACTAGCGCTGTACCGCAAGTACCGTCCGGCGACGTTCGCCGAGGTGAAGGGGCAAGAGCACGTCACCGGCCCGCTCACCCAAGCGCTGCGCACCGGGCGGATCAACCACGCCTACCTGTTCAGCGGGCCGCGCGGGTGCGGCAAGACGTCCAGCGCGCGGATCCTCGCTCGCTCGCTGAACTGCGTCAAGGGCCCCACTCCCGAGCCCTGCGGGGTCTGCGACTCCTGCGTTGCGCTCGCCCCCTCCGGGCCGGGCAGCATCGACGTGATGGAGATCGACGCGGCCTCGCACGGCGGCGTGGACGACGCCAGGGAACTGCGCGAGCGGGCCTTCTACACGCCGGTGTCCGGACGCTTCAAGATCTACATCATCGACGAGGCGCACATGGTCACTCAGCAGGGCTTCAACGCGCTGCTGAAGCTGGTCGAGGAGCCGCCGCCGCACCTGAAGTTCATCTTCGCCACCACCGAGCCGGAGAAGGTCCTCCCGACCATCCGGTCGCGCACGCACCATTATCCGTTCCGCCTGGTCCCGCCGTCCGTGCTGCGGGAGCTGATGCAGGACATCCTGCGCAAGGAGGGCGTCGCGGTCGAGGAAGCCGTGCTGCCGCTGGTGGTGCGGGCCGGCGCCGGGTCGGTCCGGGACTCGCTGTCCATCCTGGACCAACTGCTGGCGGGCAGCGACGAGTCCGGGCTCAGCTACGAGCGCGCGGTGGCGCTGCTCGGCTTCACCGACGCCAGCCTGCTCGACGAGATCGCGGACGCGTTCGCCGCGGCCGACGGCGCGGCGGTGTTCCGCGTGGTGAACCGGGTCATCGAGGGCGGTCACGAGCCGCGCCGGTTCGCGGCCGACCTGCTGGACCGGTTCCGCGACCTGATCGTGCTGGCCGCGGTGCCCGACGCGGCCGAGATCGGGCTGCTCGACCTGCCGCCGGACCGGGCCGAGCTGATGGCCCGGCAGGCGGGGAGGTTCGGCCAGGCCGGGCTGACCCGGGCCGCCGAGATCGTCAGCACCGGCCTGGACCAGATGCGCGGGGCCACCTCGCCCCGGCTGCTGCTCGAGCTGATGTGCGCCCAGGTGCTGCTGCCGGCCGCCGCCACCGACGAGAAATCCCTGCTCGCCCGGCTGGAACGGCTAGAGCGGGGAACGCCGTCGCCGGTGCCGCAGTCACCCCCCCGCGCGCCGCACGCCAGTCCGGACAATGATCCCGAACGGTCCCGGGGTGCGAGCCCGGCCGCCCGCCCGGCGCCTGAGCCCGCCAGGTCGGCGCCCGAGCCCGCCCGGCCAGCGCCCGAAGCCGCCCGCCCGGCGCCCGAGCCCGCCGCGCCCGAGGCCGGGGTGCCCGCGGGGTCTTCCACGGCTGACTCGCTGCGGAAGAACTGGGACGCGGTCCTGGGGGCGGTCAAGCAGGAGCGCCGGGTGGCGTGGATACTGCTCAGCAATGCGAGCGTGCTCTCCCTCGAGGACGGGGTCCTCACCCTGCGGTTCCCGCGGGACGGGGACCTGAAGGGCTTCAGCGTGAGCGGCCACGACGCCATCCTCAAGCGGGTGCTGAGCACCGGTTTCGGCCTGAACGTGACGATCAAGGGCGTGGCCGGCGGAGACCCTGGCCCCGGCCCCGGTGCCGGCCCCGGCTCCGGCGTAGGAGAGCGGCCGGGAAGGGCTGGCCCTGGTACCGCCCGCCCGCCCGTGTCCCGCCCGGGCACCGTCCCACCGTCCCCGGGGCCCGCAGCGCCGCCGGATTTCGCCGGGCCGGATTTCGCCGGGCCTTACGACGAGCCGGACGACATGCCGCCCGATGAGCTGGCCCCGGACGAGCCGTCACCGGACGACCGGGCGGTCCGGAACGCCGAACTGACCGGCATGGACCTCATCCAGCGTGAGCTGGGCGGCCAGGTGATTGGCGAGATCGAAGGCTGAGCCAGCGCGCCGGACCGGCTTAACCGCGCTGGGCTAGTCGTAGGCTCTGCGTAGGAGGGCGATGTGGAACCCCAGATGGATATGCAGCAGCTGTTCGCCGCGGCGCAGCAGATGCAGGAACAACTCATGAGCGCACAGCAGGCGCTCGCGGACGCCGAAGTGACCGGGACGGCGGGCGGTGGCCTGGTCAAGGTCACGGTCAACGGTCAGGGCGAGCTGATGGACCTCAGCATCGCGGCGGCCGCGGTGGATCCCGACGACCCCGAGGAGACGGCGCGGACGATCGCCGACCTCGTGCTCGCGGCGGTCAGGGACGCCTACCGGTCGGCCGAGGACCTGCAGCAGCAGCAGATGGGGCCGTTCGCCGCGGCCATGCAGGGCGGCGGCATGCCCGGCGGTCTCAACCTGCCCGGCGGGCTTGACCTGTCCGGCCTCGGCATCGGCGCTCCAGCCCAGCACGACCAGGAGCACGACGACGAGGACAAGCCGCAGACCTAGAACCTAGGACCTGACGTGTACGAAGGGGTCATCCAGAACCTCATCGACGAGCTGGGGCGGCTGCCCGGGGTCGGTCCCAAGGGCGCCCAGCGGATCGCCTTTCACCTGCTGGCCGTGGACCAGGCCGAGGTCAGGCGGCTCGCCGACGCGCTGATCGAGGTGACCGAGCGGGTGCGGTTCTGCCGGACCTGCGGCAACGTGGCCGAAGCCGATGAGTGCCGGATCTGCCTGGACCCGCGGCGCGACCCCACGGTGATCTGCGTCGTGGAGGAGCCCAAGGACGTCGCGGTGGTCGAGAAGATCCGCGAGTTCCGCGGCCGCTATCACGTGCTCGGGGGAGCGATAAGCCCGATCGACGGGGTCGGCCCGGACGAGTTGCGGATCAAGGAGCTGATGGCGCGGCTTACTGACGGAACGGTGACAGAACTGATACTTGCCACCGATCCCAACCTCGAAGGCGAGGCGACGGCCGCCTTTCTCGCTAGGCTGGTTAAGTCAATGGGCTTGCGGGTGACCAGGCCCGCGAGCGGACTCCCGGTGGGAGGCGACCTGGAGTACGCCGACGAGGTGACCCTGGGTCGCGCCTTCGAAGGACGGAGACTGCTTGATGTCTGAACCGCCAGCTCAGCATCATCTCAGGGGGGATGAGTGGCGGCCGCTAGCGGACCAGATCGCGGTGAACGTGAAGGACTTCATCGACGGCGTGGACGCGCTAGCCCAGGGCGGCGGTGACGAGACGGTGCCGCTGCTGCTGCTCGAGGTGTCCCAGATAATGCTCGCCGGAGCCCAGCTCGGCGCCAGCCGCGACGTGATCCTGCCGGGCAACTGGGAGCCGGAGGTAGGCGACGACCCGGACCTCGACGCGCTGCGCACCGGCTTGGCCGCGCGGCTGTCCGCGGTCGACGAGTACGCCGAGGTGTTCGACCCGTACCAGGACACCTCGTGCCTGCCGTTCCGGATCTCGGACGACATCGCGGCCGTCGCCGCCGACCTCATCCACGGCCTCAAGCACTACCAGGCCGGGCGGTCGCTGGAGTCGCTGTGGTGGTGGCAGTACTCGTATTTCAACCACTGGGGCACCCACGGCGGGGCCGCGCTGCGCGCGCTGCACGCCGTGGTCGCGCACGCCAGCCTCGACGTCGCCGAGGAGAGCACGAGCCCCTGACCGGGGCATGCGCCAAGTCCGTTCGGCCACTTGAACCAGATAAACTCAAGCGTTCATCCACGACCCGGGGAGGTGCGGCGCGGCCGTGGCGCTCGTGGTGCAGAAATACGGCGGCTCGTCGGTTGCTGACGCGGATGGCATCAAGCGGGTCGCGCAGCGGATCGTGGCCACCCGCAAGGCCGGCGACCGGGTGGTGGTGGTCGTGTCCGCGATGGGCGACTCGACCGACGAGCTCATGGACCTGGCCAGCCAGGTGAGCCCGCTGCCGCCCGCGCGTGAGCTCGACATGCTGCTGACCGCCGGCGAGCGGATCTCGATGGCGCTGCTGGCCATGGCGATCGCCACCCTCGGCCTGGAGGCGCGCTCCTTCACCGGGTCGCAGGCGGGCGTGATCACCGACGCCGCGCACGGCCGGGCGCGCATCATCGACATCAAGCCGGGCCGGATCGCCGACGCGCTGGCCGACGGCGCGATCCCCATCGTGGCCGGGTTCCAGGGCGTGTCGCAGACGACCAAGGACGTCACCACGATGGGGCGCGGCGCCTCGGACACCACCGCGGTCGCGCTCGCCGCCGCCCTGGACGCCGACGCGTGCGAGATCTACACCGACGTGGACGGCGTCTTCACCGCCGACCCCCGGATCGTCCGGTCCGCCCGGCGGATCCCGCGGATCAGCTACGAGGAAATGCTCGAGATGGCCGCCTGCGGTGCGAAGGTCCTGATGCTGCGCTGCGTGGAATACGCGCGGCGCTACGGGGTTCCCATCCACGTGCGGTCTTCCTTCACCAACCGCGACGGCACCTGGGTCAGCGGGCACGCGAACGACAAGTCGGAGGTAACCGGGATGGAGCAGGCCATCATCTCCGGAGTCGCGCACGACCGGAGCGAGGCGAAGATCACCGTCGTGGGCGTGCCGGACCGGGTCGGCGAGGCGGCGAAGATCTTCAAGGCCCTCGCCGAGGCCGGCATCAACATCGACATGATCGTGCAGAACGTCTCCGCGGTGGCGACCGGGCGGACCGACATCTCGTTCACCCTGCCCCGCGACGACGGCCATAGCGCGATGACCACGCTGCGCCGCCTGCAGGAGTCCATGGGCTTCGAGTCCCTGCTCTACGACGACCGCATCGGCAAGGTGTCGCTGATCGGGGCCGGCATGCGGTCCCACCCCGGGGTAACGGCCAGGTTCTTCAGCGCGCTGGCCGACGCGGGAGTGAACATCGAGATGATCTCCACCTCGGAGATCCGGATCTCGGTGGTGGTGGACCAGGATGAGGTGGACCTGGCGGTGACCGCGACGCACAAGGCCTTCGAGCTCGACTCCGATCAGGTCGAGGCCGTCGTCTACGGCGGGACCGGCCGATGATCCCCGCCCACCTCCCCATCCCCCTTCACTCCCGGCCGGCGCTGGCCGTGGTGGGCGCCACCGGCGCGGTCGGCACTGTGATGCTCGACCTGCTCTCCACCCGGGAGGACGTCTGGGGCGAGATCAGGCTGATCGCCTCGCCGCGGTCGGCCGGGCGGCGGCTGACGGTCAGGGGGCGCGAGACCGAGGTGGTGGCGCTGTCGCAGGACGCGTTCGACGGCATCGACGTGGCCATGTTCGACGTGCCCGACGAGATCTCGGCCGCATGGGCACCGGTGGCGGCCGGGCATGGCGCGGTGGCCGTGGACAACTCCGGTGCTTTCCGGATGGACCCTGACGTGCCCCTGGTGGTGCCGGAGATCAACCCGGAACAGCTGGCGAACCGGCCCAAGGGCATCGTCGCGAACGCCAACTGCACCACGCTGTCGATGATCGTGGCGGTGGGGGCGCTGCACCGGGCGTTCGGCCTGGAGGGGATGGTCGTCGCCTCGTACCAGGCGGCCTCAGGCGCGGGCCAGGCCGGCATCGACGCGCTCTACGCGCAGCTCGACAAGGTGGCCGGGACCCGGTCGCTCGGGCAGCGGGCCGGCGACGTACGTTCGGCGGTCGGCGACCTCGGGCCGTTCCCGGCGCCACTGGCCATGAACGTGGTGCCATGGGCGGGCTCGCTGAAGGCGGACGGCTGGTCGTCCGAGGAGCTTAAGATCCGCGACGAGTCCCGCAAGATCCTCGGCCTGCCGGCGCTGAAGGTCTCCGCGACCTGCGTCCGGGTCCCCGTCGTCACCACCCACTCGGTGGCCGTGCACGCCACGTTCTCGCAGCCGGTCAGCCGCGAGCAGGCGTGGGACGTGCTGCGGATGGCACCCGGCGTGGTGGTGGCCGACGATCCGGCCGCCGGTGAGTTCCCGACCCCGGTCGATGTGGTCGGCACCGACCCGTCCTGGGTCGGCCGGGTGCGCCAGTCGCTCGACGACCCCCGGACCATCGAGCTGTTCGTCTGCGGCGACAACCTGCGCAAGGGCGCGGCGCTGAACACCGCGCAGATCGCCGAACTGGTGGCGGCAGAGCTTGGGTCACGCCCGTTACCTTGATCCGGCCGGCTACGCCTTCCCCGCCGGAACGTGAGCATGCACCGGACGTCGCCGGGTTCCGTCCTGTTCAGCACGTACAACCTGCTCAACCTGTTCGCCGCGGGCACGGCGGAGGCCCAGCAGCACTACGAGACGATCGTCGCGGTGATCCGCGCCCTGGACACCGACGTGCTCGCCGTCCAGGAGATCCTCGCCCCGGACCCCGGCACGGCTGCGCAGCGGCTGCGCCAGCTCGCCGACGACGCGGGCATGCGGTGCGAGGTGCCCGGAGCGGACACCGCGGTCGCGTTCGGCGGCCACGGCTACCACGTGGGGCTGATGTGGCGGGACGGGATCGAGGCGATCCCCGGTTCGCTGCGCTGCTACGGGGGCCGGGACTTCTGGCATGGCCTGGCGCTGGTCACCCTGGACGTGGGCGGCACCCGGATCCGGCACGGTGCCTTCCACGCCACCCCGTTCGGCCGGGGGATGCGGGCGGACCAGAACGAGCGCCTGGTGGCCGCGGTCACCCGCCCCGCCGGCGAGCCGCCCGTGCTGGTCGGCGCCGACTGGAACACCGAGTGCGCGGACCGGATCCTGGCCGGCCAGACGTGGCATCTGTACGAGCCCGCCGACCCCTACGCGGGCGTCGACTGGTTCGCCGATCTCATCTACCAGTGCCAGTGGGACTATGACGAGCGCGGCCGCCGCAGGCACTGGGCCGACCGGCGGCCCGGGGACGTGCTCTGGGCCGGCGGCCTGCACGACGCCGCCGCGGTCACTGGCGCCCGGTGGCAGGCCACGGCTGGCCATCACCCGGACGACGTCTACGGCGCGCACGGGGTCCGGCGGCGCATCGACGCCGTCCGCGTGACCGAGCCGCTCGTCCCCGCGATGCGCGCGCACCATGTCCACGACACCGCGCCGACCCGGGCCGCCTCCGACCATCTGCCGGTGACGGTTGAATACCTGCCGGCGGCGGTGTGCGGATAGGGCGGTGCGGTGCGCGGGTAGGGCGTGCGCAGGTAGGGCGGTGCGCGGCTGGGCGGGGTTGCCGCGTGGCGCCGCCGGGCGGCGCATCTGCACCTTCTGTCACTTCTCTTAACACGGCGTCCGTGCCTGGTGCTGCCGCTCCCTGGGGTGGTATAGGCGCCCTGCGGGCGTGCTGTTCCCGTGTCGTTACTGCCCATATATGGGTAAATGTCCAATTTTCCGGGAACAGCGTGACGGCTGGAAATAGACGCTTAAGTGGAGGCGCGGGTGTACAGCCGGAAGAGTTCTGTAAGCAGGGACCTTGCCGGTTTGGCAGATCTGCCGCGGTTGCGGGCGGTATAACAGGTGTGGAGCCGGGTAGCGCGAAGGAGGGACGTGCTGGGATATCGCAACAGTCCTGCTGGCCCAAGGATGCTCCGGCCCTGGATGCCTTGCCCTGCGGCGACGCGGACCAACGGGTCCCCTTGACCCCCCGGTCCCGTGCCGGCTACCTGTCCCCTGCGTTGCGGACCCGTAGTCCGGCCCATCCAGGTCAGCTTCGTGTTCGGTCTTACCCGCCCGAAATCGTTCATATACCATTTCGCCGCCTAAGTGTTATTAGCGCTGGTATAGTCGCGGAGCCACGAGCTACCGGACTAGGGATAACAGCCAGCGTTCTGGGCGTCGCAATTGGTCTTCTCTCGGCTATCACGATCCTGAGGAGGTTACGCGTGCCAACGACCGTCGGCCGTTCACGCGGTCGTCAGGGTGTGCATTCGGGGGCACAGGGAGCGGCTGGCGACCACATGCGGAAGATCATGGCAGTCTTGATCGCCGCCACCGTTGTAATCGTATTCGTACTGGCCGTCACCAAGGTCGGCCATGTTATTGACGCCGCCACACAGCATTTCATGCTGTACTACGCCGGGGTGCTCGCGCTCGTCGGCCTTACCGGGTCGGTGCTGCTGGGCCTGGTGGCCACCGACCGCATCGTCATGACGCCTGGGCACCGGGTGATGGCGCAGGCCGTTCACCGTGCCTTCGCGTTCGGCACGCTGGCGTTCCTCATCATCCACATCGTGACCGAGATCTTGGCCCAGCGGTCGCACGTCATCGACGGGGTCGTCCCCTTTCTGTCGCCGTACCGGACCTTCTACATCGGGCTCGGCACGATCGCATCAGATCTCATCGTCCTGCTCGTGGTAACGAGCATCGTCCGCAAACGGTTCACCGCGCACCGCCTGGCCTGGCGCTGGCGGGCCATCCACTACAGCTCGTACGTGGCCTTCGTGTTCGGGGTCCTGCACGGGCTGCTCGGCGGGCGGGCGGCCAAGCCGTACGTCGACTGGAGCTACGGGTTCGCGATCGCGGTAACCGCCCTCGGCGTCGCGGTCAGGTTCCTGGCCATCTCGCTGCGGCCGAAGGAGAGCCTCGGGTCGTCCCCCAGCGTCGACCGGGCCGGGCCCGCTAGCTCATCGCCGCTGCGCACCGCGGCCATGAGCATGGCACAGGCGCAGCTCAGCGGGACCGTCCAGGTGCTGCCGGCCGGCCTAGGTGGGCCCGGCCTAGGTGGGCGCCGTGCGCCGGGCACCGACTCGTGGGCCGCGCTCCCGGCGCCGGGCTGGTCCCCGGCCTCCGGGCCGCTTCCGGCCCTGGGCCCCGCTCCGGCCTACGCCGGGCCATCCTCGTCCTCCGACGCGTACCGCGACCTCGGCTTCACGCCGCTGGGCGCGCCGCCGTACGGCGACGATGACCCGAACGGGATGCGGGGCCGCCCCTACGTGACCGCGGACCAGCCGCGAACGGCGCTGGCCGGACCCGCGCGGCAGCCGCTCTACGAGCCTGGTTATGACGGACCGCCTCGGTTTGCCGGCGCGCCGAGGGGACACGGCGACGTACCCCAGGACGAGCTGTCCTCCTACCCGTACGGACCGCAAAGCCGTCGGCTGCCGTCCGCGTCACCGTATCCCGAGGACTACACGAACCGCGCCGGATCTGACGGGCGAACCGGGTCACGGCCGGGTCGGCCGGAGCCGGCGCGGCCCCGTGCGGCCATATCCGCGCCACCGCGGCCGGGCGACCGGAGTTCCGGCCCGGTGCCTCAGCTCGGCACCGGCCCCGGCACGGGTCCGATGCCGCGGCCTGATACCGGTCCGATGCCGCGCTCGGACACCGGTCCGATGCCCCGGCCTGATACCGGTCCCATGCCGCGGGTCGGCCAGGGACAGCCGCCGCGTCATGCCACGGGTCCGATGCCGCGTCATGCCACGGGTCCGATGCCACGTGCGGGTGCGGGTCCGATGCCGCGCGCCGACTCGGGTGCCATGCCGCGGCTCGGCACCGGTCCGATGCCGCGCCCGGACAGCGGTCCGATGCCTCGGCCTGATACCGGTCCGATGCCGCGGGTCGGCCAGGGGCAGCCGCCGCGTCATGCCACGGGTCCGATGCCGCGTGCGGGTACGGGTCCGATGCCGCGCGCCGACTCGGGTGCCATGCCGCGGCTCGGCACCGGTCCGATGCCGCGCCCTGACAGCGGGCCGATGCCGCGGTCGGACAGCGGTCCGATGCCTCGGCCTGACAGCGGGGGAATGCCGCGCCCCGACACCGGCTCGATGCCACAGGTCGGCGGTCGACGGGCCTCCCGCCCGGACACTGGTTCGTCAGCACCGCCAGGAACAGGTCCCATGCCTCGCCCCGATCAGCCGATGCCGGGCGGCGACCCGGCCACCGGGCCGCGAACCGGCCCGATGCCCAGGGCGGCCACCCGCCCGTCACACCGGGCCAAGTCCACTGACCCGCGGTATCGCGATATACCGGGGCCGACCGGAGGTGACGAGTGGCAATGAGCCCGATCAAGGGCCTTGACGCGCCCACCATCATGAGGATCGGGGCCGCCAGGCTGACGGCTGGCCTCGACCGGATGCCCCGGCTTGACCTGGAAGCCCACCGCGACATCTTCGGTCCGCTGCCCCGGCTTTCCGCCGAGGAACTGATCTCGATGGCCGAGCAGGTCGACCTGCGCGGCCAGGGCGGTGCCGCGTTCCCCTTCGGGCGCAAGCTCAGCGCGGTGGTGAAGAACGCGGAGGCGAACGATTGCGCGCCGATCGTGGTCGTCAACGCCACCGAGGGCGAGCCGGGCAGCGCCAAGGACAAGATGCTCATGATCCGCTCGCCTTACCTCATCCTCAGCGGCGCAGCGCTGGTGGCCGAGGCCATTGGCGCCGAGGAGATCGTGATCGGAGTCGCGGGCAACGAACTGGCGAACAGGTCCATGGAGGCGGCCATCACAGCCGAACCCGGCCTGCGCAAGATAGCCCGCATGGTCCAGCAACCCGA
>WNGJ01006022.1_pt1 | contig 20925 bp, 21 predicted proteins | sample 5400611 | NCBI WGS metagenome assembly WNGJ01 (sample SAMN13153375, study PRJNA577476) | soil metagenome | isolation source: 40 cm soil or saprolite under Garry oak tree replicate 1 | place: USA:California | collected 2016-06-15
ACCAGCAGCAGCCCGCTCCAGGTCCAGTACGCGACCGGGTACGGCAACGCGGTCAGCGGCAGCGCGGACCAGGCCACCGGCGGCGGGCTGATGTAGCGGGCGAGCTCGGCGATCTTGATGCCGGACCCGAGCGCGTCCAGCTCAGCCTGCTGCAGGTTGAGGTCATAGATTGCCGGCCAGCCGTGCGCGAGCCCGATCCGGGCCGCGGCGAAGTAGAAGGTGAAGTCGTTGTGGAACCGGTCCGCGGCGTACGCGGACGCCCACTGGTAGAGGTCGAAGATCGCGAACAGGCCGGCGGTGGCCGCGCCGGCGGCCGCGCCGAGGTTGCGCCATCGGCTGTTGGGGTTCGAACTGGTCACCACGCGCGGAGGTTACCTTTTGTGATGGTGCCTACGACCGCCTTTGAGGCTCGAACGATCGAGCTGCGCGATGGAACCAAGTTGCGTTTGCGCCCGATCGTGCCCGAGGACGAGCTGCTGCTCCACGAGGCGGTGGCGGCGATGTCCGAACGCACCGTCTACTTCAGGTTCTTCTCACCCATCAAGCGGATGTCGGACGCGCTGGCGCACCGGCTGGCGGTTGTCGACTACAACGACCGCTTTGCGATCGTGGCCACGACTCACCGGCCGAACGGCAAGGAACGCATCGTCGGTGTGGCGCGGTACGACCGCGCCCGCGGCACCGACGTCGCCGAGGTGGCTGTGGCCGTGATCGATGAGTTCCAGCGTCGCGGCCTCGGCGGTGCTTTGCTCGCCGAGCTCGCGCGCGTGGCGCGCCCGCACGGTATCAAGACGTTCTCGCTCATCGTGCTGCCGGAGAACCGCGAGATGCTTGGCCTGCTGCGCAAGATGGGCTGGATACACCAGGCCAGGCTGTCCGGAGGGGTGTACGAGATATCGTTCGAGCTCCCCGACCTCGCATGATGGACACCCAGCTCATCGCCTTCGCAGGCGTCTCTTTGTTGCTTGCAGTGACGCCCGGACCGGACATGGCGGTGGTGACGAGGAACGCGCTCGTGCACGGTCGCCGGGGTGTGTTCCTGACGACAAGCGGAATCGCGCTGGCGCTCGTGCTCTGGGTCGCCGCGACCGCGATCGGGTTGTCCGCGCTCCTGCGCGGCTCGAGTGAGATCCTCTTTGCCCTCAAGGTGGTGGGCGCTTGCTACCTGGCCTACCTCGGGGCGCGGACGCTGATTGATTCGCGCCGGCGCCCCGCCGACCTCGTGGCCGGAACACCCGCGGCTCCGGCGCACGCGGTTTTCAGACAGGGATTTCTTTCCGCGATCAGCAACCCGAAGCTCGGCGTCTTTTTCGTCACCTTCCTACCGCAGTTTGTACTGCCAGGCCAGGACGTGCTGCCGCGCCTGATCGAGCTCGGCGTCACCTTCGCGGTGATCGGGTGGCTGTGGATGAACGTGTACGGGCTTTTCGTGACCAGGCTCCGCGAGGTGATCACGGCCCCGCGCGTGAGGCAATGGATGCAGCGAGTGACTGGCGTCGTGCTCCTAGGCTTCGGCGCCCGCCTGGCCCTAGAGCGCGTTTAGCCCCAGATGAACTCGGTGCAGAGGTAGTCGAAGGCCTGGCCTTCGGGGATACCGTTCGGCGAATTCTTGGCGTCGGCGGGATCGACCGCGAAGACCACGACCGTCACCCCACCGCGACTCGCCGCGATGACCGCGAACCGGACCTTGGTTGCGGTCTGGGTCGAGCCCACCAGGCTCGCGGAATAGATGGCTCCGACACCATCCTGGTCACCGAGGTGCGCGCCTTTCAAGCTCGTGACGAGCGACACATCCTGCCATTTGGTCGATGGCAGGTTCGAGACGGCTGACTCGAGAGCCTTGTCCGGTCGACCTCCATTCGAGCCTGTCACCACCACGGATCCGAGCTTTGTTCCCAACGTGACTCCGTATGCATCGTGGTCGCGAACCGTCCAGTCGGACGAGTAATTGACCTGGAACTTGTAAGCCGTGCTGCGAAACGAAGCCTCTTCGGGCAGTGGTGTGACGAACTTCGGTGAGCAGTTGACGGTGCAGGGCACGTGTGTGCCGGCTGCAAACTGCGCCGCGGCGAACGCACCGACCACAACCGCTGTGACGATGAGGATCAGGACGAGGCCGCCCGCGATCATCGCCGGCGCGAGCTTGTACTGGGGCGGGGTGGGGTAAGGCGGCGGCGGCGCGTAGGTGTACGCCCGCTGCGGAGCAGCCGCGGCCGTCATCACGGGCGTGCCGCAGCGGCCGCAATAGGTGGCGCCGGGCGCGAGCGGCGCCCCGCACCTTCCGCAGTAACGCGCCGGAGCAGCGGTCGCCATCAGGATCCCCGCGCGAATCTTGGCCGGCCCATCTTCGAGCTCGCCGACCGCGCCGCTCCACACGAGGGACAGAAAGCCATGGTCGGCACAACCCGATGGCATTCCGGACAGGGGGAATCTGGGCCGATCTCATGCGCCGCCCCCTCCACCAGCAACGCGTCGTGGATGACGAGCCTGACAAACAGAAGAAGCGCAGCCGCGACGAACGCGAGGATCAACACGTCCAGGATCAGGTCCTGGACGGCGAAGGCGATCAGGCCGAGCGCGATCTGAACGCCGAATCCAACCACCAGGGCGGCAGGGATGCTCGAGGCCCATGGACGATTGGAGCGGCGGCGGTCATACCTGTGGAGCCACGCTGAGGCGGCGACCAGCGCGGTGGTGGACGCGTTCACCAGCGAGACAAGAAGACCCGCGCGCGCCAGGCGCACCGCCCATTCGAGGGGCGAGCCGCCGGCCACGAGCGGCCCCCCGAGCAGAGGCCAGAAGGCGGTCAGGGAGCTGGCGAGCGAGAATCCGAGCGCCGATGCGGCGCCAAACGCCAGGCCGTCGAGAGGCTCGCGAAAACGGCTGCGGAACAGATAAAGGAAGAGCGGGCCCGCCAGCATCAAGACCTGTGCGACGACCGGAATCACGGCGCCGGCCAGCACGAATGCGGTCGTGCGGTCTCCGGTCAGCACCAGCCGCGACAGCAAACCCCCGGTGATGGTCGTGAACGCGGCGCCCAGCAGCGCCCCAATCCCCATCGTGGTGCCAACCACCAGCCAGGGCTCGCTCTCGTAGACCTCGACCTCGTACAGGTACATCAGGTAAAGGACCGGCAGCGCCAGCAGTGCGGCCACCGTCGCGGGAGCGAACAGATGCAACGCGGCCAGGGCTAGGACCAGGGCGCCTCCGGCGATCAGCGCCACGCGAAAGGGCCCGCCGCGGCGATGAGGCAGATGTGGGAACAGGGTGATGATCGAGAGGTGGACGGCGTGCTCTGCGGGCACGGCCGTGTAAGCGTGCCTCCGGCGCCGGCTGCCGCTGGCGAGGTGCGCTCCGCAGTGGCCGCAGAAGTCTCCGGCTGGGACCGTCGACCCGCAGTGCGGGCATGTCACCAGTGGTGCGCCTTCAAAAGGCCTTCCGCCAGCCTCCACTGCGCGACGTCCTGCACCGGACCTGCGATCCGGACCGCGGTCTTTCATCCGCCGCCCTTGATGTAGCGAATCCACGCGGCGTCCAGCGCGGCCGCGTCCATGCTTCCCCAGCCGGTGGCGAAATCCCAACCTGATGCCGCGTCAAAGCCGAGGTTGTTGCCGGCCGTCACGTCGTGGAACGGCTTTGGGCTGAGCTTGGATGTGTTCTCTCCCATCCAGTACAGCGCGGGGTTGGCAAAACCAGCCTCCCGCAGACCTTTTTGCTTCAGATCTTGATTGATCAGGGCGACTGTTCCAGCCCACAGCGGGGTTGCGGCCGAGGTGCCGCCGGCCTGGCCGTCATGGCCGCCGAAGATGATGTGAAAACCGGTCGACGGATCTCCGTCTGCGGCAACGTCCGGCACCTGCCGGAGGCCGCGACCTGTGGACTGCGCCTCGCTTCGCTGATAACCAGGTATCGCGTAGACCTGGCTCGCACCGCCGCCACCGCCGCTCTCATCGATGGGACTGCTCCATGCGTATTCCTTGTAGTACACGCCCTGCTTCGATTCGAAAACCGTGGTGCCGCCGACGGCGGTGACGGTGGGCAGGGTGGAGGGAAAGCTCGCGGCGGCGTCCTGGTCGACACCACACGTGTAGGCGCCGTTGTCACCGCTCGCGACGAAATGCGACATGCCCAGCGCGACGGCCCGATCCTCGATCGCCGAGTAAACGTTCCGCGCGCCGCTCGGCGTGTCGGGTTCGCACGACCCCAGGCTCTCGGAGATGATGGAGCCGAGGTGGTCGGTCACCATCTGGTCGAAGGCGCGGTCGCCGTGGCCGAAGTCCGGAGCCGACAGATAGACGACAAGCTTCGCCTTCGGCGCCACCTCGTGGACGATCTCCAGGTCGAGGGCGGTCTCACCCTGCGCTTTCTCCGGGGTGCCCCAGCTTGGGTCGCGTTTGACCGTCAGCACCGACGCGAAAGGCGGTAACCCGTATTTGGCCGCAAACCTCTCGAGGTCGTTCAGGTTGGGGAGGTCGTCGATCTCGGGAAGCAGGATGGTTTGACCGCTGCCATCAAGACCTGCATCGCGAAGTGGCTTGATGTTGTAGTAGCTGATGACGTCGGTGGCGATGAGCCCGCCGGGGCGGACCGCGTATCCGTGGGTCCGCCGGTAATTGTCAAGCCCGCTGACATTGCCGACCACAGCCGCCAGCGCGGGCGGCAGCTGCGGTTGCTCGCGAGTCGCGTAAAAGGTCGCGCCGTCGGGGAGCCGGTAGCTCTCGATGTTGACCCTGAGCACCGAGGAGGCGGCCGGCGCCGGGCCGTCGGCGGCGATGAGGCTCGAGGGAGGTTGCCAGGACGCGTTCAGCCCCCCGTTCCGAAGCGCTGACACTGCGCGTTCGACCAGCGCTGGCTCAGGAGCGAAATCCGCCGCATAAGCGGAGGGCGTGATGGTCTTGCCGGAAGCGAGCAGACCCGCGAGCGCTTCCTGGTTACGACCCTTCAAACCAAAGCTCAGGTAAACCATCGTGGACAGGTCTGCAGGCCCGAGATCAACGGCCGTGCCGATTGCCTGTTCCAGCGTCGGCGACGGCTTGGGTATCGCCCTCCCCATTTGCTGGGGAGAGTCAGGTTGGGAGCTCTGACAAGTCGATAAGCCCAGAGCACAAACGCCGAGGAGGGCAACGAGCCGGATGGTCACGGCAAGGTAGCTTCCCAAACCTCGGCTTCAAACGTGACCTCAAAACCAAGCTTCCGGTAGGCGTCGTGCGCGCGCATCGGGTTCTCGCCATCCACATAGAGCGAAGCGTGGCGAGCGCCGGCATTCCGCAGGCGGCGCAGTACCTCGGCCACGAGCCAACCGGCCAGGCCCCGACGCCTGTGGCCGGGCAGGGTGCCGACCGAGCTGATCAGACCCACCGGCTGCGGCCGCGGGTCGCCGGCGTACTCCTCGATCTCGCCAATCGTGATCGCTGCGGGCGACCGCTGCCCCGAGGTCACGGCCATCAAGCAAAGGTCAGGCGCCTTGTCGGCCGTGATCTCCTCTTCGCCGCGCGGCGCAAATCGCCAATGGTCGGCGAAGGTGAGGTTGAACATCTCCGACCAGCTGCCCTTCGGCGCGGTGGTCCCATCGATCACCTCGTAGCCCGGCACTGGCTTTGGATCCGGCAGCGCATCCTGGAGGCTGCGGTCCATGCGCCACCACGGCCTGACCGCTCTCATCCCGGCCGCGCTCAACGCTTCCCCGCGCCCTCGGGCCATGAACGTCTGCACGACGCCGGCTCCGGCCGCGTGCGAGAGCTGCAGCGCCCAGCGAACCAGGCCGGACGCGACCTCGGGTGGACCGACCACGTTCAGGTTGGCCTGCGTCCCGTCCGGTGACGGCCGGCCGGTCACCAGCACCGATCCGGCGATGCGACCGTCCTGCTCGACGACACGCGACCTCGCCTCCCAATCAAACCGGCCCAGCATCCGCCGCATGCGGACTTCATTGGGGACGATGTCCTGCCGGCCCTCGGTCACCTCGCGCCGCCAGAGCTCGATGAGCTGCGCCATGTCTTCGGCGCGTCCGGGCCTCATGCCGTTACGCGCGTGACGACCTCATGCACGTCGGGAATCTCGCGCCGGATCATCTCTTCGAGCTCGCTCTCGATCTCGTGCGCGTGCTCCAGGCTGATCTCGCCCGCCACCTCGGCGACGACATGGGCGTACAGCCGGTGTTCGCGGTCGCTGAGCTCGACATCGACCATCCGCTGCACCTCGGGATGCGACTCCACCACCTCCCGCATACGCGTGGCGAGCTGCTCGTTGCGGGCGGTCACGTCCTGACCGGGAACGACATCCGGTTCCATCGGCTCGAGGTGGATATCGATGCGCGTCGCCTCCGGCAGCTCGGAGCGAATCGACCGCTCCAGGGCGCGGCTCGTGCGTGAGGCCTGCGCCAGCGTCTGGTCTACAGGGAGCTTGGCGTGCATGGTGAGATGAAGCGAGCCGTCAGCCTCGCGTTCTACGGTCACGTTGTGCAGGTCGCGGACGCCGCCGTTTCGCGCCGCCGCCGCGTGGATTCTTTCGACCAGGTCAGCGCCCTGCTTCTGGCCCTCGACGGCAACCGCCAGATCGAGACCTGGAAGCACCGAGCCGGCGCGCCCTTTCACGTCCTCGACGAGCGCGCTCGCGGCCTCGACCGAGAGCATCCGCCCGGTGGCGATGCTCGCGTCCCCGATGAGGTTTGGTCCTGACCTCCGGACACGCACCGACCGTACTTCGCGCACGCCGTCCACCTTCTGGATCGCGTCCCGCAGCTGCTCTTCCGCTCCGGCCGGGGCGCGGTCGATCAGGATGTCGCCAGATCGCCACGCGAGCAGCCCGGCCGCCCGCGCGATTATCCCGGCGACGAGCAGGGCCGCCACCGAGTCCGCCCAGCTGAGGCCCAAGCGGACGCCGATCAAACCGGCGATCACGCCCAGGGTCGCGAGCACGTCGGCCAGACGGTTGGTCGCGTCGGCGAGCATCGCCTCGCTCGATGCCAGGCGACCCACCCGCCTCAGGACCGCGGCGCGTCCCGCTTCGATCGCAACCGTTGCTACGAGGAGGGCGAAGGCGTAGCCGGCAGGGTTGACGACGGACCCGCCCGCGGCCAGGCGGCGGATCGCCTCGAAAGCAATGAAGGCCGCGGTCATCAGGAGCAGCAAGCCTTCGGCAAAGGCCGCCAGGTTTTCGGTCCGGCCGTGGCCGTAGGGGTGTTCGGAGTCGGCGGGCTTGCGCGATGTCCGTACCGCGACGAGCGTGAAGCCGCTTGCCGCGAGGTCGAGGAACGAGTGCGCGGCCTCGCTGAGGATGCCCAGGCTCCCGGTCAGCACCCCGACGACCAGCTTGGCCAGGACGAGGACGATCCCGATCGCCACCGACCCGAGCGCGACCAGCTCCGGCCGGCGTTCGAGCCTCTTCACGGCTTCACTTTAAGCGCCGTTTTGGAAGGGCCCGAGCAGTACCTATCTCAGCACTGAAGCCGATACAAAGAGCTGCTCCTCTGTTCCGAGGGCGATCACCAGGTCGCCTTCCTCCAGACGCAGGCTGCCGCTCGGATTGACATGGAGGTTTCCGTCGCGCCGGCGCAGAGCCAGGACGCGCGCCGCGTCGCCCGCCAGCAGGCCGCTCGCGTCGAGGGTCTTGCCGATGGCGGCGGTCGCAGGCGACACGACCAGCTCCTCGACGCCGATGCCCGCCTCGGCGTGATGCAGCGTGTCGAGCACGTCGACCATCGCCGGGCGGATCGCAAGCTCGGCCATCCGGTGCCCGGCCATCAGGTAGGGCGATATGGTGCGCGTAGCTCCCGCCAGCTCGAGACGGCGGATCGATTCCCGGCGACCGGCGCGCGCGACGATGTAAAGGCTGGGATTGAACGCGCGAGCCGCGAGGACGATGTAAACCGCGCGCTCGTCCGAGTCGACGGCGGAAATCAATCCCTTGGCTCGTTCGATCCCCGCCTGCTTGAGGATCTCTTCCTTGGAGGCGTCGCCCTCGATGTGAAGGCGCCCCTCGGCGCGGATGCGCTCCACGGCCTCCTCTGTCTGGTCGATGACAACGTAGGGGACCTTGTGGTCCTCAAACTCGGCAACGATCTGGGTGCCGATGCGCCCGTAGCCGCAGATGATGTAGTGGTCGCGTAAATGATCGAGGTCTCGCTGCAACCGTCGCTCCCTCCGATACCTGCCGAATGCATTGTCCGCCAGCGTCTCTGCAAAAACACCGAAGCCGTAGAGCATCGTCGCCACGCCGACGACGATCAAGCCGGAGGTGAACAGCCTTCCGGCCTGGCTCTGGGGATGGACCTCGGTGTAGCCGACCGTGCTGATCGTGATGATCACCATGTAGAAGGAGTCGAGGAGGTTCCACCTGTTGATCAATGTGTAGCCGGTGACTCCGACGGCGATCACGATCACGAGCAGGATGGCGGCGAGGCGAAACCGGAGGAGCGGATGCTCCATATGCATCGACCGAAACGCTATCCGCCCCCGCCCGGACCTTCAAGACCTGGTTTTGTCATCTTGCCCAGGTCAAGCACCTTGTTGAGCTGCTTCTCGGCGACGCCGTGTGTCCGCGCCAGCTGGCGGATCGAGCGACCGGTGCGCATCGACTCCTTGGCGAGCTTGGCCGCCTCGTCGTAGCCGATCACCGGGGTGAGCGCCGTCGCCAGCATCGGGCTGCGCTCGACGAGCTCCGGCCCGCGGTCGGTCGCCTGGAGGCCTTCGACGCATCGCTCGGTGAAGTTCCGCGCTGCGGCTGCCAGGAGCGTGATCGACTCGAGGATGGCCGCGCCGGCGACCGGCATCATCACGTTGAGCTCGAAGAGGCTGCCGGCCTGGCCCGCGACGACAACCGTCGTGTCGTTGCCGTAGACGCGGGCGACCACCATCAGCATCGACTCGATGATCACGGGGTTGACCTTGCCCGGCATGATGCTCGAGCCCGGCTGCGTTTCCGGAATGCGGAGCTCGCCGAGGCCGGCGATCGGACCGGTGCCCATGAGCCTGATGTCGGAGCCGATCTTCCAGAGGCTCGTGCCGATCGTGCGCAGGGCGCCGTGGGCGGCGACGAGCACGTCGAGCGTGGCCTGGGCGTGGAAGTGGTTCGGCGACTCCCTGAGCGGGATCCGGCTTGCCTTCGCCAACCGGGCGGCCACGATGCGCGCGTACTGCGGGTGCGAGTTGAGGCCGGTGCCGACGGCGGTTCCGCCGAGCGGCACCCGAGCCAGCTCGTCGATCGCGCCCCGCGCCCGGCGGACCGACTCCTCCATCTGTCCCGCGTAACCCTTGAACTCCTGGCCCAACCTGATCGGCGTGGCGTCCTGGAGATGGGTGCGCCCGGTCTTGACCACCGGCCAGAACTCCTTGCTCTTGGCTTCCAGCCCGCGTTCCAGCCGTTCGAGCGCGGGAATCAGCTCGTCCTTGATGGCCATGGCGGCGGCGAGCTGGATGGCGGTCGGGATGACATCATTCGAGGACTGCCCGAGGTTGACATGGTCGTTCGGGTGGACGAGCCTCGAGCCCCGTTCGCCGCCGAGGATCTCGGTCGCGCGGTTGGCGATGACCTCGTTCGCGTTCGTGTTGGTCGACGTGCCGGATCCGGTCTGGTAGACGTCGATCGGGAACTGGTCGTCGAGCTTGCCGTCGATGACCTCCTGCGCGGCAGCGGCGATCGCGCGCGCGCGGCGGCGCGGAAGAAGGCCGAGCTCGCGGTTGGTCTGCGCGGCGGCGCGCTTCACCATGCCGAGAGCGCGGATGAAGCGGCGCGGCATGGGATCGCCGGAGATCGGGAAGTTGAGGACCGCGCGCTGGGTCGAAGCGCCGTAGTAGGCGTCGGCCGGGACCTGCATCTCACCCATGGAGTCGCGTTCAACGCGGGTCCTCTTGGCCACGCCGTGATTCTAGAGTTCCCCTGGAATGCGTCTGGCTGCGCTCGACATCGGCTCCAACACGGTCCACGTGCTGGTCGCCGACGTCGTCCGCGGACGGCTCGAGGACGTTGCCCACTACGTCGAGATGCCCGAGCTCGGGCCCCGAGTCGCCCGGACCGGGGTCATCGGCACTCGGGCAGGCATCGCGATGCGCGCGGTCCGCAAGGTCCTCGGGCAAGCCCGCGCGCACGGGTACGACGAGCTGATCGCCTGCGCGACACAGGCGGTGCGGCAGGCCTCTGACGGCGTCGCCTTCGTCCGCGAGGCGAGCGCGGTGATCGGCGTCCCCGTCCGGATCATCTCGGCCAGGCGCGAGGGCGAGCTGAGCTTCCTGGGCGCTGCCAGCCGCCACGCGGTCCGCCGCGAATGGGCCCTGGTCGACCTGGGTGGTGGTTCGACGGAGATCGTGATCGCGCGCGGGCGCGTGATGCTCCGCTCGGCTACGTTGCCGATCGGGTCCGGCGTCCTGGCCGACACCTACCTGTCCGATCCCCCCCAACCCGAGGAGCGCGCGCGGCTGCGCCGGGCGGCCTTGCGGGAGCTACCTCAGGCCCCTGAGGGGGAGGTCGAGCGCCTTGTCGCCACCGGCGGCACGGCGTCCAACCTACCCGCCGTGGTGGCGAGGCGCAGACCGCCACCCGTCCTCACGACCGCCGACCTGCTCACCTGCGAGACGCGGCTCGACGGCCGCCCGGCCCGCCACGTGGCGGCCACCGTCGGCCTGCCGGCCAACCGCGTCAAGGCGATGCGCGCCGGAGTCGAGGCCCTTCTCCTGCTGCTCGACTGGTACGGCCTGGCGATTCTCCACGTCAGCCATGAGGGCCTGCGGCACGGAATGCTGCTGGCGTACCTCGAACGGGGAGCCGATTGGTGGCGCGATGGGTAAATTAGATCTATGGAAGGCGTGAGCCGCAGCGGGACCAGGCTGAGGCTGGCGCTCGGGCTGACCCTTGCGATTCTGGTGATCGAGCTGGCCGGCGGGCTGCTGGCGCACTCCCTGGCCCTGCTCTCTGACGCCGGCCACGTCCTGACCGACGTTTTCGCCCTTGGGTTGGCATGGTTTGCGATCGAGCAATCGAAACGGCCCGCCGACCACCGCCGAAGCTACGGATATCAGCGGGTCGGCATCCTGGCTGCGTTCCTGAACGCGGTGACGCTGATCGTCATCGTGCTGGCGATCGGATTCGAAGCCGTGCGCCGCTTGATGTCGCCCGAGCCGGTGCAGGGCGGCGCCGTCATCGCCACGGCGTTGGTGGCGATCGCCATCAACGTTTTTGTCCTCCTCACGCTCCGCGCAGAGGGCCGGACGCTCAACCTTCGGGCTGCTTGGCTCCACGTAACCGGAGACGTCGCCGCGTCTGCGGGCGTGCTCGTCGCGGGCGCAGTGATCCTGTTGACCGGCTGGCTCTACATCGATCCGTTGCTGTCGCTCGCGATCGCTGGTCTCATCGCCTACGGCGCGTGGGGGATCGTGCGCGAGACGATCAACCTGCTGATGGAAGGCACGCCGCCGGAAATCAACATGGCCGCGGTCACCTCTGAGATCAGTGGCACCAGCCTGGTGACTGGCGTCCACGACCTGCACGTGTGGGCGCTGTCGTCAGAGGACGTCGCCCTCAGCTGCCACGTCGTGATCGCCGACACTTCTCTCGGCGACGCCGAGCATGTGGTCCGCGATCTCGAGACCCGCCTGTGCAATCGCTTTGCGATCGGGCACACAACGATCCAGGTCGAGAGCTGCCACCCCTGCGGCGAGATCCATCACGGCGCCGGAGTGCACAACCACCCGCACGAGCACGTGACGTTTACCTCTGCGAGACCAGCGCCTCCTCGCGCTGCAGGATCCTCCGCGCCACCGCGATAGCGGAGGCGTAGGTCGAGTCCATCCCTCGATAGCTCAGCCCGCGCGCGCCGAGGGTGCGCGCCTGCGTGTACGGTGTGTCAGAGGCGTAGTGGACAATGCCGAGGTCGAAGTGGGCCTGCGCCATGTTGACGCTCTCGCCGACCGGATAACGGTCGGGCTGGCCGATCTCGTAGCAGGCGTCGAGGTAGGGACCCGCCTCCATCTCCACCACCGTGTAGCGGCCCTGGTAGTAGAAGTCGAGGTAGTCGCGATTCTGCAGGAATGTGCCGCGCACGGTGACCGCGCGCTGGTTGTCGAGGGCTGAGCCGTAAACCAGGTTGGGCTGGACGTCGCCGACGGTAAAACAGTTGTCCAGCCAGTAGGTGTTGCCCGAGTGCTCGTTGTAGACGGCGTTGGGGATCATCACGTCGCCGACGTCGGCGTTGAGAGTGGCGGCTTTGCCGAGGATATAAACCCCTGCCACCCAGGCGGCTTGCTCAGCCACCTGGCGGAGGATGTGGTACGCAGCCTCACCCAGCGGGTAGTCGACGTTGATGATGCAGGCGTCCGAGTCGTGCAGCTTGCGCTCGTCGACCGCGCCGACACGGGGATCGATCGTGGACGCGTCGAGCTTGGAGAGCTTGAAGACCTGCGCCGCGGAGTCGACCCCGGTGCCGATCGCGGGTATATGACGGACGCCGTTTGCCGCCTCGAGCTCCGCCCGCCACTTGCGCAGCCGCTCCCGCTCCGGGTGGACGTCGAAGACCTGTCGCGCGCCGTAATACAGCCAGTTCTGGCGCGACGCGCGGCTGTGTCCGGCCTCGAGCTTGCGTCGCTCGGTGTCCAGGTCGCGGTCCGAGCGCCCGATCCAGTCCACGATCTCGCCCTCGATCCGGCGCGCCACCCCGGTCAGTACGTTGACAAGGCTGTGCGCGTTCGAAGACACGAAGTAGATCGGCGCGTCGCGGGCGCCTAGATCGTCCATCGCCGCAGCGACGGGCAACCACCACCTGCTGGCGTTGCGCGCATAGCCGAGGTGGCTGCCGCCGATGAGACGCAGACTTGATCGCGGCGAGGTTGGCGTCGAACTGCTCGCCCCACGCCTCGCGAAGGCGGCGCCAGTCATCTGGCGTGGCGCCGGCAGCCTGCCGGGATTCCTCGTCCGAAAGTCCGACGTCCTGAAGCGAGCGATGCAGCTTGTTCCACTCGATCTGAAACGCGACCAGGGTCGGCACGAGGTCGTCGATGTCCGATGTCGACGCGATCAGGACGGCCAGCGTGTTCTTGCCGTCGTGGTACCAGCGCCGGCGACGCGCCGGGGCCTTGACCGCCTCCCAGCCCATGATCTCCGCGCCCAGGACGGCCTTGAATCCCTGCGGGCTCTGGCCCATGACAACGCGGCGGCAGCGGCTGATCGCGGCCGGCAGCCGCCTCACGGCGTAGAGCAGCGCACCCATATCGGACTGTGGCTGCGCGGCGAGCGGGTGGAGGACCGATCCCATCCCGAGATGGGCCTGGACCAGAGACTCGATCTTGATGTCACCCGAGCTCTGCAACATGGTCGTGTACGTGCGCACGTACAGCTCGACTGCATGCTTTCCGCTCCAACCGGAAGTGGGCGGGGCCTCCATGAGGCGACTATAGAACCCCGCCCCGGGAGGGACTTACAAAACCATGAGGATGGCCGGAGGCGCTTGGTGTGAGAGTTAGAACATGATCAAACGACTCGCAAAACTGCGCTATCTTCGCGTCGCCGGCCTGGCCGCGGGAGCGGTGGCCGTGGCTGGCGCCGCGGTCATCGTCACCGCCTCGGCCGCGGGCATGAATTTCGGGTTGCGGCCGGCCGGTTCGTCGCCGGACAACAACGCCGGCTTGACCGCCGTCGACGCCAACGCATCGTCTGCCGCCTGCAGCAATTTCATGCGGCACTTCGCGGTCGACATCAGCAAGAGCCAGGCCGAGATCAACGCCGCGTTCCAGAAGGCCATCGCCGAAACGTTGGCCGATGAGGTGAAGAGCAACCAGATCACCCAGACGCAGGCGGACGCGATCAAGAAAAAGCTCGCCGGCCAGACTCCCTGCACGCTGCCGGCTGCGGTCGGCCATGGGGGCGGCAGCAAGGCCGCAATCGCGGCTTACATGCAGCAGTACCTGGCCGCCTCGGCGTCAGCGCTCGGCATCAGCGTGACGGAGCTGAAGGCCGATATCGCCAACGGCCAGTCGCTGTCCCAGGTCGCGGCTGCGAAGAAGGTGTCGGAGGCGGATTTCCGCACCAAGTTGATCGCCAACTTGAAGCCGGTCCTCGACAAGGCGGTCACGGACAAAAAGCTGACGACGGCCCAGGAGCAGACGCTTTTGAACCGGCTGCAGACGGCGCCTCTTCCTCTCTGGGCGACGGCGCCAAGGCACAAAGCGCCGACTGCGGCGAGCCCGGTGACGCCCTGACGTCGGACTAGTTCAGCTCTTCGGGAGGGGGAGCTCCGCCGAGGCGGCGCATCAGCTCCTCGAGCAGCTGACGCGTTTCCGGGTCGGCCATCAGGCGTTCCTGCATCTGCTCGGCGGAGTGGCGGATCTCAGGGTCTGACATCAGGCGCTCCGACATCGCCTGGAAACGCGACGCCATGTCCTGCATGGCGGATTCCTGGGCCACCTGGATCAAGATCGGCTGGCTCGCCGCTGCGGCGACGGCTTCCACCTGCGCGCGGACCATCTCGATCCCCTTGCAGCCGAGACACTCGCCCTTCAGGCCGCAGTGGCAAAGCTGCGGGCGGAGCCGGTCGAGGGCCGCGTGAACCTCGGACAGATCGATCGGATTGGCCACGCAGCAAATCTACGAGTCTTTGGGTTTCCTCGTGTACATGGCTTCGATCTGGTCCTGGAAGCGCTCGTTGATCACCCTGCGTCTCACGTCCTGCTTCAACGAGAGCTCACCGTTGGCTTCGGTGAAGTCCCGGGGAAGAAGCGTGAAGTATTTGATCGTCTCCCACTGGCCGAGATGCGCGTTGACGCCGTCGACGGTCTTTTGAATGCGGGCCTTCACAGCAGCCTCGTCCATATGTTGCTTCTTCGCCAAGTCCCAGTCGGGGACGATCAACGCGGTCACGTACGGACGCCCCTCGCCCACGATGACCGAGCGGACGACCAGGGGATCGCTAAGCAGCGCGTGCTCCAGCTGCTGGGGAGCTATGTACTTGCCGCCGGCGGTTTTGAAAAGCGACTTCTTGCGGTCGGTGATCCTAAGGAATCCGTCGCCATCGATCGCACCGATGTCGCCCGTGAAAAACCAGCCGTCCTTCAGGACCTCGGCGGTCGCTTCCGGCTTGTTGTGGTAGCCGCGCATGTTGCCAGGGCCCTTGACAAGGATTTCGCCGTCCTCGGCGATCTTCAGCTCGACGCCGGGAAATGGTTTGCCGACAGTGAGGAAACGGTGCTGGTGGAGCGTGTTCGAGCACACGCCTGAGGACGTCTCGGTCAAGCCCCAGCCGTTCAGGATGGGCACGCCGATCGCCCAGAAGAACTCCTCGATCTCACGGGCCAGCCCGGCCCCGCCGCTGATGAAGAAGCGCAGGCGCCCGCCGGTCAGCCTCTTCCGCAAGGCGCCGAGCACCAGGCGCTCGGCAAGGCCACGCTGCGCGCGGAGGATCGGATCGGGACTGGCCGTGCGTGAGAAGCTTGCCCCGGTCCGCACTGCCCAGTTGAAAAGCGCGCGCCGCAAGGGACTGGCCTCGCTTACGCGGGCCATGACCGCGGCGTAGATCTTTTCGTACACGCGGGGGACGCTGCACATGACCGTCGGTTGGACTTCCTGGAGCTCTTCGGCGAGGTGGTCGGGACCGCGCGAGATCCACGTCTGCCCGCCGTAGGCGACGCCGGCGAAGATCTCGTTGATGCGGCCGAAAACGTGCGCGTAAGGCAGCCACGAAAGCGAGGAGTCGCGGTCGCTGATGGGATGCACCATGATGGCCGCCCGGGTGATGTCGACCAGGTTGCGGTGGGCGAGCTCGACGCCTTTCGGGACCCCCGTCGTCCCGGCCGTGTAGACGATGGTGCAGAGGTCGTCCGGGCTGATCTTCCTCAACCTCGAGCCGACCTCAGCCAGCTGCCGTGGCGCGTCACGGAGCCAGCCGGCGATCTCGGATTCCATCAACACCACCTTGCGCAGGGATCCCTCGAGCTTGAGCTTGGCCGCCAGCGTCGCGTTGGAAGCGATGCCGAAGGTGGCGGCGGAGTCGACCGCGATCGTCTGCACCATCTCCGGTGGGCTGTTGGGGTAGATCGGCACAGTCACCGCACCCACGGATTGGATCGCCCAGTCGCAGCAAATCCACTCCACACGGTTCTCGGAGATGAGGAGCACCGAATCGCCCGGTTTGACCCCTGCCTCGATCAAGCCTGACGCGACCGCCAGCACGTCGCGCACGGCTTGATTCCAGGAGTGGGTCCTCCACTGGTCGCCGCCCCGGAAATGGAAGAGGTCGCGATCGCGGTAGCGAGCCGCTTGCCGGAAGAAGACGCCGACCGTCGTTCGGTCGGCGATGGATTCGGGGTCGATGAGGGGCGCAGCCGCCGCGGCGGCGACTGGGGCTTTGGTGTCTATTTGACCGCCTTGATGGTGAGCGTCAAGGTCCCCGAGGGAACGCTCACCGTGACCTTGTCGCCCTTTTTGCGGCCAATGAGCGCGCGCCCTACCGGGGAGTCGACGGAGATCCGCCCCGCCGAGGGATCGCTCTCCACGGCGCCGACGAGGTGGTAGGTCTCGCTCGCGCCCTCGTTGTCGACGACCTCGATCGTCGAGCCGGGCCCGGCGACGCTGGAGTGCGTGTCCCGGATGATCTGGGCGCGACCGATCATCTCCTGGAGCTCATAGATCCGGCCGTCGAGAAGTCCGACCTCCTCTTTCGCCTGTTCGTACTCAGGGTTGTCCTCGATGTCGCCAGGCTGAAACGCCTCCTTCAAGCGCTCACCGGCTTCGGCGCGGCGGCGCAAGGCGACCTCGAGATCTCGCTTGAGCTTCTCGAGTCCCTCCGGGGTCAGCAAAACAGGTTCGGTTAGATCCATACCCAAGCCTTCACTGAATAATAGCCCGGCGTATGGACCCCACCGATCTGAGGGCGGAGCTCGCCGAACGGTTGGCGCATGGTAGGCCACTCGACGCCGAGGCGTTCAACGCGGCCTGCTTCATGCTCTCTCGCTCGCTCGAGGAGCTCGAGTTCAGCGTGCCCGAGGCGGCGCCGCTGGTGCGGCGTCTGCTGCGCGTCGCCGGGCGGGTGATCATCGACACCGCGGCGGTGGATTCGTCGCCGGAAATGTGGCCCAACACGAGGGAGATTGCGCTCGAGTGGATCAACGAAGCGCTGCGCGCCCTTGGCTACGAGGCGACGCCCGCTAGTTGATCAGTCTCGCCGCGGGAGGCGCCGGCGCGTAGTTCGGGTTGAAGTCGATACCGACCGCCGCTGAACCGGCGACCTTGGCCGTGTAGGCGATCACCTGGCCGGCCAGCGGCGACCGGTTGCCGCCGTTGATGGTCCAGTCCTGGCCTGGCGTGTAGATGGTTCCGATGTACTGGGTCGATGCGCCACCGTTCATCGAGTTGCTGCAATTGTTGGACGCCGGCGCGTAGATCACGATCCAGTTGTACTGCTCCCCCGCGTACACATAGGTCGCGCCTTGAGAGTTCTGGTCCATGCATGAACCGTTGGGGAAGTAGAACTGCACAGCGCCGGGCGTGATTAGAGCGCTCTGGCAGGGCGCGATGGGGTTGCCCGGGTTCGGTGAGATCTGGCAGTAGTTCTCGTTCGCCACGTCGCCCCCCGTGTAGGGCGGATACTGCAGCGACATCGGCGCGTTTTCCTGCGACAGCAGGTTGGCCGGAGGCGGGCAGTTGCTGAAGCACTGCGCCGGAACCTCGTCGTCTGGTGGCGCGCAGTTGATCGACCTGGTCTGGGCAAAGCAGGTCGTCGACGGGTTGGGGATCAACCTGTCATTGATGTCGTAGACGGTTGCGCCGGCCACGGGGGGGACGCCGGGGGCAGCCGCACCCAGGGTCCATGGGGCTCCGCTGGGGTACGGTCCGACCGGGGAGCCATTGACGAAGCCGGGAGCGTCATAGCGGCCGACCCAGCCGAAGTTCTGCTGGTTTCCGTCGCACCCGGCAGGGTTCAAGTACACGTTGTAGTACTGCGCGCCCGGCACATTCTGGGTGATGTTGACGCTGATCCCGATGTTGGAGGGCGAGTGAAGGCCTCCCACGACCGTGTTCGGCGTCAGCTTGCACTCCGAGGGCGCGCTCTCTCGACGGCAGCCCGGTGCGGCCAAGCATGCGGACGAGATGGTCGAGTCGAGGAAGCGGTCGTAGCGGACCGATGTCACCTCAACGCCCCACTTGTTGTTGCGGCTCTGGGTGTCTGACACTCCGGAGTGGCAGTTGGCCGGCGCCACCGGCGAGAGGTCGGTGCAGGTCGGCAGGAGCAGGACGGTCTGTCCGACGGCGCTGTTGGTGACGGTGAAGTGTCCCGCGCAGTTGGTGCCGTTCATGTCCCAGAACTGGGGATTGGCGACATTGGTCCTACCGGGCGCCGTGGCCAGCTGCTCGTCAGGAGCCTTCAGCTCGTTGGACAGAAGGCTGCCGTTGGCGTCTGACTGGTAGCCGTTGGTCCACGTGTACACGCCGCCGTTGAGGAAGGCGCAGCTGGCCGATCCACCAGAGAGGTGGAAGGTGCCGTAGTGGCCGGGATACATCTCGGTCCACGTGCCACGGTTGTCCTGGTTGTAGCCCTGGTTGAGGGTGTAGTAGCCGGTGGACGGCGCCAGGTAGCCTGGGTCGGGGAGCGTCGGCGCCGGAACGACGGCCATTCCATAGGTATCGCCGAAGTCACAGCCGGGGTGCGGCGCGTAGGGGACGAAGCCTGGCGTGGAGTTGTAGCACCAGTACTGCGCGACGCTGCAGTTGGAGCCGGCGCCGCCATAGCAGTTGCCGGCCTCGTGCAGGTTGGAGTCGACACATGCCGTGCCGTTCGTGTACACGTCTCCCAGCACCGTCAGCTGGGCGGCGCCGGTAAGGATCGTCGCGCAGTTACCGTTGCTCAGCGTCAGGAGCGCCGGCGTCTGGCGCTGGTTGCCCACGATCGAGGTCGCGGTGGCTGCGATGGGGACGGTGCGGGCACCGCCGAAGATCTGGATGAACGCAAGCGGCAGCTGATGGTTGCTCGTGAACTGGAACTCGTAGCCGTTGAACTGGGTGTCGGTGGCGACGATGACCAGCGAGTACGAGCCGGCGAACGTGTAGGTGTAGGTGTCCTGAGGCAGGTTTCCATTCGCCCCGACGAGGGCGAACGTGTGGTTTGACGTCGCGATACCCGTGTAGATCCGCAGGTCCGACTCATACAGCGCGACCGACCTGGGGACCACAGTTCCGTTGAGGTCCTGGAAGTTCTCGTACCAGTCACCCGCCGCCAGCGCGGCGGCGTCGACGGCGGTCTGCTGGTCGCGGCGGTCGACGTAGCCGCGGCCGGAGTCGATGGCGAGGCCGAGCATGCCGAACAGGACGAGGATCAGCAGGGCGATCAGAACTATCGCCTGGCCCTCTTGCAAGCTGCGCTTGCGAGGTTTAGTTGGAGTACTCGGCTCGATAAACCGCATATGCAGTGATGACGATGTTGTTGCCAATGACTTGCTGGATGATTGGAGTGATCGGCTGGAACGTGTACCAGAGCGTCACCTTGATCGGCTCGTTGCCGGTTGCCGGTGTCACGTTGTTGCAGCCCGCGCCGAGGTTGGGCGGCGGGTAGGTGCCGAGGCCGCCACGCGGGCCGTTCGGCGATCCATTGCCTGCGGTGGTGGGGTCGGTGATGAAGATCCAGCCCGTGTTCGAGGCCGGCTTCGACGGAGAGCCCTGGGGGACGCCCCCGTTGGGCAGCGGCCCGTTCGGGCAGGCGGGGTTGTTGGCCAGGTTCATGATCACGGCGTGACCCGCGATGGCGTTGGCGACGTCGGTGTCGGTCGGCCAGGTGTGGGACGTGCCGCTGGGATCGATGAAGTAGGAGGCGCGCACAGCGACCCGCGCGCCTTCGTTGGCCGCCTGCTGCAGCGTGATATAGAGGTAGAGGGCGCGCCCGAAGTCGATGATCCCGAAGGTCAGGAGCAGGATGACCGGCGCGATGATCGCGAACTCGGTCAGGCCCTGCGAGCGCTGGCTGCGGAAATATCGCCGGAACAGTTTCCTCATGGCTTGCCCTGGATCGTGAAGTGCTCGTTGTAGGCGAGATTCAAGCCGCTGCCGAACAGGCCCTGGATCAGGGGGGTGATCAGCTGGAACCTCATCAGGATCGCGACGTTGATGTCGCCCAGCCGCCACGAGTTGTCGGTTGGAGGGCTGCCCCTGGTTCCGTACTGGTTGCCGTTGGGGTCGGTGTAGCAGATGTATACGTTGACCGTCTGCGATGTGGCCGGATACGCGGCGGCCGGGTAAGGCTTGTTGCCGTTGCCGTTGCTGTCAGTCGGGATCAGGCAGCCGGCTTGCTGGACGTTGTTGATCTGGGGGTCCGTGAAGCCGGCTCCGTAGAGGGCTTGCTTGACGGCGGTCATCACTGCGGCGTCGTCGAGGAAACCGTTGGTGCGGGCGGCGGTGTTGAACCAAGCGCCGTGCCGCGCGCCCTCGCGGGCCGCGCCCTGGAGCGAGACCGAGTAATAGAAGGCGCGGGAGAGGTCGATCAGACCCATGGCCAGCAGCAGCAGGACGGTCGAAGAGATGGCGAATTCCACCAACGACTGGCCACGCTGCCGCCTGCGATGAACGCGCGTTCGACTCAGGGCAGGCATTGTCAGCGACATTTAAGCAACCGGGAAAGCATTCTGTTCGGCGATAACGTGGAAAAAGGGGGTTTCGTTCGCTAAAAAAGCAAGGAATGTGTAACGCGGTCCCCACTGACCCGATGCGGAGGCCCGGGGATCGCGCGGCTAGCCGGTTAGGAGGTGAGCCGGGTTTGCCATAGAGCCCGACGGCGAAGTCAGGGTGTAGGTGGCAGTGACGTTGGTCGTCCCCTCCGACAGCAACGGCAATGGCAACAAGCCTTACCCGGCCGCCGGGCGGCCTTCCGGCCTTGAGTCTCTTAAACGGGCAGCCCATGACCGGTTTGCCCTGAATCGGAATTCTTGGAAGTCATCATTAGGGCTCGCCTAAAGCCGATGC
>WNGJ01005647.1_pt1 | contig 20921 bp, 14 predicted proteins | sample 5400611 | NCBI WGS metagenome assembly WNGJ01 (sample SAMN13153375, study PRJNA577476) | soil metagenome | isolation source: 40 cm soil or saprolite under Garry oak tree replicate 1 | place: USA:California | collected 2016-06-15
CCCCTTGAGCAGGCTCGGATGCGCATTGACGGTACTGTTCACCCACCGGGTGGAGGAACTCTTCGTCTTCTGAGCTACTCCAAGCACGGACCGGGTGGTCGCGACGCCCTCGGCCACGTAGACGTCACGGCTCTTCATCGCGTCCTTGTAGCTGCTACTGCCCCGGCCCATGTAGATCCGGTCAATCCCGGCGGCGGCGAATTCCTCCGCCATCTTCTTGACCAGGATCAAGCCGGGAGAGTACCTGGCGAAGCGGGGGTCGTACGCGGTGAACCAGCCGTGGAAAATGTTCCCGGCGCGAAGGCCGAACTGCGCGGCAGCGGGCTGGTCGCCCGCGTACACGACCGAGAGCATGCCGGTCAGGTGGTCGCTGCGCGCTTCCAGGAGATCCTGGAGAAGCTCGGCGACCCAGGGCAGCTCGAAGGTGTCAACGTGACCGGTCCGGCGGTACTGGCCCGACTTCCAGGTCGTGAGCAGGCGGAGCAGGCCGGCATCGCGGGAATCCGGCACGATGCGGACCTCGCCGACGTCGCGCCCGAATTTCCGGATCTTGCGGTCAAGTTCCCGGCAGGAGCGAGGTGACCGCGCCTGCAGCCCGGCGTAGTAGGCACCGAAGCCCTCGGACAGATCGATCATCGGCACCGGGACCTGGCCCGCGTGATAAGGCTGGAACGGTCGCTGGTCGGTTATCAGGCTGTCGAACTCCCAGGCCGCCAGCCGGCATCCCGACAACAGCTTCCGGGCATCCCAGCTCACGCCCTCGGCATGGATGAGGCCCTGGCTGAGCGACAACCAGCCGCCAATCGGCACGCCCACGCCGAGCCGCCGTCTTTCGAACGGAAAGAAGCCCGTGGTGGCCTCGCGTCCGGCCAGGACGGCAACGTGGGTATCCGGCTGGACACGGCCCACGGCTCGCGCGAACTCCGGTGACAGGAACGGATCGGCCAGGGGCCGGGTGGCATCTTGCATGGAGTGCCACGTCGCGATCTCGGCCGGGCCGAGTTCGTCCGGGCGGATGAGATGCACTGTCACCGGAATGCGCCGCGTCTTCCCGGCCTGGTTCGGCCTGGTTTGCGGTTCATCCGAGGTAAGGCGCACGAACGTGTCCAGATCTGCTCCTCCATGGCGTGGATGAACGGTCCTCCCCCAGCACAGGCACCGATAACATCGCAGGCCGGTAAGGCTCGGTGATATCGGCTGCAAGTCCCGCATCGCAGGCGTCAACATCGGTTATCGTGTCGGTCACGGGCGCCTTCCGGCGCCGGGACTGGTAACGCTCGTACAAGATAGTGCGAAGAACCCGGTAGCCGTCACTGAATGCGTTCAGGTTGCTGACCCCGTGGATGCGCGGATATTCGAAGCTCGCGACCTCCCTGACGTCCAGCTCGGCCTGCGCTACCCGGATGTTCATCAGCGTCTCAACCTCGAATCCGTCACCCCAGAGCCGAGTGCCATCGGCCGGGGCAGCCGATTCGGCGTCCAGGCCGAGCACCGGAACGTGGCGGCGCCAGAGCGCGTTATACCCGTAGCAAAGATCCGAATACCGGGTCCGGCACAAGAGGTTCACCAGGGCATTGAGCACCCGGTTACCGGCCCCCCGCAGCCGGGTGATGTCGCTGCTGCCACCGCCGTCAGCGAACCTTGAGCCCTTCGCGTAGTCCGCACCATCCAGGAGTGCGCTGACGAACCGCGGGATCTCGGCCGGATCGGCCGAGCCGTCGGCATCGATCATGACAATGATGTCGCCGGTTGCCGCGGCGAATCCGCAGGCCAGGGCGTTGCCCTTGCCGCGGCGGTTCTGCGCGATGATCCGTACCTCAGGCCGCAGCCGACGCGCGGCGGCCAGGGTGTCGTCCACGGAGTGACCGTCCACCACGATGACCTCGTGGAGCCCGGTGGGCAGCCGGGAAAAGACGTGCGGCAAATTGCGGGCCTCGTTAAGGGTGGGAATGACCACCGATACCTTCGGCACCATGGTGCCGTTGCCAGCCTGGACCATCGCGGCCTGGCTTGGTGATACGAAATCGAGCTGATCAAGTCGGGACGGCGTTTTCTGGTTACCACGCCGGCCAATGGAACGGATATTGACGCTCACTGGGACCCCTCCGTCCGTCATGAGTATGAAAATGACAGCAGGTAAAGCAAATTCTTCGTCGCACAAATGCGATCAGCGCACAGGCCAACACGGCCACCCCGGGTCTGCCGACCGACGAACTCCGTGATCGCTTCGAACTGCCGTCCCCAGGCCGTTAGGCAAAGCACACTCAACTCCCCCAGTACCTGACTCCACCCCAGCCAGGCGTCGGTCCTGCGAGCGGGACGTCAACGACGAAACCGCACATTCACTTACAAGACGCCCAAGGTGCATCATCGGTTCACTTGTATTTGCAGAACTACGCTACGTAAGGAAGATTCTTAACTGGCGAGAGCGATCCGTCCTGCCCTGAGCCGCATAGCTACAGAATGCGTTCGCTTGATTACAATAAGCCGCCAGTGTTATCCGTCACCCGGGAAGCTGTTAACGCTGAGTAGAATTTATATCGGCCGTGACGTTTGGTGATTTTTGAAGCCGTCGGGGTAACCTGCGGTAAGAGCTAAAGACCTGGCGATCGCATGGGTGGGGAATCCGGAAAGGACAGGATGAGATCGGCCAACGGCCACCACACGGTGACGAGCCCCGTGCCCCGGGAGGTGTGGGAGTCTCTGTACCGCGCGGATGAAAAGGCAGTGGTGTCACAGTCGCCGGCCTGGCGCGATTCGCTTCTTGCCGACGGCCGGTACCAGGATGCGAGCCTGCTGTATGAGTTTCCTTCCGGTCGGCAGGTCCTGATGCCGATGGCCCGGCGTCGGCTGCAGGCGCCGGGCGCGACCGCCATCGCGTCCTGGCCCCAGGTGTGGGGTATAGGCGGACCGATAACACCAGCGGGGCAGGTCAGTTCGGCCGAGGCGGCAGCGGTGCTCGGCGACGTGGCCCGGCGGGGTACGCTCTCGGCGGCCATCACGCTGAGGCCGGACGCCGACCGGAACTGGCTCAGCCAGGCCCGCCAGTTCCGGATCGAGGACCGCGGCTGCTATGTGATCGACCTGGACGGCGGGTTCGGAGAGGTCTGGAAGCACAGGTTCCGGAGCAATACCCGCCGGGCCGTCCGCAAGGCGGAGCGCTCTGGCCTGGAGGTAGAGGTTGACCGGTCCGGGCGGCTGCTCGACGTGTTTTATGACCTCTACCAGAAATCCCTCTCGCGCTGGGCCGCCGTTCAGCACGAACCGTTGTGGTTCACCCGCCTGCGGATGAACCGGGTGTGCTACACAACCCCCCGGCACCTAGCCCTGGTCGCCAGGCATTTCGGCGCGGACTGCGCCACCTGGGTCGCATGGCACGACGGGCAGCCCGCCGCGGCCAATATCGTCCTGCGGGCCGGCGCCTACGTGAAGGCCTGGCGGGGGGCTATGGACAAGGACATCGCCGCCCCGGTGTGCGCGACCGAGTTCCTCGACCGGCTTGCCATCGAAGATGCCTGCCAGGAGGGGTACCGCTTCTACGACCTGGCGGGCGCGGAACCCGGATCGTCCCTGGCCAGGTTCAAGGAGAACCTGGGCGCGACGCTGGGGTTCACGCATGAGCTGCGGACCGAGCGCCTGCCGGTATCCCGGGCCCGGCGGTTCTCGGCGAACGCGGTGACCACTCTCGTGTCCCGGGGCGCATCGGGCGCCTTACCGCCGGGCCGTGTGAGGTACCGGCGGGAATAGCCGGGCCCGGCGCACGATCTTGGGCGACATCAAGGACTACCGCGTGACGGAGGCACTGTGAGGATCGTGTGCGTAGGCGGCGGCCCGGCCGGCCTGTACTTCGCGCTGCTGGCGAAGCGACACGACCCCAGCCATGACATCACCCTCTTCGAGCGGAGCAAGGCCGGCTCGGGTTTCGGCTGGGGAGTGACAATAGATCCTGGTTTCCTGGCCAAGCTCTACAGCAATGACCCCGAATCCGCGCGGCAGATCGAGCAGGCTGCATTCCGCTGGCGCAAGCAGTACATTCATATTAACGGCGAGCAAGTGACATATGACGGGGACGGGGATCTCTACAATTTCAACCGGCCGGACCTAGTGGATGTCCTGGGCACGCGCGCAAAACGCCTTGGTGTCCGGGTCGAATATGACCATGAGGTGCTGAGCGCGTCTCAGCTGCCCGAGGCTGATCTGATCGTCGCGGCCGACGGCGTGAACAGCCGGATACGACGGGAGGATCCGAATTTCGGAACCGATGCCTGGCTGAGCAACGATAAGTACATCTGGCTGGGCACGGACAAGGTATTCGATACCTTCGCATATCATTTCATCAAGACTGACGGCGGCTGGCTGTGGGCGAGTACATACGGCGTGGGCTCGGAATTGAGCACGTTCGTCGTCCACACCTCAGCCGAGACATGGGAAGCCTTGGGCTTCGATAACATGCCGGTACGCGATAGTCTTTCTTTCCTTTCTGAGCTCTTCCGGGATCAACTAGACGGCCATCGCCTGATGGGGCAGGTCGGTGACGAAACCAACGCCCGGTGGCTGAGCTTCCGGAATGTCAGCAATCAGCGCTGGCACGCCGGCAACATCGTCCTAGCCGGAGATGCCGCTCACACCACGCACTTCTCCGCCGGGGAAGGCACCAGACTGGCCATCGAGGATTCCATTGCGCTGGCTGAGAATCTGCAGCGCCATGATGATCTCGGGGAAGCGCTCGAGTCATATGAACGGCAGCGCCGGGCCGAGATGCGGCAGACGCAAAACGAGGCTCGTCTGTCCGCTCAGTGGTTCGAGAACCTTTCCCGTTATACCGACCTCAAGCCCCGCCAGTTCGGCGCGCTGGTGCATGCACGCCGATCGGCGCTACTTCCGCTGCTGCCGCCCCGGCTGTTTTACCACCTGAACCGTGCGTCCCGGGAGATTGGCATCCTGCGGCAGATCCGCCGGCGCATCGGCCCGCTGGCGATGGCGCTGCACCATCGGCGCGCTCCCGTGCCACCGCCTGGCGGACACCAGTAGTAGCCCGGCCCTGGTCACCTGCGCCGCGAGCGCCGACGGCGGAGCGTCCCGCCCTGAACCTTCGCCTCATAGATCACGAATGTCTGGCATGCTACGGTTTGGGCGCTATGATCGGGCGCAGTGATGATGACCACCCGAGAGAGTCCTCGATGAGCTGAAGGGCCTGGGCGCTTGTGGTTCGCGCACCTCGTACCGTGATGAGAAAGTTCCTGCAGGGGGCGGTGTCCGCAGGTGAGCGCCTGCGGTGGTGGCTGCTCGAGCAATCCTGGTTCCAGAGCGTCTTGATGCCCGCCATGCCTCGCCAGCTGCGCTGGCTGCTCCGGCGGGCCTACCTGGCACCGATCGACCTCGGCGACCGGCTGCTCGGCCGCAGCGACCCTGGCCTCCCGGCGAAGGCCACGAACTTCACCGGTTCCGCCGGACCCGACTTCTCGTCCAGGGGCGACGCCCTGGTGAAAGCACTCGCCGACCTCGCCGGGATGACCCCGTCCTCTCACGTCCTGGATGTCGGTTGCGGCGTAGGGAAACTAGCCATCGCGATGACGCATTTCCTCGACGAGAACGGCAGTTATGAAGGGCTCGACATCGTTCCCGATGCCATCGAGTGGTGCACGAAGCACATCGTCGGCCCGCATGGCAATGTACATTTCACCGTCGCCGATGTCTATAACAAGGAATATAATCCGAAGGGCCGCGTACAGCCGGCGAACTACCGGTTCCCGTATGACGACGAGACCTTCGACGTGGTGGCGCTCTATTCGGTATTCACGCACATGCTGCCGGATGACGTGGACCAGTATATCAGCGAGATCGCACGTGTACTAAAGCCGAACGGGCACATCTTCGCGACCTACTTCATCATCAACCCGGAATCGCTGCGGCTGATGAGATCGAGTGGATGCGCGATGCAGTTCAAGCGTAATCTCGGGTCGCACTGGATCCAGAATAGCAGAGTGCCGGAACTTGCCGTCGCCTATGACGACGAATATATCCGCGCGGCCCACACCAGGAACGGGCTCTCTTCGCCGAAGGTCTACGAGGGAAAGTGGTGCGGCCGGGCCGGGTACTGGCCGGGCGGCTCGGGGTTCGGCGATCAGGATGTGCTCGTCGCGGTAAAGCAATAGGTAACATACCCTGGCGGCCCGCCGTCCGGCTCTTACCTCTGCTGTAAAGCTTGCTGCCAGCCAGTCCGATCTGTCTCCGGAGGGCGCGGAGAACGGGGACTTCCTGCACCGCGCGATGAAGCTGATAATAAAACCGCGGTGAGACGCGCGGCAGTAGCATCGATCGCCGCGCATGCAGGAGCGTGAAAAACTGGTGTGGTCCGAGGTCGATGTAGCGAGAGATGTTCTCGAACCACCGTGCGCTCAGCCGAGCGTCACTTTGCGGCTGCAGAAGCGCAGCCCGGCGTTCCCCTTCGTATGACCTGAGGGCGAGTTCCAGCTGGCCATGCCGCTGCAAGCTGCCGGCCAGGGCGATGGCATCTTCTATAGCTAGCTTCGTCCCCGAGCCGATAGTGAAGTGGGTGGTATGGGCGGCGTCGCCGGCCAGCACGGTCTTACCGTGGTACCAGCGCTGGTTGGTAATTGTACGGAAGTTCAGCCACGGAGCGTTCGTGCCGTCAGAAAACTGCCCGATGAGCCGATGCGCGTCCAGATGGCCCGCGAAGATCTTCTCCAGGACGGCCAGGCACGCGTCCGGCGGCATGGTGTCGAAACCCAGGCCCGCGTACGTCTCAGCCGTGCATTCGACGATAAATGTGCTGGTCTCGGCGTCGATTCCGTACGCATGAGCCCACACCCAACCGCTCTCGGTTGGCACGAAGGGAAACGTGAAAGACTCGAATATCTTGTCCGTCCCTAGCCAGATGTACCTGTTACTGCCCAGCTGGACATCGGTCTGGAAGCCCCCGGTTTCCAGACGCGTCCGGCTGTTCACTCCGTCGCAGGCGACTACGAGATCCGCCTCCGGCAGTTGCGAAGGCCCTTCCACGTCGTGATCGAACTCGACCTGCACCCCGGCATCCTGCGCCCGGCGGGTCAGGACGTCCAGCAGGTGCTGCCGGCTGATGCCATAGCCCCGGAGGCTGGGGTCCCGCACCTGCGTGCCACGTACGTCCACGACCTGGCCGTCCCAGTGGAACGACGCTTCCTCGATCTGGCGTGCTGACTGCGGGTCGGCCCGGTAGAGCTGCTCGAGCAGGTCGTCCCAGAACACCACGCCCCAGCCGCGGGTCGCGCCGGGACGGCTCTTTTCGAAGATCGTGATCTCGTGCCGTGGTTCGCTCAGCCTCATCAGGAGCGCGAAATAGAGCCCGGCGGGCCCGCCACCGACACACGCGATCCTCACCGTGTCCCCCGTCCTCGACAGGCTCCGTCGTCGTCTTCTGGAGGAACCGACGGCCGTCCTCGATACCGGTGGCCGACATATAATGCGGATACTGCACCAAGCGGGCAAAGATCCGCATAGGTCACCCTGCGGCACCTTTCGTCACTCTAGCCGCGAACAGCGTACGCTGCGCGCGGCTAGCCTGTTTCCGGCAACTACCATCGGACCAACGTGAGAGCTTACCCTGCAGCAGTTGTCCTTTCGATCGCTGTCATCGCCGCCTGCAGTTCCACCTCAACGACTAGCCCGACCGGTCAAACGAGCCCTACCATCCGGCCGAGCGCGACCGGTCAGCCGCAGACAGTAACCGTAACCGCGAGCGTTACCTGCCGGGATGACGCGTCAGATGCGGACAGGCTGCAGCAGGCGATCAACTCCAGCCGCCCCGGAGCGGCGATCGGGATCAACGGCACATGTCTCCTCACCAAGGGGATAAGCCTCCTCGGGGACAGGACCTATGTCGGCGCCAGCCGGACCGGCACCGTGCTCAGGCAGGACGGCGACATGGGGTACGTGCTGGCTTCGTCCTCGTACCTGGACAATTCTTATCACCCTGAACTGGCAGGTCGACGTCGAGGCGGTCGACGTCAGGAACTGCGGCGGGTCCGGGATCGTGGATACCAACACGGCCGCGAACGGCAGGGCGATCAACAATACCAGCGTGAACAGCCGGTTCGAGAACAACTTCATCAGCGACAGCGGCCGGTACGGATTCGAAGTCCATGACAGCGACAATTCGGTCACCGACGGATACCTGGTTAATAACCAGATCGCGTCGTCCGGCGCGGACGCCATTCATCTCGACAACGCCGCCGGCTGGAACATCTCGGGCAATCACTTGTACAGCGACGGCGGGGACGCCATCTACGCCAGCCGGCTCTACGGGACGACCATCTACGGCAACCACATCGAGGACTTCGGCCTCCGCCAGGCCTCGGGCACCTGGTACGGCATCGTCGGTACCGCTCAGGGCGGGATGGGATCGACCATCTTCAACAATACGATCTCCAACAACAAGGGCGAGTCAGCCGGAGCCAGGTACATCTATATAGGCGTCACCCGGACCAACTACGGCACTGGCTACTTGTCCGTGACCGGCAACATAGTCCTGGGTGTGCGAGCCGGCGATGTCGGGCTTTCCTTCGACGGAGGGGCCAATAAGCTGTCCGTAGCCTCCAGCGGCAACAAGGTCGCCCGCGCCGGCACCGCCAGCAGGCATGACCGCAACACCACGCTCACCAGCGGAACATAAGCGTCGGACGTTCGCTGGCGGAAGCTCGTAGATCACGGTTCCTGCCCGGTTGACGATCAGCTTCCAGGCCTGTGACCGAGCCAGCGACCTGAGCAGGATCGAGAAACTGCTGGGCGGCGCGATGCCGTAGGACTGGCTATAGGTAAGCATGGTCGGCGTGACGAGCACGTAAGCGGGCGCGCGGCCGCCGGTGGTGCGCTGCGCGAGGTTGGCGATCAGGGTGGCGATGTTGGACCTGACTGGCGCCTGGCCCGCCAGGGTGGCGGTGCCGAAGATATCTGTCAACGGAAACTGGTCGTACCGGGCCGTGTCGGCGAGCGGAGCGACAACGGTGGGACAGTAGATAGGGCCGGGATCCGCCTTTTCCAGGAAGGAGGTCACCGTGGTGACCTCCTCTTTGGGCATGCTGTTGAAGCCGTCGTCCCCGAAGAAGGCGACGAAGAACAGGCCCACGCCGAGACCCAGCACCAGCAGGATACGCACCGTCACCCACGGCCGCCAGGTCATTGTCGGCTCCCCACCAGCATCATCCTCCGACCACGACGGCCGCGATAATGGCCGCGATGAATACCATGGCGGCCAGGCACAGCAAGATCATGATCTGCCGTCTCTGCCGGATCAGCGGAGAACGCCGATCCGAAATTGCGGGCTGGGCGGCAGGCGGCCCGCCGTCGGACGACACGACGCCAGACGCGCCTGCCTGACCGATGCTGGCCTGGCCCGCAGCAGCGGCCTGCCTCGCCGCCTCGGCCTCCTTCTGGTCGATAGACACCGTGACATCGCCAGCGCCCGACCCGCTCAGCCCGGACGCGGGAGCGGCCGGCGACCGCTCTTGCACCACGGGAGCCGCAGCTGAGCTCGCCTGCCCGAGTCCGGCCTGGCCCGCGCCCGTCGCAGTGCCGACGGCCGGACGGGCTAGGGCCGCAGCCTGCCACAGTCCGTTCACGCCTCTCCGGTCGAAGACCACGGTGTCGTCGCCCGATCCGTTCCTCGGCACCCACAGGGCGGTGGCCAGCGCCTGGGCCGGTTTCGCTGTGCTGTACGCCTTGAGCTTCCCCGCGCTGGGGAACGGCGCGAGCGCCAGCGCCGCGAGGGCCGCGGTCCAGGGCAGGGAGAACAGGTAGACGCGGAGGACACCCTCCTGGCCGTAAGCCAGCAGGGCCAGCGTGATGAACGGCGAGAACGCCAGCAGGGCCAGGCTCGCGACGCTGCGCCCAGCTCGCCGGCGCAGCAATACTCCGAGTACGGCAAGGAACCACATGCCCAGGGAGAGCGCCTCCTGGCTGCGCAGGATCGTGCGCTGAGCCGCAGAGACGCTACCGCCCTGCAGCGCCGGCGGCCTGGCGTTGCTGAAGAAGTTGCCGATCGAGTTCAGCAACCCGTAGGTGCTGTTCACGTAGCTGAACCGTGGCGCCAGGTAGCCGAGGGCGATGGCGGCTAGCAGGAGGGGAAGCCATCGCGGCCGGAGCAAGCGGGGCACCGCGAGGGCGGCGACCTGGACGGCCAGGATGTAAGGGGACAGCTCGTGCTCGAAGGACAGGACGAAGTAAATGATCAGGAGCGCAACGCCGAGCAGGACGGGATACCGGACGCGCCGGGATTTTGGCGGGGCACGGTCCCGGCCGGTCCGGGCAGACGGAGGCGCCGCTGACTTGCGTACGTAGAGCCAGCGAAGCGCGATCGCCATGATTCCGAGAGACAGCAGCGTCCCCAGCCCCTGCGGGGAGAAGTAGTCCTGGCCGATCCAGTTGGTGCCCGCGTACAACAGCAGCGCCAGCCAGCGCTGCCGGGCGGTCAGGGACAGCGCGTCGTAGGCCACGTAGAGCAGGGGCAGAGCCGCGAGCTCGAACACCAGCTGAGCCCACTTGACATAGGCGAGGGGACTCGCCACGCCGGCTACCTTGCCGAACCAGGCGGCGAAGGCGAAGAAGCCGGGCCAGTTCTGGTAGATGTCAATGGTGGAGTTCAGCCGCCCGTTCACGTTGACGTACTGGACGACTCCGATGGTCTTGTAGAGCCAGGAGTACCGGCCCTGCGAGTACACCAGCGGGGCCGTGCCGTAGAGCATGACCGTCAAGGCCACCGCGTGCAGGGCCATCCGCCACCCGGACACGTGATCGCGACCCAGTTCGACGGCAGCCGACACCAGGATCAGGACCACCCCGGCCCAGAAGGCGTTCGGCAGCACGGCTGGCAGTCCGTACGGGCCAAGTTGCGTCGCGTTGGTAGTGCTGACCCCGAACGCCCACAGGGCGATGCCGGCCGGGAGGAGCAAGTCGACCAGACGCAGGCGTACCCGCAGGGAAGCGGGGCTACGGCTCGAACGGCTCGGGATGCCGGCGGTGGCGGCGCGCTCGTCGCTGACTACCACGTGATCTGTCTGGCTCGTCATGGGTCAGTGCACTACCAAGTCCTGGCTTGCCGGGCGTCGATGCCCGTTCGGCGCCTACGCCGGCGCACGATGCCGATGACCAGCGCGGCCAGGCTGAGCCCGGCCTCGATCTGGAACAGACCCAGCGGATGCCAGTAATGGACCCACAGCGTGACCATGGCCACGAGCGTGAGAAGGGCGAGGCTGAAGACGATGGGCATGGCCACCGCGGACCAGTCATCCGTCTGACGCCAGTTGGTCACGATCGCGCGGCCCGGGACGAAGAAGGCGAACCCGAGGGCCAGCACGACCCGAGGCGGACCCGCCCAGCCTCGGGCAACAAGGACAATGAGCGCCACGGCGATCATGGCTGCCAGCAGGTCGAGCGCGTCACCGACTTGCCACGCCCGGCCGGATACGGCCGGGCCTGAGGTCCCAGCAACTGGGAGCTTCAGCGACACGGAGTCCTTCCTTGATCGGTCTATCAGTGGATCAGCGTCTCGATCCCGAAGCCGTCGCGCCAGACCCGCCCATGGTCGCGTTTAGCAGAAGTTGGCGCCGGAGCCGAAACCCGGACGTACTCACGCCAGGATACGTTCAACTCACTAACAGGTCGAAGCGAGCGTTTCGGGCAAATGAACGGCCTGGGCCAGGAGGCAGGGAGGCGCTTCTGCCGCCGCAGGCGGCGCGGCTCGTGTCGTCCGCAGCTGTTCGGATTGCGTCAACGTCGCCGCCTAGCGCATGGCGAGCTGCCTCCCGGCGGCGGAGCGGACTAGGGGGAGGATCCGATAGGGCACCTGGGCGGCCAGCGAGATCAGGGTGGCGGAGCGGGTTACGCCTTCAGTGGAGACGATCGCGTCGATCACGCGCTGCAGGTCGGCGTTGGACCGGGCCACCACCCGGCAGAGCAGGTCCCCTGCCCCCGTGATCGTGTGGACCTCGAGCACCTCGGGGATGGCAGCCAGCCGTTCGGCCACCGGATCGTGACCGCCAGCCTGGCGGATCTCGAGGGTAACGAAAGCCGTTACCTCGTAGCCCAGGGCGGCAGGATCCACCTCGGGCCCGTACCCGGTGATCACTCCGCGGGCCTGCAACCGTTCCAGCCGGGCCTGGACGGTTCCGCGGGCGACCCGGAGGCGTTTGGAGGCCTCGAGCATGCCCACCCGGGGCTCGGCGGCGAGTAGTTCGATCAGGGCGGCGTCCAGACGATCCACCCGCCCGGGCGAAACAGTGGTCATGGTGTACAGAGATACCATCATCTGTTAGGTATTGATAGACAAATTGACTAGCGGATACTCTATTGATTGCGCAGTTTGATATCCCGTGTGCATGCTAGCGGCATGACGACGCCATCACAGGACAGTTTTCCCGTCATCGGCATGGACGCCGTGGTGTTCGCGGTCGGCAACGCGAAGCAGGCGGCGCACTACTACTCGACCGCGTTCGGAATGCGGCGGACCGCCTACCGAGGCCCGGAAACCGGCTATCCGGACGAGGCGGTGCACGTGCTGGAGTCGGGTAGCGCACGGTTCGTCTTCCGCGGCCCGGCCCGGGCCCGGACCCGGCTCGGCCAGCGGGTCGCCGCGCATGGCGACGGGGTCACGGACCTGGCCCTCGAGGTCAGCTCGGCCGAGGAGGCCTACGACTACGCGGTCGCGCACGGCGCACGCGGCCTCGAGGCGCCGCATCTGCTCGAGGATGACCACGGCAAGGTCGTGGTGGCCGCCATCGCCACCTTCGGCGACACCCGGCACACGCTGGTGGAGCGGTCTGGTTACTCGGGCCCCTACCTGCCCGGGTTCGTCCCGGCGGAACCGGTCGTGGCTGCGGGCGGGCGTGCCTTCTTCACCGAGATCGACCACTGCGTCGGCAACGTCGAGCTCGGCAGGATGGACGAGTGGGTGGATTTCTACCACCGGGTAATGGGCTTCACCAACATGAAGGAGTTCGTCGGCGACGACATCGCCACCGAGTACTCGGCGCTGATGAGCAAGGTGGTCGCGGACGGGACGCGGAAGGTGAAGTTCCCGCTGAACGAGCCCGCGGCCGGCAAGCGCAAGTCGCAGATCGACGAGTACCTGGAGTTCTACGGCGGCCCCGGCGTGCAGCACATCGCGCTGGCCACCGACGACATCGTGGCCAGCGTCCGCGCCATGGTGGTCGCGGGGACCGAGTTCCTGCCCACTCCCGGCAGCTACTACGACGAACTCGGCTCATGGGTTGGCGAGACCCGGGTGCACGTCGATGAGCTGCGCAAACTCGGTATCCTGGCCGACCGGGATGAGGACGGGTACCTGCTGCAGATCTTCACCCAGCCGGTGCAGGACCGGCCGACCGTGTTCTTCGAGCTAATCGAGCGGCACGGCTCGCAAGGGTTCGGCAAGGGTAACTTCAAGGCGCTCTTCGAGGCGATCGAGCGAGAGCAGGCCCGGCGGGGCAACCTCTGATCATGGATCTTCGTTCCCGGCCAGCGCCGACTCCTGGCAGGCGAGGTCGAGACTGTGCCGTGAGGTCAGGGTTTTGGGATGATCCGCACCGAATAGCCGCTCGCATATGGCCACGTTCTTCTCGAACAAGGGGATGGCCTCGGCGGGCCGGCCGGTAGCCCGGTACGCGCTGGCGAGATTGTTCCGCGACGCAAGGGTGCTGGGATGGCCGGTACCGAGTAGGCGCTCCCGCGTCGCAAGGGTCTGCTCGACCAGCGGGACCGCATCGCCGACCCGGCCTGCCTCCCGGTAGGCGCGGACTAGGTCGTTCCGCGAGCGCATAGTGTCCGGATCGTCGGGCCCCAGCTGCCGTTCCCGCCCGGCCAGGGTCTGCTCGAACAGCCGGATCGCTTCCGCGACCCGGCCGGCGTCCTCATATGCGGCCGCGAGGCTGTCGCATGCGTTCAGAGTGTCGGGATGGTCCGAGCCGAGCAGACGCTCAAGGTCCGCAATAAGCGGCTCGCCGATCGCGATGGCGCGCGGCAGGCTACCGCCCAGTTCGATCAAGTGGTCCAGCGCAAGGAACCGAAGCCGCATCAGCATCCTGGCCAGCTTCTCGTCAGCCTCATCCGTGACTGCTCCTGCGTTTTCCAGCAGCGCCATGACCTGGCCGAGCACTTCCCTGACGGCCGCGCGATCTCGCGTCTTCGCGAGCGACGCGGAGGACTCTTCCAGGGCGGAGGCGGCCGCCCGGCACGCCGGTGCGAGGCGCCCCCGCCGGGCCAGCCATCCGCGGACCACTCGCGCCACGAGACAGTGCATGCTGACGGCCTGCTCGTCATGACTGAAACCCAGCAGTGACCGCTCGTTCAGTCGCTCCATTGCCTGATCCACCATGGGCACGGCCACCCGGCGCCGACCGCCAAGCAGTGTGCCCGTCTGCCCGGCAGCATGCAGCAGGTCGCGGCGGACCGCAGCCGGTGACAGCATGGCCGTGAGCGCCAAGACCCCAGTGCACACACCGAGCGGGTCGGCAGCGGACGCAGCCTCCAGCGACAGCAGCACCGCCTCCGCCGCGCCCGGCGGAACCGGCTGCTCCCCCCCGTCCTTCCACCTGACCAGGTAGCCTCCGGCCGACAGCGCCCGCAACTTTGCTAGATAGGCTGCGTAACCGAGCCGCTGCCCGGCGATCACCGCCGCGGCCTGATCCAGCGCCAACGGCAGATGCCCCAGTTCGGCGGCCACGGCCGAGGCGCCGGTATCGTCGGCTAGGGCGGTTCGCCCGTCCAGCAGGGCGAGTGCCTCTTCGGCGCTGAACACGTCTACCGGGACACTCGTTCCGAGTTCCGGCATCGGCTCCTGGGCCATGGTGATGAGCACCCGGGCCGCTCCGGTGGCCGGAACGAACGGCCGCAGCAGACCAGGATCCTCGACGCCATCGAATACCAGCAGGCCACGGCTCCCGTCAGCCTCCAGCCAGTGCCGGACCGCTTGGCCCGCGTCAGCTGTGCCCGGCCGGGAACCGCCGACGGATAGCCCCGCAGCTTCGGCCACCGCGGCCAGCCCTGCCAGCAAGGTCTCATTGTCGCCAGCGCTGACCCACGCGATGAGCCGCCAGCGGTCCGCCAGCCTGGCCCGCGCGTACGCGGCCGCCAGCTGGGTCTTGCCTGTTCCCCAGGCACCTGTCAGCACCATCGGCGGCCTCTGGCTGGCCTGGTTCAGCTGCGCCATCAGGGCGGGCCTGGGCTGGAAACCGGGCCGCAGAGCCGGGATATCACCGACGACGACCTGGCCGTTCGTCGTCGTGGGCGCAGGCGGTTCCACGGCATGCGGATCCTTGGCGTCAGCCGCGGGCTGAGTGACCATCGGATCCACTGTCAGGCCCCCAAGGGATTTCAAGGCTCTGCACAGCTAACCGCCGCAGTACTGCGGTTACGGACTTCTACATACCCGCCTTAGCGTGGATAAAGAGGGGCACACCGCCCTAAGTGGCCCGTTTGCCGGGGGCCAGGCATCAACGCGGCAGTCTCCGGGGCACTGGTAGCCCCGGCGTGTGGAAGCCACTGCTCACGCCGGCGAAACTTAAGCCAAGCCGTCTTGACTTGCTCACCCATGGGTAGAAGTAGGAGGAGGATGGGAGATGTTGGCGGAGAGCCTGCTCACACTGGCGGCGCTGGCCGGTCGGACGGTGGTAGATGCCGCGGTCAGCGACGGGTGGGATACGGCAGAGCGCGGGTACGCCCAGCTGCTGGGCCGCGGGGACGCCGACCAGGCTCAGCTAGCCGAGCGGTGGCTGGAAGAGACACACAAGCAGCTCGCTGACGGGGGCGGGGCGGACATGGAGATGATCCGCACGGCCCTGGCGGGGCGATGGGCGGGCCGGTGTGCAGATCTGCTGGAGGAGAACCCAGGCGCCGAGGCTGAGCTGCGGGCCCTCGTTCAGGAGATCCAGGCAGCACTACACGCGTCCGGTCACGAGGCTTGCGCCGATGACGATATGAGCAGTTACGCAGCCGGTCCCGAGCATCCCGGCGCCCTGGCCACGCGGAGCGAACTCGCGTACTCGGCCGGGCAGGCGGGAGACGCGGCTGCCGCACGGGACCAGTTCGCCGCGCTGCTGCCCGTAGCCGAGCGCGTCCTAGGCCCCGAGCACCCCGACACCCTGGCCACCCGCGCTAGCCTGGCCTACTGGACCGGGCAGGCGGGAGACGCGGCCGCCGCACGGGACCAGTTCGCCGCGCTGCTGCCCGTAGCCGAGCGCGTCCTAGGCCCCGAGCACCCCGACACCGTGATCAACCGCCACAATCTTGCCAACTTCACGGGCTACGCAGGAGACGCGGCCGCCGCACGGGACCAGTTCGCCGCGCTGCTCCGCGTCCGCGAGCGCGTATTCGGCGCAGACTCTCCCGACACCGTGGTTGCGCGGTTCAACCTGGCCTACTGGACCGGACGCGCTGGGGCCGCCGCCGCCGCCCGGGACCAGTTGGCCACGCTGCTCCCCATCCGCGAGCGCATGTACGGCCCCGACCATCCCGACACCCTGGCCGCGCGGGAGGAATTCGCGTACTGGACAGGGTGCGCCGGGGCCGCCGCCGCCCGGGACCAGTTCGCCGCGCTGCTGCCGTCCTATGAGGAGGTTCTCGGCCCCGAGCACCCAGAGACCCTGGCCGTCTGGTACCAGCTTGCCCATTGGACTGCGCTGGCGGCGGACGAGGCCGCCATACAGGACTAGCTCGCCGACGGCTGCTGGCCGCCGCAGCGGCCTCAGGCCGTTGGCGACGACGTGGACGACGAGGGGGACGGGGATGCCGTATGCGAAGGCGACGGTGAGGGTAAGCCTGAACGCGACGGTCTGGGCGATTTTGACGGCCGGGGCGAGGATGACGTCGAACGCGAGGGTGCGGGCGAAGTCGCCGCCACGCGCGACGGCGCCGTTTGGACCGGGGTCGGCACCGCGGCCTGGGGCCGGGTGACACTGGGGGACGGCCTGGCCGTGGCGGACGTAGGGACGGTCGCTGTGGCTGCCGCAGGACTCCTCGGGTAGGTTGCGACGCTTGTCTGGGTTACCTGGGTATATGCGGCGCGGGAGCCAGGTGCCTGGGCATCTGCGGCGCGGGAGCCTGTGAAGATGAGCATCGTGACGCTCACAGCCGCCGCCACCACCCACATCGCGACAGCGACGACGGCGACCGCCCAGCCGGGATTGGCCCGGATGCTACTCCAACTCGCCTGCCTGAGCGCCTGCGAGAACCGAGCGAGCCAGATCCGTTCCGCGCGGCGAGCCACCTTCCTGCGATACGCCACTGCGTGCTCAGCGGCGGAGGTACACAGGTTCAGGACCTGCTCCCGCAGTTCCGGAGGCAGAGGGGCCAGTGGCAACAGGCGGAAAAACGCCGCCGGGCGCATAGCGCCCCATCCGTGATGGGCGCAAGTCTGGCACTCCCCGATGTGCATGACGACCAGGTCGCGCGTCTGTTCGGTCAGTTGCCCATCCCAGTCGGCCAGCAACTCCCCGAGTACGCGGCAGGCCTCACGACCGGTGAGCGCGATGTGCAATGCGCCGAGGGCTTCTTCCAGTCGCCCTCGGGCGACTGAGGCCAGGCCATGCGCCCGGCTCTGTGACACGCCGAGCACGATGGCCAGATCATCGTCGTTCAGATCGTGCCTGAAACTCAGCTCGATGACCTCGCGCTCACGAGGCCCGAGTCCGGCCAGGATGGACTGGATCAGACTCCGGAGTTCGGCTTGCTCCCGGTCGCCGTCGACGTGGGCCGGGCCATTGGCCGGCTGGCTGATCACGCGGAACGGCGTAATCGGGTCGGCCTGCAGGCCGATCACCCGGAACTGCACGGTCGCATCAGACAGCTCATCATCCGTACCGGCCGACGGCCCGACCGCCCGGAACTGCACCGTCACATCGTCATCCGCACCGGCCAGCGTCCCGACCGCCCGGAACTGCACGGTCGCATCCGACAGGTCATCCCCCGCACCGGCCAGCGGCCCGACCGCCCGGAACTGCACCGTCGCATCCGACAGGTCATCCCCCGCACCGGCCAATTGTTCACCGGTCGCATCGGCCTTCCCAGCACGGACTGCAGAGATGGGCCGGGCTCGGCGTCGACATTCGTTCCGGGCCAGTGCGAACAGCCACGGACGCAGCTTGGAGGGCTCGGACAGGTTGCTGAGCGTTGCCACGGCTACGACGAATGTGTCTGTCAAGGCCTCGGCTGCGGCCACCGAGTCGTGCAGGATCCAATGGGAGTAGCCGTACAGGGCCGCCGCGTACCTGTCGTATGCCATGGCGACGCCAGCCGGGTCTCCCGCCGTGATCGCCGCCATAACCTCGCGGTCGTACTGGCCGTCTCTGCGTGGCGGTTCCGGTGTCCGGCTGAGGGATGAACGGCCGGTCCGCTTGACAGACGTGGGTGCGACACCGCTGGGAAGCGCCCGTCCTGCCGGAGCTGCGGGAGGCCTGCGGAAGCCGGCCGGAAGTGCCCGTCTGGCCGAAGCGGCGGGAGGCCTGCGGAAGCCGGCCTGGCCCATCCGCCCGGCGGCACCGTCTGATGGCTGGCTCTTCCGGACGGCCAGGGCCGGCTCGGGCGGGGGGATGGCTCCAGCGACCCGATCCGCTGCCCGAGCGGCCTCAGGGGGGTCCTTCCGTGTGGTCTGGGTTCCAGGGTCATCGGAGGGCAGTATTCGCTTCTGGTCGGCCGAGACCCGCTCTAGCAGCGGGACCGCTTCGGCGGGCCGCCCCGCGTCCTGATAGGCCACGGCCAGGTTCTTCCGGGTGGCCCGGGTATCGGGGTGATCGGGGCCCAGTACTCGTTCCCGGTTGGTCAGAGTCTGCTTGAGGAGCGGGATCGCCTCGCCGACTCGGCCGCTGTCCCGGTAGGCGGCGGCGAGGTTGCCCCGGGAGGTCAGGGTGCTGGGATGATCAGGTCCCAGCAGCCGCTCCCGCCGCTCCAGGTTCAGTTCGTATAGCCGGATGGCTTCAGCTGTCCGGCCTGCGTCCTGGTAGGCGCTGGCAAGGTTGTTCTGTGAGATAAGGGTTTCGGAATCATCGGGGCCAAGCATGCGCTGCCGCACGCTCAGGATCTGCTCGAATAGCGGGATCGCCTCGGCGACCCGGCCCGCCGCCAGGTAAGCGGCGGCAAGACTGTTCCGCGAGTTCAGGGTGTCGGGATGGTCAGGACCCAGGAAACGCTCGAGGTCCTCGGCCAATGGCTCGCCGACCGCGATTGCCTGCGGTGTATTCTCACCCAGTTCAAGCGCATGATAAAACGAGACGAACCGGAGCCGCAGCAGCAGCCAGGCCAGCTCCTCGTCAATCTCTGTCGCGGGCTCAGCCAGGCTATCCAGCAGCGCCGCCACCTGCTGGATGATCCCCCTGATGGCCTGGCGATCCTGTGATTTCGCAAGCCCTCGCGAGTACACGTCCAGCACGAACGCGGCAGCCTCATATGCGGCCGTCAATCGCCCGCTGCGAGCCAGCTCGCTGCGGATCACCCGCGCTACCAGGCGGTGCATGACGACGGTCCTGCCATCCAGGCTGATCGTCAGCAGCGACCGGCGGCTGAGCCATTCCAGCACAGGGTCTACCAGGTCCGCCGCCACCAGGCGCCCGCCGCTAGCTAGCACTCCTGCCTGTCCGGCGGAATACAGCAGCTCGCGGTGAACCCCGGCCGGCGACAGCCCGGAGATGATCTCCATTACCCGGGTGCATATGCCTGTCCGGTCGGCCGCCCGGACCGCCTGCAAAGACAGCGACACCGCTCGCGCCGTGCTGAGCTGGTGTGCATCCTCTCCCGTCAGGGGAACACCGGCCGGTACCGCCTGCAGCCGGTCCAGGTACCATCCGTACCCGCCGCGCTGCTGTCCTGCCACCACCGACGCAGCCAGCGCCAGCGCCAGCGGCAGGTGCCCCAGTGCGGCAGCCACGGCGGCCGCTCCAGCCTCATCGTCTAGGCCGGTTCGCCCGGCCAGGAACGCCGACGCCTCCTCGGCGCCGAACACATCCACCGGGACGATGCTTCCCAGGCCGGCTGCCGACCGCCGATTGCTGGTGATCAGTACCCTGGCGGCACCGCCGACCGGGATGAACGGCCGCACGACCTCGGGGTCAGACACGTCATCGAACACCAGGAGACATCGGTCCCCGTCGGTCTCCAGCCCATGCCGTACCGCGGCGCCCGCGTCGCTAACGCCCGGCCCGGAATTCCCGTCGGCCAGGCCCGTGGCGTCAGCCACCGCAGCCAGTCCCGCTAGCAGGCTTGCGGTGTCCGCGCCGTTGACCCACGCCACCAGCCGCCAGCCCGCCGCCAGCTTCGCCCGCGCGTACGCAGCGGCAAGCTGCGTAGCGCCCAGGCCGTGCAGCGCTGCCGCCGGGTGAATCACCGATACTTGCGCGCTAGCGCGGTCCAGCTCCGCCAGCAAGCCGGCCCGGGGCCGGGAACCAGACGGCTCCGTCGGGATATCACCGACGACAACCTGATGATTCGTCACCTCGGGCGGTATCGGCTCCTTGGCCTTCGATGTGCCGTCGGCCGTCACCTGATCGTTGATCATCATCAGATCAGGGTTGGCAGCCTGCGGATCTGGCTCCGTGTAGTGTCCGGCAGAACGTCGCCGTCAAAGGTGCGAGTCACCACCCCTCCCGTGCTGAGGATTCCAGGGAGACGCCATGACATGGCGGCTGCGTACATCAACATACCCGCCCTTCCCGCCGCAACATACTCACCAGGTCCGTCCGGAAAAGCAAGCAGTCGCAGGCTTAGCCTGTGGCACGATGCACCACCAAACATGTCGACTGGAATATGTCCCGCCATTACGACCGCGGCCTGATCGAACGACGCACCCAGGCCAGGACGGCCTTCAGGTCACCATCGTCGAGGATGTACGCGACGACTCCAAACGCGATGATCGCGCAGCCGGCCGCGAGCACGGCCACGGCGAC
>WNGJ01002001.1_pt1 | contig 20909 bp, 19 predicted proteins | sample 5400611 | NCBI WGS metagenome assembly WNGJ01 (sample SAMN13153375, study PRJNA577476) | soil metagenome | isolation source: 40 cm soil or saprolite under Garry oak tree replicate 1 | place: USA:California | collected 2016-06-15
GTGCTGCTAACTCCATCCTGTTTCCTGTTCAAACAGGGAAGCAGACGTTCCCATGCTTGCTTTCATCTCTCGCGTGTCTCTCATCAGGCATGAGCGCTCAGCCGTTCTGCTGTATTGGCTACTTAGGACATCCATTCGTAAAAGAGACAACTTGGTCTTCCTCCACTCTCCGATTTTTCTTTGCGATATGGTACTCAGTCATTGATGGAGCAGGGCAATGTTTCTCATGCACGAGAGAAAACGAGAAAAACACGCTTTTGTTTGCAGCATACACTCAGTGAAGTCATGCTAGGGTTGCATGAGAGGTTTGCCAAAGACACCTTCATACATGTCGCTGTGAGCTGGATGCACCTCTGTCCTGGCTACTTGGGACATCCGTTCTGAAACTCGCCGCTTGCACCAGTCCGATTTTCCTTTTCTTTCACTTCCTTCTGGTAAAAGACATCGAACTGCTTGGGGAATGAAGAACAGATCTTCCAGTCTTCCGTGAATATGAAGGAAGATGCCTTGCGAACCAGGCAAACACGCCTTGTGTTTGCCTGGTTCGCAAGGCATCGACGAGTGCGTTGAATCGAAAAACACAGGACAATTCAGGCCCCATCATGTTACCCTATCGAACTCATCCAAGGATGAAAACACTTATCAGCTCTTAAGCTGCTCCTCGATAGTCATAGTGTAACCCACCCAACACTGGAACCGAGAGCACCTGACCCAACTGGTTCGGAGAAGAAGCAGAAAGCACTGGCAGCCCCGGAATCCGCTGCCCTAGCCCCTGGTGGGGTCGAGCTTGATTAAAGTACGTGGTTGCCACTCGGGCAAAATTCGGCCCGAATTTCTTGTCATTATCCCGGATGAGGTACTTGGGGATTTGCCCATACGGAGTCGCTTCCCGCAGTTGTTGCGCCACCCAGAGATCCGTCGGAGAACGTGTCACATTCACATGGATCACCTTTCGTGACGCGCAATTCGATGATGAAGAAAGCAAAAAGCGGACGGAAGAAGAGGTCAGTGACCTGCAAAAAATCACAGGCCCACACCCCTGCAGCATGATTACGCAGGAAGGTTTTCCAGCTCTGTCCACGGGCTCGTTTTGGGTGAAGCTGCTTTATATACTTCTGGATGGTCCGTTTACTGACCCGAATATCCAACTTGAGGAGCTCGCCCCGAATGCGTTCTGCCCCCCAGAGTCGATTGTTGGCGGCCATCTCCCTGATCAACGTAATTGTCTCGTGTGAGAGTCTCGGCTTGTTCGAGCAGGCTCTGGATTTGCGCTTCCAGAACACACGGAAGAGCTCACGACGCCAGCGTAGAAGCGTCTCTGGCTGGACGAGGAAAAGCGCTTGTTCCCAGGTCCGAACCAACCTGGCGAGAACCACCAGGAGAAACCGGTCGGTCTTCAGATAGACGGGGTGTTTGACCTGTCGACGGAGGATCATGAGTTGGTGCCGTAACAGGGCGTTTTCCGCAAGCAGTTCGGATTTTCCTCTCGTCATGTCGGCAAGCGTGCTGAACACAAGGGAAGTTGTCGATGGTTTGAGCCAACGCGAAAAATATGCTTGGAGCGTGCAACAGCTGGAACAGATTTGTTGCTTGATCAAAGTGAACACACAACCCACGAAATTGAACCTCTCCTTCGAGAAAATAAGCACCTGGCAAGAGAGTACGAGCAGAATGGACGGTGTTCATTGTACTCGCGACTCACGTGCTTCGGCAAGGAGGCGTGTTCTATCGCGTGCACTATGCCAATTTCCTAAACAGATGTCCCAAGTGCCAACACATCTCTCGCAACCACGAAAAAACGGAAGTCAGAAACTCTCCGGCACATGCTAGCATACGGATGCCTATGGTCGTATTTCTTAGAAAGGGTTACAACTCCAGCTGACACAAATTGATGCCGGAAGCCTTTACTAAACCTCCAGCATCACACATCCACGAATAGACTACACATCGTACTCGACCGCGTCACCTTGCTGCTTCACCCACATCCCGAGCTTTATCAAGAATAGACCCAGATCATGGGCTACCCGCCTGCTCAAGCTTCGACGACGGAGCAGTTGGGCGACTAGTCGCTGCTGTTCAGCCTCGCGCAGCAGATCCTGGCGATGAGCTTCGACCATTTTATTTGCGTAGTCGTAGTTGTAAGCCATGATGTTCTCCTTTCATTGTAGATTTGATCCAGAACGCACAAGCCGTGCAATGAGGTCTCGCCTTAAGCGAGCAACTTCCTGCACATCGCTGAACTCCTGGGGGTTACTACGTACAATTTCCCATGGCTGCAAGCAACAGTGAAAGAGCAAGTAGGCCATTCGCTGCTCGCGTTCGTTGGGGAGCATCCTCTGCATAATCTCCCACAACGCGCCTCCATTCTCATCGTTCTCTACTACTGGCTCCCCAGCGTCATCTGTCTCCAAAAAGGCACCTTTGCTTGATTGCGCGTAAGTCCGCAGGGCATCCAGAATGACTGCATTCAGACTGCTCTGTAAGTAGGCAAGTGCAACAGTGAGAATGCCGAATTCCAGATCCTCCAGGTGCATTGCTGCTTGCCAGAAACGCTCAAAGGCCAGGGCTGTGTAATATTCTTCGCTCTCGAAGCGACAGAGGACTTCCTTCTGCGGATGGCGGTGTATCCAGTCTCGTAGGATCCCACTGAAGCATTGCCGCAATGCTTCCAGGGCATCATCATCGTGTTGTACCCTGGCACGATGGAAGAGTTCCAGGCAGTATTGAATACCCTGTGCCTCTCCACGACGATGGCCGTTGATCTCACGCTGGCAAAAGACTACGAGGATCCGTACTCTCATGTTCCTTGGTTGTCCTTCCTTATCTATGTTCATAGCTCTCGATTTATCCTCCTTCGGTATATGCAACTCTTTGAGAGGTACAAATGGCAATAAAAAAACCGTGGGACTGCTCGTTGCTGCCAGTGCCCACGGTCGAGGAAATCTCTTCTCCTGTTCTCGCTTCTCTTATCCTGAATGAGGAGGACCTCCTGTGAAAATGGGCAGACTCCGGCCTTGCACAAAGCAGGAAATGGGCGTCATGACATGATGCCATACTTCAGCCCAGGCGAATATGTCTTGCTTCATGGGGCCAAAAGGCATTGAATAGGCGCAAACAGCATCATCATGCCGTATACAAGTTCTGTTGAGCCACTGCAGTGCAGTTGTCATTTCTGCCATTTCCTTTCATGAGATTTTATGAACGTCGTTTGGATTCCAACGCTCTGAAATGATAGACGATAGGAAGGGTTATTTTTTAGGGATGGATTTTTAAAGGAGAAGTTTGCACATGATGAAGCTCCCATCTCACATAAGACTTTATTTGACGAGTACAACTTTGCTGTAGAAGATAAATAAAATTGTGCCGTGACTGTAGATATGGAATTAAATTGTCCTTTTATGGCATCTCTGGAATTAAGTTGTCTTCTTTAAAGAAGATAGCTGTAGATGTCCATGAAGAATTATGTTGTGGACTACAAAAGGGGTGATTCTCTGAGAAATTGGCTCGGAGAATCACCCCTGTACTGGCTACGTGCGCCGTGTCACGCACGTTGAGATCGCCGACGCAGTCGGCTAGAGTTTGAGAGAGGTTCTAGGAACAAGGGCTAACCTGGCGGCGAAAGTCAAAGGGAACAATAGCAGGCTGTGTTGCAAAAACGCTGGTAGAAACACAATGGACGTGAAGTTTTCATCTCCCCACACTGTGATGAGCACGTACAGCTACTACCGGTATCCCAAAAAACGACCCTGCATGATGTGAAAAAGCCTGGGTGCGTCGGGCTTACAGTATCAGAAAGTGTTGTCACATGATGACATTACCCATTGTTCGCACGGCATGCCGTACGGGCCAAACTGCGGTGGCCTCTATCCCTAGGCATATGCTGTCGGGACTACTTGTTCCTGTCTGCATGTTCGCTGTAAGTGCTTCTCATGGAATCCATGAGGCTTGCGAAACGGCATCGGAATCTCGCGCCGGCCTTTTACAAGAGACACGACTTCGCCTCTCAACCTCCACGCTCATTAGAACGATTGTACTATCTATGGAGAGGGATGTCAAGAAAGAACTCAAGCATGGATGACCATACCTGTCCTGATTTGACAAACGTTCGAGCGAACGTTTACTACACTTCTACTCCTGCCCTCCTTTCATCGTTTCCTGCAAACGCATGAACCACTATCACCCGCTCACCATCACCAGAAGCGATGCGCGTGCCATCGGGCGACCAGGCTACGCTATTCACCCACCCGCTGTGCCCCCCGAAGACATAGAGTATTTCCCCACTGTCAACTTCCCAGTCATGTACCGACCGGTCATAGCCTGCAGATGCCATGTACCTAGCATCGGGCGAAAACGCCATCGTCCACACAATATCCGAGTGACCGCAATAGCGTACTTGCTCAACTCCCGCTGTATCTACTATGCGTACCACCCCATCATCACCTGAGAAAGCCAGCAACCTGTCATCGGGCGACCAGGCCGCCACCATCACATCCAGATCCGCTCTCCAGGAACGCTCGAGCATTCCACTCGCGGCCTGCCACAGACCCACGTGTAAACTGAGATTTTGCATTGCACGCATTGCACTCGACAAGCTCCTGCTGTGAAAAGATGATAGAATAATCAGCATTGAACATACCTTAAGGCAACCAATAATAGGGGAGCGCAAAGTTTTTCATGCATGACTTACCTACGGGCACGGTCACCTTCCTCTTCACAGATATCGAGGGGTCTACGCGACTACTCCAACAGTTGGGTGATCGCTATTCGAGGGTTGTATTGGCTACTTGGTACATCCGTTCCCAAAATAGACAACTTGGTCTTTCACCTCACTCCTCTTTTTCTTTGCCATGTGGTACTCAGCCATCGATGTAGCAGGGCAATGCTCATCATGCACGAGAGAAAACGAGAAACCACGCGTGTATTTGCAGCATACACTCAGGGAAGCCATGCAAAGACTGCATGAGAGGTCTGCCAATGGCATCTTCATACATGACACTGTTAGCTGGATGCACCTCGTCCACCGGCAGTACTATCGAACAAGGTGTACCAATTCAGGCTACCCATTGGTAGTCATGGTGGAGCCCACCTACTCTCGGAAGAGCGATCACCTTGTTCCCTGCATGATGCGAGGAAAGAGATGATCTGCTCGGTTCAGGAACCTGTTGCTGAATACCTTGATGCGGTCGTGCTCGGTTGAAGTACACCACATACTGATTGAGTACGCGCTGGAGCTGCTTCTCGTGGAAGATCAAGAGATGGTCCAGGCATTCTTGTTGCACACTCCGCAAGAAGCGCTCGCAGACCGCATTGGCTTGTGGCGAGTGATAGGGCGTTTTGAGAATCTCAATCGCACTCGTTGTAGCCACGCGAGCAAAGCGAGACCCAAATTTGCGATCGTTATCGCGAATCAGATACTACGGTACTTGCCCATACGGAGTAGCTTCTCGGAGTTGTTGCGCAACCCAGGGATCGGTCGGAGATCGTGTCACGCCTACGTGGATCACCTTTCGTGACTTCAGTTCGATGATGAAGAACGCGAAGAGGGGTCGAAAGAAGAGATCGGTGACCTGCAAAAAGTCGCAAGCCCAGATCTGTGCTGCGTGATTATGCACAAAGGTTGCCCACTTCTGGCCTCGTGGCTGGGGAGTGCGAACTTGCCTTATGTACTTCTGGATAGTGCGCTTACACACATGCATACCCAGTTTCAGGAGTTCCCCACGCATCCTCTCAACACCCCAGAGCCGATTCTCCTTCGCCATCACTCTAATCAAGGCGATGGTTTCCGCGGATACCATGGGTTTGTGTGAAGAGGCCTTTGACCTGCGCTTGCAGATCAGGCGAAAGAGCTCACGATGCCAACGCAACAGGGTGTCTGGTTGAACGATGAAGAGGGTCTGCTTCCAGGTTCGAACCAACCTGGCGAGTAGGACGAGGAGCGTTCGATCCGCCTTACTGCAAACCGGTCGCTTCACCTGCCTACGGAGGATGATAAGTTGTTGTCGTAAGAGCGCATTTTCCGCCAGAAGCTCCGCTTTGCTTCTGGCAAGATCTGCCACTGTTCCAAGGGTCAAGGAAGAAGTGAGAGGTGTGGTCCAATGAACAAAGCGAGTACGGAGTACGTTCACAGACATACCAACGAGCCGCTTGAGACAGGAATGAATCGGGTTCACTAATACGCTGCTCCTTCAGAAAGATTCGTTGATGTTCGGATTGTCTTGTGAGCACACACTCACATCCTCACATGTTATTCTCGGTTCCATCCATTTGCAACCAGTGAAGGCACACTCTTTCCTACGTAATAGCGGCTTTCCTGAAAGGATGTCTCATGTAGCCAATACAGCTATAAACGCGGCATTCGCTACCTGGTAGCCTTGATTCTGACCTTGATCGTGCTGGCGAAGTTGATGGGAGAGCCGTAACTGAGTGGAGTCTCGCATTGGGTGTGACTGCGCGGGACATGGCTCAACGAGGTGTTGCACCTGCAGCGAACACGCTGGCCGACAGTCTCGACATATACCTATGTGCTGGAGCGCCTGGATGAGCAGGAAGTGACACGGGTGATACAGGAGTGCTTGACGCGGGCAGAAACGAGTCAGCTTTGTGGGGAGGAACCCAGCCGTTTAGCTACTCAAGCCGGACGCGAGCAGAGTGACCATATTGCCATGGATGGCAAAACCATGCGTGGGACGCTCTCGCATGAGGCAGCCACGCAAGGGCCGGTGCATCTGCTCTCGCTCTACGAGGTCAAGACGGGGAAGACGGGAACCGAGTTGACCAACGTGCTGTCGCCTCCAAGGAGAATGAAATCAGTGCCGCCCTTGCCTTGGTGGGACCTGAACTGATCAAGGGACGCATCTAGAGCGCTGATGCCATGCATACCCAAAAGAAGTGGTGCAGACAGGTGATCCGCGCCGAGGTTGACTATCTGCTGATCGCCAAGAACAATCAAGCGACCTTACGTGAAGATCTGATCCTGTTCTTGGATGATCCCGAAGCTGATCGCAGGTGCTGGCCGTTTGCCAGCACCTGCGACAAAGGTATGGGCGTCTGGAGAAACGTACGCTGATCGCAACGACGGAGTTGAATGACTTTCTGGTTCGGGACTGGGCCGGGGTGGGGCAAGTCTTTCGTTTGGAGCGCATCGTGCTCCAGTAAGGCGTCTGGCACGCCACGCTCGTCTATGGTCTCACTAGTCTCTCACCCAAGCGCGCTTCGGCCCAGCGGCTGCTGGGGCTCAACAGATCCTGACCGCTCTTAATAACACCGTGCTGGCTCTGATGGATTTCTTGCATGTCCCCAATGTTCCCAATCAGATGCGTTTCTATCAGGCTCACCCTCTCGAGGCTCTTCGTCTCTTACTTTTCAAGCTCTGACTTTCGAAAAGCCCTGCCCCTGTAGTCAGCAGAGTTGAAAAAATACTGAAAAGTATGACATAATCAAAAAAGCATTGGTTTTTGAATACACTCGGCTTGCTTTCCCATTTCCCTACCACGATCAAGAGTGTGCCCGATTCGGTTATGAGAGGAAAGACTATCTATGCAGCAAAAAGAAATGCCACTTCCATCCCACACCATCCCTGTTGAGCATCCACCGTTTCGCCGCCTGCGCGCCTATGCCTTTGATCCCAGCCTCTCCACATCGTTAGAAAACGCCGTGATCAATGTGGTAACGATGCACATACTCTGGGAGGTTGATCCTGAAACACAGGAGGACGTCTTGCGAACAGGTCCGGTTGGCGAGTACCTGGAAGTGGTCGATTTCGACCCGGCCAGTGATTGTTTCTACGCGCCGGTTGACCTCAATCAACCCTATCTACTGGCCCAGGATGGGCTGCCCCCCTCCGAAGGCAATCCGCAGTTTCACCAGCAAATGGTCTACGTGGTAGCCATGACGACCATCCGCAACTTCGAGCACGCGCTGGGTCGCCTTGCTTTCTGGGCGCCGCACTATTCCGATGAAAGTGATGCCCAGGGCGGGCAAGGTGGGCTGGCAGCACGGAATATAACCGAAACCTACGTGCAGCGCCTGCGTATTTATCCCCATGCTCTCCGCGAAGCCAACGCCTATTACAGCCCGCAGAAAAAGGCGCTGCTCCTGGGCTACTTTCCCGCGACCTCGTCCGATCCGCGCTACCATCTTCCTGGCGGAATCGTCTTCACTTGTCTTTCGCATGATGTCATCGCGCATGAAACAACACACGCCTTGCTCGACGGCATGCACCGCCGCTACGAAGAAGCCAGCAACCCTGACGTGCTGGCTTTCCATGAAGCCTTTGCCGATATCGTCGCGCTCTTTCAACACTTCTCACTCCCCGAAGTGCTGCGCCATCAAATCGCCAAGACGCGCGGCGACCTTGGCAGCGAAAACCTACTTGCGCAGCTTGCCCAGGAGTTCGGCCAGGCTACCGGGTCTCACGGCGCTCTGCGCGACGCCCTGGGCGGCTATGATGAAAACGGTGTATGGCACCGCAGCACCCCCGATCCCACGCGGATACGCCAGGTATTCGAGCCGCATGCGCGTGGCTCCCTGCTCGTAGCAGCCATCTTTGACACCTTCGTGTCGATGTACCAGTCCCGCGTCGCCGATCTCCTACGCATCGCAACAAGTGGTACAGGTATCCTACCCGTTGGCGCGGTGCATCCCGACCTCGTGAACAGGTTGGCGAACGAAGCAGCCAAATCCGCGCAGCACATTCTCAACATGTGCATCCGCGCCCTGGACTACTGCCCACCGGTCGATCTGACCTTCGGTGACTACCTGCGGGCTCTCATCACCGCCGACTACGATCTTGTGCGCGACGACGACCTGGGCTACCGCATCGCCGTCGTCGAAGCGTTCCGCCAGCATGGTATGTATCCGCACGACGTGCGCAGCCTCTCCATCGACAGCCTGCGTTGGCAGGAGCCAACCGACCCGGATTTCCACCCGCGTCTACTGCCGATGGTGCAAAAACTGCGCGGGATGATACAGGAATGGGATCTCACCGGCAAGCGCGAGCAAGTGTACAACGTATTCAGGCAGGCACGGGCAGAACTGCACGACTGGTTACAGGATACGGCTCAAGAATTTCAGGGTCTGTTTGGATTGGATCTGAGCAAACCCAACGCAACATTCGAAGTCCATTCCCTGCGTCCCGCGCGGCGCGTAGGACCAGACGGCCAGTTGCTGGTTGAACTGGTGATTGAACTGACGCAGCAGAAATCCGGATATCTCGACCCTGCCATCCAGGATCAGGTCGATCATAAAGGCATGAGCTCACCTCCGCCTGCCGACTTCATCTTTCGCGGCGGGTGTACGCTGCTGGTCGATCCCATCACCGCAAGGGTGCGCTATTGTATCACCAAAAACATCCTCAGTGATGGCCGGCTGGCAAGGCAACGCAGCTACACGATGGGCGATACTGACAATTCACTGCGCGCAGTCTACTTCGGAAGTGTGAATCAACGTGGGCTAAAAGAGCCGTTCGCATTTCTGCACCGTTCGTTAGCTGGAGCATAGGAGGGACAAGCGTATGGGTACATTACATCCACCTGCCTCTGGTGTCACTGTTCGTATGTATCGGCAGGGACTGGGAGACTGTTTCCTGCTGGCCTTTCCAACCGGACAACCCGGTCAGGCCTTCTACATGCTGATCGACTGCGGAGTCATTTTCGGTACACAGAGTGCGGCTTCGATCATGCAAAACGTCGCCACAGACATCGAAGCGGCGACGGGTGGAGATATTCACCTGCTGGTTGCTACCCACGAGCACTGGGATCACCTCTGTGGATTTCTCTACGCTGGAGATATCTTCCAGCGCATGCGCATTCACAACCTCTGGCTTGCCTGGACGGAAGACCCCACCGACACCCTGGCGCAGCAGTTGCAAGCAGAATTCCACGCGAACCGCGAAGCGCTGCGCATGGCATTGAACCTCATCTCCGAGCAGGATACCGCGGCACCCATCACCAACCTGCTACACTTCTTTGGCGATCCTATGGCCACCTCCGGTAGCGGTTCGGGCTCGGCCACTGCAACACCACAGGATACCGGGGCTGCGCTCCAGGCCATCCGAGGCTTTGTCAGCAAAATGAATGCTTCGCCGGTCTATCGCCATCCCGGCGAGGGGCCGCTATCATTGCCGAAAGTCAATGGGCTGTCAGGCGTTCCAACAGTGCGTATCTACGTGCTCGGCCCCCCCCACGACGAGAAGACCCTGAAAGACATCAATCCCTCGACAAAAGGGCAGGAAGTCTACACGCAGGGCGCCAGCGCTTCCCAGAACACCACAGGGAGTGCTGGCGAGACGCTGACCGCCAATAAGGCGTTTTTCTTGGCGGTACAAAACGAGGATCAGATAGCTTCCGCCGAGAAGGAACTGCGTGAACTCAGCTTCCCTTTTGACCAGCATGTGCGCATTTCAAGCGAAGAGGCGAAACAAAACGAGTTCTTCCGCAACTACTATGGTTTCGACGACCCGGCTACACCAGCAGGCATCGGCGCAGAGCAGAGCGAGACGCGGACGGATGAGGCGTGGCGGCGCATCGATGATGACTGGCTGGGAGCCGCTGGAGAGTTTGCACTCCAACTCGATAGCTACACCAATAACACCAGCCTGGTGCTGGCTTTTGAACTGATCAACACCAAAAAGATGCTCCTATTCGTCGCAGATGCTCAGATAGGCAACTGGCTTTCCTGGGACGATCTCTCTTGGTCGGTCCCGGATGCACATGGAACAACGCAGACCATCCGCATTGGGGACCTGCTGGCGCGCACAGTATTCTACAAGGTAGGTCATCACGGCAGCGTCAACGCCACCATTCGCGGGTATGGCACGACACCAAAGGGCCTGGAACTCATGACCAGCCCGGACCTGGTTGCCATGATCCCTGTCGACCGTCAGATGGCCTTGAAGAAGAGGTGGAACATGCCCTGCGAGCCCGTCTTACAGCGCCTGGAGGAGAAGACTGGCCAGCGCGTCCTGCGCATCGATGACAACACCCCTCCCAGAACGCAGGGTGGCATGAGCGATACTGCATGGAAGGCGTTACAGGCCAATTACCAGGAGACCAAACTCTACATACAATATACCGTGACCGATTGATATGCGCTACACTATGCTGGCTAGTTGGCATATCCGTTCCAAAAAAAGAGTTGTACTGGCTATTTAGCATATCCGTTCCAAAAAAGAGCATCAATGATGGCTCTTTCCGTTCCTTATTTTAGGCATCTATATGACTGACAGTTAACGATAAGATTTCCAGCATTATTGATTCCTCTCTGATTTTGGAACAGATATACTAAGTAGCCAGTACAAGACATCATTGCTACCCATCTGATGGGTGAATGTAAAGGAAATGAAAGAGGAAAGCCATCATTCTCGCTTCTCCTGGAACGTATGCGCGCGTAGCCAGCGCGGGCGAAGTTGCTACAGAATCGACGGAGGAGCAACCTCAAGAGGAAGGAATGTGATTTTTCCCCAGGGCATTCGAAATGGAGAGGTCGATCAGGAGAAGCAGGAGCGCAGGGAGGGATAGCAGTGGACTGCACCCATAAGAGCGGACACTGAAGAAAGGGAGGTTCTCCAAAAACATGTCGTATACTGTTGAAAGGCAGTGAGACCAAGGAGAACAGCCATGAAAAGACGGGTTCACAGTCGCGAGTTTAAGTTAGAAGTGGCGCGTCAAGTCACGAGCGGAGAGAAGCGCCCTGCGCAAGTCTGCCGAGAGCACAACTTGTCCAATAGTGTGCTGGATCGCTGGCGCAAAGCATACGAGCAGCGAGGAGAGGCAGCTTTCACCGAGACGGAAGTGACCGAACAAGCAGCCTTCGAGCACAAGATAGCCGAATTGGAGCGCTTTTGTGGACAATTGGCGTGGGAGAATACGGTGTTAAAAAAAGCCTTGCGCCAGGTCGGATCAAGGAGCGACATGCCGTGATTACGCACGTACATCAAGCCATGCCTGAGCGCGCGATCAGTCAGCTCTGTGAGACCTTACAAGTCAGTCGCTCCTGGTACTATGAGAAACAGACCAGAGTAAAGGAAGATGAGACCGATGTTGAGCTGCGTGATACCATTGAGCGCATCATCCTGGACTTTCCTGGCTATGGCTATCGTCGCGTCACCCATGCACTCAAGCGAGCTGGCTGGATCATCAACCACAAGCGAGTGCTGCGCATGATGCGAGAAGAGTCGTTACTGTGCCAGTTAAAGCGCCACTTTGTCCACACGACGGACTCACACCATCGCTACCAGGTCTATCCTAATCTCATCAAAGGGATGACGATTGAGGCACCAGACGTGGTGTGGGTGGCCGATCTGACCTATATCCGGCTCCCAAGTACCTTTGTCTACTTGGCGGCGATCCTGGATGCCTATTCCCGCAAATGTGTGGGCTGGAAGCTCTCGAAACGCATCGATACGCAGTTGGCTTTAGGAGCTTTAGAAGCAGCTTTATCCACTCGCCATGTCACAGCAGGCTTGATCCATCATTCCGACCGAGGGGTTCAGTATGCGAGTCACGAGTATGTTGCTCGTTTGCGCGATGTTGAGGCGGAAGTCAGCATGTCAGCGCTCGGCAATCCCTATGACAATGCCAAAGCCGAGAGCTTTTTCAAAACCTTGAAACGTGAGGAAGTCTACTTAAAGCAGTACCAGACGTTTCAAGAGGCAGAGGACAATATCCGAGAGTTTATTGAGGATGTCTACAATACCAAACGGTTACATTCGAGCTTAGGCTATCTACCGCCCATTGAATTTGAGGAGGCATATAGCCTGGTCAAGGAAACCTCCCTATGACCCTTGTCCGGTCACATGGGTTCACTCCACAGCAGAGAAGTGAGGACCACCTGAAAAAGATAAGGGATGGCATACTGATAAAGATCACCCCATATCCATTGACTATTGCTCATGGAATCCCCAATCGCCCCGATGATATAGAAGATACTCATGCCCAGCAGGCTGAAAAGAAGAGCGGCACGAATTGAGAGCTTTCTTCCTCGAGAAAGCCGATAAGCCAGGCCTGGGAAGAAGCCACACGCAGCAATGGCGATATACCAGTACCAGCCGATACTGAATGTAGCCAGGTATCCTGAGATGACATCCCCAAGGAGACTGCCGATGATGGCAGTACACAGACCTACCCAGGGACCAAATCTGGCCCCGAAGAAGAAGGGAACAACCAGTGTCCAATCAACCATCAGCGACAACCAGGGGGGACCATACCAACTCGGAATGAGAGGGTTCGTCTGTGGGGAATTCGCAAATACGTTCAAGTAGGCGAGGTCAGCAAGATAGCTAGCAACTCCAAAGATGGTGATCCCGACAAGCGTTGTAATAATCCAGCTTTTCCAGGAAGTCCCAGCTTTGGGTCCGGAGGGAATTGCTCCTACTTGCTGGATCGCAGGAGTGGCTAAGACGGTGGAGGCAGGTTCGCTCGCGTGGGGCGCAAGCACCGTTGGCTCCAGCTCACTGGGAGCCTCGTGATGTGCTGGCGGCACGCTTGGAATCTCGACTGCAGGCAACTCGGTGTTGGGCAATGACATGGCAACGGTGGGGTCTGTGCTGTCCTTTGGAAGCAGCGGCTGGGAACTCACTTCTGCCGAGATGGCAATCCTCAGCACCAGCGGCCCTGCCGGACCTCCTTCGTAGTAAGGCATCCCCTGCCCTTCCAGGCGCAAGGTCGAGCCATCACCCATCCCGGCAGGCACGGTGACACCCACTTTTCGTCCTCCTGGCAGGGTCAAGCTGCGCGTGGTTCCGCTCGCTGCCTCGGCCTGGCTGATGGCCAGAGTGGCATGCAGTGCTCCCTCGCTCTGCACCGCCTCCTGAAAAGCCCGCGCAAAGCTGCTCACCGAGGCAAAACGCTCCTCAGGCTGCTTGGATAGGGCGCGCACGAGCACCGCATCAATGGCTGGCGAGAGTTGCGCATTGAGTGAACTCGGCGCAGGAGGAGGCGTCAGGTAGTGCTGGCGCATGACCTGGCCGGGGTTGCCCACAAAAGGCGGGCGACTGACCAGTAGTTCGTAGACCAAAATGGCCAGGGCGTACTGATCGCTTGCCGGGACCGGGTGTCCATCCCATTGTTCGGGAGCCATGTAGATCGGTGTGCCACGAATACTCTGGCTCAAGCTTCCGGTTGCGCTGGTGAGTTTGGCAATGCCGAAGTCGGCGAGCAGCAGGTCGGGACGATCGGGCTGGTCTTCGCCCAGCCGGATGAGGAAGTTGCTGGGTTTGATATCCTGGTGCAGCACGTACTGGTCATGGGCGTGTTGCAGGGCAGAGGCAGCTTGCTGGAGCAAGGGGGCGACTTCGGCAGGCGAGAGCGGTGTAGTCCTGCTGCGCTGTCGCAGCCAGTTTGCCAGGGTGCCCTCTTTGCGATAGGGCATGACCATGTAGGTCAGCTGTGTGTCGTGGAGCGTCTCCTCCCCATAGGCGTACAGGGGCAGGATATGGGGATGATCCAGTCGGGCGATGGCTTTGGCCTCCCGTTCGAAAAGTCGGTCCGCCTCTTTGGTGCTCTCGCTCTGCGGGTAGGCAATACCCTCGCTGCGGACAACTTTAATAGCGACCTGTTGACCGATGCGGGCATCTTCGGCCAGGTAGACCTCGCCCATACCCCCGCTGCCTAAGACGCGCAGCAGGCGATAGCGACCCAGGTGCTGACCTTCCAGTGGCATACGCACCACCTCTCTGCTTAGACGTACGTAGCCGAACAAGACAAGTGGAGAACGGAGTAGACAGGCTGAGTATAGCACATCTCGGTGAGCATGAAAAGCATTGCTGGCATGAGTTCGCAAACTCTCCCTTGACGTCAAGGAACATGTGGACTATGCTGGATATCATGAATAGACGACAACCAGAGAACTCGATTGAACTACCTTACGGTCCAGTCATTTCAGTGATGCTTGCCGTGCCCGATGCCACGGCAGCCGCGCAGTGGTACACACAGGCACTCGGGGCGACCGAGCTGTGGAACATGGGCGGCGTCGTGGGACTGACGGTCGAGAGCGCCCCGTTCTTCCTGGGCGAACCTGCGAATAACGGCTGGGATACCCCTGCCACTGCTGGCACCAGGACGGTACGCGTTGAGGTCTTTGTGGACGATCCCGATAGTTTCATTGCACGCGCCGTGGCGGCCGGGGCGGACGGGAGCGTTGACGACATTCGTGACCACGAGGCACCATGGGGGGTTCACCGGCAAGGCGGCTTTACTGATCCGTTCGGCCACCTCTGGCTCGTCGGCGACCGATCCCCGTTGGGCACATACAAGCCCCGATAGGACTCACTGCGTCCTAGGGCAAGCGAGGAGCGACTGATTGCACCAAACGTAACGAAGCCGAACATCTCACGAGGCGATGTGGCAAGGTATTTCAAGATGAGAATCTGCTCACTCGGTTCTCGCCAGTGTTCTTCGGTTGCCTTCTCCATGTCTGCCCTCTCTTTTTGATGGCCCCATCCTACCCGGTTCCTCCTGACTGGCTAGTCCCTCTGCATTAATCTGACGCTCACCCCCTTTGGTGGTATCCATTGCAAATCGCATGAAAATAGCGTATGCTCAGACAGGAAGAGCGTGGCGTTTTCTCCGATGCTTTGGCAGCTTTGTTGGTTGTTCCTGAAGGGATGGGGCCATCAGGCTAACCGTCGTCCAAAGTCAAGACTGGTGTACCTCTCTTCACCTGCAAAGCTCCACCTGTCAGGTGCTAAAAGATCTGCGCCCCTCCCCTCCGATGCGCCGGGTTAGGTCACGAGCCAGCACTGTCAGCGGTGCGTATGCTTCCCGCAAGATGGGTCGGACTATTCAATTTGAAAGCCACAAGGTGGAGTTGACTGATACTATCCATGTCGATGAACAAACAAGGAGAACCAATATGAGGAAGGTCATATCCAAAGACGGCACCTCTATCGCGTACGATCAGCTGGGGAAGGGACCGGCAGTTATCCTGATCTCTGGGGCGTCGACCTCGCACGGAGCAAACACGGCCCTAGCCGAGAGGCTTTCATCGCACTTCACCATCTACAACTACGACCGTCGGGGGCGAGGCGACAGTTCCGACACCTTGCCGTTCGCCGTCGAGCGCGAATTCGAAGATCTCGAAGCTCTCATTGCCGAAGCTGGCGGATCAGCTTCCCTGTGGGGCTCGTCCTCCGGTGCGATCCTGGGCCTCCTGGCAGCCGCTCACGGACTCCCCATCACCAAGCTGGCGCTGTGGGAGCCACCATTCAGCGCCGACGAGGATGACCTCCGGCAGTTTAAGGAGTACGAAACGCGCTTGGGCGAGCTGCTGGCTCAGGGTCGTCGTGGTGACGCCGCCGCGCTCTTCATGTCTCAAGTCGGTCTTCCGCCCGAATTCATCGAAGCGGCCCGCAGCGAACCCTGGTGGGCAGCTCAGGAAGCCATAGCGCCAACCCTGGCCTACGATGCCGCTGTCATGGGAGACAGCCTGGTACCAGTAAAGCAAGCCGCCTCCGTCACGATTCCCACCCTCGTTCTCGACGGTGGAACAGCTGACCCTTTCTTCCACGCCGCTGCGCAGGCCCTGGCATCCGTCATGCCCAATGCGCAGCTGAGGTCCCTCCCAGGCCAGCCGCACAACGTCGACCCGCAGGTCCTTGCTCCTGTCTTGGTGGAGTTCTTCGCGGAGGCGGGCAAGGGGAGCCGAAACGGCTAAGACCGCTGGTCTGTCACACCCTCATCTGCACCCGCAAGAGCATTCACGCTTAATAGACTTGAAAATCCTCTCATTACTCGTTCTCAGCGCTATGCTTGAATCATAGCTTTGCCGCGTTCTCCTCTTTGATTCAAAGAGGCAAACCTTTCTGGCGAGGAACATTTCTGCGCAAGATCCGCGAGTGACGTGACTCCCTGATACACTACTGTGTTCCAAAGGTCATCCAGGTAAACATCCCAGCAATTCTTAATCTCAACAAAACTCGTTCGTTCTCTCGTGAGAATTTCGTGAGAGCGAGACTGCGTTTTGTGCTACAATGAGAGAGCAATCTGCTATTCTCTTTCTCAGAGGAAAGTGATCGGCATCGGTTGCAGGAGTTAAGGCAAGAGAAAAGATAATGGAAATACCTCCAAATGAACGTCATCAGCCACCACTCGCTGGATCCACTTGGGCCGATATGGAACTCAGAGAACGGGTAGAGATCAGAGAACAGGAACTCAAAAGCCTTTACTGGTGGTCCTCTTTCAAAGCGGTATCTGGTCGGCTGGATTATCCTCATCGTGTTAGTCGTTGTGGGACTCGTGTTACTTGGCGGGTTTCATCTCATCTGAGGCAGAACGAAGGACATTGCATTTTCCTAGCTGTCGTGCAGGGCAATGCCAAAGTCTATGCCTTATCCTAGCAGGATTCCCAATTCCCGTCGAGTCCCCCCTGCGAAATGTGGGTAGTATGTCACATTTTCCCCGCGATGGTGTTATTATCAGTGATTGCACCATCAACAGCAGAGGAGTGGGCATGTCGCTAGAACCAAACGAAGTGGATAACTTCCCGCCCGACACCGGTCAGACCATGCTTTATGAGCGCTATGGACAGGCTATCTTCGGCTACCTGCGCCTGCACGCGCACTCACTGGAGGACGCGGAAGACCTGCTCTTAGAAGTCTTCCTGGCCGCCCTCGAACACGACAACTTGTCCGCGCTGCCTCCTGGAGAGCAGCTGGCCTGGCTGAGACGTGTAGCGCATAACAAACTCCTTAACCTCTATCGCCAGGCCAGCAGGCACCCGCGCGTCGCGTTGGATTCTGTGGTAGACACCATGCTCGAAGCAGATGGCCCGGAGCAGCAGGCGCTCCGACAAGAAGAGCGCAGTCAATTGCGGGCCGCGCTCCAAAAGCTCCCGCCGGTGCAGCAGCATATCTTACACCTGCGCTACGGTGATGGACTGCGCTGCACCGAAATTGCTCTGCTCCTCGACAAACGCGAGGAGGCCGTGCGCAAGCTCCTCTCGCGCAGCATCCTTGCCCTGCGCCAGGTCTACCAGCTCAACCGGCAAACCGAAGGAGAAAGCTCATGCTGAACGATCACGATCGACTTCCCGAAGAACAGAGCAACCTCGGCTTGATCCAGGAGCTGCGAGCAACCTACCGTCTTAGGCCGGAAGAGCAGCAGGCGCTGGCTCGCGTTCATGAACGCCTCGCGCACAGTTCACAGCCACTCCCGCCGCTTGACGCCGTGCGGATCGATGACCTTGCGCGCGCTCGGCAGCGCGTCACTCCTGCTGGGCCGCCTACGCGGATCTCCCAGTTCAGGCGGCGGTGGCTCACGCGCCTCGGTGCCTTCGCGGCAGCTATGCTTGTCATCGTACTCGTCGGCTCGTTAGCGCTCACCTTTTCCCTCATCCATCACACCAGCGTCGGTTCGCCTACCGGTAACGACATTCACCTAGTGTTGGAGCCGGTCAAGGGCAGCCATCCATCGCGGACCGATATGCAGGCCGCCAGCGAGATCCTTTCACAGCGTTTCAGCAGCTTCGGGTTAAGTGGGGCCAGCACAAACGTGGGAACAGCCAACGGCCACCTCGCCATCTGGGTGGAACTGCCGCATTTCGGCGGCAACGAACAGCAGACCATCGCGACCCTGGTGCAGACCGGCCACCTGGAATTCTGGGGTACCGGACCAGTTCCGGTTCCCCTCAACACGACATTCGACCCGGCCCGCTCTGCGCAGTATAACCCCGGCGGCAGGCCGCGCTTCACCGGCAGGGACCTCGATCCAAACTCTCTCTCGGTGAGCCATGACCAGGCTGGCCGCCCGCAGATCGACTTCGAGATGCAGGGCAGTTCCATCGACGCATTCGGCAGCTTCACCGCTCACAGTATTGGCGAATACCTGACCATCACGTTCGACCGCAAGGTGATCGAATCGGCGGTCATCGAGAGCGCCATCACCGGCCCCACCGTAATCACCGGCAACTTCACGCAGCAGCAAGCCAACGCTGTCGTTGCCGACCTCAAAGCCGGATCTCTGCTGGTTGCACTGACGGTGGTGGCAGGATAAGATTTTTCTCATCCTGCCACCTAATACCCCACATTTCGCAGGGGGACTTGACGGGAATTGGGAATCCTGCTAGGATGCGGGGTACAAATTGCAGATGCGATGGGTCTTTCAGTGTTTTGAGGGCATTGAACTCTTGTATATTCGCTCGGCATCGGGCACGCAGTCGTTCGTTTTACGCTTGCAGCCCATGCATCGCCTCGTTCTGGCTTTGCTTGGACCACCCTTTGAAAAAATCTACAAAATCTCTTCCTGAGCCTGCGAAATGTGAGTTCTATCTACGAAAAAATGCAACTATATCAGGCATTGTTTCATATATATAGTAGGAGATTTAATCATAATTGTAGTATCCAACAGTGATAATGCAAAAGGACAGCATTGCTATGCTAGACCCCGATCTTAGAAGAAGCGACCGAATGAGAACATTTGAGGTAGACAGACAACGACTCGAAAAACAGGGGATTTACAAAGCTCCCAACACCATGCTCATGGGAACTTTCAGTTTAGTTGTAGTCGTTCTCCTCATCTTATTCATCATATTTGTGCTACATCCGTAACTTTCTCACTAACTCCAAGAAGCAACAGCAGTCTAGCACTATTTACTGGTGTGAATCGGCAAACCGTGGCAGAATGAGAGTCGAATGATGCGACACTTTCGGCTTCACGTGGTTATCCTTATCGTGGTGGTCTTGCTGGCCAGTTGTGCTCAAACGCCCACTTCCCCGACCTTGACTCCAACTCCCACCCTTTCATCACAGGCAAGGACTTACCTGACGGCAGCGCTAGACATCATGCAACAGTATTCCGTCAATCGCATGAAAATCAATTGGACGACTCTGCGGCGACAAGCCTTTGCCTATACCAACGGCGCCAAAACTCCAGCTGACACGTATGCTGCCATCCAAATTGCTCTGAATGCGCTGGGCGATCACCACAGCTCCTTCACTTCGCCGCAGCAAGAGAACCAACTGGGAACGGGAAATGACACGTCGAATCTGGAACCTCCTGTACGGCGCCTACCTCATGGTATCGGCTACCTTGAACTCCTTGCCTTTGAGGGATCAGAGCCGGCAGCAATGCAACATTAAGTCCAGTCCGCACAGGATGCCATTCGGAGAGTAGACCAAGTAGGAACCTGTGGCTGGATCGTTGATCTGCGAATCGACAATGGGGGGAATATGTGGCCCATGCTTGCTGGGGTTGGGCCAATCCTAGGTGAGGGTATGGCAGGCTGGTTTGTTTCTCCCGATGGGGTCAAGCAAGCCTGGGGCAATTATAATGGGCATGCACAACTGGCTGGATCGCCTGCCATCGGGATTGAGAACCCCTATCACCTGAAGCATCCTGACCCGCCAGTTGCCATGTTAACCGGTCGCTCTACGACAAGTTCTGGCGAGGCGATTGTTGTCGCCTTTCGTGGACGTCCTCGCACGCGCAGTTTCGGTGAACCCACCTATGGCCTTCCCACCGCTAACAGAGGATTTAAATTAAGTGACAGGGCACTCCTGCTACTCACGGTTGCGGTCGATGCTGATCGCACCGGGCATACCTATGACAGTGCTATCGCCCCTGATGAGTTCGTTCCAAGTCGGCGTGGCGATACCACCGACCTCGGGGTGCAGACCGCCACTACTTGGCTGCATGATCAAGAAGGGTGTTAAGGATGATTACGGAGGAACAGCATTGTTCCTCCTAAATCTCACATGAGGAGGAAGAAAAACTTCTTGTTGCAAATCTGGTGCGCAATGGAATCATTACCACGAAACCCTGTTATCATAACTCATCTTCAGGGTTTCAGCCAAAAGGTGAGGAAGGCGCATGTAGGATGAGAATTCTCCCGTCAGGCAATCGTGGTTGGATCTCTTTCACCCGTTGGCAGACGGCGAACAGATCGCGGTTCAGTTGACGGTTGTTGAAAGGCCGTAT
>WNGJ01016835.1_pt1 | contig 20908 bp, 12 predicted proteins | sample 5400611 | NCBI WGS metagenome assembly WNGJ01 (sample SAMN13153375, study PRJNA577476) | soil metagenome | isolation source: 40 cm soil or saprolite under Garry oak tree replicate 1 | place: USA:California | collected 2016-06-15
CTCAGCACGGCGGTCGCCACCCCGGCGAGGAAGCGGCCGAGGGCGGTCACCACCTGCCCGACCGCGAACCGCCCGTACCTCTCGTGGCCGAGCAAGCCGCCCAGCAGTGCCCCCGCCAGCAGGTACGGCACCAGCGTCACGCCGAGCCAGACCACGGGCCACGCGCTGTCGAGATGGAAGAAGGCCTTCGCGACGGGCGAGAGCAGGATGGTCACGGTGCCCAGCGCGGTGCCGACGCCGAGCGCGAGCAGGAGGCCGGACGGATCCGTTTCTGCAGTAGGGGACGGGCGTGCCGCGGTCCGCCGGGCCAGCACGTACTGCAGGCCCCCCGCCGGGATGCCGCCGATAAGGCCCGCCGCGAGCAGCGCCCCGAGCGCGCCGTACTCCGGTGGCCCGAACGACCGGGTGAGCAGGACGGTGAGCGCATAGCCGAGCGCGTTGGACAGCACCGCGGCGACGCCGAGCAGCACCCCACCCCGGGCGAGCGAGGACTGGCCGGGCGCGCGCACGAGCGCAGCGTAGACGCACGCCCGCGCTGGTCGGGTGAGTGCTACCGACCGGTAGGGTGACGCGAGGTGACGGTCGGGTGCGCCCGTTCAGGCGGTGGTGAGGCGGGCATGAGCGGTACGGCAGGCATCGCCCGCGGCCCGTGGTGGACCCCGACCCGGACGGTGGCGTTCGGGTTGTGGACCGTGCTGGCCGCCGTGGTGCTGCTCAACTCGGCCGGGTCCTTCGCCGTGGACACCAAACCCGAGCTCTACTTCGCACCCTGGCGCAGCGCCGCCGCCTACCTGTCCGCCTGGCAGGCGAACCCGCAGCTGGGCCTTCCGAGCTTCAACGTGGGGCTGGCGCCGGTTGCGGTCGCCGTCGGCCTGATCCAAGCGGTGGGCGTATCCCCGGCGCTGTCGGTGCGGGTGCTGCGCCTGCTCCTGCTGGTTCTCGGTAGCTGGGGGGCGGCGCGGCTCTACTGCGCGCTGCGGCGCGACGGCCGCCGCGGCGACCCGGTCGGGCCTGTGGTTGCCGGCGCGGTGTTCGTCGCCAACCCCTACATCGTGGTCGCTGGCGCCACCCAGGCGATCCTGCTGCCCTGGGCGCTGCTGCCGTGGCAGCTGCTCTGCCTGGTGCACGCGGTCCGGGCCGGGACCCGGCGGGGCTGGCCGGCGTGGCGCTGGCCGGCGGGATTCGCGCTGGCGTTCGCGGCGATGAGCGGCACGAACGCGGGGGTGGTGCCGCTGCTGCAACTGCTCGCGGTTCCGGTCGTGGTAGCGGTGCTGCGGGCCACCGAGCGCATCCCGTGGCAGGCGGCGCTCCGCGCGGTCGGGCGCTGCGCGGCGCTGACGGTCGCGGTGTCCCTCTACTGGGTGCTGCCGTCGCTGCTCGCGCTCGGCGCCGGGGCGACCGTCGTCGACAACTCCGAGACGCCGGAGGGGATCGCCGGGCCCTCGTCGGCCGCAGAGGCTCTGCGCGGGCTCGGGCTGTGGCCACTGTACGGGTCGGGCGGCCGTGGCCGATGGCTGCCGGAGTTCTCCGCGTACCTCGATTCGCCGGTGGTGCTGGCGGCCAGCTTCGCGCTGCCGGTCCTGGCCGCGCTCGGCGCCCTGGTCGCCCGCGGTCTGCCGCGCCGCCTCGGCTTGGCGCTGGTCGCGGTCGCGGTGCCGGTCATGGTGGGCATCTTCCCGCCGGCCCGGCCGACGCCGTTCGGCTCGCTGCTGCGGGCGGCCTTTGCCGACCTGCCGTTGGTCGGTGCGTTCCGGACCACGAACAAGATCGGTGCGCTGCTGGTGCTCGGCGTCGCGATGCTCGTCGCCGCGGGGCTGGCTGCGGCTTGGCGGCAGTGGCCAGCGCCGGCGTCGCGGGCGGCGGCACTCGGGCTCGCCCTCGTGCTGGCCGGGGCGACCGTGCCGGCGTGGACCGGCAAGCTGTACGTCAGCGTGGTGGACCTGCCCGACTACTGGCGGCAGGCCGCGGCCGACCTCAATGCGGGCCCGGCGGACCAGCGGGTCTGGCTCGTGCCGGGCGAGGTGCTCGCGTCGTACCGGTGGTCCGAGGACCGGCCGGACGACCTGTCGACTTCGGTCCTCGACCGGCCGTCGCTGGTCCGTACGGCCATTCCGGCGACGTCGCCGGCCGCGGCGAACCTGCTCGCCGCCCTGGACACCGGGCTGAACGAGGGGACGCTGCCGCCCGGGGCGATGTCCAGCGCGGCCCGCTACCTCGGGGTCGGCGACCTGCTGCTGCGCAACGACGTGGTGTGGGAGGACAGCGGCGGTGGGCGCCCGCAGACGATGCAGGACCAACTCGGCGGTGACCCCGGGCTGCTGCCGCGCGGCACCTGGGGCGAGCCGGGGCAGAACACGGTCTCCCCGCGCTACCCGCCGAGCTCGGCCTTCGAGGCAGCGCTTCCCCCTCTGCAGCGGTACTCGGTGGCCGGTGGCCGCCCGATAACCCGGACCGAGGCGTCCGCCGGTACCGTCCTCGTGGACGGGGACGGCTGGGCTCTCGCACCGCTGTCCGCCGCCGGGCTGCTCGCCGGCTCGCCCACCTTCCGCTACCTGGCCGACCTCACGCCCGCCGAGCTCGCCGACGTGTTGCCCGAGACCGGCCGACTCGTGCTCACCGACACGAACCGCCGGCGCAGCACGGTGCCCGGCCGGCTGGGCGGCAGCCAGGGACCGCTGCTGGCGGCGACGGCGGACCTCGGGAGCACCCGGGCGCTCGGCGGTCCGGAGCGGCAGACCGTGCTCGAGGTGACCGGCGGATCGGCCGAGGTCACCGATGTCGGCTCCGCCTTCGGCCCAATCTCGGCGGGTGCCGCCGAGAACGCGGTCGACGGCGACCCACGCACGGCCTGGCAGTTCGGCGACTTCAACCGGGCCGTCGGGCAGTCGCTGACGGTCCGATTCGGCTCCGTCCGGGCGGTGCCGAGAGTATCGGTCCAGGCCAGTCGGGGTCCGGTGCAGATCAGCCGGATCCGACTGCAGGTCGGCGACCGGAGGATCGACGTGGATCTGGATGCCGCGGGCAAGGCGGTCTGGATTCCGGCCCGGCCCGTTCGCGCCGACTCCGTGCGGGTCACCGTTCAGCGGACCAGCGGTGAGGGCTTCGGGCTGGTCGGCCTCGAGGAGGTCAGCGTCCCGGGCGTGCGGCTGACCCGAGTGGCGCGACTGCCGCGGACGCTGCCGCAGCTCACCGGCCACCTCGATGCGCGGGGCCGAGCCGCACTGGGCCGTACCCCGGTGGACGTCGTGCTGAGCCGGGAGCGGGGCAGTGCGCTCGCCGACGACGAGGAGACCGGTCTCGACCGCGACTTGACGCTGCCGGTCTCGCGCGGTTACCGGGCGTACGGCGTCGTCCGGCCGAGCCAGGACCTCCCGGAGCGGGACCTGGACACGCTCGCGGGCGCATCCTCGGAGGTGACAGCGACCTCGACCTCGCGAGCGTTCGGGTTGCCGACGCTGCGCGCGTCGCAGGCGCTGGACGGGCGGCCGGACACGGCCTGGCTGCCGGGAGAGCCGACGGTCGGGCAGGCGATGGAGGTCGTGGCGCCGCGGCGGCGGGTGGACCACGTGGACGTGACGCAGGCCGGTCGGGCGGGGCTGACCGACTGGGTCACCCGGGTACGGGTGGCGCTCGATGGAACGGTCGTCGCCGACGGCGAGGTAGGGCCCGGCCGGCGGCGGATCCACTTCGCCGCCCGGCAGGCGTCCAGGATGCGGCTCACGCTGCTGGCCACCCGTTCCGCTCGGCCTTCGGCATCGGTCCGGATCTCCGAGGTCGACTTCGGCGGGGCCCGGATCATCCCGTCGGCGGCACGAGCGGCAAAGGCCTGCGTCGAGGTCTCCACTGTGGACGGCCGGCCGCTGCTCATGCGGCCGGCGCAGCCGATCACCACGGCGAACCCGGTGCCATGGGCGGGCTGCCATGCTGTCCGGCTGGTGGCCGGGGACCACTCGGTCCGGGCCGTCGCGGGGTGGCAGCCGGACGAGCTGGTGCTGCGCGACCCGCTCGGCGACGGCCCGCGAGCGGCAACGGTCCCGCCCGGTCCGCGCTACTCGGTCGAGCCGGGCCGCGGGCCGCGCAGCACGGTACGGGTCACCGGTGGGTCCGGACCGTGGTACCTCGTCTCGGGGCAGGCGTACGACCCGCGCTGGCGGGCGAGCGTCGACGGCATCGACCTGGGGGCGCCGGTGCTGGTGGACGGGTACGCCGCCGGCTGGCGGGTGGACCTGCCGGGCTCCGAGCACACCGCGCTGATCTGGTACGGGCCGCAGCGGATGGCGGACGCGGCGCTCGCGACATCCGCAGCCGCGGTTCTCGGCTGCCTGCTGCTGCTCGTGCTGCGGGCGCCGCCGCGGGCTTTCGCGGGGCGGCCCGGCGGCCGCGCCAGACCCGACGTCGCGACCGGCCCGCAGGAACCGTCCCGGGACGGCGGGCCCGGGCGGGCTCCAGGTGTCCGACCGTCCCGCACCGTCGGGTCGGCCCGAGGCGGGCGGGTCCGTGATCTCGCCCCGTGGATCGGCGCGGTGGTGCTGGCCTGGGTGCTCGGCGGCCTCCCGCTCGCCGCCGTCATGGCGGCCGTCGCCGCCTGGCACCGGCTGCGCCGCCCGGCGCCGCGTACGGTGATCGGCGCCGCCGCCGCGGTCCTCGCCGCTGTGCCGGTCGCGTGGCTGGCACTGCGCCCGGACCTCGGCGGGGTGCTCACCGCCCGCGTCGTCGCCGACAACCTGTGGCCGCACCGGCTGGCGGCCGCCGGCCTGCTGCTCCTCGGGGTCGGCGTCGTCCGGGCGGAGCGGGCCGATCCTGACCGTGGAGCCGAGGAAGTGTCGCAGTGACCCCCCTGGTGAGCGTCGTGGTGCCGACACGCAACGTCGTGCGCACGATCCGCGCCTGCCTCGAGTCGGTGCGCGCCCAGGACCATTCCGCCCTGGAGCTCATCGTCGTCGACAACCACAGCAGTGACGGCACCTTCGAGATCGCCCGTGATCTGGCGGACGTCGCGGTCCGAGGGGGCCCGGAGCGAAGCGCCCAGCGCAACCGCGGCGTCGAGCTTGCCCGCGGCGAGTGGGTGCTCTGGATCGACTCCGACATGGTGCTCCGGCCATCGGTGACCCGGCTGGCCGTCGCGGCCGCGCAGCGCACCGGCGCGGTCGCGGTGTCCATCCCGGAGCTGAGCATCGGCCCCGGGTTCTGGACCGCCTGCCGCGCGCTGGAACGCTCCTGCTATCAGGACGACGCGGGCCTGCACAATCCACGGTTCATCCGCCGCGAGGTGCTGGGCGGCATCGGCGGGTTCGACGCGGCCATGGCCGGGCCCGAGGACACCGACCTGCGGTTGCGGCTGCGCGCCGACAGGGCAACGGTCGCGCTCGCGGCGGATGCGCTGATCGAGCACGACGAGGGGCGGCTGACGCTGCGTGGGGTGCTCGCCAAGCGTGTCTACTACGGCCGGAGCCTGCCCGCGTTCGCCGCGAAGAACCCCGGAGCGCTCCGGGAGCAGGGGGCCGGCACGCTGCGTGCCCTGCTGCGGCACCGCCGCCTCCTGCTGCGCCGGCCGGGTCTCGCCGCCGGCGTCGTCCTGCTGCGGAGCCTCGAGGCCGCCGCGTACGGCATCGGCTACTGGCAGGGCCGGCGAGCGGAGCGGGGCCCGGTGGATCGGCCGTGACCCGCAGGCTGCTCTGGGCGTCGCTCGCGGACCAGCGACCCGGACGCGAGTTGTCCTGGCTGGCCGGCATGCCCGGCACCAAGGTCGCGGCGTTGGCCGCAGAGGAGCCGGGCGGCGACGTGGTGTGGCTGCCGGCGACCTACCGCCGGCCGGTCCGGCGGTTCGTCGAGGCGGGTGCCCTGGCCTGGGTGAACGAGCTCGCGGCAGCCGCGCCGGCATACGACTGGTGCGCCTCGCTGGAGCTCTGCAGCCTCGTCACCGGCCAGGTGGCCGGCTACGTGCGCCGCCACCACCTCCGCCAGGCTGTGCTGACCTGGGAGAACGACCCCCGGCAGCCGCTCTACCGGCTCCCGCCCTATCGGGACGCCGTCCGCCGCGCGCTGGACACAGCCGACCTGTTCCTCTGCCTGGCGCACGGCGCGGCCGACCACCTGCGGGTGCTGGGGGTCGCGGAGGACCGGATCCGGGTCGTCCACCCGGGCGCGGACCTGACCCTGTTCCGGCCGCCGGACGCGCCGGTGACGGAGCCGGTGCTCGCCTACGTCTCGCCGCTGGCACGCAACAAGGGGATCGACCGGGTGCTGCACGCGTTCGCGCTGGTGCGCCGGCAAATACCCAGCGCGCGGCTGCGGGTGCTCGGTGACGGTCCGCTGGCCGGGCTCGTCCGCCGGGCGGCTGCCGACCCCGCCAGCGGGATCGAGCACATCGGCAGCGGCGACCGCCACCGGGTCGCGCAGGTCCTGCGGGAGTCGGCGGTCTTCGTCACAGCGCCGCGCTCGACCTGGAAGTGGTCCGAGCAGTTCGGCCTGGCCTATCTGGAGGCGATGGCCTGCGGTCTGCCGGTGGTGACGACGGTCTGCGGCACCAACCACGAGATCGTGCGGCCGCCGAACGAGCGCGTGGTCGACGACGCGGAGGCGCTGGGCACGGCGCTGGTGGGGCTGCTCGCCGATCCGCCACGCCGGGCCCGGATCGGCGCCGTGAACCGCCGGCACGTCGAGGAGCGCCACGAGCTGCGGACCCAGTGCGCGCGCATGGGCGAGGCGTTCGCGGAGGTCGAGCGGCGGTGAGGAGCAGCCGGCCGGCAGCACGCACCGGCCGCCCGGCCGGTGTGGTCGGGCTCGTCGTCGGCCTGCTCGCCGGGCTCGTCGTGCTCGCCCCGGTGCTCGGCCGCGGCGTCGTCCTGTCGTACGACATGGTCTTCGTGCCGGACCCTCCGATAACGGCCACGGTGCTCGCCACGGACGGGTCGGTGCCGCGGGCGGTACCGACCGAGATGGTCGCCGACCTGCTTGCCCGGGCGGTGGCGGCGGCCGCGGTCCAACAGGCGCTGCTGCTGGCAGTCTTCGTGGTGGCCGGGTGGGGAGCGGCGCGGCTACTGCAGACTCGATGCGGCTCGGCCGCCGCGGCGGTCGCGTACGCCTGGAACCCCTACGTAGCCGAGCGGCTGGTGATCGGGCACTGGAGCTTCCTGCTCGGGTACGCGGTGCTGCCGTGGGTCGCGGGTGCCGCCCTTGCATACCGCCGCGGCGACGGTCCGCTCCCGCCGCTGCTGCTCTGGCTCGGCGGGGCTGCGCTGGCCGGCTCGACCTCCGCGCTCATCGCCACCGGCACCGCGCTGGCCGTTCTCGGCGTGCCCGACGTCCCCCTCCGGCGGCGTCCCGGCCGGTCCGAGGCGGGAGATCCCAGCGGCCGGGTCGAGCCGCGGCGGTCCGGGCCGGCGGGGCCGGCTGCGCTCGGCCTGGTGGTCGGCTTCGCCGCCGTGGTCAACGCGAGCTGGCTGGTGCCGGCGCTGGCGCGGCCCGGCGGGGTGCCCTCCGACCCGGCCGGTGTCCCGGCCTTCGCCGCCCGCGCCGACACCCCGCTGGGGCTGGTGGGCAGCATTGCCACCCTGGGCGGCATCTGGAACCCGGCCGCGTGGCCGGCCGGCCGGAACTCCGCGCTCGCGGTCGTCGCCGTCGCCGGCGTCGCCGCCGTCGTCGCACTGGGCACTTCACGGCTGCTCGCGGCATCCGGCGCCGGGCTTGTCGCCGCGGCGGCGGGCGGGCTGCTCCTCGCCGCCGCCGGCGCCGTTCCAGTCCTGGACGGCGTGCTCACCGCGGTCGTGGTGCACGTTCCGGGCGGCGGCCTGCTCCGCGACGGGCAGAAGTTCCTCGCCCCGACCGCCCTCGCCGTCGCGCTGGCCGCGGGGCACGCGGTGGCGTCCTGCCGATACTGGCGCTGCCCTCGCTCGGGTGGGGTGTCGGGGGACGGCTCGCCGCTACGGACTACCCGCCGTCCTGGGCCGCGCTGCGCAAGGTGGTGGCGAGCGCGCCACCGGGGGAGGTGGCGACACTGCCGTGGGGCCCCTACCGCCGGCTGGGCTGGGCCGGCGACCGGATCGTGCTCGACCCGCTCCCGCGCCTGCTCGATCGTCGGGTGCTGGTGGACGACGACCTGCCGCTGTCCGTCGGCACCGTTCGGGGCGAGGACCCACGCGCCGCCCTGGTCACCGACGGGCTCGCCGCGGGCCGGCCCTTGCCCGATCTGCTCCGCCGAGCCGGGGTCCGGTACGCGGTCGTGCACCGCACCCAGCCGGGGTCGGCGGACGCCGAGGCGGCACTGGCCGGGTTGCCGGTGCGCTACCGGAGCGAGGACCTGCTGCTGGTGGAGCTGTCGGGCGAGGTGAGCAGGCCGCCCCCGCCGCGACCGTGGTTGGCGGTGGTCGGCCTCGGCCTGACCGGGCTCGCTGTTGCCGGCGCGGCCGGTGCGGTGGTCCTCGGTAGCCCGTCTCGCCGGCTGCTAGGCTCCCCGGCACGGGACAGGTGACCCGACGGTAACCTCGGAGTGTGTGACGTGCGGATCACAGCCAGGGCGGAGCAAGGCTCGGTCCTCCTCCCCACCCTGATCGCCTCCCTGGTCGGCGCGGTTCTCGCCATCGCCGCGTCGGTCGTGCTGGTGCAAGCCGCATCCGAATCCAGCGCCGTCCCCATCCAGAAGCCGCTGATCACCTACGACCAGCGCTGAGGCGTGTCCCCGGGACCTTCGGCGGCGCGGGATCGGCTGCCCGCGCGGAGGCGCGCACGGGCATGAACGCCGACCGGCGGCGGCACCGGTAGAGGCTCCGCTACAGGCACGTCCGCCGGGCTGGCCGGATCGGCTGCCCCGCGCGGAGGCGCGCATGAGCATGGACGCCGTCCGCATCCACCAAGATCCCCGGGACACGCCCCTGGTCGGATTCGGGCGGCTCAACCGGCCGCGACCGCGCCCTCGTCCCCGGTTCCGGCAGGCGAGACCGGTTCGACGTCCGCGACGCGCGGCGGCATTCCCGCCGCCGTGCGGATCTCCGCCTCGAAGGCGTCGATCGCGGTGGCCCAACTGAAGCGTCCGGCATGCCCCCGCGCCGCGTGCCCCAGCCGGGCACGCAGCACCTGGTCGGCTATCAGCCTGCGCACCGCGTCGACGAACTCGCGCTCGTCGTCGACGAGCAGGCCGGTCTCGCCGTCCAGCACCGACTCGCGCGTTCCTCCCGCAGCCCGGAAGGCGACCGTGGGCGTGCCGTGGGCGCCGGACTCCACCACGACGAGACCCCAGCCCTCCTTGACCGACGGCATCAGGTGGACCCATGCCTCGGCGAGCAACCGGTGCTTGGTGACGTCGTCGACGCGGCCCGTGAAGCGCACCGCGTGGGACACGCCGAGCCGTTCGGCCTCCACCCGCAGCGCCGACTCCCAGTAGCCCTGGCCGACGACGGTCATGGACAGATCCGGCCACTGGTCGCACAGGCCGGCGACCGCGGCGAGGGCCAACTCGACCCGCTTGTGCGGGACCAGCCGCCCCACGACCACGAGAGTGGGCGCTGAGCTGCGGGGCCACGCGTCGGAGTCCATCGGGAGCACGGGCGCGTCGATCCCGGAGTAGACGACCCCGACCCGTTCGGGTGAGATCCCGAGCGTGGCGAGATCCGCGCGGGTGGCCTCCGAGACGGTGACGTACCGGCAGCGGCGGTAGACCAGCGGCGCGACCCGCGACTCCAACCACCAGCCGATATGGCCGAGCAGCCGGCCGAAGATCACCTGCCACTGCTCGCGATGCAGATGGTGGGTCACGTTGACGACCGGCGTCCCGGTGAACAGCGGAGCCCAGAACGGCACACCGTTCTGGACGTCCACCACGACGTCCCACGCTCGGCGGTGCCGGGCCAGGGAAGCCGCGGTGCGCAGGTACACGCTGAAGCGACCCCCCCGTCGGACGAACCGCACGCCGTCGATGACCTCTTCGGCGGCGGCTCCGGGGTAGCGCGCGCACCGGACCTCGACCCGATGCCCGCGCTCACGCAGCCCGCACGCCATCCGCTCGACCACGTTCTCCGCGCCGCCGCCCTCCGGGTGGCCGCAGTCGCGCCAGTTGAGCAGCAGCACCCGCAGGCCAGCTCCCTCGGCGCTGCCCATCACGCCTCCTCGGGTCGCGGTCGGCGAGCCCACGGCAGTCCGGGTGCGCCTGGACGAGGACCCGAACCGCTCGTTACCGGCCAGTACCCTAGCCGGTCCGCCGACGCCCGAACGGATAGCATCCTCGGGTGCTGCGCACCGCCACCGGTCCTCTCCGCTGGGACGCTGCCGGCGGGGGTCTGCGCAGGTCGGCCACCCTGCTGCGGGCCTTCCGGCTGGAGCAGACCGAGCCGGCGGTGTTCTACGGGGCGGTCGCCCGCGACGCGGTCAGCCTGCTGCGGCGGCACGGACCGCTGGTGGACCGGCTCGTGCTCGACGTCGGGGCCGGACCGGTGCAGTTCGCGCAGGCGTTCGCCGCTGCCCGCGCGCGCTATGTCGCGCTCGATGCCGACCCGGCAGCGCTGCGAGCGTCCCGACCGGCCGGGACCGCGGTGCTGGCCGGACGGGGCGAACGGCTGCCGGTGCGCGACGGCAGCGTGGACGTGTGCTTCTCCAGCAACCTCGTGGAGCACGTGCCCGCGCCATGGCGGTTCGCCGACGAGCTGGTCCGGGTGACCCGGCCCGGTGGGCTCGTGGTCGTCTCCTACACCAACTGGCTCTCGCCGTGGGGTGGGCACGAGTGCTCGCCGTGGCACTACCTGGGCGGTTACCGGGCGACCGAGCGATACGGGCGCCGCTACGGCAGGCTGCCGAAAAACCGGTACGGCATCGGGCTGTTCCCCGTGTCGGTCATCGACGGCCTGCGCTGGGCGCGTCGGCACCCCGGGCTTGACCTGCTCGACGCCCGGCCGCGCTACCTGCCGGCGTGGGCGCGCCCGGTGCTGCGGGTGCCCGGTGTCCGCGAGGTCGTCACGTGGAACCTCTGGCTCGTGCTGCGCCGCAGGTGAGCCTGCTCGCCGACCCGCGGGTCGACGCCGCCGACGGCCACCCCGACGCCGATCCCCATGGGGTCGAGCCGCCCCGGCCGGTCCACCGGCTGCGGGTGCTGATCGCCTCGGCCGCCCTCGTGGCGCTGGCGTTCAGCCAGCAGCCCGGCCTGATCGTCGGCGACACCAAGGCCGACCTCGTGCTCGACCCCGGCGGGTTCCTGCGTCGGGCGCTGTCCGCCTGGGACCCGCTGCAGGGCTTCGGCCAACTGCCCAACCAGTCGTACGGCTACCTGTGGCCGATAGGCCCGTTCTTCTGGGCCGGCGACGGCATCGGGCTGCCCGCGTGGGTGGTCCAGCGGTCATGGTGGGCGCTGCTGCTCGTGGTCGGCTTCACCGGCGCGCTGCGGCTGGCCGGCGAGCTGCGCATCGGTGCGCCGTCCACCCGGCTGGTCGCCGCGCTGACCTATGCGCTGAGCCCCCGGGTGCTGTCCGAGCTCGGCTCCCTCTCGGTGGAGGTATGGCCCGCGGCGGTGCTGCCGTGGGTACTGGTCCCGCTGGTGCGCGGCGCCCGCGGCGAGCTGTCCCCGCGGCGGGCCGCGGCCTGGTCCGGCGTCGCGGTGGCCTGTCTCGGCGGCGTGAACGCGGCTGCGACCCTCGCGGTGCTGCCGCTGCCCGCCCTCTACCTCGCCACCCGGCCGCGTGCCGTGCGCCGCCGGCTCGTCGCCTGGTGGGCGCCGACGACGTTGCTGGCCACCGCGTGGTGGGTGCTGCCGCTACTCGTCCTCGGCCGCTACGCGTACCCGTTCCTGACCCTGATAGAGGACGCGGGCGTCACCACCCAGGTCGCCACGGTGACGAACACCCTGCGCGGCACCTCACACTGGCTCGGCTTCCTCGTGGTGCACGGCGCGCCGCGCTGGCCGGCCGGCTTCGACCTCGCCGTCTCACCGGTGCCCGTCGCGGCGAGCGCGGCGGTGGCGGCGCTCGGGCTGGCCGGCCTGCTGCTGCCCGGGCTCCGCGAACGCCGCTGGCTTCTGGGCGGGGTGCTGCTCGGCACGGCGCTGGTCGCCCTGGGTCACTCCGGCGCGCTGACCGGCCCACTCGCCCCCACGGTCCGCGAGCTGCTCGATGGCCCGCTCGCGCCGCTGCGAAACGTGCACAAGGCGGACCCGCTGATCCGGCTGCCGTTCGCGCTCGGCCTCGCGCACCTGCTGACGGTGGGCACGCGGGTGCGCTGGCGGCGGCTGCCGGTCCCAGGGCTGGCGGTCGCGGCCGTGGCGGCGCTGCTCGCCGGGACGGCGGCGCCTGCCTGGAGCGGGCGGCTTGCGCCAGCGGGGGCGTACCAGCAGACCCCGGCGTACTGGCGCGACGTGGCGGCCTGGCTGTCCGGCCGCGCGGCGAGCGACGGTGGCGGGCGGGCGCTGCTGGTGCCCTCGTCGAACTTCGCCGACTACCGGTGGGGTAGCCCGCAGGACGAGCCGCTGCAGGCCCTGGCCCGCTCGCCGTGGGCGGTGCGGGACGCGGTTCCGCTCGGCGCGCCGGGGGCGACCCGGCTGCTGGACGCCCTGGACGCCCGGCTGGCGACCGGTCAGCCGTCCGCCGCGTACGCCTCGGTGCTGGCCCGCGCCGGCGTCCGCTACGTCGTGGTCCGCAACGACATCGACGTGAACGGGTCCGGCTCCGAGCGGCCCGGTGTGGTCCGGGCCGCGCTCGCCGGCTCGCCCGGCATCCACACCGTCGCGACCTTCGGGCCTCGAATGCCCAGCGCGTATGCCCCGCAGGACGCGGTGGTCGGTTCGGCCGAGGGGCCGCCCGCGGTGGAGGTCTTCGAGGTCGGCTCGGCGCCACAGCGGGTCGCGGTCTATCCCCGGGCCGGTGCCGTGGCGCTCTCCGGCGGTCCAGAGGGGGCGCTGCCGCTCGCCGACGCCGGCCTGCTCGACGGGCGGGCCGTACTGGCGGCCGCCGACCTGCCCGCGAGTCCGGCCGGCGCGGTGGACGCGGTCGTGGGTACCGACACGATGCGCCGCCGCTCGCTCAACCCGGGCGCCGACCCGGGGCGCCGCTACTCGCCCACCCTGTCCGCGACGCAGGAGCCGGACCGCCGGGACGTGACGCCGTACCCGGGGCCGACGCACGAGAGTGTCGCCCTGCTGGAAGGCTCTGCCGAGGCGACCGCGTCGAGCAGTGCCGCCGACCCGTTCGCCGCCGCGTACCGGGGACCGGATCGGCGGCCGGCGGCCGCGGTGGACGGCGACCCGGCCACCGCCTGGATCTCCGATGCCGGCACGGTCGGGCAGTGGATCCAGGTGCGGCTCGGCTCGCCGGCGAGACCGGCTTCGGTCGCACTGTCGCTGCTGGATGACCCGGCCGTCGGCCCGCGCGTGACCCGGGTCGAGGTGGCCACCGACTTCGACGGTGTCCGGATCGGCGAGGGTGTCGCGCTCCCCACCGACGCGGTGGCGCTCGGCGCGGCCGGGTTGCCGTGGACGGTGCTGGTCCAGCGGCCGGACGGCCGGCGCGGGGACTGCGTGCGGGAGACGCGGTCGTGGGCCTGCGTCGACGGGCTGTCCACGGCCGGCGAGGAGGTCGGCCCGCTCGAGCGCATGTTCGGCTCAGTGGCGCCCGCGCGGGTCAGCGTGCGAGCGACGGTCCGGCCTCGGCCCGGCCCGGCGCTGGACGCGATGCTCGACGGTGCGGGCGGCTACCGGGCCGCCGCGTCGTCCACGGCGACCGACCACCCCGCCGCCCGTGCCGGAGCCGCGTACGACGGGGACACCGCGACCGCCTGGCTGCCCGCCGGCGACGACCCCGCGCCGCAGTTGCGTCTCGACCTCGGCTCGACGGCCGTGCTCACCGGCTTGCGGCTGTCGGGCGTCGATGCCGACTACGCGGGGGTCGTGCGGGTGGTGCTCGGCGCGCCCGGCGGCCAGCGACGGGAGTTGGGAGCCGTTCCCGGGCTCGTGCAGCGGTTCGCGCCGGTGCGGGCGCGAGAGATCTTGCTGACCTTGCGGGTCGGCTGCGCGGTCGGGCCGGCTGTCGCGCTGGACGGCGAGGGACGCCCTCTCGCCCTCACCGCCAAGCCAGCCGATGTGCTCACGCTCGCCCCGCTGCCCGCGGCCACCTGTGGCGGCTCGGTCGCGGTGGGGCCGGGCGGGCACCGGCTGACCAGTGCGCGGACGGACACCCTCGAGGTGGCCGCGGTGTCCCTGACCGGAGGGGTGCCGCTCGCCGAGCCGCCGCCCAGCCGGCCGGTCACGGTGCGGGAGTGGGCCCCGGAGGTCCGCCGGCTGGAGATCGCCCCGGGCGGGGCGGGCTACCTGACCCTCGCCGAGGGGTTCAACGCCGGGTGGCGCGCGAGTGCCGACGGGCGCCCGCTGCGGGCCGTCCGGCTGGACGGCTGGCGGCAGGGCTGGATGCTGCCGGCCGGCGGCGCCAGCACCGTCGAGATCTTGTACACCCCCGGGCGCCAGCACCGCACGGGTCTGGTGATCGGGCTCCTGGCCGGCGTCGCGGTGCTCGCACTGGCGCTGGTACCCAGCCGCCGTCGCCCTCTGACGACCGGACCAGCGCCGGCGGGGGGACCGTCTCCGGCGGCTCCCGCCGCGGCGGGCGGGCGGCGGACACGGTCGCTGGCAGCGGCAGTGCTGGTGACCTCCGTCGCGGTGCTGCTCGCCGGCCCGGCCGGGCTGCTCCCCGCCGCGGCGGCCCTGGTGATCCCGCCGCGACGCCGGGCCCTCGCCGCCGGTGCGGCGCTGGCGCTCGCCGGGCTCGTGCTCGCACTGGCCCCGACCTGGGCAGCCCAACCGGCCATCACCCAGTTGCTCGCGGTCAGCTCAGCCGCGCTTGCTGCCGCCGGCCTGGCCGGGTGGGCCGGGTCGGTCCGGCCTCGGCGGGACCGCGCGGCCCCCAGCCAGCCCGTCGGCGAGCCGCAGCGCCGGCCGCTCCAGCAGGATCCATGATGCTGTCGCCACCGCGACGGAGCCGGCGGCCGTCAGGATCGCCACCGTCCACATCCGCCCGCTGAACGCCGCCCACCCGGTCAGCACGTAGATCCCGCGCAGCACCAGCAGATGCCACAGGAAGACCCCGTACGAGATGCGTCCCAGCCAGCGCGCCGGAGAGGATGCCAGCAACGTCCCCAGGGCGCTGCCCGTCGAGCCCAGCGCCGCCGGGATCAGCAGGAGCGCGCCGACCACGGCGTACGCCACCTCTTTGGTCACCGCCGCCGGCCCGGGGACTGGAGCCAGCGTCAGCGGCCCGGCCACCGGCGTGGCGACCAGCCAGAGCAGGGTGCCGGCCGCGGCCCAGCAGGTCCCCGGCCACGCGGCGAGCTGAAGGAGCGCTCGGCTCACCCTCCCGCCGACGCCGGCGCTGAGCCGGGCGGCGACCGCGGCGACGGCCATTCCGGCGGCGAACCAGTCCAGGTGGCCGGGAAGCCACAGCAGGGCCCGGTCCGCGCCAAAACCCCGTACCAGCCCGATGTACACGTACGTGCCGAGCATGCCCGCGCCGAGTGCCACCCCTTCGCCCCGGCGGGCGAGCAGGGCCAGCGCCGGCAGCGCCGCGTAGAAGGCGACCTCGGTGCACAGCGACCAGGTCTGCGTGAACGCGGCCACCAGCGGTCCGGTGTAGGTCTGGCCGAGCCACAGGTGCGTGACCAGGACACCGGCCGGCAGCGACGAGGTCAGCGCGACCGCGCCGAGCGCCAGCCAGTACGCGGGCAGGATTCGTGCCGCCCGGCGCAGCACATACCGTCGGATCGACGGCCGGGGCGTCCCGCTCGCCCGGGCCAGCGCGTACGGCCGGTAGAGCAGGAAGCCGGACAGCACGAAGAAGACGGCCACCCCGGCGTCGAGGCGGGCGAGCACCGCACCGCCGGCGGCGCGTGCCACCTCGCCGGTCTGGAAGGCGACATGGGTGAGAAGGACCGCGAGCGCCGCGACCGCCCGCAGCCCGTCGAGCATCGGCAGGCTCCTGCCCGGGGCGCCGGCGCGGCGCGCGGCCGGGGCCGTGCTCACCTCCGCCGCGACGCGACCACCGCTCATCCGGCCACCCTAAGGCGCCTCCGCGAGCCGACGACGTCCGTGCAGAACCTCGCCGGCGGCTGGCCGGGACCGCCGCACTGCCAGGTACCGCCGCGCCGCCAGGTACCGTCCGCCAGGTGGGCGGGGATCGGCGGTTGGCGCGGCTCGCCCTGGTCGGCACGGCGGCCTTCCTGCTGACCACCGCCGCCATGGTCCGCTGGTATGTCGCCCCGCAGGCGAACCGGCTCCCGCTGGATCCCGACGTCACCGTGGTCCTGGTGGGCGCCGGGGAGGCCTGGGACGTCAGCCGGGGCGCACCGGTGGCCGGTGACCTGCGCGAGGAGGTGCGGATCCGCGGCGACCTCAGCGCCGGCTCGGCCGGTGTCGCCGTCTGGCAGGTTGGGCGCCGGCTCACCCGATCTGACGGCACCCTGGTCCGGTTGTCCTCCGAGCGGGTCGCGCTCGACCGTCGGAGCGCGGCGGCCGTCGCCTGCTGCAGGGAGCGACCGAGGCATGCTGGCCTGAGCTACGCCTTCCCGCCCGGCGCCGACCGCTCCGCCCGGGAGGTGTTCGACCCGGTGACCGGTGTGTCCGGGGCGGCTCGCTACGCCGGCGAGGAGCGCGTCGCCGGCCTCGTCACCTACCGGATGGAGCAGGTGGCCGGACCAGCCGACCTCGGCGCGCGCCCCTTACCCGGCGCGCCGCGGACCGGCCGGTCGGCGGCCGCGGAGCCCGAGGTGGAGGCGACCACCCGGCGGACCCTGTGGGTGGAGCCGATCTCCGGGCTGGTCGTGCGCGTTGCCGAACGGCGGACGGAGCAGTCCGTCCCGGCGTCCGGCCGCCCGCTGACCCTGCTGGACGTCGGGCTGGCCAGCGACGCGCAGAGCACGCAGCGGCTGGCCGCGCTCGCCCGCGACCGCCGCCGGCTTGTCCCGTTCCTCCAACACCCGCTGGTAACCTCCCGCCACCGATCACGTCGTGGTCGGTGCTGCGGGATGGTGAGGGAGAGACGCCATGCGTCGGTTATGGGGCCCGGTCCTGCTCGGATTGGGTGTGTTCCTCCTGGTGAGCGCGGCGATGACCCGCTTCTACGTCGCCGACCGGCTGCTGGTCACCCCGATCGACCAGTACGCGCAGACCGTGGCACCCGGCCCCGGAACCTACTTCGACGCTGGCGCGCTGCAAGAGAGGTCTGCCGACCTGGTCGCCCGGCGGACCCTCAAGGGCGACGTCGCAGCGAGCAACAAGAACACCGCCGTCTGGGACGTCTCGGTCGTGCTCGAGACCGGCGACGGCACCTTCGTCAGGGCAACCCTCGACCGGGTCGCGACCGACCGCAAGACGGCGGAGGCGGTGAACTGCTGCGGCGAGTCGGTCGACTCCGCACCTGTCCGCCACTCCGGCGTCAGCTACAAGTTCCCCTTCAGCACGCAGAAGCGCGAGTACGCCTTCTGGGATCCCAACGCCCGCAGGTCCTTCCCCGCGCGGTACGTCTCCGAGGAGAAGGTCCAGGGCCTGACGGTCTACAAGTTCATCCAGCAGATCCCCGGCCAGGAGCTGCGCCGGCAGGAGGTGCCGGCGTCGCTGGTGGGGGAGACCGGCGCCAGCTTCCAGGCGCCGGTATGGTACGAGAACACCCGGACCGTCTGGGTCGAGCCGCGGACCGGGGTCATCGTCAAGGGCAACGAGCAGAACAAGACGACGGCCGGATCGCGGCGGCGACGGGCCAGCCACCCGCGAGGGTGAGGACGAGCCCGTCCCGGTGGGCGGCCCGGGCCCGGCGGAGGATCGCTAGGGCTTGCGGGCGACGTAGATCGCGGTGCCGGGGACGAGCGCCCCGCGCAGCGGGCTCCACTGGCCCCACTCGCGGGTGTGCCCGGCCGGCCACTCCGGCTCGACGAGGTCGACCAGCTGCAGGCCGGCGGCGACGAGCTCGCGGACCCGGTCGCCGAGCGTCCGGTGGTGCTCGACGTAGGTCGGCACGCCGGTGTCGTCCACCTCCACGTACGGGGTCCGGTCGAAGTACGGCGTGCGCGCGACCAGGCCGGCGGGCCCGGGATCGTCGGGGAAGACCCAGCGCAACGGGTGGGTAGTGGCGAAGACCCACCGGCCGCCCGGGCGCAGCACGCGCGCGACCTCCCGCATCACCGCCGCGGAGTCGGCCACGAACGGCACCGCGCCGAACGCCGTGAACGCCAGATCGAACGAGACGTCCGCGAACGGCAGCCGCTGCGCGTCGGCCTGCACCAGCGGCACCGTCAGCCCGGTCCGCGCCGCCGCCGCGGCCGCGTGCCGCAGCATCCCCGCGGACAGGTCGAGGGCGACCGCCTCGGCGCCCTGGGTGCGCAGCCACCGCGAGCACATCGCCGCGCCGCAGCCGACCTCCAGCACCCGCCGGCCGGCGATGTCGGCCTCGCCGCCCAGCAGCCGCGCGTCCGCCTCCCGCAGCCCCTCGGGGCACCAGACGAGGTCCACCTCGCCGAGGAAACCGCCGTGCTCGGCCTGGTAGGCGTCCGCGTCCCGGTCCCACCAGGACCGGTTCGCGCGCACCGTACGCTCGGCCGAGACCGGTTCGTGGACGACCCCGGCGGCCGGTCTCGTTTCCGCAACACCGGACAGCGCGCGGCCTCCCTCGTTGACCCCGGCAAACCTCGCTCAGTATTCTCGACAATGCGTTGTGGGTCTGCGCGCCTCAGCAGGGAGCAGGCCGCGCTCGTCATGCACGTCATCACGCACGCGATCAGCGTGCAGGATCATGTCACCGGCGACAGAGGGCCCTCCGCGTGCCACACGAATCCCAGTCCGCGACCGGAGCGCCCCACCACATGACGTCCACCACCGAGACCCGTCCCGAGCAGGCGGCGACCTCCACCACCCCCACGACCCCGCAGGTCGCGGTCAACGACATCGGCTCGGCCGAGGACTTCGCCGCCGCCGTCGACTCCACGATCAAGTACTTCAACGACGGGGACATCGTCGAAGGAACCATCGTCAAGGTCGACCGCGACGAGGTCCTCCTCGACATCGGCTACAAGACCGAGGGTGTCATCCCGTCCCGGGAGCTCTCGATCAAGCACGATGTCGATCCCAACGAGGTGGTCAGCCTCGGCGACCACGTCGAGGCTCTCGTCCTCCAGAAGGAGGACAAGGAGGGCCGGCTGATCCTGTCGAAGAAGCGCGCGCAGTACGAGCGCGCCTGGGGCACGATCGAGCAGAAGAAGGAGAACGACGAGGTCGTCGAGGGCACCGTCATCGAGGTCGTCAAGGGCGGCCTCATCCTCGACATCGGCCTGCGCGGCTTCCTCCCGGCGTCGCTGGTCGAGATGCGCAGGGTCCGTGACCTCCAGCCCTACGTCGGCCGCCAGCTCGAGGCGAAGATCATCGAGCTGGACAAGAACCGCAACAACGTGGTGCTCTCCCGCCGGGCCTGGCTGGAGCAGACCCAGTCCGAGGTGCGCACCGAATTCCTCAACAAGCTGGCCAAGGGCCAGGTCCGCACCGGCGTCGTGTCCTCGATCGTCAACTTCGGCGCCTTCGTGGACCTCGGCGGCGTGGACGGCCTGGTGCACGTCTCCGAGCTGTCCTGGAAGCACATCGACCACCCGAGCGAGGTGGTCGAGGTCGGCCAGGAGGTCACCGTCGAGGTGCTCGACGTCGACCTGGAGCGCGAGCGGGTCTCCCTGTCGCTGAAGGCGACGCAGGAGGACCCCTGGCGGCAGTTCGCCCGGACCCACCAGATCGGGCAGGTGGTCCCTGGCCGGGTCACGAAGCTGGTGCCGTTCGGCGCGTTCGTGCGGGTCGAGGAGGGCATCGAGGGCCTGGTGCACATCTCCGAACTGGCCGAGCGGCACGTCGAGATCCCCGAGCAGGTCGTACAGGTCGGCCAGGAGATCATGGTCAAGGTCATCGACATCGACCTGGACCGGCGCCGGATCAGCCTCTCGCTCAAGCAGGCCAACGAGGCGGCCGGCGGCGCCGGCGAGCCGACCGAGTTCGACCCGGCGCAGTACGGCATGGAGGCCACGTACGACGAGCACGGCAACTACGTCTATCCCGAGGGCTTCGACCCCGAGTCCGCGGAGTGGCTGCCGGGCTACGAGCGGCAGCGCGAGGAGTGGGAGCGGCAGTACGCCGAGGCCCAGGCGCGGTACGACGCGCACATGAGGCAGGTCCGGCAGGCGCAGGCCGCGGAGGCGGAGGCCACCGACGACACGTCGTACTCGTCTGACTCCGAGGCCAGCGGCGGCACCCTCGCCTCGGACGAGGCGCTGGCCGCGCTGCGGGAGAAGCTGGCCGGCGGGCGCACCTGAGCCAGCCGCCCGGTACGTCGCGAGGCCCCGCCCGGTCCGGGCGGGGTCTCCGCCGTTCCCGGGCGTCGCTGTTCCCGGCTGGGTCTCTGCCGTTCCCGGGGGTCCGCCGTTCCCCGGGCCTCCGCCGCTCCCGGGGGCGTCCGCCGTTCCCGGGGGGTCCGCCGTTCCCGGGGGCGTCCGCCGCTCCCGGGGGCGTCCGCCGCTCCCGGGGTCTCCGCCATTCCCGGGGCGCCGGCCGCCCCCGTTCCGGGGCGCGGCCTGCGCCGATGAGCACGTTTGCGCACGGGATCGCAGTCGCGGTTGGCTCAGGCGGCGTGTCGCGACGAGGACACGCGCAAACGTGATCGTTTCCGAGGTGTCCCAGCCCGGCAGCCCCATTGCGCCGGCCAAGCGCCCGGGTCCAGGGCCCACGCAGGCGGTGCGGGCTGGTCGACGGTTGCGCGGGGCTCCGGCACGCGCCGGGCCGCGCGGCAGCGGGCGGGGCTCCGCCGGTGGGACGGCGCGCCGGCCTCCCGCAGGTGGGACGGCGCCCGGGGCTCCCGCCGGTGGGACGGCGCCCGGGCCGGCGGGATGGCGCCCGGGGCCGGTGGGACGGCGCCCGGGGCTCCCGCCG
>WNGJ01004614.1_pt1 | contig 20904 bp, 20 predicted proteins | sample 5400611 | NCBI WGS metagenome assembly WNGJ01 (sample SAMN13153375, study PRJNA577476) | soil metagenome | isolation source: 40 cm soil or saprolite under Garry oak tree replicate 1 | place: USA:California | collected 2016-06-15
TAGCAATCCCTCTTCTAGCAGGAGCCTCGCCCGTCCCGCCGGGAACAGGCACAACAAGCCGCCAACCACGGAAAATCACTCAACGTAGTCGAAACACGTTGAGGTTCAGTGCCGCTTCGCCCTAAAGCCCATGGCATTGCGCCTGTACCGGCCCACCGCCCAGGCCGCTGCGCTCATCCTCTACCTGCACGGCGGCGGCTTTGTGTTCGGAGACCTGGAGACCCACGACCGCGCCTGCCGGCGCCTCGCCGATCGCTCGGGCGTGCCGGTGCTCGCCTTGGACTACCGCCGGGCACCTGAGCATCCTTGGCCTGCCGCAGTCGACGACGCCGTCGCAGCACTGCGGTGGATCGCGTCGCAGCCACCGGAGCTGCAGATGGCACCCGCGGCGGTGGCAATCGCAGGCGACAGTGCCGGCGGCACGATCGCCGCCCTGGCCTGCCTGCGCCTGCGCGATGAAGCACCCGAAATGCTGCCCCGCGTGCAGCTGCTGATCTACGCGAACACCGATCTCAGCAATTCGGGTGCCTCGATGGGAGAGAAGGGTCACGGCTTCGGACTGGACGTTGCTGATATCGAGTGGTTCAACAGTCAGTGGGTCCCCGAACCGGCGATGCTCACCGATCCGCGGGTGAGTCCGCTTTTCGCGCCCGACCTGACCGGGCTTCCTACCGCATTCGTCATCACGGCCGAGCACGATCCGCTACGCGACCAGGGCGAGGCCTACGCCGGGCACCTCCAGGAAGCCGGCGTTCCCACAACCGTCCGCCGCGAACAGGGCATGGTCCACAACTTCATGCTCTGGGACACGATCTCGCCGGCATGTGCCGCCGCCGCCGATCGCGTCGCGACCGACCTCGCTGCATCACTGAAGCAACAAGACTCCTGATCATCGGCCACCCCTCGCCAGCGTCCAGCTCGTTCGTCGTTGCCCCGCCCTCCGGGCGCCAGGGCTCCGGGCGCTCCAGTTGGACCCCGGACCACGCGACGGCACGAAACCGGCACCTACGAGGAAAGCCATAAGCACGGTCCCACCCAGCCCAGCGGCACGAAGTCACCGGGCCAGATCAGCACACCCTCTCGACAGGCAGGACCCCCATGGGTGCGGAAAGGGTGCGTGCCGCTCGCAAGAGGTGCGGCGTGGCAGCCTGCACGGTCGCCGACCAGCCAGAGTAGCTACGATCAGCCCCTTGCATTTGCGGGCGCCGCATGAGCGCCCCAAAGGCGGTCCTGCTGCCGTGAGGCTCACAAGGTGAGCTGAGGCGGTGCTGGCTGACGTTGCCGGGTGTCATCGGGTTCCCGCCGGGCTCGCCCAAACGCTGCCTGGCGGCCTGGCCATCTGCGTCCAGGCTACGTGCCGCCTGCTGACCGCCTCGCCACGAGCATCATCGCGGTGCTGTCATAGCGGCAGCCTGAGCCCTGCCGGACTCCGCGCCGCCGGCGCCATGCCCGGCGGCCGCCACGCCACCCTCGACGGCCGCGACCGCGGCATGCTCAACCAGCCCTCTGCTCACCGGCGACCTCACCTAACAGCACCCGGGTCGGCGGCCAGGCCGGCGAGTGGCGGGCGCGGCAGAAGACCCGGCGCGAACCGGTTCACTAAACCGGCATGGAATTGGACCTTATCAGCGAGCCAGCCGCGCGGTTACGTTCGCAGCACAGGCAAGGAGAGGCCAATGACTAAGCCAATGACGATGCGGCCGATGGGCAGATCTGTCTGGCAGGGCCAGGATCATGGCACCGCCGGTGCGGGTTCGGAGCGGCGGCTGCGCCGGGCTGCGCCGCTGCTGATAGCCGGGGTGGCCGTGTCCGGCACATCGGGGTCGGCCCTCGCGGTGAACTTGTTCTCCGTCCTCGGCCCGGTCGGCACGCTGTGGATCAGGAGCGTGCTGGCCGGGCTGATCTTGGCCGCGGTCGGATGGCGCTCATTCCGTCGGCCTACCCTGGGCCAGGGACTGCGGCTCGTTGCGCTCGGCCTGGCGCTGGCAGCCAGCAACCTGGCCTTCTACGAATCACTCGGCCGCATCCCGCTGGGCGTGGCTGCGACACTGGAATTTATTGGGCCGCTTGCCATCGCCGCAGCCGGCATCAGGCGCATCAGGGACCTGGCCTGGCCGCTGCTCGCGGCCGCCGGAGTCGCCCTGTTCGGGAATCCGGCCGTCCACCTCGACCTGGCAGGCTTCGCCTTCGCGCTGGCGGCGGGAGCATTCTGGGCCGTCTATATCCTGCTGTCCAAGCGGCTTGTCCACGAGGTGGGGCCGGTCACGACGATCGGGGCCGCCTTCGCCGTCTCGGCTCTGGCCCTGACGCTCCCCGCGGCCGGGTCGGCTGGCCCGCTGCTGCACCCGGGAGTCATGGCCACGGCGATGGTCGTAGCCGTCCTGTCCGCGGGGCTGCCCTACCTGCTTGAGCTGGTCGCCCTACGGGCGTTGCCTGCCTCAACCTTCTCCATCCTTTTGAGCCTCGAGCCCGCCGCCGGCGCGCTGATGGGACTGGCGATCCTCGGGCAGCACCTCGGCCCCGCCGAGCTCCTGGCAATCCTGCTGGTGGTCATCGCATCCGCCGGAGCCAGCTGGCGCACAGGCCAGCCTAAGACTGCCGCGCCACCGGCCACCGTCGTCCGTCCTGGCCGCGACCAATCCCGCAGCTGGCAGCGCCACCGGCCCGCAGGCCGCTCCGAATACATACGGCCAGCCCGGTCAGGCATACAAACATCACCATCAGAAATGACATCGGCGTCTGCCGCGGGCTTCGCCGGGGCTCGCACGGATGGGCCGGGCATCCGCCCGGCGCATTCGGGCTGGATCCGCCGAGACGCGAAGCCTGGAACCACATAGACAGTGATCGAGCCCGCACGCTCGCGCTGGAAACAACCCGGCAGACCGGGCACCTCGACACTGCACAGGAACTCCTCGACGGCCGCACGGCCTGCCAATAAGAATGGGCCGGAGGCCCGAGACCCCCGCGTGGCCTCAGATTGAGGCGCGACTGCCGCACCTCGCGCCGTTGTTCCGCACGTCGTGTCATCTCCGTGCCGCGGCAGCTGGCATCCAAGATCAGTCATCATGGGCCTGGCATCGACATCAGCAACGAGATCGGTGATGCGGGCGAGGGGCGCTGGTTAGCCGATTCGCCGGTGCGGTGGCTGGGGCCGTCATCTGGTGCCGTGGCTTCGCCGACACAAGGTGGTCAGGACCGCGGCGCTGCGCCATCCTGGCGTCCTTGAAGCAGGTCGCCGATGGCGGCTATACCGGCCTCTATGGAGCGTTCGCCCAGGTTCCCAAAGCCGAGGATGAGTTGCGCCGGAGCGACCGCGCTTGTAGAACGTTGGGCACTCATGCCGTAAAGGCCGACGGACCGCAGCTGGGCGCCGGCGATGACCGCCTGCTCAGTGGCCGGCCCAGGCAGGTGCGCAACAGCGTGGAAGCCGGCGGCGAGGCCGGTCAGCGCGACGCCGGGGGCGTAATGGCCGAGGGCGTCCACGAGCACGGTGCGCCGCTGGGCATAGGTGGCCCGCATACGGCGCAGGTGCCGGTCATAGCGGCCTGCCCCGATGAGGGCGGCAAGGGCGAGCTGGTCCAGGCCGGGAGAGCCGCGGTCGCTGAGCAACTTCTCGTTGGCGATCGGCCCGGCAAGCCACGGCGGGCAGAGGATCCAACCGAGCCGCACCGACGGCGCCAGCGATTTGCTGACCGTGCCCATCGCGATCACCCGGTCGGCGGCGAGGCCCTGCAGCGCCCCGACCGGCTCCCGGTCATACCGGAACTCTGCGTCGTAGTCATCCTCGATGATCACCGCGTCGTGGCTGTCCGCCCACGCGACCAATGCGAGACGCCGTCCGGCGGTCAGCACGACGCCGGTAGGCCATTGGTGGGCAGGAGTAAGGACTGCCACGCGGGCGCCGGTGGCGGCCAGGGCATCGACATCGATGCCGTGCTCATCGACCCGGACCGGGATTGGCTCGATTCCCGCCCAGGCGGCGGCGTCCCTCGTGTCAGCGTAGCCCGGGTCCTCGAAAGCAACCTTGCGCAATCCGGCACGTGCCAGGGCACGCAGCGCAAGGCCGAGCCCTTGTGCGAAACCAGTGCATATCACCATCCGTTCCGGGTCCGCCGCGGCTGCCCGGACACGGCGCAGGTAGGCGGCAAGCACCTCACGAAGCACCGGGCTCCCGCGCGGGTCGCCGTAGCCGAACGCGGCGGTTGGCGCGGTGCGGCTGGCTTCACGCAGCGCCCACAGCCAGTCACCGCGCGGGAAGCTCGCCAGGTCAGGTACGCCCGCCAGGAAATCCGCGATCACGCGTTGCCGGGCCACCGAAGGCGCCGGGGCGGCCGGCGGGGTGCCGGCCCCCGCCGCGACGCGCGTCGCGGACCCCACCCGCGTGCTCAGGTAGCCCTCGGCCTGCAGCTGGGCGTAGCAGTCCTGTACCAGGCCGCGAGACAGACGGAGCTCGCGGGCCAGCTCACGCGAGGAAGGAAGCCGCTCCCCAACGCCCAGGCGGCCAGAGCGGATCGCCTCCCGCAGCTGGCCCTCAAGCTGAGAGCGCAGCGATCCGCCGGCGGGCCGGTCCAGCGCCAGCAGTACCTCCGGGCTCAAACCGGACCACACGACCGGCATGAAACCGGAGCTTACCCGCATCTCGCCGCCTAGCGCCGCCTCCTGGTGCTGCGCGGCGGGATGGACGCCAAAGCCAGCGCCGCGGCGCTGGCCCGCCTCCAGCCGCAGCCCGGCGGCCCGCCACTGCTCGCCGTGGCCACCGGGCCCTACATCGGTGAGGGCTTCGACTGCCCGGCCCTGGACACCTTGTTCCTCGCCGCGCCGGTCGGACAGGGTGCCCGGCCACCACAGGGGAGGCGTGCGGTGTTCTCCGCTGGCTGACGGACGTGCCCGCGGTGTGGTGGCGGGAGCGGCATCACAGTGCGGGACTGCCCGAGGCCTGCATAAGCGGCTTGGCTGTGACTGGTGCGGCTACCTATGCGTGACGGATTCGGCCCGCCAGGCTGCCGCGTAGCATCATGAACCGCCAGGCCGACGCCGGCAGCCTCCCGCGCCCGGGGCGGCTGACCGGCTCGCCCGCGCCGACCAGAGTGAACCATGCTCCCACCGATGGGTCTGAATCATGAGATTCGCGCTCGACGACCAGATCGCCGCGCAGCCCGAGGTGGTTGCGCGGATCGTCAGCCGTGAGATGCCGTGCCTGGCTGCCAGCAGGCCGGTTGTGTTCACGGGTATCGGAACATCGCTGCATGCGGGCACGTGTGGCACCGCATGGACGTGGCTGGTATCGGGCAGCCGGGTCCGCGGCACGGCGGTCGGCGCGTATCACCTGGCGCTGTGCTACCCGCTGACCGCCGATGACCAAGTGGTCGCCATCAGCCACCGGGGCTACGAGCGCTGCCCGCACGCGGCGCTCGCCAAGGCCAGGGCGGCTGGCGCCGCGGCGATCGCGATTGTGGGAGCCGATGCCCTCGGCCGGGATGCCGGCGCCGCCGTGCGCACCTGCCCGGATGAGACGTCCGGTACGTTCACCGTGTCCTACTTGTCGTCACTGGCCGCGCTCGCCGGGATGGTGGCCAGCGTGAGCGGGCCCCAGTCGGAACGGTTCGCCGCCGCATTGCGGGCCGTGCCCTAGGCGCATGAGGCAGGCCCTGGCGGTTCCCGCGCCGGTCGAGGTCGCCCGGGCGTGTGCCGGCAGTGAGCCCTTGCTGCTGGTCGGCTTCGATCTCGACGCGGTCACCGCTTATGAGGCCGCGCTCAAGATCAAGGAAGGCGCGCGGCTTTGGGCAGAGGCAATGTCCACAGAATTCGCGCTGCATGGCACGCCCGCCGCGTACCGCCCGGGAATGAATGTCATCACGATCACTCCGGGCACCGGCGATCAAGGCCCCATGGCGACGCTGCGGGCCCTTCTCGCCGAGCTTGGCGCGCGAGTGTGGACCTGCGGTGAGGCTGATGAGCAGCTCCCGTTCGCCCGGACCGACCCCTGGATGCGCCCCTTCACCTCAATCATTCCGCTACAGCGGCTCATCGCCGAGCTCGCGCGCCTGCGCCACACCGACCCCGACACTCCGCACGGCGGCGCCGGGCCCTGGCGGTCCGCCATGACCAGCCTGGAGTTGTGAGATGAGCACGTCTAAAGCGCTGCCGATGGCTCCCTACCGGCCCCGCCAGACCCGGCCCCTCGGTCTCGTGGAACTGGCCGGATGGGCGGTGAAACTCATCGGCATCACAGCCAGCAGCGAACTGCCCGACGACGCCCAGGTCGAAGCCGCGGTCAGGACCGCCGAAAGACACCTCCCGCAGCCCGCTCGCACCGAGAAGCGGCCCGGCGTCGCGTTCCTCATCGTGCACCGCGGCGCCGAGGCGCTGTGGGCGATCCTCGGCTGGTGGGAGCTGGACATCCTCTACCAGCAGCTCTTCCGCGCCGACCCCGGCACGGTGACCTTCCTGCGGGTGCCGCCGGACGGCCCCACCGCCTGCGCCTGGGAACTGCTGGCCATCGACCACGAACGGCGATCGTGGGTCGCGCACGCGCTGGAACGACCCGCTGATCCCGACCTGACCGCGACGCTGACCATTGAGGCATGACGCCATGAGCAGCCACCGCGTCGCGGTCGTCCAAGCCGCCTCCCGCCTGTTCGACCTCGCGGAGACACTCCGCCGCTTCGAGAGCCTGCTGGCCCAGCCCACCGTTGGAAGAGCCGAACTGGTGGTGTTCCCCGAGGCGTTTATCTGCTACGGGAACTGGAAGACGGTCCACGATTGGCGTCGCTGGGTGAAGGGCGCGCGTTCGCTAGGCGAAGCGAGGGGATCAGGGCGGCGACCCGCTCGAGTTGATCCCGCTGCGAGTGGAGGTCGAGGGCGCCGAGGCGGAGGACGACGTGGCGCGCTCCGGCCGTGATGTAGCGGCCGAGGCTCTCTATGACGTGCTGGGGGGTGCCTGTGACGATCGCCTGGATCTTCTCCAACTCCTCCAGCGGCATGGCGTAGTTGGCGTTGGCATAATCATCGAGCGCCCGGCGGCCGCTCTGGATGCTGCTGTCGACTCGTACGGACACGAACAGCGCGGGCGTGATGTCGTCTGGGGAGCGTCCGGCCTGGGCCGCCGTTTTCCGTACGTCCAGCAGACCGGATTCGTAGTCGGCGGGGTCGGGCGGGTAGGGCAGCCAGCCGTCGTAGAGCCGTCCGGTGCGGGCAAGCGCGGCCGGGGTCGCGCCGCCGAGCCAGATCGGCGGGCCGTCGGCGCGGAAAGGGCAGGAGCGCGCCGGTGCCCAGCGTTACACGTTCGGTTACCGGGGCGAGCGCGGCCAGCATTGTGAGCGCCTCGATGCGGGCTGATCAGTGAGTCGTTGACGAGCTGCTTTTGGCGGCCGGGTACGCACCCGCCTATCCGGAGAGCTCCCTCGACGACCCGGCCCTGGCCCCGGTGCGCACCGCGATCGGCCATATCCTCAAGGAACTCCATGCCGAGCTCACGCAGTACGTCCCGGAACTGGACCCGTCCACCGGCCACCTCGGCTTCGCGGTCCCGCTCCACCTGCGAACCTCGCGCGGGGAACTGCACCTCATGACGACCGTGACAACCTTTGCCACCGCCGTCGACGTAACGCTCTCCGAGCTGAAGCTGGAAGCCTTCCTCCCCGCAGACCAGGCAACCGCCGAAGCGCTACAGCTGGTGGGGAACGCAAGCACCGGCCCCGCTAGCCTGGACCCCGCAGATCATGTGTAGCCGGCGTAGCGCGCGATGTGCCGGTCGCCCGTTGGGTGGGTACCTATGACGGTCGGCTCGTTCGGACGACCAGGCGGCCCCGGCTGGCCTCGGATTTTCCCTGTTTGGGGTGCGCCAAGACCGTCGGGTCAGGCTCCGGGAAACATGTAGTCGGTCTTGATACGGCCATTGTCGTCCAGGACGAGGACTTCCAGACCGCCGCCTACCGGCCCGCCGCCACCGGTGGGGACCATCTCCCAGTTGAATTTGACTACGTTGTGGAGGCAGACGGCGTTGTCCCGTGGCTGGAAAGTGTACTGCCCGGGGGCGACGAACCGCTCATAGCTTCGGGTCACCCGGGCCTCGAGGGCGCCGTACCCGTGGGCTTCCAGAGTGGTGGAGTCAAAACCCAACGCTGCGGCGGCCTCCCGGATCTCCACGGGCGGCTGAAGGATGTGGGCGCCGTCCTCCGCCCACAGGACCTGGATGGCTTTGCGGCGCAGCGCGGCATCTGGCTCATTCCACAGGGCGATGTAGCGGTCGGCCAGGTCCTGCGGGTTGATATCGGTCATGGCTTCTCCATAAGGCTGATACCTTCGCGTCATTCCAGAGCTTGCAGGGGGAACTGCAGCCCGGCAATTCCCCGAAGGGAATGGCGGGGCGTTCACGTCGGACGGCAGGCGAATCAACACCGTTCAGTGATCACCAGGGGCTGGCCGACGCCGGCCTGCGGTTCACGACCTTACGCGGCAGCCCGGCGGGCGGAATCCGTCACGTCTAGGCAGCCGCACCAGTCACAGCCCAGCCGCTTAGGTAGGCCGCAGGCAGTCCCGCACCGTGATGCCGCACCAGTCGCCTGGGACGTCCGCCTCGCAGTCCGCAACCTGGGCGACTACCGCGGCCGGAACGTCGAAACGCGGAAATCGGAGAGGTCGATCGGGCGGGTAGCCTGGCCGCGCGCGCAGCAGCTCAGGCCACTGACCTGATTGTCCAGGCCACACTGGCGAACGTGCGCCCTGGTCGGCTTCGCTCACCTCCCGCAGCCAGCTCGACCCGGACACCCTCGGGACCTGACCGGGCGATCGGACGCCGCGGCGCCGGGCAGCGCGGGATCCCAGCCACCCCGCCAGCCCGGCTGATCTCCCTGGGCCCGCGGGCGAGCATCCCGCGGCCTGCCTCAGCGGCCGGGCCATGACTGGTGCGGCTACCTATGCGTGACGGATTCCGCCCCCCCGGCTGCCGCGTAGCGTCATGAACCGCTCTAACTGCAAAACGAGGAGTAAGAAAACAGACACCGACGCCGCCCCGCAGCGCAAGTGGCCGGAGCGCTGAAGATGCCCAGGCACCGCCATGACCCCCGCGGCGCGCCCTCCGCCAGGCGTCGTCACGACCGGGGACTTGACCCGGCGCGGCCCAGAAGGAGGAGGAGCAGCATGCCTGACGCTGCGGCCCGGAGCCGGGTTACCGAGCGGAGACGCAGGGCCTGCCGTCCACACTCTGGCGGCATTCCTGGTGGGCCCAGCAGGCCCGGCGGCCGTGGCTGTTGATGCGCATCCCGCGTGCCGGGCGCGGCCCGGGATCCCGGCCGGTGCCGCAGCCGCTGCGCGATCCGGGGACAGCCTGAGATCGTCATCCGGGGACGATGTCCACCACGAAGGAGGAGCCATGAGGTACCTGCTGCTGATCTGCGCGGACGAGACCGTGCAGATCAGCCCCGGGGAGGGCGCGGCGATGGGGAGCGCGACCGGGTCCTGGGTCGCCGAGATGGACGGCCGCGGCGTCCGGCTGCAAGGAGACCGGCTTCAGCCGGTCAGCGAAGCCGCCACTGTGCGGGTGCGCGGCGGTGAGGTGCCGGTCGGCAACGGCCCGTTCGCAGAGACCAAGGAGCAGATCGCCGGCTTTGACGTGCTCGAGTGCGCCGACCTGGACGAGGCGATCGAGGTCGCGTCCCGGCACCCGGTCGCCCGGATCGGCACGGTCGAGGTGCGGCCGTTCTAGCAGGAGTGAGGCCCGTGATGCCCTACGACGCCTACCGGCTGTACCAGGTAGAGCGCGCGAAAAGCTCCACCAGGGTGCAGCGCGCTGACGAGCAGCTGGGCCAGCTCGCCGCGGCTGCGTCATGGCTGTTCCGCGGCATCACGCCGCCCGCGCGAGCCGTGTGGAGGCCGTACTCGGCCGGGACGCGCGGCGTGCCCCGCCCGGCAGAACCGGCTGACCGCCGGGGCGCGATGATCGAGGCGATGGAGGGCTCATGAGGTACCTGCTGATCCATTGCATCGACGAGACAGTTGAGCTGAGCCCAGCCGATGACCCCGACGTGGAGGGCTCGGCGGCTGCGCGGGCGGAACAGGCCTGGGTCACCGAGTCGGCCGCCCCTCAGCTGGCGGCGGTGATCGCAGCCGCCAGCGCTCTCGGGTCACGCAACCCGAGAATCGTCGCGCACTGGACCCTGCATGGGTCGGCCCTCCCCGGCGGATTCGCCAGCGCCAGGTGCTGACGGCGCGAGCTGACTGGGGCCCGGGCGCGGCTGCGCTGAATTTCCAATTACTCCATAAGTCCCACTGACCTGAGACCAGGAGTGCATGCAAGTGGTGGATCAGAGATCGCGAACCGCGCTGGTGACTGGGTGTTCGTCGGGTATCGGGCGGCAGGCCGCGCTGCAGCTGCGCCAGGCCGACCTGGTCGTCTACGCCATGGCCCGCCGGCCGGAGGCCCTCACAGGACTGGCTGAGAACGGGATTCATGTGCTGGCGCTGGACGTCACCGACGAGGCGTCGATGGTCGCGGCGGTGGAGGCGATCGCAGCCAGCCATGGCCAGGTCGACGTTCTGGTCAACAATGCAGGATTCGAGCTGGCGGGCGCGGTCGAGGAGATCCCGCCTGCCGAGGTCCGACGTCAGTTCGACACCAACGTGTTCGGACTGGCCCGGCTGACCCAGCTGGTCGTGCCCGGGATGCGCGCTCAGCGGTACGGCCGGATCATCAACGTCTCCTCGGTGTTCGGCCGGTTCGCCGCGCCCGGCGGAGCGTATTACGCCGCCTCCAAGCATGCGGTGACCGCTTTCAGCGAGGCGCTGCGGCTGGAGCTGGCGGGCTTCGGCGTCCGGGTCGTGCTGGTCGAGCCGACCGCGGCCCGCACCCGGCTGAACGCCAACGCCGTGTGGGCCGGCGATGGCGCTGACGGCCCGTACGCCGGGTTCCGCAAGGACCTGGCCCGCTGGCATGCCCATACCTCTGCCGGGTCGCGGCACAGCATCGCCGGGCGGCTCGCGGTCTCCGCCGCCGACGTGGCCCGGGTGATCACGCGGGCCGCTACCAGCCGCCGGCCCCGGCCCCGCTACCCGTGGGCGTCCTGGCCCGCGGCCTGTTCCTGCTGCGCCGCTGGCTGCCTCCCGGCCGCGTTCGATGCATTCGTCCGCAGCCAGTTCCCGTTCCCTGACCCGCAAACGGACCCTGACCGCCCCCGCCCGCAAGGAGCACGCACGTGAGCCCGCCGCCAGAAAGCCCGCCCGCTCGCAAGCGCGTCACGCTGCTCGCGCTGTGCCTGGCGGCGTTCATCATCAGCCTGGACGTCACGATCGTGAACGTGGCGCTGCCCACTCTTGTGCGCCAGACCGGCGCGACCACGACCGGCCTGCAGTGGATCGTGGATGCCTACAACCTGGTCTTCGCCACGCTGGTGCTGGTGGCCGGGAGCCTATCGGACCGGCTGGGCCGCAAGGGGATGCTGCTGGCAGGCCTCGGCGTGTTCGGCGCCGCCAGCCTGGCGGGCTCGTTCTGCGTCAGCGCCGGTCAGCTCATCGGGGCCAGGGCGGTGATGGGGCTCGGCGCGGCGATGATGTTCCCGGCTACCCTGTCGCTGCTGACCAACGTCTTCACCGGCCGGGGTGAGCGGGCCGCCGCGATCGGCCTGTGGGGCGCCACCACCGGAGTCGGGATAGCCACCGGCCCGATCGTCGGCGGATGGTTGCTGGAGCGGTTCTGGTGGGGCAGCATCTTCTTGTTCATGGCCCCGGTCGCGGCAGGGGTCGCCGCCCTGGCCGCCTGGGCGGTGCCGACCTCCCGGGACCCGAGCACCCCGCCGCCGGACTGGCGGGGCCTGATCTTGTCGGCGGCCGGGATGGGCATACTGGTGCTGGCCATCATCCAGGCACCCGCCTGGGGCTGGAGCTCGACACGGACCATCGGCGCCCTTGCCGTCGGCGTGGCCCTGCTGGCCGCGTTCGTAGTCGCCGAGGGCCGGATCGCGCACCCGATGCTGGATATTACGCTGTTCCGCAACCCGCGCTTCACCGCCGCCAGCGGGTCGGTGGCCATCGCGTTCTTCGCCCTCAACGGGTTCATCTTCCTGATGACCCAGTACTTCCAGGTCGTCAAGGGCTTCGGCCCGCTGAGTACCGGGGTACGGCTGCTGCCGGTGGCCGGGTCGGTGGCGGTCGCCTCGGTGCTCGGGACCAGGCTGGCCGTCCGCATCGGCAACAAGATCATCGTCGGCGGCGGGTCGGCGCTGTTCGCCGCGGCGCTGCTGTGGATCTCCACGGTGTCCCAGGCGACCTCCTACGGCGTGATCGTCGCCCAGATGATCGTGTTCGGCACCGGGATGGGTCTGACCCAGGCGCCGGCCACCGAGGCCATCATGGGCGCCGTCCCGAAAGAGAAGGCAGGTGTCGGCTCGGCCGTCAACGACGCGACCAGGCTGTTCGGCGGCACGCTCGGCGTCGCCGTCATCGGCAGCGTCGCCGCCTCGCTGTACACCACCCGGCTGTCCGCCACGCTCCCCGCAGGGCTGCCAGCACAAGCCATCACCGCCGCCAAGGGGTCGGTCGGCGGCGCCGTGATCGTCGCCCACAAGGCCAGCCAAGCCGGGCTCGCTCAGCTCGGGTCCCGTCTGAACGACGCAGCGATTCTCGCCTTCCTGCACAGCCTCGCCGGGGGCTGCCTCGTCGCCGGCGGCGTTGCCGCCGCCGGCGCACTCGTAGCCGGGTTCCTGCTCCCGGCCCGGCCCAGCGACCCCATGACAGCAGCCCGGCTGCCCGCCGCAACGCACTCCCAGCACGCCAGCACCCCCGAAGGCGACGACGCCTAGGCCCTGTGAAATGCATGCTGACCACTGGGTTGGGGTTGCCGTGTGATCAGGCCAGGCTCGCGGCCCGCGTGGACCGGCTGGGCGGCACGGGCATCGCCGCCCTCGGCTTCGGGTCGGGCGTCTGCCACTTGCGCGTTCCTTCGGCCGTGGTGGAGACCGCTGAGATCAGGTGAATTCCGCTTCGACGGGGCGAGGGTGGCGCCGGGGCCCGGGCTTCGCCCTGAGCAGTCGCGGCAGCGATCACGGGTGTCAGCTGGCGATGGGGACATGCCTGTGCACGGTGGCCGGGTCGTTGAGCAGCGTGAGCATGCAGGCGGCGAGGTCCGCGCGGGAGATCGTGTATCCGCGTGGCACGTTGCGGTCGATCGTGGTGCGGTAGGTGCCGGCGGCTGGCTTGGCTGTCAGCCGGGGCGGGCGGAGGATCGTCCAGTCCAGGTGGCTTGCGTGGATCTCATCCTCGGCGGCGCGCATGTCGGCGCAGACGTGGCGGAGGAATGTGCGCCGCGTCAGGGGCTTGAGGAGGTAGCGCATGACCGGCCCCTCGCCTGTGTCGGTGACGACGGAGCCGCTGACCGTGAGGAGGCGGCGGGCACCGGTTTTCTGCATGGCCTCGATGATGCTGCGGGCGCTGTCCTGGCTGATCGTGGTGCGGCCGGAACCGTGCGGGCCGAGCGCGGACAGCACGGCGTCGGCGCCTGCTATTGCCGGGCTGATCGCGGCCAGGTTCATGACGTCGGCGGTGACGATCCGCAGCCATTGGTGGGCCGGGATTGCCAGGCGGGCCGGGTCGCGGACGACGGCTGTGACCTCATGCCCGGCGCAAGTGCCTGCCCGGTGAGGCTTGCTCCGGTTGCGCCAGTGGCGCCGAAGATGCTGAGTTTCATGATGTTCACCTTCTGCGCGGGTTAGTTGTCCAGCGCGAGGTGCGGGCGTAGCCGGGGCGCCATACCGCCCGGTAGAGGAGCCGGGCGGGTGCGGGCAGCATGCGGAGGATCCGCCTGCTGGTTTCGGCGGGCGCGCCGTCGAGCATCCAGGGGAAGAACTCGGTGCCGCCCCGCAGGCCTGGCTTTCCCGACCGCCTTGCGGAACGCGGCCCAGCCCGCCGGGCCCAGGTGTTAGGCCGTGTGACGGCGGATGCCTATGCATGACAGATTCCAACCACCATGGTTGCAGGTAAAGTCGTGAACAGCACGGTCGGCTGGTGCCGACCGTGAATCACTTAGCTTGGGCTCTGGCTACCCTGCGCGACGTGGCGTTGCCAGGCAGCGCCGCGCCCGTCCCGCTGGCGGAAAGTCTGTTCCCGTCCTGCAGCGGCACCGGGGCTTGCGTACCGCGGCCTTCGGCGTCGCAGCGAACCGCGAGGAGGCGACGTCATGGGCGCAGGAGACGAATGGAAGTGGCCGCCGTCAACGGATGCGGTCGTAGCAGCGCCTCGGTCGCACCGGGTGCTGTTCGAGAACGACTCGGTGCGTGTGCTGGAAGTGACCATAGCCGCGGGGGATCGCGAACCCGAGCACACCCACCGCGAGCCCAGCGTCATGATCGTCGACGGCCCGGCGCGGATCCACTACTACCAAGGCGACACGCTTACCTTCTCCTCGCCGGAAGAGGAGGTGGCGGAGACGCAGGCGAGCTGGATGGACCCGGAGGGTCCCCATTCAGTGGAGAACGTCGATAAGCGTCCGTACCACGCGATATGGCGGCGGAATCTGTCCGGGTTAGGTAGTCGCACCCGTCACAGCAAGACGTGTCCTCGCGCGCGGCGCTCCACCTGGTCTCAGGTCCGGGATGGCCGCAGCACGCTGCTGTATCGGCATCGGCTGGATGCTGGCGGCGCTGGGGCGGCGGCGGAGGGCAAGCTCCGCTTCGAGCCAGTCGGCGGGCTGGACTCCGGAGTGCGGCCTCGTCCGCCCGCCGGGCTCAGGTACCGGACAGCGGCGCCCCGACGACCTGTGCCGCTTTAATACCTCGATTCGGCCTGTGGCCTGGGGTCTTGCGGATGACGTCAGGCTGCGGCTTGGTGCTCGTTGATCAGGCCACTGGGCCGCTCCGCTTTCCCGGAAAACGCGGAGCGGCCCACAGCGCCTAGCACCAGGGCGGCCAGCACGGTGCGCTGGCGTGGCCGCCGCACATCCACGCGACCCTCCCGCCCCACCAGCTCAACCGGGCCCAGCATCCGGCGCACGACCACGTCACACCTCGCGGCAGCGATATTGCTGCCCGACTCACCCCGAGGATGAGATCAGGCCACAAGAATCCGACAAGGTTCGGCTCACTCCACCAGCGACCTCGAAGCACATGGGCCTCGATCCCGGAGATGGCCGCGGAGGCGCGGATCTTGGTGCTGCGCCTGCGGTGCCAGACCCAGCAGCGGCCTGCCTGGTCGCAGGATAGCCTATTCTAGAAGTATCGCTTACTTGTTCTAGAAGTCCGTAGGATCTATTGTGGTGGGGTGGCGCATCGTAGCTATGGCCAGTTCTGCGCGGCCGCCAGGGCCCTGGACGTGGTGGGCGAGCGGTGGACGCTACTGGTGGTCCGCGAGCTTCTCCTGGGGCCCCGCAGGTTTACCGACCTGCTGGCCGCGCTGCCCGGCCTGGGCCCCAGCCTGCTCGCCAGCCGGCTCAAGCAGCTGGAGGGGGCCGGAGTGATCCGCCGTGAGCAGTTGCCGCCGCCGGCCGGCTCGTGGGTGTATCAGATCACCGAGGCTGGCCTGGGGGTCGGCCTGGTGGTGAAGGCGCTCGCCGACTGGGGAGTCCGGCTGCTGGACACGCCAGGTCCTGACGAGGCCGTGCGCGCTGAGTGGCTCGCTCTGCACCTGGCCGTATCGGCGCCCGCCGAGGCGGTGGCCGGGGCGCGGGAGACCTACCAGGTTCACATCGGCGACGACGTGCTGCACATCGTGCTCACCGGCACCGGCGCCCAGGCGCGGTCCGGGCCCGCACCAGTCCCTCCGGACCTGGTCATCCGCACCGGCCAGGTCGCCTTCATCGAGCTCAGCCTCGGCCGGACCAGCCTGATGGACCTGGTGGCGGCGCGCCGCGCCGAGGTCACCGGCGATCAGGGCAGCGTTGCGCGCGCAGCCCGGCTGTTCTCCTCCGCCGGCCCCCAGCCCAAGCCGGCGACTGACCCCGCCGCGGCCCAGAAGGAGGAGCAGCATGCCTGACCCCGCAGCCCCTGCCGGGGTTACCGAGCGGGGTGCGGAGCCGGCCGTGCACACCCGGCATCAAGCCATGAGCATCATGAGCCGAACCTGTGATCTCCTTGCTGCAACACCGGTGGAGGCGCTATGTACGAGCGCACCGTCGGTCCGGTCCGGGCCTGGGCCACGGCAGAGATCGCGCAGCTGCAGAGGGGCATGCCGCTTCCTGGATGACCGCTGGCCATCGCCGTGGCGGTCTATCCCGGAGGTGCCGGTCGGCGCCGTGATAGCCGTCATCTGATGGTCGTGGTGGCCTGGCATGAGCCCTGTCCGGGGGAGGCGGGTTCCCGCTCTGCGGGGCGCTGCGATGTGACCAGAGGTTCGCTACGTCCAGAAGCCCGGGTGGTGCCCGCGGCGGCCGGGCCGGAGTTGACCAGCCCGGCATTCTCTGCTGCGCATATGCCTGGGCCGACTCGCGGCCGGGTTCTGCGCAATGACAAGTCAGATCTCGCGCACCGCTCTGGTGGCCGGCTGGTCTTCGGGTACCGGGCGGAAGACGGCGCTGCGCCCGCAATGCGCCGGCCTGGTGGGGCACGCCACGGCGCGCGGGCCGGACACTCTCGCCGAGCTTGACATGTTGCATGGGAGGTCGATGGAGCGGTCGGTCGTGGATCGGCTACTGGCGGGCGCTCGTGCGGGGCGTAGCGGTGTGCTGGTGGTGCGCGGCGATCCGGGCATTGGCAAGACGGCGCTGCTGGACTACGCCGCGGCGGCCGCTGGCGCGGGAGCCTGGGCTGATGGCATGCCGGGTGGCGCGATGACGGGCGGTGGGGCGCCGCCTGGCAGGGCGGGTATGGGGGTGCTGCGCGGTGCTGGCGCCGAGTCGGAGGCTGAGCTGTCGTTCGCTGGCCTGCATGTGCTGCTCGGGTCGGCGCTGGACCGGCGCTTCGCGCTTCCGCAGCCGCAGCGGGACGCGCTGGATGGGGCGTTCGGGCTGCGGTGCACGGAGTCTTGCGATCGTTTCCTGGTCGGCCTGGCGGTGCTGTCGTTGCTGGCCGAGCTGGCCGAGGATGGCCCGCTGCTGTGCCTGGTCGACGACGCGCACTGGCTGGACCGATCCTCGGCCGAGGCGCTGGTGTTCGCGGCCCGCCGGCTGGACGCCGAGGGGATCGCGGTCATCTTCGCGGCCCGGGACCACGACGCGCCGTTTCCCGCTCCCGCCCTGCCCGTCTTGCGGCTCGGCGGGCTGGATGCGGCCTCGGCGGCCGAGCTGCTGAAAGAATGCGGGGCCGGCCTGTCTCCGGACGTACAGTGCCGTGTCCTCGCCGAGTCACGGGGTAACCCGCTGGGCCTTATCGAGCTGTGCGCGGCGTACCGCGAGCATGTGCCCGCGGCGGGGCTGGGCGGCGCAGGCCTCGCGCTGACCGGTCGGCTGCAGCAGGCATTCGAGGGCCAGGTCCGGCGGCTCCCCGGCGACACCCAGGCCTTGCTGCTCGTCGCGGCCGCCGAGGGCGGCGGTGAGCTGGGCGTGGTGCTGGATGCGGCCAGCATGTTCGGGGCGGTGGCCGCGGACCTGGGGCCGGCCGAGCAGGCCGGGCTGGTCCGCGTCGTCGGCAGCACCGTGACGTTCCGTCATCCGCTGGTGCGCGCCGCGGTGTACCAGGGGGCTGTGCTGGGCCGGCGGCTGGCCGTGCACCGGGCGCTGGCCGGCGCGCTGCGCAATCCGGCGGATGCCGACCGGCGGGCGTGGCACCTGGCGGCCGCGGCGACCGGACCCGATGAGGGGGTGGCGGCCGAGCTGGAGCGCACCGCGGCGGAGGCCAGGGCCCGCAGCGGGTACGCGGCCGCGGTGGCGGCGTACGAGCGGGCGGTGCAGCTCACCACCGATCCGGTGGCGCAGGCCGGCCGTCTCACGCTGGCCGCCGAGGCCGTGGCCCAGATCGGCGAGTTCGACCGTGCGCGCAGGCTGGCCGCCCACGCGGCGGCCCAGGCCAATGACCCGATCGTCCAGGCCAGGCTGGCGAACGTGCGCGCGCTGGCCGACTTCGCCCAGGGCAGGCTGGTCCCAGCCCAGCGGCTGCTGGTCGACGGGGCCGCCCGGATCGCCGGCGCGGACCCGCCGCGCGCCACCCGGATGCTGACGTACGCGGCGCACATCGCCTGGTTCCTCGGCGACCAGGCACTGATGGCCGATGTTGCCGACCGGCTGAGGCTGCTGGGCGGGTCGGTCGCGGAACCGCTCGCCCCGCTGATCCAGCTGATCCTGCGCTCAGCCGGGCAGGCGGCCGAACGGCCCAGCGACAACCTGCCCCGGCTCGCCGACCTGATTGCCGAGGCGCGGCGCTCCCGGGCGGATCATCGCGACGACCTTGCGATGATCGCCATGGTCAGCCTGGTCACCGGCCGGAACGCGGACGCGCGCGATCTCCTGGCCGAACTGGCTGCCGACGCCCGCGCGCAGGGCAGGATCAGCTGGCTCCCCCCCGCGCTGACCTGCCTTGCGCAGGCCCTGCTCTTCGACGGGCGGCACCGCGACGCGCTGGCTACCGCGACCGAGGCGCTGCGTCTTGCGCAGGACACGGGCCAGCCGCAGTGGGCCAGCGAGCCGAGCGGGATCATGGCGGTTCTGGCTGCCGTCGAGGGCGACCAGGAGCGCTGCTGTCAGCTGGTGGACGCCGCGCTGGCCGAGCCCGCCAACGGCCTGACATCGGCGGCCAAGCCCTGGGCGCACTGGGCGCTCGGCCTGCTGGACCTCGGCCGTGGCCGCCCGGACGGTGCGATGGGCCAGCTGGAGGCGATCGCGCGGGGACCGGCCCGCTACCACGCATCTGCCCTGCGCAGCATCCCCGACCTGGTCGAGGCCGCGGCCCGGCTCGGCCAGCCGGACCGGGCGCACGAGCCGCTGGCCAGGTTCCGCGCATGGACCCGCCAGGCCGGCCAGCGGGACACCGAAGCGCTGGCCGAACGGTGCCGGGCCCTGCTCGGCGCGGACGAGGACGCGGAACGGCACTACCTCGCCGCGCTCAAGCTGGATGATGAGACCTTCGAGCAGGCCCGCACCCAGCTGCTGTACGGCGCGTGGCTGCGCCGCGCCCGCCGCAATGCCGAGGCCCGCACCCAGCTGCGCGCCGCCGCGGACCACCTCGACCGAATCGGCGCCGCGCCATGGGCGGACCGCGCCCGCGCCGAGCTCAGCGCCACTGGCGTCACCACACCGCGGCCACCCCGGGCCGGCCTGCCCCGGCTGACCCCGCAGGAGCTGCAGGTCGCCCGGCTCGCCGCGCAGGGACTGTCCAACCGCGACATCGCCGCCCAGCTGTTCCTCAGCCCGCGGACGGTGGGCTACCACCTGTACAAGGCCTACCCCAAACTCGGCGTCACCTCCCGCAGCCAGCTCGACCCGGACACCCTCCGGCCCTGACCAGGAAGCCGGACGCCGCGGCGCCGCCGCGCCGGGCAGCGCGGCATCCCAGCCACCGGCCAGCTGATCTTTCCGCGGGCGAGTATCCCGCGCCTGGTGAGGTCACCCGGACAGGGTGACGGCCATCGCAGGGAGGCGTGCGGTGTACTCCGCTAGCTGGTGAAGCGTGCACGCGGTGTGGTGGCGCGCAGCGACATCGCGCTGCGGAACTGCCCGCGAAATACCTAAGCGGCTGGGCGTGACTGGTGCGGCTACCTATGCGTGACGGATTCCGCCCCCCGGCTGCCGCGTAGCGTCATGAAACCGCTCCAGCTCCAAGACGAGGAGTAAGCATTGAGACACCGATGCCGCCCGCGGGATAGGTGGCCGGCGCGCTCAAGATGCCCAGGCTCCGATATGACGCCTTCAGCGCGCTCTGGAATCTCTGCATACATCGCCACCGTGGAAAGCACCACCATGACGGACCATGTGACCGGCCCCGACGCCCGGGGATACCCGGGCCTCAGCCATGATGCCCACGCCCAGGACGCGCACGCTTATGGCCTGCGGCATCGCCGCCGTGCCTTTGTTCATGCTCGCGGCCGTCATCCAGGCGTTTACCCGTCACGGCTTCGGCATCAGTTGGCACGGCGCCCTGCATTTTGCCGGGTCCGGCGCCAGGGTTCCTCTGCCTGATCGCGGCCTGCTTCGTGATAGCCCGTCGGGCCAGCACTCTCGGCCAGGCGGTTGGGTTGGGCGATCTATTCCCGGGCCACCGGCGTGATATTCCTCGCCGGCTTCGCGGGAGTTGCATCGGGCGCAGGTACCCCAGTGGCCGTGCTGGGTTTCTGGGGTGCCGTGGCGGTCGGCTTGGGCTGGATCGCCCAGCTGGCGGCGCGGCTGCCGCCCCGCGAACCCGGCACCCTTGACCGAAGAAAATCTCGCCCATCTCACAATTGGAGAACAACCATGAGCAGCGTGCAGTCAAAGGACGGCACGACCATCGCGTTCGACCTGGCCGGTGCCGGGTCGCCAGTGATCCTGGTCAGCTGGCCGAGCTGCTTCTCCAGCGGCCCCAAGATGGCATCTGGCTGCCTGCCGTGGCGCTTGCCGCCGTCATATCGGCGTCCGTGGACGGGCCAGAAGCCGTCGCCGGGGTCTCCGGGCACTTGTTCCGGCGTGAAGGCGAGTTTTGGACGATCCGTTACGAAAGGTCGGTGGCGCACTTCAAGGACGTCAAGGGACTGCGGTATCTGGCGCAGCTGCTGGGCGATCCGGGGCGGGAGTTCCTCGCGGCCGACCTGGAGGCGGCCGGCAGCGCGGCGGGGCAGCCGGCGCCATCGGCGGCGCGCTGGGTGGCCGGCGAGCTGCCGGTGCGCCCGGATCTCGGTGATGCCGGCGAGCTGCTGGACGCCAGGGCCAAAGCCGCCTACAAGGCCCGGCTGGGCGAGCTGGCAGCCGAGATGGATGAGGCCGAACGCTGCAACGATCCGGGCCGCGCCGCCAAGGCGGCCGCGGAGCGGGACTTCCTGGTGGGCGAACTGGCGCGGGCGGTCGGGCTGGGCGGCCGC
>WNGJ01002213.1_pt1 | contig 20895 bp, 24 predicted proteins | sample 5400611 | NCBI WGS metagenome assembly WNGJ01 (sample SAMN13153375, study PRJNA577476) | soil metagenome | isolation source: 40 cm soil or saprolite under Garry oak tree replicate 1 | place: USA:California | collected 2016-06-15
CGGCCCCGGGCCAACGCGGTCGGCGGGAGCCACGCCCAGCGCGACGTCATCGACCTGACCCTCATCGCCGCGGCCGCCCGGGCCGGCGACGACAGCCTGGCCCGCGCCCTGGTCACCGAGCGGGTCGCGCGCAAGCCCGCGGCCGAGGCCGCCGCCCGCCAGCTGATCACCGAGAACGGCGGGTCGCTGGACGCCCTGCGCTGGTAACCGCCGGGATCATCAGGCCCGGCGGGCAGCGCCCGGGCCTACCGAGCGGTCGGCCAGGAGGAGTACCCGCACATCTGGCGGGTGCGCGACGAGCTCCCGCTGGTCACCGACGACGACATCTTCGAGGCCGTGCTGGCGATCATGATCACCGGCCTCTGCGAGCGCGCGCCGGAGCCATGCACGTGCGGCGCTCATCCCGGCGGCGCCGCAGCTAAATAACGGGCCGCGCCAGACCGCAATTCCAGAAGTTATCCACGGAACCTGTGGACGGATTGTGCATAAACCGGTGGACAGGCGTTGCGTTATGCGGATAACCAGCCGTCTTCTGTGGATGAAATGTGGACAGCGAAAAAACCAGAAATGAACGCCAGCGGAACCTTGCGGGCCGCCTGCCGGGGCAGTAAGAATGCTTTTACCGTTGGAAACGGGCATCACCCGAAGGTGACTTTCGGAACGCGGGAGGCGCCGGGAAACCGGTGGGTCGCGCGGATGTCCGGCCCCGGCGGGTGGTCCGCGGTGCCAGGCGGCCGGTCAGCCGGCCAGGCCAGTCCCGGACCAGGCGAGGGCCCCTCCATCTCATACATGGAGGGGCCCTTCGTCGTATCCCGGCGTACGCCGCGGTGCACCGCGCGAAGGCACCGGGGGCGTGAGCTAACGCTTCGGGACCGGCGGGCTGCTTGGGGATCCAGTGATCGCCACGTTTCTCGAACTTCTGCTTGAAGTCGGCGTACGCAGCCCGGTCCGCCTGGTCCCCTTCACCGTAGGCCTGGACGGCGCTGTCACGCGCCTTGGTGAACGTCTCCTGGGCTTCCTCCGACGAGCGCTTGAGAGTGCCCGGCAGTTCGCCGCCCTGCGCCAGGCCGCGCCGGCGGGTCTTCGGCACGGTATCTCCTCCTTCGCTGGCCTACTTATCACTCGAGAAGCTTGGCGGGGGTGATGGGCAGGTCCCGGACGCGGCGGCCGGTCGCGTGGTACACGGCGTTACCGATAGCGGCGGCGGTACCGGTGATGCCGATCTCGCCGATGCCCTTGACGCCCATCGGGTTCAGGTGCGGGTCCTGCTCGTCGATCCAGACCGCGTCCAGGTCCTGCACGTCGGCGCAGGTGGCGATGTGGTACTGGGCCAGATCCCGGTGCAGGAACGCGCCCTGCGCCTGGTCCACGACGGTCTGCTCCATCAGCGCCATCCCGAGGCCCATGGTCATGCCGCCGATGAACTGCGATCGGGCCAGGACCGGGTCGATGATCCGGCCGACGGCGAACACGCCCAGCAGGCGCGGCACCCGGACCTCACCGGTGCCCACGTCGTCCGCGGTGTCGGCGCTGCCCGCACCGGTCTCGCTCTTGAGCAGGTCCTCGCAGGCCAGGATCACGGCCGAACCCCAGGAGGCGGTGCCCATCGAGCCGCCGGCCAGCCACGCCCGCGGCAGGTCGCTGTCACCGAGTTCGACGCGCACCTGGGCAGGCGGCACGCCGAGGGTTTCGGCCGCGATCTGGGTGAGCGCGGTGCGCGCGCCGGTGCCGATGTCGGCGGCGGCGATCCGGATGACGAATTCGCCGTTCGCCGCCACCGCGGTGGCCTGGGACGGCTGGCGCCGGGCCGGGTAGGTGGACGCGGCCACCCCGGTCCCGGTCAGCCACCGGCCGTCGCGGCGGGCAGCGGGCCGGGGGTCGCGGTCGGCCCAGCCGAACCTGCGGGCACCCTCGCGCAGGCAGGCGACCAGGTTGCGGGAGCTGAACGGCAGGCCGCTGTCCGGCTCGGCGTCCGGCTCGTTCCTAATCCGCAGCTCCACCGGGTCCAGACCGGCCGCGGCCGCGAGCTCGTCCATGGCCGACTCGAGCGCGTACATGCCCGGGCACTCGCCCGGCGCCCGCATCCAGGACGGGGTCGGCACGGCCAGCCGCACCAGCCGGTGCGTGGTGCGCATGGCGGGGGTCGCGTACATGACCCGGGTGCAGGCCGCGGTCTGCTCGGCGAACTCGGTGCGGATCGAGGTTTGCTCCACCACGTCGTGCGCGACCGCGTTGAGATGCCCCGACGCGTCCGTGCCGAGCTGCAGGCGCTGAATGGTCGGCGTCCGGTACCCGGTCAGCTCGAACATCTGCTGGCGGGTCAGCGCGATCTTGGCCGGCCGCCCGGCCGCCCGGGCGGCCAGGACCGCCAGGATGGCGTGCGGGCGGGTGGTGCCCTTCGAGCCGAACCCCCCGCCGACGTGCCTTGAGATGACCCGGACCAGTGCCCTGGGCATGCCGAGGACCTCCGCGATCGTGTCGCGGTCGGCCGATGCGCCCTGGCTCGAGTCGAACACGGTGAGGCGGCCGCCGGAGTCCCAGGCGGCCAGCGCGGCGTGCGGCTCCATCGGATTGTTGTGCTGCACCGGAGTCGTATAGGTCACGTCGACCCGGGCCGCCGACGCGGCCAGCCCGGCCTCGACGTCACCGTAGCTCGTCTGCCCGGGCAGCGCCGGGTTGACCCGGTCCGGTGCGTACAGCCCGGGATGGTCGGCGCGGAGCCCCACGTCGTGCTGCTCGGGGGCGTAGTCGACCCGGACCGCGGCTGCCGCGGCGCGGGCGGTCTCCAGCGTATCGGCCACCACGGCGGCCACCAGCTGGCCCCGGTACGAGACCTCGCGGGTCTGGAACAGCGCCAGCTCGGGGTCGTCCGCCGAGCCGAGTTCGGGAGGGTCCGTGCAGGAGAGCACGGCGAGGACGCCGGGTACGGCCAGCGCGTCGTCCGCGTGGACGGCCAGCACATGACCGCGGGCGACCGTCGACTGGACCGGATACACGTACGCGGGCGGCTCGGGCCAGGGACCATCCAGGCCCTGGTACTCGTAGGCGTACCGGGCGCGCCCGGTGACCTTACCGGCAGCTTCCACCCGGTTCACGGCACCAGCTCCTCCAGGGTGGCAGCGATGAGGTTGCGGGCCAGCGTCACCTTGTACCGGTTGCGTTCCAGCGGCACGGCCTGCCGTAGTTCCTCGTCGGCCGCGCGGCGGAAGCTCGCCGCAGTCGCCGGGGCACCTGCCATGGCCCGTTCGGCGCTGAAGGCACGCCACGGGACGTGCGCCACTCCCCCGACGGCCACCCGGCACGTCCGGACCGTCCCGTCGTCCGCCACGTCCAGCAACGCGGCCACGGAGATGAGAGCGAACGCGAACGAGGCGCGCTCGCGCACCTTGCGGTAGGCGGACCGGCCCGCGGGCGGCGGGGGCAGCTCGACCGCGGTGATCAGCTCGCCCGGCTCGAGCACGGTATCCCGGCCGGGTTCGCTCCCCGGCAGCCGGTGCAAGCCGGGCATGCCGATGACGCGGGTCCCGCCGGGCCCGCTGGCGTGCACGCGAGCCTCCAGCGCGGTGAGCGCGACGGCCATGTCCGACGGGTGGGTGGCGACGCACTCCACAGCCGAGCCCGCGGAATGCCCGAGGATGGCAAGGTTCTCGTGGTCCCCGCTGACGGCCGGGCAGCCGGACCACGAGACGCGCTTGTTGCACGGCATCGACGGGTCCTGGAAATACGTACAGCGGGTCCGCTGCAGCAGGTTCCCGCCGACGGTGGCCATGTTGCGGACCTGCCCGGACGCGCCGGCCAGCACGGCCCGGGCCAGCATCGGGTATCGCTCCCGGACCAGCGGGTGCGCGGCCAGGTCGCTGTTGCGGACCGCCGCGCCGACGCGAAGACCGCCGTCGGCGGTTCCCTCGACCTGGTCCTGCGGCAGGCGGCTGACGTCGATGAGCTGATCGGGCTCGGCCACGCCCAGGCGCATCAGGTCGACAAGGTTCGTCCCGCCGCCAAGGTAGGCGCTGCCGGGCCGGAACTTCCCCACGGCATCCCAGGTGTCGACGGCCCGCTCGTACCGGAACCCCCTCATGGCCCGGCCACCGCGGTGATCGCCCGCACGATGTTCACGTACGCGCCGCAGCGGCACAGGTTGCCGCTCATCCCCTCGCGGATCTCGCCTGGGGTCAGCGGAGGGTCGGCGGTCAGGTCATCGGTGATCGCGCTGGGGCCCGGCTCGGTGAGCAGGGCGGCCGCCGAGCAGAGCTGGCCCGGGGTGCAGTAGCCGCACTGGAACGCGTCGTGCCTGATGAACGCGTCTTGCAGTGGATGCAGGGCGTCGCCGTCCGCGAGGCCCTCGACGGTGGTGACATCGGTGCCCTGCTGCGCGACCGCGAGGGCCAGGCACGCGTTGGCGCGGCGCCCGTCGATCAGCACCGTGCACGCGCCGCACTGGCCATGATCGCAGCCCTTCTTGGAGCCGGTCAGGCCGAGCTGCTCGCGGAGCAGGTCGAGCAGCGACATCCTGGGGTCGACGCGCTGCGTGCGGCTGACGCCGTTGACGCGGATGATTACCTCTGTCATGCCGTCCGGCGTCATGTCGGGGGCGGTCATGCCGTGTCTCCCGCTGAGCGCGATGACCTTCCTGCGAAGGTGTCGGCGTGCGCCACGTGAGCGTTCCCTTCGTTTGGCTAGCTATCGTCCGGCCGGCCTACCCAGGGCGGCCAGGCCTACACGTGCTTTCGCAGGTCGATGATCCGGATTCGCGTATCGGCGCGCGGGCCGGGTAGGGGGCGGCCGTGACTAGCTGGCAGGAACTCAGGGACGAGGCGGCCTCGTGCATGCGATGTGACCTGTACCAGCGCGCGACGCAGACGGTGTTCGGCGAGGGCCGGGCAGGCGCGTCGATCATGCTGATCGGCGAGCAACCGGGTGATCAGGAGGACAAGCAGGGCCATCCGTTCGTGGGGCCCGCCGGCCGGATCCTGGACCGGGCGCTGGACGAGGCCGGCATCAGCCGCGCCGACGTGTACGTGACCAACGCGGTCAAGCACTTCAAGTGGACCGAGCGGGGCAAGCGCCGGATCCACCAGCGCCCGAACGGGGGGGAGATCAGGGCATGCCGATTCTGGCTGGACGCCGAGTTGGGCAGGGTCAGGCCCCGGCTGGCGGTGCTGCTCGGTGCGGTCGCGGGCGAGGCCGTGTTCGGCTCGCGGTACCGGGTCGGTGAGCACAAGGGCCAGGCGGAGGAAGCCTCGCTCGGGTCGTGGCACGGGCTGGTGGTCGGCACCATCCACCCGTCCGCCGTGCTGCGCGGACCAGACTCTGAAGGCCGGGACCGGGCCTACGCGGGCCTGGTCGGGGACCTGGTGGTGGCCCGGAAGGCCGCCGCCCGGGCGGCGGCACGATGAGCAGCGGCGCGGCGCGGACGGACGGATTCGCCGCGATCGAGTCCTATGGGGTCATCGGGGACGGCGAATCGGTCGCGCTGGTCGGCCGGGACGGGGCGATCGACTGGTGGGCGGCCCCGGCGATCGACTCGCCGCCGGTGTTCGCGGCGATACTCGAACCGCGGGATGGCGGCTGCTTCACCCTGGAGCCAGCAATGCCCTACCAGGTAAAGCGGCGTTATCTGCCGCAGACCAACGTGCTGGAGACCACGTTCGGCACCCGGGACGGCACGGTACGGCTACTCGATTCGCTCAACCAGGGCGCCAACGGGCCGCTGCTGACCCGCTTGACGCGCTGACCTTCCGCGAGCACGCCTGCTGCCGCAGCTTCGCGCGTCAGCCCGCGGGCGACCACCTGGGGATCCAGTGATCGCCGCGTTTCTCAAATTGCTGCTTCAGTGCCGTGAACGCGGCCCGGTAGGCCTGGTCTCCTTCGCCGTAGGCCTGCACCGCGTGGTCATATGCCCTGATGAATGCTTCCTGGGCTTCCCGGCTCGAGCGCCGCAGCGTGGCCGGCAGGCCATCATCGCGGCGGTACCGGCGGGATTGCGGCATTATGCCTCCCCTTTCTCCCACATCAACCAAGGCCAACCCGCCCGTTCCCGGCCGCGCGCCGGTCATCGCGGACTGGCGTGGCTGGCCGGCCCGCCCGCGCGGGCGGCGGGTGCCTGCGCGAGGGCCTCGGGCAGGCTGGCTCGCGCCGGCGGGTAGCCGACGTGAGGCGGGCGGCCCGGTCAGGGCACTACCAGGATCACCCCACCGTCCGAGAGATGTCAATATAAACACGATAAAAATCTCATGGGTTTTTTATCCGCGATAATTCTCTCACGAGCTATATGATCAGGGGTTATGAGTGATCCTGACGAGAGCGACGGCAGCTGGACGCTGCTGACCGGGCACGGGCACGTCCTGGTGGAGATCGCCCGTAACCCCGAATCCCGGATCCGGGACCTCAGCGGGGTGGCCGGCATCACCGAGCGCACCGTCCAGGCCATCGTGGCCGACCTGGAGGCCGCCGGCTACATCACCCGCACCCGGACCGGCCGACGCACCCGGTACACCGTGAACCAGGACAGCCTGTTCCGGCACTCCGCCCAGGACGGCCACCGGGTCGGCCCGTTCCTGGCCCTGCTAGCCGCCTCCGGCGACGCCACCGCCGCGCCCGGCCCCGGCGACGAGCCTTCGGTACGGGGCTGAATTCATACTCCTGGCCTGGCGAGGTAGTCGAGGCAAGCTTAGGACTGCTCTTGCTCCTGCAGCCGGGCGTAGCCGAACTGGAGCAGGTCCGCGCCCGTCAGGATCATCAGGGTGTCGATCGCGAGGCGCGTCGTCCGCGGGAGGTAGATGAAGCCTGCCATCAGCCCGGTCGCCACCCACAAGTCGATGCAGAACGGGCAGGTGATGAGTTCCCCGACCGCCTTGCGGGCGCCCTCTCCGCGGACCTCTTCCTCCAGTTCGGCCGGCCCTTCCTGGCCCTGATAAACCGTGAACGGCGCGCGCAGCGGGCTGGTGACCGGGTCCTTGGTGATCAGCCTGCTCAGCTTGTGCGTCGCCACGGCCGACAGTAGGAGATCTTTCATGGCGAGGCCGTCGGGAACATCGCGGCGGGTCAGCCGGGTGATGAAAGCCAGGGCCCCGGTGACGGTCGCGTAGGCGCCCATCGCCGCCAGGTAGCCGCCGAGCGGGCGCTCATCGCCGCCTGAGTAGCGTTCTTTCTCGGCGCGCGCCAGGCCAGTGACCCGGGACTTGACGTCAGTGAGAACAGACATGCGCGTGCGGCTACCCACCGCGATGCCGCCAAACCCCGGCGCCGCGGCCCGTTTGAGCCTTCGGAACACGGGAAAACGCTGGGTTCCAGGGGACTTCCGGGTTCCCGGGGCCGCCGGGCCGTGGAAGGAGTTCGGGATGGGGCTGGCTGACTTCATCAGGGTGTACAGGTATCTCCGCGGCATCCGTTACCCGGCCACCAAGCAGCAGCTCGTCGACCAGGCCCGGAGCAACCAGGCGGACGAGAACGCGCTGAGCTCGCTGCGGGACATGCCCGATGGTGAGTACAGCGGCCTGGACGAGGTGAGCCGGGTCATCGCGGACAGGTGAGCGCGGGACCGCACGCCGCGCCGGTCCAGGGCTAGCGGATGATCAGGGCGAGCGCGCCGCCGATGGCCGCCAGGCCAAGGACAATCCAGGTCACGTAGTCGTTCAGCACGCCGCTCTGGAAACGCTGGATGAGTACCGTCAGCCCGGTCCCGGGTTCGTAGCCGCGACGCAGCAGCGGCAGGCGGCGCCAGTAGAGGGCGAGGAAGGCCAGGACCAGCGAGCCGATCGCGGACCCGGCACCGGTCAGCACGTCGGTCAGGGTAACGGCGGTGCTCTCGGCGGCCGCGATGGCCGCCGGATGGGCGATGTGTGTCCCCGCTAGCACGGTGGCGTTGTACCCGGCCTGGTCCTCGAACCGGGTAGCGGCCGCCTGGATCACGGACCCTAGGTGGGGGACTAGCGCGATCGCGGCAGCCACGGCGACGAGCACGGCCGGCGGGACGATCATGGTGAGCGGGGTCCGCTGCCTGCCCGATTCGGTCTCGCTGGTCTCCTCGGCAGCCATCGCGGCCATCGCGGGATCCTCCGAGGGTGCATCACCGAGGCCGTAGAACACGCCGCCCGCGACCCGGAAAACGGCTCCCCCGGTCAGGATGGCGCAGGCGGCAAAGACGCCCGTGATCCAGGGCAACCCGTGTGCCCAGGCGCTCTCGTCGATGTAGCCCTTGCCCAGGAAGGTGGCGAACGGCGGGAGGTCGGCCAGCCCGAGGGCGGCCAGGGTGAATACCACCCCGGTGACGCGCAGGGGGCGGCCCCGGCCGCGCAGCCAGGTCTCGTTGACCGAGCCGAGCCGGTGCAGGACGATCCCGACACACAGGAACAGGGCCGCCTTGACCAGGCCGTGCCCGGCCACGTAGACGGCGACACCAGCCAGGCCGAGCGGCGTGAACAGGGCGATGCCGACCAGGAACATGCCCGCATGGCTGATGGTGGAGAACGCGAGCATCCGCTTGATATGCCGCTCACGGAAGCAGAACAGGGCCCCGGTCACGGCCGTCAGCACACCGAGCGCCACGAACACGTGCGAGATCGCCGCCCGGTGCCCGAGCGCCAGGCCGAACACCGACCAGTAGACCCGGGCGATCCCGTACAGGCCGAGTTCCACCATGACCCCGGATAGCAGCACGCATACCGGGGTGGGCGCCACCGCGTGCGCGTCCGCGAGCCAGAAGTGGAACGGTACGATCGCGCTCTTGATCAGCAGGCCGGCGATGATGAGCAGGAACGCCACCGTGACCAGCCCGTCGGGCGGGTGGCGGCCGATGTAGGTGCCGATCTGGGCCATGTTCAGCGCCCCGGTCCGGCCGTAGACCAGCCCGATGCCGGACAGCGTGAGGTAGGCGCCGACGCTGTTGGTGACGGCGAAGTTGAGGGCACCCTGCAGCGATCCGCGCTCCTCGGGCCGGTAGGCGGTCAGGGCGTAGGCAGCCACCCCCATCAGCTCGAACCAAACGAACAGGTCGAAGATGTCACCGGTCAGGCAGAAGCCCGTCATTCCGGCCAGGAAGATGAGCATGAGCGCGTGGTAGTAGGTGGCCACCCGCCGGAAGTACCGCCAGGAGAAGGTCATCGCGACCGTCACCAGTACCGCGGCCATGCTGGCGAGGCCCGCGCTGAGCGGTCCCGCCTCGAAGTCGATCCCGATCGCGACGCCGCGGGCCGGGCGGAAACCGCCGAACCAGTAGACCTGGTCGCCATCGGCCGTACGGACCATGATGATCAGTAGCATCACGGCGGTGGACGCGGCCGCGCCGATGGCCACCGCGTCGAGGACGCGCCGCCTGCGGCCGAGCAGCGGGCGCGCCGCGGAGACCGCGGCCGCGGTCAGCAGCGGGACGGCGACGGCGAGAGCGAGCAGGTGGTCCACGCCCGGCTATCCCTTCAGTGAGACCAGTTCCTGCGGGTCCAGGGTGCCGAACCGCTTATGGGCCTGGATCGCGAAGGCGAGCAGCAGCGCGGTGACGGCGGCCTCGACCACGATGTCGGTCAGCGCGAGCGCCTGCACCACCGGATCGACCGCCGGGGTGTGCACCGGAACGTCGTAGAAGTACGGCGCCACCGCGCCGGTCACGTAGCCGACCCCGAGCAACAGCACGTACGTCGAGGACTGCACGACGATCAGGCACATGATCAGGTGGACCAGATGGCGGCTGGTCACGATGCCGTACAGGCCTATGCCCAGGATCCAGGCCGCCACGACGAACGGGAAGTACTGCATCAGCTGCCCCCCTGCCGGATGAGGAGGGTCTGCTCGAGCAGTTCGCCCACGATGAGGATAAACGCGGCCGCGACCTCGAGGCCGACGAAGAAGCTGATCAGCGCGATGGTCCCGGACGAGCTCACCGCGCCTGGCGTGCTGCCGAGCGGGAGGAAGTTATAGAGGTACGGCAGGCCCATCACCACCGCGCTGACGCCGATGGCGGCGAACCCGCCCGCCCCCACCGCCTCGGTCACGTCGGTCAGGTCCACCGGGCTGAACCGCTCGAAGACAAGGAACTCTCCGGAGAGGTAGACCAGGATGAACGCGGTGGCGAGGATCACCCCGCCCTGGAAACCGCCGGACGGACTGGTCTGCGCGTGCGAGGCCAGCCACCAGCCCACCACTACGACCGGGCCGGTGAAGAGCAAGGCGAGCATCCGGACGGCACTGCTGGTCGACGGCACGTCACGATCGGCGGCCTCATCGACCGCCGATCGTTCCCGCTCCCCGCGGAGCCGGCGCAGCACCACGCTCACCCCGGCGGCCGCGGTGAACAAGATGAACTCCTCCCCCAGGGTGTCGAAGCCCCGGTAGTCGAAGTTGACGGCGGAGACCACGCCGGTCGCCTTGGTCTGGGCGACCGCGATGCGGTTGATGACGAACCCGTACGGGCCCGGGTAGTCGCCGAATCCCGGCAGGCCGAACAGGCCCCACAGGTAGAAGGCCACGAGCCCGGCCGCCCCGGCCAGGAATACCCACCGCCGCAGGCTGGGGGTCATTCCTCGCGCTTCCTGATCTTCGCCAGCGTCAGCAGCAGCACGATGGGCAGGGCGACCGAGCCGACGGTCAGCTCCGACAAGGCGACGTCGGGCGCCTGGAAGACCAGGAACAAGACGGCCAGCAGCACCCCGTACACGCTGAGCGCGAGTACCTGGCGGACGTGCGCCCGGATGAGCACCACGGCGGTGGCGCCGGCCGCCACCAAGACCAGGACCGTTACCTGCAGAACGTCCATCAGGGCGATGGGCACGGTGTAGGGCGTGCTGACGGCCACGGTCATTGCTCCTTCTCCTCCCCCGGCGCCCGGTCGCGCTGGCCCGGGTCCTCCCGCAGTCGCCAGTCACCGGTTTCCCTGACCCGGATGGCCCGGATCGTGGCGTGGCTGAGGAACGGCCCGGCGATCACCATGAACAGCAGGGCCAGGAGGCTCTCGCCGGTGTTCTCGTAGAACCCGGCCTGGACGAATATCGCCAGCACCAACAGGAGCGGCGCGACCAGGGCAGCGGGCGTCACGAAGTGGAGCTTGGCGTAGGCGTCCCGCATCACCAGCACGCCGATCGAGGCGGTGAGCACCACCAGCACGGCCAGGGCGAGCAGGACGGCGGCGACGACCTCCCTGGCCATCACAGCCACCGCTCCAGTGCCCGCACGAAGACCAGGCCACCGCCGAACATGAGCATCGCCAGCAGCACCGGCAGCTCGAACAGGCTGGGACGCCGGAAGCCCTGCGCGAGCAGCGCCAGCACCATCACCACGACCGCGGTGACGAACTCGTAGGCGACCACGGCCGCCATCAGGTCGCCCCGGTACAGCACGATCCCGGCGGGGATCATCGCGATCAGCATCGCGATCGCCGCCGCGACAAAGATCATCACCATGTCATTTCCCCTTCTGCTCGGCTTCCCCGCTGCCGGAGACCAGCCGGTGGACCACCATGACGTCACGATCGCGGTCGATGCCGAGCACGAAGGTGTTCGGCGCGACGCTGGTCCCGCCGACGAGCAGCGTCCGGCGGGTCATGCCCTCCGCCGAGTCGTCTCCGAAGCGAGCCGGCAACTCGACGAACGCGCTGGGCGGCTGCTCACCGTGGACCAGCCGCCGCCACAGGGCGAGGTAGACGATGACCATGTCGCGGACCACCTGGCCGGGCAGGCTCAGCGCCGGGACCAGCCACTCGATCCGCATCCGGAAACGCGTCGCGGCCTGATAGGTGACCAGATCGGCGAAGACCGCCGCCAGGGCGGCCGCGCCGACGCCGGCCAGCAGCTCGTCCGTGTTGATGGAGTCGTCGATCATCACCCAGAACGACATCATCAGGACCCACCAGACCAGCCACGATCCGACCCGGCGGGCGACCGGCAGGTCACGCTGCCGCTTCCGGGGCTCCCCCGCCAGCGGCCCGGTCATCGCGGGCCCGGGCATAGCGGCACCCACGTCAGCGCGACCATAGCGTGCCGACTGCCCGCGTCCCAGGTCAGCAAACCTGGCGGTGCATAGCCGGACCAGCCGTCGGGCTCGGCCGGCCCGGAAGGACCGGGCCTTGAAAGTGATCACACCGACACCACCCGGGTGTTTCCGGCTCACGAGCAGGGGTAGCGGGAAGACTGGCCGGACCGGTGGTCAGGGCGGTGTCCGCGGGTCCGCGCCAGGCCGTGCTGCTGGCCGGGCCACGGGGCGGCCAGCGCACGGCCACAGCGCACTGCCGCAAGCTGGTTTAGCGCCCTGGGCGGCGGGTAGCCGGTCGGCCGTGTGAAGGGCGGGTCTGATGCGAATCCCTGTCTCAAGGTGCGTCCCGGTGGCCGCTGCATCGGCCACGGGGACGCGTAACGCCCGGGCACCGGCGAGCCGGCATGGCTGATGGCCCGAGCCCGGCGGGCGGGTAGGCCCGCGCTATGGCAGCCACCCCGGCCCGTTCGGTAATAAGTGACCTGATCCCGTCCCGCACATACGTACGGCGTCGCGGCGCATCCGCGCCGCGACGCCGTGTCGTATTCGCTGGTATTTACCGAAAGGGGATCTCAACCTGAATCGTGAGCCGCCTGCTCGCTTCTCTCCCGGGAATGGCGTACCCGGGGGCTCAGCTGCTCGGGGTGGGCAAATGGCAGGAAATCTTCGGGTTCACGCCCACGTAGTTGAGCGGGCCGACCGCTACCGTGGCAATGATCGTGCCGGCGTGGGCGCAGTTGGCGGGCGACGAGCCGTAGTATCCGCGCTGGCCGGCCGCAATCGCCCCGATGACCAGCCATATCAGCACAATGAGCCCTCCGACTCGCATTTGTACCTCCGAAAGACGAGCAGCTCCTATCTTTCCGAAGAGCTGCGGACGCTGGACGTTTCTACGTCTACCCCACCCGCGGCGGATACACGTGAACGCAGCGTCGAATGTCGGGCGGATTCGGCATTCCGCGCAACGGGGCACATCACGGCGAGGCGTTTCCCGGGCCGGTGTATCGTGTCTGCTGATGGCCCGGGATGGCAAGACCACGCGGCGCGAACCTGCGGGACTTCAACCGCTCACCCGTCAGCCGGTTCCCCGGCCGGACGGCGACGCTCCCGTGCCCTCGCTCCCCTCGCCGGACCCCGATGATCCGATGTCGTACTCGTACACCACTGACCTGGCCGCGATCCGGGCCGTGGTGCACCGGTACGCGATCCAGGCCGGGCTGACCGAGGCCCGCGCCATCGACCTCACGCTGGCGGTCAGTGAGGTGGCGGCCAATACGGTCAAGCACGCCAGGTCCCCGGGCAGCCTGAAGATCTGGTACGACGCGAAGGAGATCGTCTGCCAGATCCACGACGAGGGAGTCATCACCGACCCGATGGCCGGGCGGCGCGAGCCGTCCCTCGACGCCCAGGGCGGGCACGGGCTGTGGATCGTCAACCAGGTCTGTGACCAGGTGGAAATACAGTCGGACGAGAACGGCACGACGATCAGGCTGCACATGAACCTGCCCCGGCGCGGCGCAGGTCAGTGACCCGGCCGGGCTGACCTGCCGGGCCCATCCCGCCGCCATCCGCCTTGTGGTACAACAAGTGCGTGGATCTGCTGACGGTCTCTGTGACGGCCCGGGAGTCCGCCGGCGAACCCTACACGCTGGTGGAGATCGCCGGCGAGGCCGACGTCACGAACACGGACGAACTGCGCCGCCTGCTCGACGACGAGGTGTCCCAGCAGCCGCGCACGCTCATCATCGACCTGTCCGGCCTGCGCTTCATGGACTCCTCGGCGCTGCACGCGCTGCTCCGGGTGAACCGCGCGCTCGACCGGCAGGGCGGCGTCCTGGCGCTGGTCTCCCCCCAGTCCGCGGTAGCCAAGATCCTTCGGCTCACCACGGCCGACCGGCTGATCCCCGTCTTCGGCAGCGTGGCGGAGGCCGCCGCGGGCTGATCCCGGGCATATTTGCCCGCAAGTCCGCCACATGCGGGGTTTGCGATCTCACCCGATGGGATATGCTCCTATCTAGTGGTGCCTACGACGCAGGCACGCTCAACGCGACACAGTGTTTCGCGGAGCGCGCAGATCGGGCACCACTTTTCCGTCTCTCGCTAGCGAACACCGTGACGAGGTTCGAAGCGAGAGAGGCCCCCATGAAGATCGCCCTAGTAGCCCAGAACGCGACGCCGCTGCACCCCCGCGCAGGCTCCGGTCCCGACCGTGACGACATCGGGCTCAGCGAGCTCACCCGCAAGCTCGCCGGACAGGGCCACCAGGTCACCGTCTACGCCCAGAAGAACCTGGCCGACGCGCCCGACCAGGCCGAACTGCACGCCGGCGTCCGGGTCGAGCACATCGACTCCGGCCCGGTTACCGCGACCGAGCCCGGGGACGCGGACCTGCTCGAGCGGGTACCCGCCTTCAGCGGCCCGCTGCGCAGCCTCTGGGAGAGCGACCGCCCGGACGTCGTGCACGCGCTGGCCTGGACCAGCGGGCTGGCCGCGCTGGCCGCCGCGCGCGACCTCGGCATTCCGGTCGTGCAGGAATTCAGCTCACTCAGCGTCGCCGAGCGGCGGGCCGCCGCGGGTCAGCCCGGCGCGGTGAAGGCGGACGGCGCGTCCGCGGCGCGGATCAGGCTCGAGCCGGCTATCGGCCGCAGCGCCACCGCGGTGGTCGCGACCAACTCCGCCGAGGTCTCCGACCTGGCCAGCCTGGGCGTGCACCGCTCCTCGATCCGGATCGTGCCGTGGGGCGTTGACACCGACCTGTTCACCCCCGAAGGACCGGTGGCCAAGCGGAACGGCCGACCGCGGCTGCTCACCGCGGCGGACCTGACCCAGCGCAAGCCGCTCGAGACGCTGATGCGGGCGCTGACCAAGGTCCCCGGCGCGGAGCTGCTGGTCGTCGGCGGACCGGCCGAGGCCGACCTGCCCAGCGACGACAACTACGTCAAGCTGGCCAAGTTCGCGGCCAGGCTGGGCATCACTGACCGGGTGATCTTCACCGGCGCGGTGGAGTACGCCGCCATGCCGCCGCTGCTGCGCTCCGCCGACCTGGTCATCAGCACCTGCCAGTACGAGCCGTCCGGCACGACCTCGCTGCAGGCGATGGCGTGCGGCACGCCGGTCATCGCTCCCCCGGTGGGCGGGCACATGGACGCTGTGGTGGACGGGACGACCGGCATCATCATCCCGCCGGACCGGCCGGCCCTGCTGGCGCAGCGGATCCGGCAGCTGCTCGCGCACCCGATGCTGATCGAGGCGTACGGCGTGGCGGCGGTCGACCGGGTTCGGTCCAGGTATTCGTGGGATCGGATCGCCGGAGAAACCCTCGCGGTCTATGACCGGGTCACACAGGCCGCATAACTAACAGAGTGACGCTCGCGACGCAAGAAGGTCACGCTGGCGGCGTAATAGGCGTAAAACTAGTAGCAGGAGCCTGTATCCCCCCCGCAGGCGTCCTAGCTGAGGCCCGGGAAGCGCGAGCTTCCCGGGCTCTCGGTTGTCTTGGGCCGTTTCGCCGGTCCGGCGACGGTTGACCGCTTCCGGCTTGGACAGCAGGGCACGGTCCAAGCTGTTCAGGGACACGTGGCTAGGCGCCGATCCAGACCGACTTGATGTTGCAAAACTCGCGGATGCCCTGAACGTAAAGTTCTCGCCCGTGGCCGGAACTCTTGATGCCGCCGAACGGCAGCTGCGGATAAGAGGTGACGTTGCCGTTGATGAAGACCATGCCGGCGGCCAGGTCGCGGATGAACCGGGCCCGTTCGGTCTCGTCGCCGGTCCACGCGTTGGCGCCGAGGCCGAACTCGGTGGCGTTGGCCAGCTCGATCGCTGTGCCGATGTCCGGGACGCGGTAGAGCGTGGCCACCGGGCCGAAGACCTCCTCGGTGTGCACGCGCATCTCCGGGGTGATGCCGGTCAGCACGGTCGGCGGGTAGTAGAATCCGGATCCCTCCGGCGCGGCGCCGCCGCACAGCGCCCGGGCGCCCTTGGCCACCGCGTCGGCGACGAGGTGCTCGACGTCGTCACGCTGCTGCTCGGAGGCCAGCGGGCCGACATCGGTGCTGTCCAGCATCGGGTCACCGACGGTCTTGGCCGACATCTGCGCGGTGAACAGGCGCTCGAACTCGTCGTAGACCGCGTCGTGGACGATGAAGCGCTTGGCCGCGATGCAGGACTGGCCGTTGTTCAGCAGGCGCGCGAACGCGGCCACCTCGGCCGCCCTGGGCAGGTCGGCCGACGGCATGACCACGAACGGGTCACTACCGCCCAGTTCGAGCACGACCTTCTTGATCTCGCTCCCGGCGATGGCCGCCACCGACGTTCCGGCGGGGGTGGACCCGGTCAGCGTCGCGGCCATCACCCGGCGGTCGCGCAGGATCGCCTCGACCCGGGCGGAGCCGACGAGCAGGGTCTGGAAGGTTCCGCCGGGGAATCCGGCGCGGGCGAACAGGTCCTGCATGAATAGCGCGGTCTGCGGCACGTTCGAGGCATGCTTGAGCAGCCCCACGTTGCCCGCCATCAGCGCCGGAGCAGCGAACCTCATCGCCTGCCAGAGCGGGAAGTTCCACGGCATGATAGCCAGGACCGGCCCGAGCGGCTGATACCTGACGTAGGCGCTGCGCGCGCCGACGGCACCGGCGTCGGCGGGCTCGTCGGCCAGGAACTCCTCGGCGTGCTCGGCGTAGTAGCGGCAGGCGGTGGCGCACTTGGCGACCTCCTGCCTGGCCGCGGCCAGGGTCTTGCCCATCTCGGTGGTCATCATGGCCGCGATCTGGTCTTGCTCGTCGTTCAGGATCGCCGCCGCCTGGCGCATCCACCCGGCTCGTTCGGCGAAGCTGGTCAGCCGGTAGCTTGCGTGGGCCGCCGCCGCGGCGGCCAGGCACCGCTCGACGTCGTCCTCGCTCATCTCGTCGTAGGTCTTCACGGTCTGCCCGGTGGCAGGGTTAACGGTCGCGATCGCCACGCTGTCCTCCTTCCGCCGCGCGGCGGCGTCGCCGCGGCGCTCGACGTGGGCCCCATGCCCGGATCAGGGCGGTCCACACTTACCACGATCAGGACACACCTGATCCCGCACGTGAGTCCAGCGCCGGATCAAGAAGGGGCCGAACGGACCGGGCGGGCCGCTACCCCGCCGGGACGGTCAGGCCGTGCTCTCGGCCAGCAGGGTGAGCTGGTCCTGCACCGCCTTCGGGGTCAGCGAGGGCCTGCCTCCCGCGTGTCCCACGGTGGCGCCGGCCGCGGCGACCGCCACCCGGGCGGCCCGCTGCGGGCCGCCACCCTGGGCCAGGGCCATGATCAGCCCTGCGGTGAACGCGTCGCCCGCGCCGGTGGTGTCCACCACCTGGATGTCGGTCAGCGGCAGCACGACCCGGTCCTCCGGCCAGGCGATCAGGTTGCCGATGCCGTCGATGGCCAGCGCGACCAGCGAAGGCCCCTGGCTGAGCAGGTCGGATGCGACCTTCCCGGCTTCGGCGACGGTGCTGAGCGCGGAGCCGGCGAGCAGTTCGGCCTCGCGGGCGTCGGCGCGGAGCACGTCGGCCGCGGCGAGCAGGCCGGCCCGGTTCTCCTCGGGCGGCGCGCCGTCCAGGACCACCTTGCAGCCGGCCTGGTGCGCGCTGACCGCGGCGGCCAGCGCGGCGGCCGGCGGCTGCTGCAGCTGCACGCTGACCCACCGGCCGGGCAGCAGCAGATGCCGACATACCCGGATGTCACCCTCGGTGAGCAGCATCTCGGCCGGGATGTCCTCCAGGTAGCGCCACTGCCCGTTGCTGTCGACGATGTCCACGACGAGCGCGGTGCGGACGCCGGGGCGGCGTATCACGGCGGAGGTGTCCACCTGGTCATGCTGCGCCTGGGTGAGCAGGCGCTGGGCGATCTGGTCCTCGCCGACCACGCCCGCCAGCGCGGGCCGCATGCCCAGCTGGGCCAGGGCCACGGCCTGGTTGGCGCCCTTGCCGCCGAGCAGTTCGCGGCGCTGATACACGTCCGCGGCCTGGCGGGCGCTGGGCACGGCGTCGACGACCAGCACCAGGTCCCTGGCGATCTGGCCGAACACGATCACGTCGGGCGTGCGGCGGGCGCCGTGCGGCCCGGGCCTGGCCGGGTCTTCGCGAGGCTGGCTTATGTCGCTCTGGCTGGCTCTACCGTTACCGTTCACGCCTCTTAACTTGCTGCGTACGGCGCGATCAAACATCAGCGGATGCGCACGGCCACCAGGCAGGCGTCGTCGTCTGTGTCGGAGACCGCGCTGGCGAGGATCCGGTCGGCCTGCGTGGCGGCGGTCGGCTCGGGTCCCTCCGGGCTTCCTGGCACCGGGGCCACGGTCGCGACGAACTCGCCGAGAACGTCCACGATGGACTCCCCGCGCCGCTCGATCAGGCCGTCGGTGAACAGCAGCAACGTGTCGCCCGGCTCCAGCGACTGGGTGGCCTCCTCATAGGTGGCGTCCGGGTCCATGCCGAGCAGCACGCCGCCCGGCAGCGGGAGCTGGCAGGCCGTCCGGCCGCGGACCAGCACCGGCGGCAGGTGCCCGGCGCGGGCCCAGCGCAGCACGCTGGTATCGGGGTTGTAGAGCCCGCACACCACCGTCCCGACCACGCCCGCGGTGAGTTCGCACATGACCCCGTTGAGCATCCGGAGCAGTTCGGCCGGACCGGACCCGGTAATGGCCAGCCCGCGCAGCGAGTTGCGGGCCGCCACCATCCCGGTTACCGCGTCGATGCCGTGCCCGGCCACGTCGCCAACCACCAGCAGCACGTCCTGGCTGGGCAGCAGCAGCGTGTCATACCAGTCGCCGCCGACCAGGTGCCCCTGGCCGACCGGCCGGTAGCGCACCGCGACATCGATCCCGGCCGCCTCCACCGGCTGCTCGTCCGGCGGCATGATGGCCTGCTGCAAGCGCAGCGCCAGCAGGTGCTCCTCGGCGACGCGCTGCTCGCTGTCGGCGAGCTGATCACGGGTGGCGGCCAGGGCCACCTGCGTGTGGTAGTGCGCCGAGATGTCCTGGAACGCGCCGCGCAGCGCCACCACCGCGCCAGCCGCGTCGGTGACCGGCTCGGCGAACACGCGGATCTGACGGATGCTCCGGTCGTCGGGGCGGACTACCCGGAAGGTCGCGGTCAGGGCGTCCCGTTGCCCCGGCAACCGCTGCCGGAAGCGCTTCACCACCGGCTTGTCGGCCGCGATCACGTAACTGTGCAGATCGGCCAGCGGTATCTCCGCGCCCGGGCGCGGCGCCAAGCCGAACAGGGCGAACGCCGAGTCGGTCCAGCGCACGGCCCCGGTGACGAGGTCCTCCTCCCAGCCGCCCAGGCGACCGAGCCGCTGCGCATGATCCAGGACCGCGGCCAGGCCGTCGGCCGAGGAGTCCCGGTGCCAGGTGAAGATCACGCCGTCATAGAACCTGGCCACCCGCAGATCGGCCAGGCCCAGGTCTCCGGATTCGGCCTCGGTCACCGGCAGCCCGCTGGCCAGCGACTCACGCAGCGGGCCGGGAACATACTGGGTCACCCCATCCGCCAGGACCTGCCTGGCCCGGGCGAACAGGCCCGAGCCGGCCACGCTGGCCGGATAGGCCTCGAGCAGGGTGAGCCTGGCCAGGTCGAGGTCCGCCCGGCCGGCCGGGTCGCGGAATGCCGGGCTGACGTGCTCGATGCTGAAGTCGGCCGGCTCGCCTTCGGCATCCCTGATGGCGCGGACCACGAGCACCGACTCGGCCAGGCCGTCGAGCAGGGTGTAGACCGCCTCCCTGGGATGCGCGGCGGCCAGGTCGCCGTGCGCCAGCCTGGCCGCGATCACCCGGGCGCAGCCGGACGCCAGCGAGGACAGGTGCTGCCGGACCTCGGCGGTGAAGGTCATGGACCCCGGCCAGCTGACCTCCATCACGCCGAGCAGCTCACCGCTGCGCTCGCGCAACGCGAGCACCGCCCGGGCGCCGTCAGCGACCCCGGCCACCGGGACCGGGGCGGTGTCCGGGCGGCCAGCGCCCCACCACAGGTCGGCGGCGCCGTGGGCGACCCGCTGGGCCGGGCAGTCCAGCTGCGGCGGGATGTGCCGCCAGCGGCCCGCCTCGCCGCGGGACAGGCCCTGCTCGCCGAGCAGGACGAGCGCTCCGTCGGCTTCAAACAGCCAGACCACCACCGCGGCCGCGCCGAGCGGCTGCACGATCTGCGCGGCCAGGGTGCTGGCCAGCTCGGCGCCGTCGGCGGCCAGTTCGGCGGCCGCCTCGACGAGCGGCGCGGACCTGGCCGCGGGCCCGGGCTGGGTCACGGGCTGATTTCCGGGCGTAATGCCGCCGATCGGCTCCGCCAGCACCGCGGCGGCCATCTCGGCCAGCGGGATCGCGGTCGCCGCGGACAGGTCGGCGAGCTGCGCCGCCGCCTCGGCCGATGACAGGCCGAGCCGCTCCATCAGCGCGCCCCTGGCCATCGCGACGACGGACTCCTGGGCTGCGGAGGCACGGATGCGGTCCAGCTCGCCGCGCTGGTGGTCGATGACGGTGATCAGGCGCAGCATGTCGTCATCGCTGCCCGCCACGATCACCCGCCTCCCCCAGCGTCACCCGCTTCCCCCGAGGCGGGCATTTCCGGCACTTGCGCTGCTTAGAAGTGTGTCCGGCCCATGATAGTTACTTCCGGTCTACCATCGGTGTAGATCGCACGACCGTGCCGAACGCGCGTCTGGCCGCGTGCGTCGCAGCTGATGGGAGCGCTTGGTGACTGATACGGTCCAGTCCGGTCCGCGGCTTGACGAATCGGGCCTCGAGCAGTTGCTCGCTGGCCTGACCGCGGTACGAGGCGGCGACTTCAGTACCCGCCTGGCCAAGACGGGCGACCCCCTGATGGACGTGATCGCCACCGTCTTCAACGGGATGGCGGACCAGCTCGACCTGTTCACCTCCGAAGTGACCCGGGTGGCCCGCGAGGTCGGCACCGAGGGCAAGCT
>WNGJ01002723.1_pt2 | contig 20892 bp, 18 predicted proteins | sample 5400611 | NCBI WGS metagenome assembly WNGJ01 (sample SAMN13153375, study PRJNA577476) | soil metagenome | isolation source: 40 cm soil or saprolite under Garry oak tree replicate 1 | place: USA:California | collected 2016-06-15
GGCACGGCGCTGTTCGTGAACAATCTTGAACTACGCTTTCCCCCCGTGACCTTGCCTTACCTCGGAGAGGGATTTGCTTTCGCTGTTTTTCACGATATGGGCAACGTATTCACCACCGCCCACGATATGCTGAAGGGCTTTCTGCGCTGGCACCAGCCTAACCCGGCGCTGTGCTTGCTACCCAATGGCACACCCCAGCCGCAATGCTTCACCAACTTTAATAGCAGCGGCTACGACTACACGTCTCACGCCGTTGGCGTGGGGTTGAGATATCGAACCCCCATCGGTCCGTTACGGTTTGACTTCGGGTACAATTTGAATCCAACGACCTATTTCCAGGCGATTACGAATCCGATAACTGGACTTCCACAGAATGCTTTCGTGCTGCAGCATCTGCGGCACTTCAATGTTTTTTTCAGCATCGGTCAGCCATTCTGATGAAATTGGCCGAGATTATTATGAAGAGAATTACGGCTCTCGGTGCTGCGGCCTTCGTGCTCACTCTGCTCTGGGTGCAAGCGGCTTGGGCCGGCGAGATCATCGACCGTATCGTCGCCACCGTCAACGGCCGCGTTATCCTGCAAAGTGACTGGGATGACGCGCTCTGCTATGAAGCTTTGCTCAACGGCCGCTCCTTGAGCAAGTTTACCAGCGACGAGCGGCGCGCCGTGCTCGATCGGCTTATTGATCAAGAGCTTCTGCGCGAACAGATGAAGGCAGCGGACTTCCAACATGCCTCGGCTGCGGATGCCGCGAGCCAAGTGGCCGAGGCCCGTGCCCGGTACCCCCAAGCCGCCTCCGCTGCCGGCTGGCAGTCATTGCTTAGACAGTACCACCTCACGGAGCAGGACCTAGCAGCGCACCTGCAGCAGCAAATGGATCTGACGCGGTTGGTGGACGCTCACCTCCGTCCTGCCGTTCAGATTGATTCCAAAACCGTCGAAGCTTACTACCGCGACAAATTTGTTCCTGAATTGCGACAATCCGGAGCAAAGGAAGCCTCCCCGGAGCGTCATCCTCTCCCAGGGCGTCGTCTTCCATGGAGCAGGGAGATCAGAGCAGGTGAGCGAGTCCTCGGCCCAGCCGGTGCGCCGCGCTTGGCGAAAATACCTTTTGGCTCTCCTCGTTGTCGCTGTGCTGCTGGGCTTGGTCTCGCTCTGGTATATCAACACAGATTCATTTCAAGCGCTGGTGCGGCGCCGGATTGTCGCTGAAGTAGAGCGCATCACGGGTGGACGCGCCGAAATCGGCGGCATCCATACGGTGCCGTTCCGGATGCAAGTTGAGCTGCGCGATGTGACGGTTCATGGAGCCGAGTCCACGAAAGAAGTCCCACTCGTCCATGTCGACCACCTGGTTGCCTTTATTAAGGTAGGCTCGCTGCTTCGGCCTCAATTGGGATTCCACCAGGTAGTCGTCGAACATCCGGTGATTCACGTGGCGTTTTATTCCGACGGAAGCACCAACATCCCCACGAGGCAAGTTCGGCCTACTTCAAATCAGTCTTCTGTTCAGGCTTCGGTCGAGCAGATATTCGCACTCTCTATCAACCACTTTGAGATGCGGCGGGGCGAGTTGCTATGGGACGACCAGAATATCCCTCTCGACTTCGCTGTCCGGAACGCTGCCTTGCAAATGGACTATTCCTTCTTACGTGGCCGATACGAAGGCCACTTACTGCTGGGCAAGGTGGAAACCAAGTTCGAAGACTACCGTCCGTTTGCCTGGATGACCACGGCTGATTTCAGTCTGGCGCCGAGCTATGTCGACATTAAATCGTTGGTTTTGAATTCTCGGGGCTCACACTTCGATGCCAGTGGCCGCGTTAGCGGTTTCCGCCGCCCGCAGGTGAACGTCAAGTACCAGGGTCAAGCCGACCTTGCAGAAGCAGCTTCCATCGCCCGCCGCCGTGATCTTCGTGGGGGCACGATGGAAATGAAGGGGCAGGGGAGCTGGTCATTGAGCCAATTCGCTTCCACGGGTGTAGTTGCCGTGCGCGACCTTGCCTGGCGAGAGGAAAACATCGCATTCACAAAAGGCGATGTCAGCTCGGATTACGCTGTCGACGATCAGCAGATCAAACTTTCCAAGCTGCAGGGAAAGGTTCTAGGCGGAAGTTTTAACGGGGATGCTCAAGTGGAACACTGGTTGTCCCGCGTATTAACCGCGCAAGCTGCAAATCAGTCAAAACAAGCAGAACCCGCCGCCGCAAATCGAGTGGAGAGGAAAAGCGAAAAAAAGAAAAGTGAGGAAGTTGTAGCCGGTGTGTTGCATCTGCGTCTTCGCGATTTTTCTGTCGAAGAGATCGCCAACAGCCTAAACTCTGCCGGCCACCTGGTTGGTGGTGTTCGTCCGGCAGGTTCGGTATCAGGCACATTGGAAGCTCGCTGGAAGGGCACACCGCACGATGCTGACGTCGGGTTCGCGCTCGATTTGAATCCGCCAGCCCATCTCCTTGCTGGCCAGTTACCGACGTCGGGGCATGCTGAAGGCCTGTATCGCGCCGCCACGCAGGTGCTCGAGCTGCCTAAGTTCAATGTATCCACGCCCGCCACGCGCATTCAGGCATCGGGAACGCTTTCCTCTTCTTCTTCCCTGCGGGTTTCGTTCTCAACTTCAAACCTCGACGAGTGGCGGCCCCTGATTGCGGCTGTCCACGGCCCTGCCAATCTGCCTCTTACTATGGACGGCAGTGCCACATTCAACGGCGTCCTGGGCGGGACGTTGTCTTCGCCCACGTTAGCCGGCAGCCTCGACGTGCAAGATTTTGACCTGCTATTTCCCGCGACTGCGCGCACTGCGGCACAGCAGATGCACTGGGATTCGTTCTCCTCAAGCGTAGTGCTTTCCTCTCGCAGTGTTGCTTTTCATAACGGGGTCTTCGAACGCGGAGCCGAGAGCGCCGAGGTCGATGCTAGTGCTGTTCTCGAAAATGGTCGGTTCACGGAGCGCAGTCTTATCAGCTTGAACCTGAACATGCAGAACGCGGACATCGCAGTGCTGCAGGCGCTCGGCGGATACGCCTATCCCGTGACCGGCAAACTGGATATTTCTCTCGAAGCGAGAGGGACGAAATCAGATCCTCGCGGGCAAGGCCGGATACATTTGACCGACGGCTCCGCCTATGGGGAACCCATTGCGCAGCTGGACGCGGACCTCCGCTTTGGCGATGGCGAAGCGTCGCTCGATAACGTCCATCTAGTGCATTACGACTCCCTCGTTACGGGAAGCGCGGCTTACAATCCATCCACGCGCCGGTTTCGCCTCGACTTGGTCGGGAAAAATTCTGATTTAGCGCGTATCCAGCAGATTCGTACTGACCGGCTCACAGTCGAGGGACGCGTTGACTTCACCATTAAAGGTTCAGGGACGCCGGAGGCGCCCATCCTCAACTCAAGTCTTTATGTCCACGGTCTTACGCTCGACCGCGAACTTGCCGGTGATCTGAAACTCGAAGCGGTTACTGAGGGCAGCAAGCTTCACGTCAGCGGGCATTCTCAGTTCCAGCAAGGAACCTTGGTCCTGGACGGCAACGTAGAACTGCGCGACGGCTATCCTGCAAGCATGTCATTGGCCATGGATCGCCTCGACCTCGACCCCTTAGTTAGCTCCTATCTTCGCGGGCGGATTACCGGGCACTCCGCCATGGCCGGCACGCTCGACATGCGTGGTCCGCTGCTCGAGCCACGACAGTGGACGCTTCACGGCAACTTGACTGACATTGCCCTCGATGTTGAGTATGTCAAGGTCCACAATCAAGATCCCGTGCGATTCACCTTTGCCGATCAGACGCTTCGCATCGAGCAGTTGCGTTTGGCAGGAGAGGGAACTGATCTCTCGGGCCATGGCTCGATGCAATTTTTCGGTTCCCACGAACTAGACCTTACCGCCAATGGCCGGATTGATCTCAAGCTCTTGAACAGTATCGAGCCCGACTTAAGTGCCGGCGGACTGATGACAGTCAACATGACCGTGGGCGGCACCGCCAGCGAGCCACTGCCGCAGGGGCGTCTTCAGTTAACCAACGGATCGGTCGCTTATGCGGAGCTGCCCAGCGGTCTTAGCGAAATGAAAGGCGCGTTAGTCTTTACCCGCGACCGCGTGCATATTGACAGCCTTACGGCGCGTACAGGAGGGGGCACGCTCGATCTCAAAGGTGATGCAACCTTTTACAACCGGCAAATCAATTTCGATGTGGCTGCAACCGGGAAAGGTGTGCGTCTGCGTCATCCCCCTGGGGTAAGTTCTACCGCGGATGCCGAATTGCACTGGGTGGGCGCGGGAAACTCTTCAACTTTGTCGGGCGACATTACCGTCACCAAGCTGGCGATCACACCTGGATTCGATTTCAGCGCTTACTTGGAGCGCAGCCGCCAGCTTTCGTCCATTACGCCGGCCAATTCGCCACTGTATAGAGTCAAGCTCGACATACACGTCCAAACCACTCCTGAGTTGCAGATGAAAACGGCTGTCGCTCGTCTTTCCGGCGATGCCGACCTGCGTCTGCGCGGCTCTGTAGCCCGCCCGATAGTGCTGGGCCGGGCCGACATCCTGGAGGGCGAGGCCACTTTCAACGGCACGAAATTCCGCCTTGAGCGTGGCGACATTACCTTTGCCAACCCCGTCGCGATCGAGCCCCGTGTGGATCTTCAAGCCTCTACCCACGTTCGAAATTACGACCTCAACGTCACTGTGACGGGGACGCCGGCGCGTCTTACGGTGAACTACCGCTCCGAACCTCCATTGCCCCAGTCCGACATTATCGCGTTGCTTGCGCTGGGCCGCACTCGCCAGGAATCAGAGCAACTGCAGCAAGAATCTGGTCAATCGCAGTTTTCCGGGGACGCTTCCTCACTGATTCTGAACCAGGCGTTGAATGCCACCGCTACCAGCCGCATGCAGCGCCTGTTTGGAGTCAGCCGCATCAAGATCGACCCGCAGGGACTCACCACCGAGACCAACCCTACGGGACGCGGACCGCAAGTCACCATTGAGCAGGAGTTCGCCAACAACCTCTCTCTCAGCTATAGCACCAATGTTTCGCAGAGTTCGCAGCAGATCATCCGGGGAGAGTACTATTTCACGCGCAATGTCTCAGTGGTCGGCACGCGAGACCAAAATGGCGTGGTCAGCTTCGATATGCGCATCCGTCGACGCAAGAAATAAGATGTTCTGAGTCGATAGTGTTCCAGCGCAATACTCCGCCCATAATCATCAGGCCATGAATTCTCAAGCTGAATTCGACTCGCTGGCTCTTGCTCGGCGGCAAATGGTCGAATTCCAACTTCGCGCGCGCGGCGTGCGCGACGAGCGCGTGCTCGATGCCATGCTTCGTGTGCCGCGCCATGAATTTGTCGAACCTGGCTTTCACGACCAAGCTTACGAAGACCATCCAATTCCCATCGGACAGGATCAGACGATCTCACAGCCTTACATTGTTGCTCTCATGCTGGAAGCATTGAGGCTTATTCCCGGCGACAAGGTTTTGGAAGTCGGAACGGGATCCGGCTACGTGACCGCCCTGCTTGCCGAACTGACGGCACAGGTGTTTTCGGTTGAGCGTCATGCTGCTCTTGCGGCGAAGGCGAGAGAAGTTCTCGCTAGCCTGGGCTATACCCGCGTGAAGATTATGGAAGGGGACGGAAGTCAGGGGCTGCCGACGTTCGCGCCGTTCGATGCGATCATTGTTTCAGCAGCCGCGCCTGACCTGCCGCGCAATCTGCTTTCGCAACTCGGCGAAGACGGACGCATGATCATTCCTGTCGGCGCGGCCGAAAGCCAGCACCTTCAGCTCATCCGAATGCAAAACGGAGAGCCGCTCATCTCTCTCCGGGAGGCATGTCGCTTTGTTCCCCTGATCTCCGGCGAAGCGTTGTAGGAGAGTGACGCCGGCGGGCGAAATCGCTCGTCTAGCTGATGCTTACCATTCTGAGAATTGAGAACTGAAGTAAGAGCTGCATTACAATCATCCCATGCACTTGCTCCGCCATATGCGAATCATCTTGGAGATGATCAAGTGGGAGCACTCCGTCTTTGCCTTGCCCTTCGCTTTATGCGGCGCTATGCTCGCGGCCGGCGGACTTCCCACGGCACATCAATTGGCCTGGATTGTGGTGGCTACGCTGGCGGCGCGCTCGGCCGCGATGGCATTCAATCGCCTCGCGGACGCATCCATTGACGCCGCTAACCCGCGTACTCGCACGCGTGCGCTACCGGCGGGGCAATTAACCCCTGCATTCGTAGCAGTCTTCGTGATTATTTCTTCGGCAGTCTTTGTCACCGCTGCTGCGCAACTGAACCGGTTGGCTCTTTGGCTCTCACCTCTCGCTTTAGCAGTCCTTCTTCTCTACTCCTATACGAAGCGCTTCACGCGCTGGTCTCATCTCGTGCTGGGATTTGCTCTAGGAATGGCGCCTGCCGCCGCGTGGATTGCCGTGCGCGGTTCGCTTGATCCCCGGATTTTGTCGCTCACGGCTGCCGTCACCTTCTGGGTGGCGGGCTTCGACGTCCTTTACGCATGCCAAGACTTTGACATCGATTATCAGACCGGGCTGCATTCCCTTCCGCGCTATCTAGGAATTCGCCGTTCGCTGTGGGTCGCGCGCGCCTTTCATGCCGTCATGTTGGCTTTGCTCATCGGCTTACTGCTGACCTTCGGCTTAGGCAAGTTGGCCATTGCTGGGGTTGTCGCCGTCGCGGGTTTGCTGGCTTATGAGCACTCGATGGTTTCCGCCAACGATCTTTCGAAACTGAACGCCGCTTTCTTCACCATGAATGGCGTTATCTCGGTAGTATTCTTTCTGTTCGTCGCCGGAGATTTGCTGTTGCGCCATTAGCCTCACGCGCGCGTTCGTGCCATAATCCAGGCATAAATCGGAGGTCATTATGTTTCGCGTCGTCATTGTGGTCTGTCTGCTGGCCTGTTTTGCTTGGACCCAACAATCTCCCGGGGTACCAGCATCTGCGCCAGCACCCGGAAGTCCGGCTGAGCTCGTCAAACAGGGCGAAAAACGCAATAGCGAAGGCAAGCAAGATGAAGCACTGGCGCTTTACAGCCAGGCCCTTGAACAATCCCCTAATTTGTATGAAGCACATCTCGACGCAGGTGTTGCGCTCGATTTGAAGGGCGAATATCAAGAGGCGCGGAAGCATTTCGCCAAAGCTATTGAAGCCGCGCCGGCCGATGTTAAGGCGCAGGCGCTCCGCGCCATGGCCATGTCTTATGCTTTTGAAGGAAACGCGAAAGAGGCTGAGAAATTTGAGCAGCAAGTCTTCGTTGCGCGTCTCGCCAGTCGCGACTTCACCGGCGCGGCAGGAATCGCCAATGAACTCGCTCGCATTTATCTCGAATCAGGTGATACCGAGAATGCCTACAAGTGGTACAAAGCGGGCTACGAAGCAGCGCTCCAGAAGCCGGGCCTGAGTGAAGCCGAAAAGAATCTGTGGATTTTCCGATGGGAGAACGCCCAGGCCCGCATCGCTGCCCGGCGTGCTCACCACGATGAAGCTCAAAAACACGTGGTTGCCGCTAAAGCCGCCCTCGATAAAGCTAACAATCCTGAGCAGGCGGGCTTTTATCCTTATCTCGTCGGCTACGTTGCCTTCTACGCGGGAGACTACCCAACTGCGATCGCCAATCTGCAAAAGGCCGACCAGAGCGATCCATTAATCCTTGCGCTGCTAGCGCAGGCCTACGAAAAGTCTGGCGACCAAGCGCGGGCTATGGACTATTACCACAAAGTTCTCGCCTCGAACGCACATAATCCGACTAATGCCTTCGCCCGCCCGTTGGCGAAGAAGAAGCTAGCGGGCGTCTGAGGGCCGAATGAAAAAGGGCCGCGCCCCTGCGCTGCCCTTCGCAACCCGTGTTTTCGGAGAGTTACTGGTTCACCCGCAGAAGCATGAAAGTGCCACTCTCCAGCTTCACATTATTTTTTTCCGAACTGACTACTGAGCCTTGGGACGCAGCGGTTGCGGTGGTCGCCAGCTTCAAATCCCGTAGTCCAACCACTCCCTCTGTTTTCCCGGTGATGGGTTCGTGCGCACTCGCTGCGCTTGAATCGTCAGTCGGAGTATTGCTGCCCGTGGAAGCGTTGCGCGCTGGAGGCGGTGTACCGCCCATTCTCGGTGCACGTCCGCTGTTCGAAGACGCTCCGCTTCCGCTAGCGCTGGGGGCTGCCGTCGATTGGTCGTTGCCATTGTTGGCATTGCCTGAGTTCGAGCCCTGCGGTGCAATGATGGCTTGGATCGACATCGGCATCTCGATCTCGCCGCTCTTCATGACGGCGCGGTCAAATATGATTCCGACCTGCGAGTCTTTCTGCTCCTTGCTCCGGGTCTGGGCTTCGGTTACGTGGCCGACGACCTTTGTGTCCTTGGGGACAACTATCTCGCCGCTATTTGTTTTGAGATCCATGGTTACCTTGGCTACCACTTCATCGCCGGTTTTGACCTTCTTGGCATCGATGCTCTTAGTCAGTTCGACTGGAATCACGGTGCCGGGTGCGATCCGGGAGGCGGAAGCGGATTGGGGTGAATTACCACTCGGCGATTTTGGATTTTGCTGTGCCGCGAGATGTCCAGGCTGAGGAGTTTGCTGAGGTGCTTGCGGAGTTGGTTCCGCGGGTTGGCCGTTCGGCTGCGTTGATGGCGTGGTGGTCGCGGGAGCCTGCTGCTCCTGGGGGGTGGAATTGTTACTTGGAGGTGAAGTCGGTTGCTGTGCCAGCGAGACGCCCCACAGAACGGCCACTGCGAAAGGCGAAACAAAAATTCTTTTCATTGAAGTCGCTCCTTCATGTTTGGATGTCCGACGATGTGGCGCGAGAAAAGGCGAAAGTGCAAACGGACCTTAGCTTAACAAGTAGATGCCAATTGGGGGCCGGAGGTAGGCATCAATTCTGATGGCAGCCAAGGAAAAGTCGCGGTCCCTTCGCGCCGAGAATCAGATGAGTGGATCAATCTAAGCGATGGCCGCCGAGACCGTCGGGACTCACTTATCCAAAATGCAAGACGTCTAGTGTGCCGGTGCCGTCTGCGGACTGCCCTGCGGCGCCGTAGCCTTAGGCGCAAAGTTTACTTTCGGGGCTTCGCGTGATCCTTCCGTTGCGGTGAAGTAGGCTTCGTTCGGCTTGAATCCCGCTATCTTGGCGAAAAAGCTGTTGGGGAACTGCTGAACATAGGTGTTGTAGTCCTGCAACGCGTCGTTGTAGCGCTTGCGTTCGACCGCGATGCGATTCTCGGTCCCCGCAAGTTCATCTTGCAGGCGCAGGAAATTTTCATTGGACTTCAGTTGCGGATAGTTTTCAACGATCAAGAGCAGGCGGCCGAGTGCTCCGTCGAGTTGCTGATTTGCAGCGATCTTTTCCTGCGGCGTGCCCGCCGAAAGCAATGTGGATCGAGCTTTAGCGATGTCGCCGAACACGGTTTGCTCCTGCTGCGCATAACCCTTCACCGTCTCCACGAGATTGGGGATCAAGTCTGCGCGCCGCTGCAACACGATATCTACTTGCGACCAGGCTGCCTTGACGCCTTCATTCTTGCTGACTAGTGTGTTCTTGACTGTGACGTACTGCCCGAAAACGATCAGTACAATTATCACTAGCACGGCAATCGCAATTAACGCTTTGGTCATACGATTCTCCTGAGACCAGCCTGTAAACAACGGTGCAGGGTGACTATGATTAGCGCCTTGAGCCCGGATGCAGCATTCTATCAACAGCGGTCATTACCTGTTCCACCGCCGCCAGGTAGCGGGAAAATACATCTTTCACGTCGAGCTTCTTGCGGTTCGCTTTGCGCTCTCTTACGTCCAGCACATCAAGGACTCCCGACGGATCGAACTTTATTTGTTGGGACAAGGCGTGTACGGCCTCTCGCTTTCGGTGTGGGGCGGGCTGGTCCAACACCATGAGCGCGTGCCGAAAAAGCGTCACGAAAGACGACAACGAACGGGTCAACAATTCCCACATGCGCGAATCATTGCCGGAGGCGAGAAGGAGATGTCGGCGAAGTAACGCCAGTTTCTCGCGAAGCTCGTATTCCACTTGCACGCGATGCAGATTCGCGGGAATCTCGAAACCCTGAAGCACATCTTCACCGAAAAGAACGCGATGATGTTGCTGCATGTCGATCAGTTCGATGGAAAAGACATCGATGGAGCGTTCCACCTCATGGCGCGTCATGAACAGCGGAGGCGGTTGCTTCTGGCGATCCCACCACTGCACTGCAGACGCTACCGCCTGAAGCGCCGCGAATGAGCTGTCGCGAACGACGCAAAATAAATTCACATTGGAGAACTCTGGATGAAAGTCTTCGGTAGCCGCCGATCCGAACAGGATCACGCTCTCCAGGTTTGCGCCCGCGGCTTCGCGCAGCCGGGTCACAAATTCATTGAGCTTGTCTTCAGGAACTGCATTTTCAGGAGCCATTGCGTCCTCACTTGCTACCAGCTGCTGCTTGCACCACCACCGCCCGAACTCCCGCCACCGAAACCGCCAAAACCGCTGCCCCCGAAGCCGCCCCCGCCACCGAATCCACCTCCGCCCCAGCCCCCGCCGCCATAGCCACCACCTCGGCCTCCGCCAAAGATGCTGGAGAAAAGCATCCAGAACAAAAGGGTCCGAAGCGGAGTCAACAGGCCGACCAGTATGACTATGATAACGAGAACGATTCCGGCTACCGAGATTCCTCCCGCGGGCTGCTCCTGCGGTCCGGTTGGAGATGGCGCGAGTTGCGGGGTACTGAGCTGAACACCAGCGTCCTTCGCAATAACGTCGGCGGCGCGTGATGCAACTAAGAGCAGCGCCTGGCTGTAGTTGCCGCTTCGCATGAACGGGATGGCTTCCCGTTGGAAACTGCCGACCTTTCCATCAGGCAGAATCGGCTCCAGTCCGTATCCCACCTCAATTCGCGCCTTCCGGTCGTCGATGGCATAGAGGATCAAAACGCCGCGGTTCGAAGCTTTATCTCCGATCCCCCACTTCTTGAACAGATCGACCGCGTAGCTCTCGATGTCGGACCCATCAAGGGAATGTATGGTTACAACCGCGATCTGAGCGCGTGCTTTCTGATCAATTTGCCGGCAGATCTCTTCCATCTGTGCGACAGCTTTTGGCTCGAGCACATGGGCGAAGTCGTCAACGTATCCGGTTGGTTTTAGCTGTGCAATCGGCTCGGCGCGCACACACATTGCGACGCTAGCCAGAACGAACGTCAGCAGCATCGGTTTTGCCCATGGCTTCATCGCTGTTCCGATCTTACAAGACGGACACGAACACCAAGCGAAACTGGAGATGCGAACAGAATTCCCAACACGAACAGTGCCAACCGTGGACAAGCCAATCGCATCAGAGTTGCATGCCTTCCCAGTTTCACGCCCGCCTGATGATACTCAGTTTGGCCCTCGCAGCTTGTGCGGCCTGCGCTCCCAACCAAAGTTCTGACCAATTGAAGGAGAAAACCGCCGAGACCACTGCCACTCTCAAGCGGGATACGAAGGCTATTGCGGAAGGGGTCAAAGAGGGGCTGAGCCGGAAAGAGTCCGTGAACCTGAACAAGGCGTCGAAATCCGATTTGCAGGGCTTGCCTGGAGTCACGCCGCAAAAGGCGGACCGAATCATCGCCGAGCGGCCTTACGCTAATACCCGTCAACTGGTGACGCGGCACGTGTTGTCCGAAGACGAATATGCTCAGGTGAAAGATCGCGTGATAGTCACCCAGTAGTCACTCCCCTCTAATCAAGGCCCTTCCTGTGACATATCGCGCGACCCTGCGATATCATCAGGGAGATGTCAGCTCAGCATGCCTTTCAAACCGATGATGCTCGGCTCGCGCCGATTTGCCACAAAGTGCTCGTCGGGGAACGTCTTAATGCACACGACGGGTTGACGCTCTATCGCACCGGAGATATCCTGGCGGTGGGCTGGATGGCCAACTGCGTTCGCGAACGCATGCACGGCGACAAGACTTATTTCAACGTCAACCGCCACATCAACCCGACGAACGTGTGCGTTGCCGCTTGCCGACTCTGCGCATTCGGCCGCAAGAAGGATGCGCCCGGCGCCTACACCATGGCGCTTGAAGACGCTTTTGAGACCGCCGCATCGGGATACACCGAAGCTGTCACTGAATTTCACATTGTCGGGGGATTGCACCCTGATCTGCCCTTTCAATATTTTCTCGACCTCTGTTCGGGACTGAAGGAACGCTTTCCACAAGTACATCTCAAAGCTTTTACCATGGTTGAAGTGGCGTATCTGTCGAAGCGCGCGAAGCTTCCGATCCGCGAGACCTTAGAACAGCTCAAGGCCGCGGGAGTGGATTCGCTTCCCGGCGGGGGCGCAGAGATTTTTGCTGACCGCGTGCGTCACATCATTTGCGACCACAAGATTGACGGCGACCAATGGCTCGATACGGCCCGCATGGCCCACCAGATTGGTCTGAAGTCGAACGCGACGATGCTTTACGGCCATGTCGAAAATGACGAAGACCGCTTGGATCACCTGCTTAAGTTGCGAGCGTTACAGGACGAGACCCAGGGTTTTCAGACATTTATCCCGTTGGCCTTCCATCCCGACAACACGCCGCTGCAGCACCTGCCCAAAACCACAGGCATGCTGGACATCAAGCAGATCGCGGTCAGCCGCCTGGTGCTCGACAATTTCCCGCACATAAAATCCTACTGGCAGATGATGACTCCCAAGATCGCGCAGATTTCCCTGCGCTTCGGTGCCGACGACATGGATGGCACAGTGATCGAGGAAAAGATTTACCACGACGCCGGCGCTACGACGCCACAAGGAATGCGCCGCGAGGAACTGGAGCGTCTGATCCGCGCCGCCGGCCGCATCCCCGTCGAGCGCGATACCCTGTATCGTCCCGTTACTCGCACCGAGACATCAGTCACGGTCGCGGTGTAGTTAGCCTAGTTTGACCTAGAGGTCTGCTCAGCCGTTGTCTTACGCAGCTCTTCCGCCTTCCCCTGCAATAAGTTCCGCAGCACTGCAACTTCTGCCGTGATTGCTGTGTGCAGCGCGGGATCCACGTCGGGAGCGAATAGGGGAGAGTGATTCGACGGCAGGTTCTCTCCCGCCGCCTTGGCCTGCGCATACTTGCCAGGGTCCGCTCCTCCCAGACTGAAATAAAAGCCCGGAACTCCCTGGGCGATAAAGTAAGAGAAGTCTTCCGAGGCCGTGATCGGTTCTTGAATGACCACATCATCTTTGCCCAACGCAGACTCGAGCGTGCCCCTGAGCCGCTGCGCCAGCGTGGGATCGTTATACACCGCGTCGGCGCCCTCATAACGTTCGATCAAAGGCTCGCGCGGCGCTCCGGCCGCGGCTGCCTCCGCCCTTACAATTCGCGTAATGGCAGCCAGCACTTGCTTTCGCACTTCCGCCTTATAGGTGCGCACCGTCAGTCCGAGTTCAGCCTGGTCCGGAATGATGTTGTTCTTGGTCCCGGCATGGATGTATCCGACCGTCACCACGGCCATCTCGCCCGGCTTCACTTCGCGGGAAGCAATGGTCTGCAACCCTAGGATCATCTTGGCCGCCATCACAATCGGATCGATCGCCGTATGGGGCGCAGCGCCGTGTCCACCCTTGCCGTAGACAGTGATCCGCAGCGAATCGGCATTGGTACTCATGATTCCCGGCGTAATACCCACGTTCCCCGCGGGCAGCAAGTTGACGACGTGCAGTGCGACCACCACGTCAGGCTTCGGGAAGCGCTTGAACAAGCCGGCATCAATCATGCTCTCGGCGCCGGAGATGGTTTCTTCGGCAGGCTGGCCGATCAGCATCAGCGTGCCGTGCCATGTCGGTTTGCTGTGAACCATGATCGCAGCCGTGCCGGTCAGCGATGCCATATGCAGATCGTGTCCGCAGGCGTGCATGACCGGAACGTCGCGTCCAGCGTCATCCTTGGTATGGATTTTGCTAGCATAGTTCAGACCCGTTTTTTCTTCGACCGGAAGCGCGTCCAGCTCTGTACGGAGCATGACGGTTGGCCCCGAGCCATTCCTCAGCATAGCCACGACCCCGGTACCGCCAACGTGTTCAGTGACGTCATAGCCGAGACTGCATAGCTGGCTCGCCAGTTTCGCTGCCGTCTGTGTTTCATGCGATGAGAGCTCCGGATTCTCATGCAGGTCGAGATACAGCGCATGCGCCTGCGGATATACGGCTTCAACCTCTTTGGAAACTTCCGGGCCCTGTGCCGCAGCAGAAGCGGTCAGCACCGCAAAAAGAGCTATTGTGGCCGTTTTCATCGTGTCCGGATGATATCTACACTGCGCCTGGGCTGCAAACTTGTGATTCTTTTCGATCGCTGCGCGATTCGCATCCAATCGTGAAGTGGCAAGTTTTTTGAGGCATGGGCACAATCACTCGTACAGTAAAATTTCTCACTTGACAATGTTGTTCCACAAGAGAAGAAGCAATTTGACGGGCTTCCAGATCCTGCTTGCCCCTTTCCCCGAGGGGTGTACAATTTTCTTGTCAAGCACTGGGTTGCGCTACTTCGTCCGCCGCGCGAGGTGCTAATGAATGTTCACGTCAGCTATCGGCTTCCTAAAACCCCCTCCATCGAAAAAGATGTCCAACATCAGATCGAAAAACTGCGTAAACGGCTGCAGGTCTTTCGTCCGGAATTGATCCATTTGAAAGGCCTGGTAGAAGAAAACTCCCCACGTGAAGGCGCCAGCGTGTCGCTGAATTTGCGTCTGCCATCTGGCCAGATGGCGGTGCAAGCCAAGGCTCCGACGGCCACCGCTGCGGTGAAGAGTGCATTCGATGACCTGCTACAACAGGTCAACCGGCATAAGGAAATATTGCGTTCGTCTCATAAGTGGTCGCGGCGTGGGGCAAGCGCGCGCCCAAGCCCGCAGCTTCCACAAGTGCCGTTCGAGCAAACCCTGGCCGCCGTGCATCCGCCGATGGTCTCCACCGAGGACATCCGGTCCTACGTCAATGTGAATCTTTCCCGCCTGGAGCGCTACGTCGAGCGCGAAATCTATTTCCGCGAAGCTTCTGATCTGGTCGCGGCCGACAGCATCAGCAAGGACGAAGTCATCGATGAGACCATCGCTGCCGCCCTCGGCGATAGTTACGAGAAGCCGGAGCGTCTGGCGCTCGAACCCTGGCTGTACGGATTAGCTTTGCGGGCGCTGGACGAACTGGTGCGTGCCGACCAGAAAAACGGCAATGGCAACGTGCATCTTGAGGACTCTGCCCGCAAGCCCAATGTTAGGGCCAGCGACGAGCCGGAGCTGCAATTTCACCAGCCCGATGAGTCTATTACTGAGGAAACCATCATCGCTGACGACCGCGTTGCGACCCCCGAACAAATTGCAGCGTCCGACGAGATGCTTCATTTGATCGCTTCAGCCTTGCGCGACATTGCGCGCGAACCCCGCGAAGCATTCATCCTGCATGCCATTGAGGGCTTCGGGATAGAAGAGATTGGCGCCATCACAGGCCTCTCGCCTGACCGCGTTCATGCCTCTATTTCTGCCGCACGGGAACATCTGCGCAAAGCGCCGGGCCTGGCCCGTTCTTTGAATGGCAGGCTCATTCCGAAAGGCGCTGCCTGAATTTCAATTTCGAACCCCCGGGAGCAAAACTATGAGCATCACCCGCGAGGAAATCCGTGAACTGGCCGAGTTCCAGGACCAGGGCGGTTGTGCGCTGAGTTTTTACTTTCAGCCGTCGATACCGCGCAATAAAGCTCATAAGGAAGAAACAATTCTTGCCAAAGATCTTGCGCGGGAAGCCCTGCGCCAGCTGGAAAGTAAAGGCAAACCTGATTGTGCGCGCGGCGATCTCGACCGCATTCTGCGCTTGACCGGTGATTTTCGCAGCAACGGCGTGCATGCTAAAGCGATTTTCGCCTGTGCCGCGAAGGGCTTCTGGCGGGAATATGATCTGCCAGCACAATTAGGCAGCACTCAACTATTCGTGGACCGTAATTTCCACCTCAAGCCTCTGGTTCACCTCCTGGGAGCGCTGCCAAACCTGTGGGTTGTCCTTCTCGACCGTCACCGGGCGCGTCTCTTCGATTTGCGGTTGGGTGAATTGAACGAACGCGTGGATTTATTCCATCCACTATCACGGCGTGGCCGCAGCGATGGTTTTGCCGGTTACGATGCGGGCCATGCCCAACGTCGCGTTGACGAAGAAGTTCGCCAGCACTTCAAGAACGTTGCCGAAAGCCTCAAACATGCCCAAGAGAAAAATCTCTTTGAGAAATGGATTCTGGGCTGCTCGGAGATTCATTGGTCTCACCTCGAACCTCAGTTGCATCCCTACGTCGTCGAGAGGCTCTTGGGACGATTCTCCGCCGATGTGGGTCACGTCACGGCTGACGAGGTGCGGACGAATGCAGAGCGCATCTTCACCGAATGGCAGCGGCGGCGCCGCCACCAACTTGTCCAGGAAGCGATGAATCAGGCACGCGGCAACGCCCGCGGAGTCACGGGACTGCGCCGTGTGTTGCGTTCTCTGGAGTTAGGGGAGGTCCAAACTCTATTTATAGCCGAGAACTATTCCGCGGAGGCTGTGGAATGTGCCGCCTGCGGCCACCTCGACGCTCACCTGGTGAGCTTCTGTCCGGCTTGCGGCCGGGCCACCCGTAACGTTGTCGACGTGGCAGAGGCCATTCTCCCTTTGGCGATTCACCGCGACGTCGAGCTTTTCTACGTTAAAGATGATCCGGAATTTGACCGGGTTGGGAATATCGCTGCTCTGTTGCGATACCGTCCCGACCAGAGTGCCAATGTACGGCCCATCTCAGTGCTTCCCGTAGGGCGCTCGCCTCGGGTTCGATCCGTCGCTGTGGGACGTTCCAGGGGCTTTGCGAGCTGATAGATCAAAGCGCCCATCAGATGCAGGGGACTGTCGCACCGCATAGTTCTCCACTGTTGCTTTTCGGCGGATTCTAGTCGGTGCCGGCGTGCCCATCGGACCGGCCAATTCCTTTGGGCGGTGATCTGAGCTACAATCTGACCCCTGATAGGGTCCCCCCAGATGATTTCGCGGAGATGTTTCCTTGCGCTATCCGGAGGTGCCGTCCTGGCACCGTCTTTTTTGTGGGCGGCGGAGGAATTTCCCGCTTTGTTCGATCACATTCTTCTTGGCTGCAGCGATCTCGATGCCTGTATGGCGTACGTCGAGGGACGCACGGGTGTCCGGGCCGCGTTGGGTGGAGTCCATCCCGGTCGCGGCACACGCAATTCCCTGCTCTCGCTTGGAGAACGCCACTATCTCGAGCTCATTGCGCCCGATCCTAAACAGGACAGCGTCGAATCATTCGCTGCTAAACAATGGAACCTTCTCAAGGAACTAAAGACTCCACGCCTCATCGGCTGGGCCGCGCATCCCGGAGACTTGGAGGTGTTCGCCAGGAAGCTACGCGAATCAGGTATAGCTTTTCGAGGACCGTGGCCCGGATCTCGTACGCGCCCTGATGGCAGGGTCCTCAACTGGAAGACTCTCAGTCTGACAGACGACCACGATGGCATCCTTCCGTTCTTTATCGAGTGGGGTGCCGGCTCGCTTCATCCTTCCGCCGATGCCCCTGCGGGGTGTCACTTGGAGCGCTTCGCTGTAGCTGGTCGGGATCCCGCCCAACTGTCGAAGATATTCCAACGTCTTGGAATTGAAACACCCATTGAACGCGGCGAAAAGCCTGAGTTGCGAGCACGCATGGTTGGCCCTAACGGCACACTGGAAGTCAGTTCCTAAGTAAGCTGCCCTATACACGCACGTACTTGTCAGGAGGATCGATGCCTTTCTCCCGCCGCGATTTTGTGAAGACTTCAGTTGTGGGAGCGCTCGCTACCGGAGTAGGAGCACAAGCCAGCCTCGCCAGCAACCTTGGCGGCAATGGCTGGCCCAGTCAGGATTCCTCAAATGCCTCGCAGTCCGGTTCTTTCAAACGTCCCATCATCGTCTGCGCCAACAATGGATACGCGCATCTCGAGGACGCGTTCGTCTTCCTGAAAGGCGGCGGCGATACGCTTGATGCCGCCCTCAAAGTCGTCAAGGGTCCGGAAGATGATCCTAAGGACGATAGTGTTGGCCTCGGTGGCCTCCCCAACGAAGAAGGCGTTGTCGAGCTCGATGCCTGCTGCATGCACGGCCCAACGCGACGCGCTGGCTCGGTAGGTGGAGTGCGGAACATTAAGAACGTATCGCTGGTCTCGAATGCGGTGATGCAGCATACCGGCCACCTCATGCTGGTGGGCGAAGGCGCCGAGCGCTTCGCGGTGGCGATGGGATTCCCGCGCGAGAACCTGCTCACCGAGCACTCCCGAAAGATCTGGCTGCTGTGGAAGGAATTTCACTCAACTGACGACTGGTGGGGGCCAGGCCTCGCCGATCCGCACTGGCAGCCGCCAGCTTCTAAGACAACCAGCGATAAACCACAGGCGGAATTACGGGAGGATCGCATTAGGAACCTGCAAGCTCGCGCGGCAGACTTGGGCATCCCAACTGAACTTCAGCTCGCGGCCGTGCGAACGGTTTTATTCCCGCCGACCGGTACCATTCATTGCTCCGCGCTGAACGATAAGGGAGAGATTTCCGGCTGCACGACAACGAGCGGTCTTGCCTTCAAGCTGCCGGGACGCTGCGGCGATTCGCCGATCATCGGCGCGGGCTGCTATACCGATCAGGACGTGGGCTCTGCTGGCGCTACCGGAAGCGGAGAAGAGAACATCAAAGTCGCGGGCGCGCACACTATTGTCGAAAACATGCGCCATGGCATGTCCCCGCAGGAAGCCGGCCTGGACGCCCTCAAGCGCATTGTGCGCAACTACAACGGAGACCTGAACAGGCTGCGCTTCATTGACATGACGTACTACATCCTGCGCAAAGACGGAGCCTATGCGGGCGTTTCATTGTGGGAGGGGTACTCGAAGGGTCAAAGGATACTCGCAGGAATTCCCGCCATTCCCGGAAATTCCTGAGGACTTGAAGAAAGACTCGGAGTACCTGAAATAGCGATGGATAGCGCGAACTGTCGCGCTTTTCCCGCCGGATGCGGACATTCGAATAGTCCCGGCAGTGCTTCTCCCGCTCGACAGCGGAGCACCAGCCACCGCCATCACTTACCTGCATTCCAGACGTACAAGTACGTCGCATCGTGGCGGTCGCAACCCTACGTCCAGCTTTCCGGGTGGCCCGATTCAGCGCCGAACGAACATTCTCTTTCTTTTCCGGTAGCGCCGCCAGTGGGACTTTGATCGCAGTCCCATCCTCCAATTGATCAAGATCATTCAGAATCGTAGTCACAACCTGTTTGTGCTTACCGTTTCGGCCTTGCGGGACATCGGCCTGCACCATGGTCTTGAAATGCATACTGGACTTATTGGCACGGGTAGGCATGGACGGTCTCTTGCTGATCGTGGTCTGATGGACGTGGTCTGATGGTTTGACGTTGTTTCCCTGCGCTTGCTACTGTCATATGTTTGCCCTCCAGCAGGCGCTCCATCCTGCGGCAAACCTTTTGCGAGCTGGTGCACTCGGCCTACTTTCTGATCACGGGAGACGTTCATGCCTGCCATTAAATTTCGCGGGGTAGATTTCATTCAGTACGACTCACTACTCACCGACGAAGAACGTTTAGTCCGCGAAACCACGCGTCAGTTCATTGAAGACAACCTCATCCCCATCATCGAAGAGTGCAACCGTGCCGGACGCTTTCCCCGCGAGCTGGTCAAGCCAATGGCTGACCTAGGTTTTTTTGGCGCTTCGTTAAAAGGTTATGGTTGCGCCGGAATGGGAAACGTTGAGTACGGCCTGATGACACAGGAACTCGAACGTGGAGACAGTGGCGTGCGCAGCTTTGTCAGTGTGCAGTCGGGGCTGGTGATGTATCCCATCTATGAGTTTGGCAGCGAAGAGCAGAAGCGAACTTGGCTGCCGGCCATGCAGAAGGGCGAAAAGCTGGGCTGCTTCGGCCTAACCGAGCCGGATTTCGGCTCCAACCCCGGCGGCATGCGTACCCGTGCCCGCAAAGTCGGCAAACAGTACGTGCTCAACGGCGAGAAGATGTGGATCACCTCCGGCACGATTGCCGACGTGGCCGTGATTTGGGCGAAGGTCGAAGACGAAGACGACAAGATTCGTGGCTTCCTGGTCGAGACCGACCGTCCCGGATTCAAAGCCGACGACATCCACGGCAAGTGGTCGCTGCGTGCGTCAGTCACGTCTGGGCTCTCGCTGCAAGATGTTCACATCCCTGAGTCGAATCTGTTGCCCAAGACCGGCGGCCTGAAATCTCCATTGATGTGCCTGAATCAGGCCCGCTACGGCATCGCCTGGGGAGCGCTGGGCGCAGCCATGGCGTGCTATGACTGCGCACTGCAGTATTCGCTGCTGCGTAAGCAGTGGCGCGACCAACCCATCGCCTCGCACCAGCTCGTGCAGGACAAACTCACCTGGATGATCAGCGAGATCACCAAGGCACAGCTCCTTGTGCTGCAGGTCGGCCGACTCAAAGACGCCGGCAAGGTCGAGCACCAGCACATCTCGATGGCGAAGCGCAATAACGTCTGGATGGCACTCGAGTGCGCCCGTCTATCGCGGGACATCCTCGGCGCCAACGGTGTCGCCGACGACTATCCCATCATGCGCCACATGATGAACCTGGAATCGGTGAAAACCTACGAAGGCACACACGATGTGCACTCACTGATCATTGGCCAGAGCGTCACTGGGATTGATGCATTCTAGGAACCGTTGAATCGCCGAGACCTCCGAGTTTTCGCTGATCTGCCTCGTTGGTTGAAGTCCATCGAGAGCAATCCCTAACCAAGATTGCCATTAATCTACGGCCTCGTCCTTCTTGACCACACCCCCCGCAATGGAGGATGATGCGCGGTGCTCTCGG
>WNGJ01017334.1_pt1 | contig 20891 bp, 22 predicted proteins | sample 5400611 | NCBI WGS metagenome assembly WNGJ01 (sample SAMN13153375, study PRJNA577476) | soil metagenome | isolation source: 40 cm soil or saprolite under Garry oak tree replicate 1 | place: USA:California | collected 2016-06-15
AGGGCGCGGCGTGCCGAAGGACGCAGCCGAAGCCGCGCGGTGGCTCGCCCCCGCAGCGCGCGCCGGCAATGTGGACGGCGAAGTCGAATACGCAATCGCGCTCTACAACGGCACGGGCGTGGCGCGCGACGAGGCCGGCGCCGCGGCGATCCTGCGCAAAGCGGCACGGCAGGGCAGCCCGATCGCGCAGAACCGCCTCGCCCGCATCCTCGCGACCGGTAAGGGTCTCCCGGCCGATCCGGCCGCCGCCACCAAATGGCATCTCGTCGCCAAGGCGGGCGGCGCCGGCGACCCGTGGCTCGACACCTTCGTGCAGGGCCTCAAGCCGGCCGACCGCGAGGCCGGCGAACGAGCCGCCAAGGCGTGGCTCGAAGCGCTGCAGCCGCCGCGCTCTTGACGCCGCTCGGCGCAGCGGGGCACATCATCTTTTTCCACGACAACCCGGAACCGCCGGCGTGGCCAAGCTCAACGGCAGCGAAATCCGTCCCGGCATGGTGATCGAGCATCTCGGCTCGCTGTGGGTCGCGGTCAAGACCATGGCGGTCAAACCCGGCAAGGGGCCGGCCTACAATCAGGTCGAGCTGAAGAATCTGATCGACGGGCGCAAGCTCAATCATCGTTTCGGCGCCGACGAGCGGGTCGAGGAGACCCATCTCGAACGCCGCAATTTCCAGTTTCTCTACCGCCAAGGCGAGAGCCTGGTGTTCATGGACACCGACAGCTACGAACAGATCGAACTGGCGGAGGATTTCGTCGGCGAGCGCGCGGCCTTCCTGCAGGACGGCATGACGGTGTCGGTGTCGCTCCATGCCGGCCGGCCGATCGGCATCCGGTTGCCCGAGCACGTCGTGCTCAAAGTGACCGAGGCCGATGCGGTCATCAAAGGACAGACCGCCGCCTCTTCCTACAAGCCGGCGCGGCTGGAGAACGGGCTGCGCCTGATGGTGCCGCCGTTCGTCACAGCGGACGAGAAAGTCGTTGTCGACACCAACGAGGTCGCCTACGTCCGCCGCGCCGATTCCTGATTTTGTCAGATCACGCGCCGCAATGCTCCGCTCCGCCCTTCTCAACGTGATGGTGCAGGCCGCCCGCAAGGCGGCACGCAGCCTCAAGCGCGATTTCGGCGAGGTCGAGCGCCTGCAGGTGTCGCTCAAGGGCCCGGGCAACTTCGTGTCCGCCGCGGATCGGCGCGCCGAGGAAATCCTGTACGAAGAGTTGCGCAAAGCGCGGCCCGGCTACGGATTTCTCGGCGAGGAAGGCGGCCGCCGCGCGGGCCCGGACAAGACCAACACCTGGATCGTCGATCCGCTCGACGGCACGACCAACTTTCTGCACGGCATTCCGCAGTTCGCCATCTCGATCGCGCTCGAACGCGACGGCGTCATCGTGGCGGGCCTCATCTACAACCCGGCGAACGACGAACTCTTCACCGCCGAACGCGGCAAGGGCGCCTTCCTCAACGATCGGCGCCTGCGCGTGGCGGCACGAAGCCGCCTGGAGGATGCGGTCGTCGCCTGCGCGCTGCCGCACCGGGGACGCGGCGGGCTTGCCGAGTTTCGCAAGGAATTCGCGCTGGTACAGGAGAAGGTCGTGGGCCTGCGTCGCTTCGGCGCCGCCGCCCTCGACCTTGCCTGGATCGCGGCCGGGCGGGTCGACGCCTACTGGGAGCGCAACCTCTCGCCCTGGGACATGGCGGCGGGCATCGTCCTCGTGCGCGAGGCCGGCGGCTACGTGAGCGATCTCGACGGCGGCGAGACGATGTTCGCCAAGGGCCACATCATCGCCGGGAACGAAGCCATGCATCGCGACCTTTTGCGGGTGCTGCAACAAGCCGCAAGCAGCTAGAGCATGATCCCGAAAAGTGGGTACCGGTTTTCGGAAAAGATCATGCTCCATCAATAAGGCCGGCATCGTCGTTTCCTTTCGCCCCGGCTGTGCCATATTGGGCGCCGAACTTCTCCCGGCAGAGCTGGCCATGGCGCGCGATCTCGACCCCTTCAAGCTGTCCTCGCCCCGCATCTTTCTCGTGCGGATGCTGGTGTTCCTGATCCTGTGCAGCCTGCTCGTCATCGTCCTCTACAAACAGATTTGGGCGGCCTTCCTGGCCAATCCCGGACTCAACACGCTCATCATCCTGGTGCTGCTGATCGGCATTCTGCTCGCGTTCCGGCAGGTCATTCGGCTGTTTCCGGAGGTTGCCTGGGTCAACGGCTTCCGCATCGCCGATCCCGGCCTCGCCGTTGCGCGCCCCCCGGTGCTGCTGGCCCCCATGGCGACGATCCTCGGCGACCGCGTCGGCCGCATGGCGATCTCGGCGCAGATCATGCGCGGTCTGCTCGATTCGATCGCGACCCGTCTCGACGAGGCGCGCGATCTGTCGCGCTACATGACGAGCCTGCTGATCTTTCTCGGCCTGCTCGGCACGTTCTGGGGCCTGATCGAGACGGTCGGCTCGGTCGGCAAGGTGATCGACGGCCTCAAAGTCGGCGGGGACGCCGGCGCGATCTTCGATTCCCTCAAGGAGGGCCTCGCCGCGCCACTCAGCGGCATGGGGATTTCGTTCTCCTCGTCGTTGTTCGGGCTCGCCGGTTCGCTCATCCTCGGCTTCCTCGACCTGCAGATGAGCCAGGCGCAGAACCGCTTCTACATCGAAGTGGAGGATTGGCTTTCGACCACCGTGCGCGATCTCGGCGTCGAGGGCGACCTGCGCAACGTGGGCGCGCCAGCCGGCGAGATCCGCGTCGCGATCGAGCGCCTGAAGGAATCGATCGGCGAGGCCGGCGCCGGCAAGGCCGCGACCGCCGCCATGGCGAATCTCGCGGAAGCCATCCACGGCCTCGTCAATCACATGCGCACCGAACAGCAGATGATCCGCGACTGGGCCGATTCCCAAGCGGAGCAGCAGCGCGACATCAAGCGCCTACTCGAACGGCTCGGGCGCGAGGACGTCCACAAAGTCTAAACGAGGTGAGCCATGGCGCTGGCGCGAGCCCGCCGCGAACGCACCGTCGAGTACTGGCCGGGTTTCGTCGACGCCCTGTCGACCCTGGTGCTCGGCATCGTCTTCCTGCTCTCGACCTTCGTGGTCGTTCAGTTTTATTTGTCGCAGGAAGTGACCGGCAAGGACGCCGCGCTGGCGCGGCTCAACGCGCAGATCGCCGAACTGATGCAGCTCCTGTCCATGGAGAAGACCGGCAAGGCGAGTCTCGAGGAAATCCTCACGACATTGCGCGCAAATCTGACGACCGCCGAAGGCGAACGCGACCGCTTCAAGGGACTCTACGAGGGCCTCGGGTCGGGCGCGGCCGACGCCCAGGGCAAGGTGACGGCGCTCGGCGGGCAACTCGATGCCGAGAAACAAATCTCGGCGCGCGCGCTGGCGCAGGTCGAACTGCTCAACCAGCAGATCGCGGCCCTTCGACGCCAGCTTGCCGCCCTGGAAGACGCGCTCGAAGCCTCGGAGAAGAAGGACAAGGAGGCCCAGGGCCGCATCGCCGATCTCGGCCAGCGCCTCAACGTCGCGCTCGCCCAGCGGGTGCAGGAATTGTCGCGCTATCGCTCGGAGTTCTTCGGGCGGCTGCGGGCGATTCTTGGCAACCGGCAGGACATCCGCGTGGTCGGCGATCGCTTCGTGTTCCAGTCGGAAGTGCTGTTCGACACCGGCTCGGCGGCCATCCGTCCCGAAGGCAAGGTCGAGCTCGACAAGCTCGCCGCCGCGCTCAGCGAACTCGAGAAACAAATCCCGCCGGAAATCGCCTGGGTGCTGCGCATCGATGGCCACACCGACGTGCGGCCGATCTCGAGCCCGCAATTCCCGTCGAACTGGGAGCTGTCGTCCGCGCGCGCGATTTCGGTCGTGCAGTATCTGATCAGCCGCGGCATTTCTCCCCAACGCCTCGTCGCCGCCGGCTTCGGCGAGTTTCAGCCCCTCGACGGCGGCACGACCGAAGAGGCCTACCGACGCAACCGGCGCATCGAGCTCAAGCTGACCGAGCGCTGACCGCGCGCATGGAAATCCCGCCGCTGCCTGAATTGAAGTTTGCCGAAATCCCGGCGGCCGCGCGGGAAAAATACGCCGGCGACCGCTGGAGCTACATGGAGGCCGGGCGTCCGGACGCTGCGCCGATCGTGCTGCTGCACGGGGTCGGTGCCAATTCCATGCACTGGCGCTTTCAGTTCGAGGGGCTGGGCGAGCAGTTCCGCCTCATCGCCTGGAATGCGCCGGGGTACCTTCTCTCCGACGCGCTGGTGAAAGACTGGCCCGACTGCCGCGATTATGCCGACGCGCTCGCCGATTTCCTCGCCGCGCTCAACCTCTACCGCGTCAACCTCCTCGGCAACTCGTTCGGTACGCGCGTCGCGCAATGTTTTGCCGTTCATTATCCCGGCCGCGTCATCAAAATGGCATTCACCGGCACGGGCATCGGCCAGCACTCGATTCCGGAAGACGACGAGCGCCGCATCATTGCGACGCGCGAGGCGCAGATCGCCAAGGGTGGATTTGCTTTCGGCGCGCGGGTCGCGGCACTCCTCGGCTCGAAGGCCCCGCCCGAGACGGCCGCGATCGTCCAGCACACGTTGCGCGCCACCAATCCACGCGGTTTCATGCAGGCGATCAAGCTCAGCCTGGGTGATTTCTACGGACCCGACGTTGCCAACAAATTCACCTTTCCGGTGCTGCTGATCCAGGGCAGCGAGGACAAGATCAATCCGCTGGAGAAGAACGCCGCGATCCTGATCAAGGCGTTGTCGCAGGGGCGCCTCGAGGTGCTCGAAGGCTACGGCCATTTGCCCGAAGTGGAGGCGCCGGACCTGGTCAACGGCATGCTCAGGCCGTTTTTCGCCGAGTGACCCCGATGCGGTCGGCGGCGACGCTGCGTCCCTACACGGCGGCCGACGAGGCGGCGGCGATCGAATTGTGGCGGCAAAGCTGGCAGGAAGCCTATCCGGCGATCGATTTTGCCGCGCGCGTCGACTGGTGGCGCGAGCGCTGGCGCAGCGAACTGGTTCCGAGCGCGACCATCGTGGTCGCGGAGGCGGCGGGCGCGCTGGCCGGTTTCGTCACCGTGAACACCACGACCGGTTATCTCGATCAGATCGTGGTGGCGCCGCCGCATTGGGGGGCCGGCATCGCCGAAATGCTGCTCGACGAAGCCAAGCGCCTGTCCCCGGCGCTTCTTGCGCTGCACGTCAACCAGGACAACGCCCGCGCGGTGCGCTTCTATCGCAAGCACGGCTTTGCGATCGCCGGCGAGGACGTCAACGCGCGCTCGGGCGCGCCGGTTTATCTGATGAAATGGTCGAAGGGCGAATAGTGAGTAGCGAATAGCGAACAGAAAGTGGCGGCCAGCAGTTCCTTTCCTCGCTATTCGCTATTCGCTATTCGCTATTCGCTATTCGCTATTCGCTATTCGCTATTCGCTATTCGCTATTCGCTATTCGCTATTCGCCGTTCCATTGGCAAACTGCAGCTTGGCGAGCCGCGCATAAAGCCCGCTGGCGGCCGCGAGCCGCGCATGGGTGCCCTCTTCGACGATGCGGCCCTCATCCATCACCAGGATGCGGTCGCAGGTGAGCACGGTCGCGAGCCGATGGGCGATCACGAGGGTCGTGCGCGCCTGCATCAATCGTTCGAGCGCGGTCTGCACCAGGGTCTCGCTTTCGGCATCGAGCGAAGACGTGGCCTCGTCGAGCAACAAAAGTGGCGCATCGCGCAGAATGGCGCGCGCGATGGCGATGCGCTGTCGCTGCCCGCCCGACAAGGTGACGCCGCGCTCGCCGACCGGGGTGTCGTAGCCCTGCGGCAGCCGGGCGACGAACTCGTCGGCGAGCGCCAGTTCGGCAACGCGCTTGACGTCGGCGTCGGTGGCGCCGGCGCGGCCGAAGCGGATGTTGTCGGCGATGCTGGCAGCGAAAATCGCGACGTCCTGCGGCACGAGCGCAATGCGCGCGCGCAGCTCTCCCGGGTCGGCGTCCGTGAGCCGCACGCCGTCGAAGCTCACATGCCCGGACTGAGGATCGTAGAAGCGCAGGAGAAGATGGAAGATCGTGCTCTTGCCGGCACCCGACGGGCCGACGATCGCGACCTTCTCGCCGGGCGAGACGCGCAACGTCACGCCGTCGAGCACGCCCGCCTCCGTGCGGGTCGGATAGGCAAAGCGCACGTCGGCAAATGTGACTTCGCCACGCGCCGGCACCGGCAGCGCCACCGGGTGCGCGGGCGCTTTGATGGTTGGCGCGATAGCAAGGATTTCCGCGATCCGCTCGGCCGCGCCCGCGGCCAGTGAGATTTCGCCCCAGACCTGACTCAGTTCGCCGAGCCCGCCCGCGGCGAACACCGCGTAAAGTACGAACTGCCCGAGCCGCCCCGCGGTCATGCGGCCCGCGAGCACGTCCTGCGCGCCCACCCACAGGATCACGACGACGCTCGCGAACACCAGAAAGATCACGACGGCGGTCAAAACCGCGCGCGCCCGCGTTGACGTACGCGCGGCCGCAAACGCGCGCTCGACCGTCGCCTTGAACCGCGCGACCGCCGAGCCTTCGTTGGTGAATGCCTGAAGCGTGCGCACCGCGCCGATCAGTTCGGCCGCGTAGGCGGTGGCGTCGGCGAGCGTGTCCTGCGCCGCGCGCGAGCGGCGGCGCACCACGCGGCCGAAGCCGACCAGCGGCAGCACGATCACCGGTATCGCCGCGAGCACGAACCCGGAGAGGCGCGGGCTTGTCACCACCATCATGGCGCTGCCGCCGACGAAGAGCAGCAGGTTGCGCAGCGCGATCGACACCGAGGCGCCGACGGTTGCCTTGATCTGCGTGGTGTCGGCGGTGAGCCGCGACACCATCTCGCCGGTCTTGGCAGTATCGAAGAAATCGGCCGAGAGCGCCGTGATGTGGGCGAACACCGCGGTGCGCAGGTCCGCGACCACGCGCTCCCCCAGCACCGTCACGAGGTAGTAGCGCAGCGCGCTCGCGCCGGCGAGCACAGCCACGACTGCGATCATGACGCCGAAGTACTGGTCGATGAGCCCGATGCGCTCGGCCGAGAAGCCGAAGTCGATCATCCGCCGCACCGCGAGCGGCACCGCCAGGGTGGCGAGCGCCGCGACGAGCAGGGCAAGGCCCGCCCCCGCCAGCAGGCCGGGGTAGCGCCGGACGTACGGCATCAGGCCGGCGAGCGGCTTGAGCCGCGCGCGGCCCCGGGAGGTTGCCGCCGGCGCCGCCCCCGCCTCCGCCGTCGACCAGCCGCGTCCCTCGGCGGCGAAACTCATGCCTCACGCACTCCGTTGATCCGGCGGCCGCGCCGCGACCGCCGGGCGCGACCATGCCGCGCCAGAGCCCCGGTGACAATTGCGCCAAGGTCGCGGCATTCTGCTGCCCGGACCGACGCACCGCCATGACAGCGACCCCGTACACGCCCGAGTTCTTCAAGAACGCGCTCGGCACCTCCTATGCGTCCGCCCAGCGCATTGTGCCGCTGGTGCTGGCGATCGTGCCGGCGCGGTCGGTACTCGACGTGGGATGCGGCACCGGCCACTTTCTGCGCGCGTTCCGCGAGGCGGGCGTCTCGGAGATCACTGGAATTGACGGCGACCATGTACCGCGCGACCAGCTGGTGATCGAAGCCCACCACTTCGTGCCGGCCGACCTGTCGCGCGGGTTTGACCTGAAGCGGCGCTATGACCTGGTGGTCTCGCTCGAGGTCGCCGAACATTTGCCGCCGTCATCCGCCGAGGCTTTCGTGGCTTCGCCTACGACGCGTACGATCCATTCCGGCCGGTCGTCTGGCACGATACTCAGGTGGCGTGGTGGTATCGTCAGAACACCCTGCTGTTCGCCGACGCGCAGGCGCGCGCTGCCTATCCGGCGCTTGTCGGGCTCAGCCCGGCGCCGGGCACGAGCCTCGATCAGGTCCATCCGGAGAATTACGCCGCCAAAGCCCAGGCGTGGCATTCGGCCATGGCCAACCTGGAGCAGCTGCGGACCTTCCTGTCGAGCGGCTCGTCATTCGAGGTTACCCGTACGGCGGATGGTCAGGTGACAGTCGACAAGCGGCGCTGATCGAAACGAGGCGGCATCTTGCTCAGCATCATCATTCCGGCGCGCAGTGGCGGTGCCGACACCTCGGCCTGCCTCGCCTCGGTGCTGCATTCAGTGGCGACGCTGCACCTCGCCTGCGAATTCATCCTGATCGACGACGCCTCGGATCCGGCCGAAAACATCCTGGAAGTGTTCGTGCGCCAACGCTCCGCCGCATCTCCACACACGTTCGTCATCGCACGCTCGACCAAACATCAGCATTACACCGGCGTTTTCTCGATCGGCCTGCATCTCGCCAAAGGCGACAACGTTCTGTTCGTCAGCAACGACATGCTGATGACGCCCTCGTTCCTCATGGCGCTCATTGGAGTGTCGGCCTTGCGCACGGAGTTCGGCATCGTGCGCGGCACGTCGAATTACGTCGACAGCCATCCCGAGCACCGGGTGCCGGCACCGAGCGACATGCGGACCTACCAGGACCTGGAAAAGTTCTCGCGCGCCGTGCTGGAGAGCAACGGTCTTGCTTATACGGAAGACCGCGAACTCTCCGCGGATGCTGTGCTGATCAAGCGTAGCGTGATCGAGCGGATCGGCGTCATGGACCTGCGCTTCTTCGGCTATTTCGGCGACATCGATTACGGCATGCGCGCGCATGTTGGCGGGTTCAAGCTCGTGTGCGCCAAGGGGGCTTGGCTGTTCCACAAGGGTGCTGGCCACATCAGGACGGACAAGACAGGAGCCGATGCCGCCTTCGCGCGCCGCATGGAATGGGTGGAGCAGGCGTATCGGGCGTTCCGCGAGAAATGGGACGCCACGCTGCCGGGGGCCTATGGGCAACTCAAATCGCGCGATTTCCTGGCACTCGCCGAGCGCAGGGCAGAGCGGACCGCGCTCAAATGCGACCTTCCCGCGTCCGTGCTGAGCGAGGTCCAGTTCCGCTGAACCGGAACGGGCGTGATCTTGCCCGTGCGGACCGCATCCGCTATAGACGCCGCGACTTTTGAACAATCTGCTTGAGGGCGCCGCACGCCGGCGCGGCCGACGATGAAACCCGACACCCATCCCGACTATCACACCATCAAGGTCGTCATGACCGACGGCACCGAGTTCGAGACCCGCACCACCTGGGGCAAGGCGGGCGATACATTGCACCTCGACATCGACCCGAAGTCGCACCCGGCCTGGACCGGCGGCCAGCAGCATCTGGTCGACCGCGGCGGACGAGTCTCGCGGTTCCAGAAGAAGTTTTCCGGTTTCCTGAAGACCTGACGCGCCGGTCCCGCGGGCTTAGCGCGGATCGCGTTCGAAGGCGGCGCGCAGCAGCCCGACCTGACGTTCGACCGGATTGACCGACGATTTCGGCAGCGCGCCCGCGTGGATCGTGGCGTCGAGCCGGCGCACCCGCTCGAGCAGCTTGAGCGAGCACGCGATCAGGTCGCGCAGCTTCTGGGGCAACAGGCGAGCCATTTCCTCCTCCGGCGGTTCCGCCGAGGAAAGCTTCACCTTGGTCTTTTCCTGGCTCGCCTGGAGGAGCGACATTTCGCCTTCGTTCACCGCGCGGTGAAGCAGCAGCCAGGACGCAAGCTGCATCAGCCGCGTCGTCAGCCGCATGCTCTCGGTCGCATACGCAAGGGCCGCGTTGCGCTGGAGGCTCTTCGATTCCTTGCGCCCCGGCCCGTCGAGATAGGCGGCGGTCTCCTCGACCAGCGCCATGCCCTCACGGAACAGACCGGCGAAGGATTGCGAGCCGGCGAGCTTCGCTCCGAACGACACTGGAGCGGCCTCGTGGGCCAACTTGTCGGACATGACACCCCTCACGCACGCAACAGGGAACTATGCTGCCCGTCGCCGGCCGGCCTGTCCAGGACGGAATTGCGGCTTTCGGGTCCGACGGATGCTGCAACCCCTGCGCCAGGGCCATGTCCTCAAATGGCACAGTGGGGCGGCGCCGAGGCATTAAAACCCGCCGCGGTTTAAAAAAAGGAGCCGCCGTTGCCGGCGGCTCAAGGTGATAACAGGGAGGCGTCAAACAGAGTGGACAGGAGCCACTCGACGTCCAGAAGCTGGACGATCCCAGTAATGGTGGAGAAAGCTTAACAAGGCGTTAAGTCGGTTTAAAATTTTGTAGCGATCGCGCCTCGCCTTCGCCGAACTGGACTCCGTTCAGCGTTTGAAGAATTGATCGGCCGCCGTGCGCGTCGCGCTCTTGTTTGCCTTGGCGGCCTCGAGCCGGGCGATCTCCTCCTGGAGCTGCGCGATGCGCTCGGTCAACTCGCCGATCGAGAGCAGGCTGAGGTCCTGTCCGATCTCGTGCAGGGTCTTCTTTTTCGGCAGCAGATCGTCGTCCATCTCGCGCCTCCAAGGAACGGGCTGGCTCACGAGAAATAGCCGCCGGCGCGCCGGTTGTCACATCATCGGGCTCTCGTTTATACCGCCGCGCCCCATAGTTTACGCGGTAAGGATCGTCCCATGACCTCCCTTCCCTCCCGCATGACCGCGATCGCGATCCGCGCACCCGGCGGCCCCGAAGTTCTGGTCCCGGAGGAACGCCCGGTGCCGCAGCCGGGCACAGGCGAGGTCCTGGTCAAGGTGACGGCCGCCGGCGTCAATCGCCCGGACGTGATGCAGCGCCAGGGACTCTATCCCCCGCCGCCCGGGGCCTCAGACATTCCGGGCCTCGAGATCGCCGGCGAGGTCGTGGCGCTGGGTTCCGGCGCGACGCGCTTCAAGACCGGCGACAAAGTCACCGCGCTGGTTGCGGGCGGGGGCTACGCCGAATATTGCCCAGTGCACGAGACGAACGCCCTGCCGGCGCCCTCCACACTGTCGCTGGTCGAGGCGGGGGCGATCCCCGAGACGTTCTTCACGGTCTGGCACAACGCATTCGAGCGCGGCCGTCTCAAGGGCGGCGAGACCCTGCTCGTGCACGGCGGTACTTCCGGCATCGGCACCACCGCGATCCAGCTCGCCAAGGCATTCGGCGCGCGCGTGATTACGACGGCGGGATCGGCGGAAAAATGCGAAGCGTGCCGCAAGCTCGGCGCCGACGTCGCGGTGAATTATCGAACCGAGGATTTCGTCGCCGCCACCAAGACGGCAACCGGCGGCAAGGGCGCCGAGCTGATCCTCGACATGGTCGGCGGCGACTACATCGAGCGCAACTACGAGGCCGCCGGAGTCGAGGGCCGCATCGTGCAGATCGCGTTTCAGGGCGGCCCGAAAGCGAACGTCAACTTCCTCCGCATCATGCTCAAGCGCCTCACCCACACCGGCTCGACCCTGCGCGCGCGCTCGGTCGCCGACAAGGCGGCGATCGCCAGGGCGATCGAGGCGAACGTCTGGCCGCTCATCGCCGCCGGCAAGGTCAAGCCGGTGATCTACCGCACCTTCCCGCTGCGTGAGGCGTCCGCCGCGCATGCCCTCATGGAGACGAGCACGCACATCGGCAAGATCGTGCTCACCGTCTGATCGGACGCTGGCGTGCGAACGCGCGTCGCATCGACAATTGTCAGGCTCGTCGTCGCGGCATTGCTGCTGCCGTTCGCGCTCGACTGGCGCTCGCCGCTTCTCGCCTCGGTGCGCCCATCGGCGCTCGCGTTCCTGATCATCGTGCCGCTGGCTTTGGTAGTCGTCGGCGTTCTTGCCCTTCGGCGTTCCGCAAAGCCGATGTTGCGAGCGTTCGACGGGGTCGCACTGCTCGCAGCCGCGGTCGCGCTTGTTTCCACCGCGGCCTTGGAGGCCCGGTTCCACCTGATACGCCATCAGGTGCTCAACGCCGATGCGGCCGCGCTTGAAAGGCTCGGACGCCATCTGGTCGTCGGCTACGGCGACGTCGATGAAGTCCGTGCCCTGATCCGCCGCCGCGCGATCGCGGGCGTATTCCTGTCGGCCGGCAACGTGCACGGGCTCTCGGTCGGCGACGTGAGACGCCGGATCGATGCAATGCAGGAGATCCGTCGCGACCAGCAGCTGCCGCCGCTGTGGATCGCGGCGGATCAGGAGGGCGGCGACGTCGCGCGCCTCTCGCCGCCGCTTCGGCGGCCGCCGCGCATTGCCGACATTCTCGCGCGCCATCCGGATCCCGCCGACGGCATCGCAGTGGTGCGGCAGTCCGCGCGCGAGCAGGGCTGGGCGCTTGCGGACCTCGGCGTCAATTTGAACTTCGCACCGGTGGTCGATCTGGACCGCGGTCTCGTCAATCCCAACGATCGCTTCACGCGTATTCATCGGCGCGCCATCTCGGGCGATCCCGCCATCGTCACCGCGGCGGCAGGCGCCTATTGCGACGGGCTCTACGAAGCGGGCGTCCACTGCACGCTCAAACATTTCCCCGGGCTCGGGCGCGTGTTCGCCGACACCCATCTCGGCGGCGCCAGCCTCGAGGTTGCGCCGAACGAACTCGCGCAAAGCGACTGGGTACCGTTCCGCACCCTGATGGGGCGCGCGGACGCCTTCACCATGCTGGGTCACGTCACGTTGACGGCGCTCGACCGCGAGCGCCCGGTTTCTTTCTCCGGTCCGGCCGTGACGAGATTGTTGCGCGGCGACTGGCACTACGGCGGCGTTCCGATCACCGACGACTTCAGCATGGGGGCCGTCTATCGCAGCCGCGACGGCATCGCGGAGGCGGCGGTCGCGGCGATCAACGCGGGCGTCGACCTCGTCCTGGTGAGTTTCGATACCGATCAGTTCTACACGGTCATGCACGGTCTCCTCGCGGCGGACCGCGAGAAGCGCTTGCAGCCGGAACCGCTGCGGCAGAGCGACGAGCGTCTGAGCCGCACCGAAGCATCCGGGCGGCCGGCAGCAAAAGAACCCGCGCCCCGATCGAGCCGCTGAACGGCAGTGTTAACGAATGGGGCGACAGCAAGGCACGTTGATACCGCCAGCGCGAATAACACCGTTCCGCGGGATCAAATTGGGAACCCGGGAATCCTTATTTGGTCGCAATTCTACGGAAAACCGCTGCCAACGTTTTCCGGAAAATGCTCTAATGCGCTGCCGTCAGTTGGGAGGGGTCGTTTGCGTCATTGGCGCGCCGTAGTCTGGGCCGCGATTGTCATCGCGACGCTCGTTCCCTCGGCCGTGCGCGCCGTCGACGCCGTCAACATCAGCGTCGACGCGCCGGCGATCGACCTCACCGACGCGCTCGAGCGTCCGAAAGGCGAAGGCGACCGCGTCCAGGTGTCCACCGCCGCCGACGCCGAAGGCATCGTCCGCCGCATCGAGGTGCGCTCGCGCGAGCCAAGCCCGCATTGGGTGGTGTTCGCGCTCGCCAATAACGGCACCGACCAGATCGACCGGCTGCTGGTGGCGCCGCGCTACCGCATGGTCGGCTCCGGGCTGCTGTGGCCGGACCTCGGCTGTGATCACGTTCGTGGCGGAAACGCGCACGGAAAAGCTGCCGCAGCTCTATTTGTGGGAACCGGAGTCCTACAAGGACAAGGTCAACAGCTTCACGCTCTATTTCGGCATCGTCATCGGTATCGCCGGCCTGCTGGCGCTCTTCCTCACCATCCTGTTCGTGGTGAAGAGCAGCGTGATGTTCCCGGCATCGGCCGCCTTGAGCTGGGCGGTGCTTGCCTACATCGGCACCGACTTCGGCTTCTGGGGCAAGGTGTTCAACCTGTCGATCGACGCCGAGCGCGTGTGGCGCGCCTCGGGCGAGGCGATCCTGGCCGCGACCCTGCTGGTGTTCCTGTTCGCCTACCTCAATCTCAATCGCTGGCACGTCCGTTACGCCCATATCACGGCCGGCTGGCTCATCTTTCTTGGCGCCCTGGTCGGGCTCGCTTTGTTTGACCCGCCGGTCGCCTCCGGCATCGCCCGCGTGTCGCTCGCGCTGATCGCGGTCGCCGGACTCGGGCTCGTCGTCTACCTCGCGACCCACGGATTCGATCGCGCGGTGCTCCTGATCCCGACTTGGCTGCTGCTGGTGACCTGGGTGTTTGCCGCGAGCCTCGCCGTCACCGGCATCGTGACCAACGACATCATCGCGCCGGCGCTGCTCGGCGGCCTTGTACTGATCGTGATGCTGATCGGCTTCACCGTCATGCAGCACGCCTTCGCCGGCGGCATCACCACGGCGATCGTTTCCGACGTCGAGCGGCGCGCCCTCGCGCTCACCGGCGCCGGCGACCTGATCTGGGACTGGGACGTCGACGCCGACAAGGTCTTCACCAGTCCCGAGACCGAGCATCTGCTCGGCCTCAAGCGGGGAACGCTGGAAAGCTCCGCCGCGCGCTGGCTCGACGTGCTCCATCCCCACGACCGCGACCGCTTCCGCGCGGCGCTCGACGGCATCATCGACCAGCGGCGCGGGCGGCTCTCCCTCGACCTGCGCCTGCGCACCCACGACGGCCATTATCTGTGGTTCGCGCTCAAGGCCCGGCCGGTGGTGGGATCGGACGGCGAGGTCGTGCGCATGGTCGGCACGCTCACCGACGTGACCGACGTGAAGAACGCCGAGGAGCGGTTGCTCCACGACGCAGTGCACGACAACCTGACGGGGCTCCCCAATCGCGAATTGTTCCTCGACCGGCTGGAAGCCGCGCTCTCGTTTGCCAAGAGCGATCCGGCGATCCGCCCGACCGTGGTGGTGATCGATCTCGACGGCTTCAAGAAGGTCAACGATTCCGTCGGCGTCGCGGTCGGGGATTCGATCCTGCTCACCTTGGCGCGCCGCCTCGGCCGGCTGCTCAAGCCACAGGACACGCTCGCGCGTCTCGCCGGCGATCAATACGGGCTGCTGCTTCTCTCAGAACGCGAGCCCGAGCGGATCACCGCCTTCGCCGACACGATCCGCAAAACGTTACGGGCGCCGATCGCCTTCAACGACCGGGAAATCCTGCTCACCGCCTCGATCGGACTCGTGCTCGCCGACGGGGAGCCGCGCGAGCGCGACGAAGTGCTCAAGGACGCGGAACTCGCGATGTACCACGCCAAGCGCATCGGCGGAGATCGCATCGAGGTGTTCAAGCCGGCGATGCGCGCGCGCAAGAGCGACCGGTTCGCGGTCGAGACCGAGCTGCGGCGCGCGCTCGAGCGGCGGGAAATCTCGCTGGTCTATCAGCCGATCGTCTGGCTCGAGGACCGCACCGTTGCCGGGTTCGAGGCACTGATGCGCTGGGATCATCCCAAGCTCGGGCGCATGGCGCCATCGAACTTCATCCCGGTTGCCGAGGAAATCGGCGTCATCGTCGAACTCGGGCTGTTCGCGCTCACCGAGACCGCGCGCCAGCTCGCCGCCTGGCAGCGCTCAACGCGCCGCCGCTATCCGGTATTCGCCAGCGTCAACGTGTCGTCGCGCCAGCTGTTGCGGCACGACCTCATCCAGGACGTGCGCTCGGTTATGACGCGCTCGGCGCTCGCGCGCGGGACGCTCAAGCTGGAATTGACCGAGTCGATGGTGATGGAGAATCCGGAATTCGCCGCCCAGATGCTCACCCGCATGCGCGAGCTGGGCGCGGGGTTGGCGCTCGACGACTTCGGCACCGGCCACTCATCGCTCGCCTATCTGCAGCGGTTTCCGTTCGATACCATCAAGATCGACCAGTCGTTCGTGCGCGCCACCGGCAAGAACAAACAACGGCCGGTGATCCTGCGCTCGATCATCGCGCTCGCCCACGACCTCGGTATGGACGTGGTGGCGGAGGGGGCGGAGACCGAAGCGGACGCCGCGGAGCTTTATCAGCTCGGGTGCGAATACGCGCAGGGCTATGCGTTCGGCGAGCCGATGACGGCGGCCGAGGCCCAGAAGCTGTTGTCCACGGATGGGTTGGAGTCGGCCGGCTGATGATCAGTGACCAGTAATCAGTAACCAGACGCATCCTTCTGATCACTGGTCACCGGTTACTGATCACTGTTAGGCGTGTCCGGCTTCGCTCGACAGCTTGCCGGGGTCGATGCCGATCTTGCGCAGGGCGCGGCCGTATTTGCCGTCGATGTCGGGGCCGAAGATCAGCTCGGGATCGGCCGAGCAATGCAGCCAGCCGTTTTCCTGGATCTCGCTCTCGAGCTGCCCGGGCGCCCAACCGGCGTAACCGAGCGCCAATACTGCGCTCTGCGGGCCCTTGCCGCGCGCGATCGCTTTGAGGATGTCGAGGGTGGCGGTGAGGCAAATGCCGTCGTCAATCGGCAGCGTGGAGTTCTCGATGTAGAAATCCGACGAATGCAGCACGAACCCGCGTCCGGTCTCGACCGGCCCGCCCTTGAGCACCTTGATGACGCCGGCGCGCGGCGGCAGCTGAATGAGTTCGGCGGCCGGGATCACCTCGAGTTGAACGAGAAGTTCGGAGAACCGGATGTTGGGTGCCGGCTGGGTGACGACGATGCCCATCGCGCCCTCGGACGAGTGCGCGCAGACATAAATCAGCGAGCGGGCAAAACGCTCGTCGCGCATGGTCGGCATGGCGATGAGCATCTGGCCGTCGAGATAGCCCCGCCCGGCCGCTTTGGTCCCGGCCTTCTGTCCGCTACCCATTGAGCAAGATTACCCCGTTCGCGCCCAGGAGGGAAACTAACTTCTTGACGCATGCGATGGTTCCGTCCCGCGGCCGATCACGGCGAATTCAGTGGCGCGGCCCGCAACCGCCGCCTAAATCTGCCGCATGAGTGATCGGATTTCAGGCGCGCGCACCCGCGCATTCGTCATTTTTGCGTGCGGTTTGGCGCTTCTTGCCGCAGTTTGCTCGCCGGCCGTGGCGGCCGATGCGTCGCCTTGGGATGGCGGCGCGCGGGCGGCGGTTCGGCTGATCGCGGCGGGGCCGTCAAAAGCCGCGCCAGCCGGCGCGGTGCGTGCCGGCATCGAGATAAGGTTGGCGGCCGGCTGGAAGACATACTGGCGCTATGCGGGTGATTCGGGCGTGCCGCCGCGCTTTCGCTTCGACCGTTCCGACAACGTGGCGGATGTTGCGGTGTTGTTTCCCGCGCCGCACGGTTTCAACGACGAGAGCGGCGAGTCGATCGGCTACAAGACCGGCGTGATCCTGCCGCTGCAAGTCGTGCCGCGCGACCCGGCAAAGCCGGTGCTGCTGCGCCTCGATCTCGATTACGCCATCTGCTCGAACCTGTGCGTGCCGGTCACCGCCAAGGCCGAGCTGCCACTGCCCGGCGACGGCGGACAGGACTCGGCGCTCGCTGCGAGCGAGGCGCGGGTGCCCAAAGCGCTCGCGCTCGGCGCCGGCGACGCGCTTTCGATCCGGGCGATCCGGCGCGAGGACGGCGGCGCGCGGCCGCGCATCATCGTCGACGTGGCGGCACCCTCCGACGCTAAGGTCGAACTATTCGCCGAAGGCCCGACCCCCGATTGGGCGCTTCCCATCCCTTCGCCCGTTGCCGACGCACCGCCCGGCCTGCGCCGATTTGCGTTCGATCTCGACGGGCTGCCGCCGGGCGCTTCGCCCAAAGGCGCAACCCTGCGGCTCACCGCGGTCAGCGAGGAAGCCGCGATCGAGGTGACGACCGCCATTGATTGAGGCGACGAAAGCTTCCGTTTCGCCGGAAACCGACTAAATTCCCGGCCGGCCGGGCGCCCGAGCTTCGGACGGCCGCGTCAGGAACCAACGTTCCCGTTTGCCAACCATTGGGAGAGGAAGACCATCATGACGATCAGCGTCGGCGACCGCGTGCCCGCCGCAACCTTCAGGACCATGACGCCGGACGGGCCGGCGCCGAAGACGAGCGACGATCTTTTCAAGGGCAAGAAGGTGGTGCTGTTCGCGGTGCCGGGCGCCTTCACGCCGACCTGCCACAAGAATCACATGCCCGGCTTCGTCAAGAACGCGGACGCGATCAAGGCCAAGGGCATCGACATGATCGCGGTCACCGCGGTCAACGACGTGTTCGTGATGGATGCGTGGAAGAAGGCGTCCGGCGCGGAAGGCAAGATCGAGTTCCTGGCCGACGGCAGCGCCGACTTTGCCAAGGCGCTCGGCCTCACCCTCGACGCCTCCGCCAACGGCCTCGGCGTGCGCTCCAAGCGCTACTGCATGGTGATCGACGACGGCGTGGTGAAGAGCATCAGCATCGAGGACGCGCCCGGCAAGGCGGAACTCTCCGGCGCCGACAATCTGCTGAAACAGATATAAAAGGTGATTGCACGCGCAGCGAGGCAATCCAGGGCGACACGTGCGGCTTGGATTGCTTCGTCGCCCTTTCGGGGTCCTCGCAATGACGGCAAGCGTCATTGCGAGCGTCGCGAAGCAATCCAGGGCACTATTTAGGCAGACAAAATCCCATTAAGGTCGCTGGCGCGAGAACTTAAGGCGGCATCGAGCTCCGCCCGGTTGATTTTGCGATCAACGCCCTTTCGAGCTGCGATAGTGGCACCAGCCAATAGATCGACGAAGTGATTATATCTGTTCGAGGCGTGCCCCCTCACCCATTTCCAAGCCACTTGATGATTTTTTGCCTGTTCCATTAATTGTATCCATAAATCCCGGTTTAGCACCGGCTTCTTATCCGCGGTGCGCCAATTTCTCTGCTCCCACGCATGGACCCACTTACTGATTCCGTCCTGGAGATACTTGCTGTCAGTAAACACCTCCGCCACAGTTGTTCTATTTAGCGCCCTTAGTCCCGAAATCGCAGCCTGCAGCTCCATCCGGTTGTTTGTTGTATGGGGATCAAAGCCGGAGACGAATCGGGCCCAATCGCGATACATGAGAAGAGCCGCCCAAGCGCCGGGCCCCGGGTTTGGCGAGGCGCCGCCGTCGGTATAAATCGTTACGACGGATCCCGGCGGGCGCGCATCGTTCATTCGGCGATCCCGTAGTCGCGCACGCTGCGCGCGGCCTGATGGAAGCGCAGCTTGCGGAAATATTCCAGCGGGTCCTTGGGCTTCACCAGCGCGCCCGCCGGCACGTCGAGCCAATCGACGAGGCGCGTGAGCAGAAAGCGCAGCGCGGCGCCGCGCGCGAGCAGCGGCAGGCGCCCGCGCTCGGTTGACGAGAGCGGACGCGAGCGCGCGTAGGCCTGAAGCAGCGCACGGCCCTTGGTGACGTTGTAGGAATGGTCAAGCTCGAAGCACCAGGCGTTGAGGCAGACCGCGACGTCGTAGGCGAGCGTGTCGGTGCAGGCGAAATAAAAATCGATCAGGCCGGACAGCCGATTGCCGAGGAAGAACACGTTGTCGGGAAACAGATCGGCATGGATCACGCCTTGTGGCAGGTCGCGCGGCCAATGCCGCTCGAGATGATCGAGCTCGGTAACGATCGTCTCCTCGAGCCCCGGCTGCAGGCGATCGGCACGGCCCGCGGCAGCACGAAGCAGCGGCCGCCAGCCCTCGACCGAGAGTGCATTCTTGCGCTTGGGCGCGAAATCGCCGCCGGCGAGATGCAGCTGCGCAAGCGCTTCCCCGAGCGCGGCGCAATGGCCGGCGCTCGGCCGCCGAATCCACATGCCGTCGAGGAAGGTGACGACGGCGGCAGGCCGGCCGGCGAGGCTGCCGAGCACCTTGCCGTGGCGGTTCTTGACCGGCTGCGGGCAGGTGATGCCGCGGGCGGCAAGATGCTCCATCAGGCCGAGAAAGAACGGCAGGTCGTGCGGCGCCACCCGCCTCTCATAAAGCGTGAGGATGAAATAGCCGCGGCTGGCGTGGACGAGAAAATTCGAGTTCTCGACACCTTCGGCGATGCCTTTGTAGGCCAGGAGTTCGCCGATGTCGTAATCCGCCAGGAACGCGACGAGGTCCTCCGCCGCGACGTCGGTGTAGACCGCCATCCCGTCCCTTGCTCCCCCGCCTAAGCCGGTTGAGGGTCCCGCAGCGGGCGCGGCAGCGGAAAGAATACATCCTCGTTGGCGGCCGCCACCGTGGCGATGCTGACGTCGTAGCGTTCTTCGAGCGCGTCGATGATCTCCTCGACCAGCACCTCGGGCGCCGAAGCCCCGGCGGTGATGCCGACGCTGCGTGCGCAATCGAGGCGCGGCCAATCCACCTCGGCGGCCGATTGCACCAGCGCCGCGTAGGGGCAGCCGGCCCGTTCAGCCACTTCCTTGAGGCGCTGGGAGTTCGACGAATTGGGCGAGCCGACCACGATCAGAGCGTCGACATCGGCGGCCACGCGTTTGACCGCCTCCTGGCGATTGGTGGTGGCGTAGCAGATGTCCTCTTTGTGCGGCCCGACGATCGCCGGAAAGCGCTGCTTGAGCAGCGCGACGATCTCGGCAGTGTCGTCCACCGAAAGCGTGGTCTGCGTAATATAGGCGAGCCGGGCGGGATCGCGCGGAACGAAGGCCGCCGCGTCCGCGAGGGTCTCGATCAGGGTCACGGCGCCGGGCGGCAATTGCCCGATCGTGCCGACCACCTCGGGATGTCCGGCATGGCCGATCAGCGCGATCTCGTGGCCGCGGCGATGGTGGATTTCCGCCTCGCGATGGACCTTGGTGACGAGCGGACAGGTCGCGTCGAGCGCGAACATATGCCGCCGCTGCGCCTCGTCGGGCACCGATTTCGGAACACCGTGGGCGGAGAAGACGACCGGCGCCGACGTATCGGGGATTTCGGCAAGGTCCTCGACGAAGATCGCGCCTTTCGCCCGCAGGGTATCGACGACGTAGCGGTTGTGAACGATTTCGTGGCGCACGTAGACCGGCGGGCCGTACATGTCCAAGGCCCGTTCCACGGTCTCGATCGCGCGCACTACGCCGGCGCAGAAGCTGCGCGGCGCGCACAGGAGCACGCGCAGTTTCGGCTTCGGCGCGAGCGGAGGGACGGCGGCCTGGGCGGTCATGGAGGCACCGGAATCGGCGCGGACCCGTTCGACATGGGCCGGGGTCCCGGCAGTGTCAAGCACGACGAAGCGCGACCCCGCGGCGCATGCCGCATTGGACAGGAAGACCGCGCCTGCCTATAT